>Ga0335398_10008122_pt1 | contig 12561 bp, 6 predicted proteins | sample BON03_FD_205742 | JGI IMG/M metagenome (GOLD analysis project Ga0335398, IMG submission 205742) | Freshwater microbial communities from Lake Bonney liftoff mats and glacier meltwater in Antarctica - BON-03 (spades assembly) (version 2) | ecosystem: Environmental > Aquatic > Freshwater > Ice >...
GGGGGGGGGGGGGGGTGGGGGGGGGGGGAGATAAACGAAAAGAGACGGAAAGAGCGCTCTTCTGCGCCGCTGGTGTGATCGTCCCCCCCCACGCCTTCCTCGCTCCAAACCGACAAAAAACACCCAACCAAAACAGCGAGGACATTCTCAAGGAGATCGACATCCTCTGCGGCCTCTCCCACCCCAACGTCGTCTGCCTGCGCGAGTACTTCGCCGAGCGCGGCCGCGTCTACCTGGTCACTGAGCTGGTCACGGGCGGCGAGCTGCTCGGCGCCGTGCTGTCGTCGGGCACGTGCGGCGAGCGCGACGCGCGCGTCGCCTTTTCGCAGCTGCTCAAGGGCATCCAGTACCTGCACAGCCGGTGAGTCAGTGATATGTTATCCCCTGTCGTCCCTTCAACCTTGTCCGCGCTGAGAGAGCCTACGCTCAAAACATCTCTACTCGTTGGTCGCCCGAGCACACACAAAACCAAAAAACATAAAAAACTAAACAACAATAACAGCGGCGTCGTGCACCGCGACCTCAAGCTCGAGAACCTGCTGCTGTCGACGGCCGGGGAGCTGCACGGCCTCAAGATCGCCGACTTTGGCCTCGCGCGCCGCGTCGGCGGGGGGGGGGCCTTTGGCGCAGGCGCCATGTCGACCGTCTGCGGCACGCCGCAGGTGAGGGGAGGACGCAGGACAAAGAGGACGCCGGGACCGCCCCGACAATTCAAGATATCTCGCTCTCCTGCTAACGCCCCACCCAACTCGCAAAACACCGATCACATCACCAACCACGCTACTCAACAACCACAACCAACCAACCAACCAGTACGTCGCCCCCGAGGTCATCGCGGGCGTCCCCGGCCTCGAGTACGGGCCCAAAGTGGACGCGTGGTCCGCCGGCGTCGTGCTGTTCGTGCTGCTTGGCGGCTACCCGCCCTTCTGGGCCGAGTCGGAGCCCGTGCTGTTCGGGCTGGTGCGGCGGGGGCACTTCACGTTCGACGACCCGGCCTGGGCGAGCGTGAGCGAGAGGTGCGTTCTTTCTGGGGCTCTCTGGGCGACTTGGCGCGGGGGGAGGCGGGAGAGGGGGATTGCTGCCGCCGCCGGCCGTTTCTTGGCGTCGTCGTTTCGGGCGCTCACACTCGCTCGCTCGCTCGCTCTCGTTTTCTGAGAACAAAACACCAAAAAACAAAAAAAACTCGACAGCGCCAAGGACCTGATCCGGCGGCTCCTGGTGGTCGACCCGGCGAAACGGCTGTCGGCCTCGGAGGCGCTGCAGCACCCGTGGATCCTCGAGGGCACGGACGAGTGCGAGCTGCCGGTGGACGGAGGCGGAGAGCTGTTTGCCGCGGCGATGGCGGGCGGCGGCGCCGCCGCTTGAGGCGACCGCCGGCGTTTTTTTGTTTTTCTTTCTTCGCCCTTTTTGTCGAGACGCCGTGTCGTGATCGCACTTTTTTTCAAGAAAATAACATCAAGACGGCTTTCCAACGACCTCGATGCGTGTTATGTGTTGCTCGATCCATCTTGTCGGTGTGTCGGGTCGTCCAATACATTTTGGCGGCGGGCGGAGAAGAAAGGGATGTCGAGAGGCGCGCGCGCTCGGGACGACGAGGAAAAAACGGCCGCAAACGCGAGGCTTCGCGAATCAAAAAAAAAAGCAAAAGTCGAATGAATCGTTCGTTCTGTTTTGGGGTGTGTCGTTCGACAGAGCGCGCGCGTCCGAGAGGAAGAGGAAAGAAGACACCCGTCGGATTGACGCGTCGACCGATCCGTCGACCGATCGCGGTCGATCAATCAGCCTCGATTGATCGGACCGACCGACCGACCGACCGACCGACCAGCCCTCGGCCGAACCGACCGGACCGAGAGAATCAAACGTTGCTGTTGGGATCCTGCCCCGTCGTCGACGCGATGTTCTTGTTGAGCGCCTCGATGGCCCCCCGGGCGCGCGGGTCGGCGCTGGCGTACTCGGCGGGGAGTCCCGCCGCCCCCGCGCCGCCCCCGGACCCGGCGCTGCCCAGGACCGAGGGCGCCGCCGCCGAGCCCGGCGCGGCGCCGTAGGCCGGCGGCGCGACAGCCGGGTTGGCGTAGTAGCCCCCCGCCGGCGGCGGCGGCGGCGCGGCCGGCGGCGCGGCGGCGCCGGGCGCGCGCAGGCCCGAGAGGCCCGGGCCGTCGCCGCCGCCCATGGGGCGCTGCCCCGCGACGCCCGTGGTGCCGTTCCAGCCGCCCATCTGGAGGCCGGGCGCGGCGGCGGCAGCGGCGGCCTTGCTGGCGCGGCGCCGGCGGCACAGGCAGCAGCACAGGCCGGCGATCAAGGCGGCGCCGAGCAGCGTCCCGATGACGGCGCCGGCGATGAGGCCCGCGCGGGCGCCGCCCGCCTTGGCGGCGCCTCCGCCTCCGCCGCCGCCGCCCGACCCGCCCGCGACCTCCTCGGGCGGGGGCAGGCGCGCGGTGCCCGGGATGTACTGCGTCAGGTCGACGACGCGCCCGTTGGCCCCGCTGCCCCCCACGCGGCACTCGAGCCCCGAGCGCACGGCCGTCTTGACCAGCGAGCCGTCCGCCTCGCTCCTGCCCCGCGCCCTCTCCTCGTACCCCTCGGGGCAGGCGAGCGCGTTGCCGCCCAGGAAGACGGCGACCTCGCAGTCGCAGTCGCGCGCGGTGGCGGGCACGGCGTCCAGCAGCCACATGGGGAAGGCGCCGTCGAGGCCCGAGTTGCTGGCGTCGAGGACGCGCGCGACGCCCAGCGCGCCCGCCGCGTTGAGCGCGCCGGCCGAGCGGACCGTGTCGACGCCCGAGGACGGCGCCTGCACGCCAGAGGCGGCGGCCTGCGCCGCCGCGCTCTCGCGCCGCCGCTGCCGCTGCTCGGGCGACAGCTGCATGTTGGCGCCGCGGTCGAACAGGGACGTCTGCCTGAGGGCGGCGGGCAGCGAGCCGGACAACGGCAGGTTGGACACGTTCAGGTACGACAGCGACAGCGGGCCGAGCGGCGACGCCAGAGCCTGCGCGAAGTCGTCGAGCGAGCCCGTCACGCCCGGGTTGCCGGACAGGTCCATGTAAGCCGCGCGGCCGCGCTCGGCCAGGGCGTCGGGCAAGGGGCCCTCGAGCTGGTTGCCGGAGAGGTCGACGTACCAGGCGGCGGGGAGCAGCATGCCGGGCGCGCCGGTGCCGGGGGCGCGGCGCGTCGAAAAGGAGGCGCGCGGGTCGGACGGCGGCGGCGGCGGCGGCGGCGGCGGCGGCGGCGTGCCGGCGGCGGCGGGCGGGGCCCCGACGGGCGGCGGCGTGGGTGCGCCCGCGGCGCGGGGCGACGCGGGGGCCGGGGCGTCGTCGCCGACCGTCTGGAAGAGGCGGCGGCGACCGCCGGCGCCGCCGCCGCCGCCGCCGCCGCCCCCGCCGCCGCCGCCGCCCCCGCCGCCCCCGCCGCCTCCCTTCTTCCCCCCGCCGCCGCCGCCGGCCTGCGCCGGCGCCATCGGCCCCGTCAGGCTGCAGTTGTGCACGTCCAGCACCTGCAGGAAGGTCGCGTCGGTGTAGTAGGCCGCCGGGATGCGCCCCGTCAGCCCCGCGTTGCCGCCCACCTGGAAAAGCTGCATCGCCACGGGCAGCGCCTCTGGCAGCGCGCCCGACAGGCGGTTCCTGCTGACGTCGAAGAACTGGAGGTCGGGCGGCAGCTCGTCCGGCAGGCCGCCGTCGAACTCGTTGGCGTAGGCGCTGAAGGCCACCATGCTGAGGGGGAGCTCGGGAAGCGGGCCGGTGAAGCCGTTGCGGTAGAGCGTGGCGTCCGTGGCGCCCTCGGGGAAGGGCGGCACCTCGCCGACCAGGTCGTTGTTTGCCAGGTCGACCGCCTCGAGCCCCTCTGGCCACGGCGCCTCGATCTCGCCGTCGAGCAGGTTGCTGCTGATCACGACCGAGGTGAGCGACTCGCTCAGCGCGGGAACTCCGCCCGAGAAGTTCTGCCCGGTAAAGTCGACCGCGTTTAGGTCAGGCGCCGCCAGCAGCGTCTTTGGCAGCGCGCCCGTCAGCGCCGACTCCTCCGGCTTTAGGTTTAGCATGTAGACCACGCGCAGCGGCGAGTCCTCGGGCACCACGTCGGGGAAGGCGCCGCCGAAGCCCGTGTTGGTGGCGTAGAGCTCCTCGAGCGCCGGGTCGGTGACCAGGCACTCGGGCACAGCGCCGCCGAGGGCGTTGCCCGTGAGCGTGAGGACTTTTAGGCCCTTGCCGCCGTTAGCGCCGCCGCCGTTGCGCAGGATGCCGCAGGGGAAGCCGCGCGCGTTGGTCATGTTTGTGAAGCGGATGAAGAGGCGCTCGAGGTCGGGCATGTTGCTCGTGATCTGTTGTTCCGGGTTTGGGGTGTGTTGGTGTTTTGGTGGTTGAGGGGGAGAGAGGACGAAAAAGGAAGGAAAAGGATGAGCGCTTTTTCGCCGCGCCCCGTTTTCCGCGCAAACCCCCGCCCCCCGCGCCCCCCCCCCCCCGCCCCCCCCCCCCCCCAAAAAACCCATATCATCTCCTCTCCTCTCCTCTCACCTCTGCCACGTCCGAGATGTCCTGCCCGTCCAGGTCGTTGAACGCCAGGTCCAGGACCTCGAGCCTCCCCAGCTTGCCCAGCGACTCGGGCAGGCCCCCGCGGCAGTAGAGCCCGGCCCGCGGCAGCGAGAGCGTCAGCAGCCGGCCGTCGGCGTCGCACACGTTGGGCGGCTGGTTGCAGATGTCGTCCTCGGGCGCGTGGTCGTCCGCGGCCGCGGCCGGGATCTCCTTGGCGCACATGGTCCGCGTGCGCGTGCCGTCAGCCGTCTCCGCGTCGCCCGAGCCCACGCCCGCGGTGCCCGCCTTGGCGCGCTCGAGCGCGGGCGCGCCGCAGCACTTTGCGTTGAGGTCGCGGACCGCCTGCATTTCCTTGGCGTCGAGCACGACGGACGACAGCGGCATGGACACGCGCAGCGAGTACATCAGCGGGCGCGAGGCCATGCCCAGGCCGATGAACACGTCCTCGCCCGCGCTCTGGCGCGTCTGCGCGGCGGGCACCACCGCGAACAGCTCGGTCGCCACGGGCGTCGCGTACGCCTCGAGCGACGGCGTGTCAAACGCGGCGGGAGTGCCTCGCGCCACCGAGGCGATCGTCATCTCCGCCATTCCGTTGACGGTGCGCAAAGTGGTCATCAGGCGGTACCCTTGCCCTGCCGCCGCCTCAGGCAGCGTCAGGGTGTAGGCGACGGTCGTGTTGGGCAGCAGCCGCCCCTGCAGCGTGCAGCCGTACATGCCGGGCTCGACGGCGCAGCGCGGCCCGCCGTCCTCCAAGAGGATCTCTTCGTCGGCGATGGCGACGTCCTCGGCGGGCGGGCCGACGGGGCGGTTAGGGACGCCCTCGGCGGTCTCGAAGAGGGGCGCGAGCGGGTCGTCGGCGGCGGCGGGCGCCGGGGGCGGGGCGGCGGCGGCGGCGGCGGCCGGCTGCTTGACGGGCGCGGGCTGCGGGACAGCGGGCTGCGCGACGGGCGCGACGGGCTCGGCGTCGACAGCGGCGGCGGGGACGGCGGCGGCGGGAAGCGGCGCGGCCGGCTCGGGCAGCTGCGCCGCTGCCAGCGGGTCCTGGGCCGTGGCGATGACGGCCATCAGGGTCAGCGCCAGCGCGACGGCGGCCGCGCGGCGGACGGCGGCGCCCATTGTGTGGCGTATGGGGGAAAGGGTTTTCGTCTTTCTTTTTTTGAGAAGGGGAGGCTGGGATGAAGGGGTGAGAGAAGAGAGGTTTTGCCTCTTTCTTCCGGGGGAGACGAGACAACGGCCCGGCGACGACGGTCAGACGATAGCGGCGTCGACCCGTCGAGCGCTGGACACGCTGAGAGAGAGAGAGGGGGGTGGAAGAAGGGAGAAGTGATGGAGCCAGAGACTCTCTCGCTTTTTCAAAACAGAGGCGTATGGGAGGATGAGACCAGGAGGCCTGCTCTCGTTCGCGTGTGTGCGTCTCGAATGACAGTGGTGTCCAGGGGATGGGGTCCGACGGAGGAGAGAGGGGTCGAGCTTTTTTGCAATGTTGGAGCGGCGAGAGGTTGATCCGCGAAGCGGCGCAAACGCCGGCGAGCGAGGGACGCGCGCGCGCGCAGAGAAGCTGAAATCCAAAAAAAAGGTGCTGCGCGTCCGCCACCCTCCCCAGATCCGTACTCCTTCCCTCGGGCTTGTTTGTGACCGCCTCTCGGCATAAACTTGGTGGCGACGGTCTCGCACGAACCCGTGCTCGAAATAAAGTGACTTCACCCGTCTCCCTCCCTCAAGACGCAGGAATCAGCCCTCTCGTTTCTCCCGCCCCCCGACAATCCATCAACGCATGCTGTCGCGCCTGTCGCGCGGGCGGCCGTTGCCGCGGCCGGCCTTCCCCGCGCGCGCCCTCGCCGCGCCGCCGCCGCCGCCGCCGCCGCCGCCGGGCGACGCCGCCGCCGACTCCGCCGACGCCGCCAAGCAGGCCGAGGCGGCCGTCCGATCCGGGTGGGACCCCGAGGGCCTGTTTGGGTCGGCGCCGTCCGCCGCTCCCGCTGCTGCTGGCGCTGGCGTCGGTGCGGGGAGCGGGGACCTGTTCGCCCGGCAGCAGGCGCGACGCGCCGCCGCCCAGCAGCAACGACGGCACGAGCAGGAGCAGGAGCAGCGAACGGCGGCGCAGGCGGACGCGACCACCGCCGCCGCCGCCGCCCTCGTGGCCGCCCGCGCTCCCCTGCCGCCGCCGCCGCCGCCGCCCCCGCTGGAATCTGACGAGCCCGTCGTCCCCGTGCCCGACGAGTGGGCGGCCTACGATGACGATGACGACATGGCCGGCGCCGGCGCCCCCTCCCCGCCACCAGGGGGGCCGCTCGTCGCGCGCCTGCCGCCCGCCGCGCGCGCCGAGCTCGCGGCGTCGGCCGCCGCCGTCTTCCCGGGATTCGACTTGGGCCGCCCTGGCCTGCGCGTGCTGCACCTGCGCCCGCTCGTCTTGGCCGTGGACGGGTTCGCGTCGCCCGAGGACTGCGAGGCGTGGGCGCGCGAGGCCGATGCGTCCGGCAGGCTGGCCACGTCGCGCGTCGGCGCGGGGCACGCCGGCGGCGGCGGGGGCTCGGCGGCGGCGGCGGCGGCGTCATCCGCCTCTCCCGCGTCCGTCTCTTACGACGCCGCGCAGCGCACGTCGTCCAACCTGCTGGTCGACGCGACGACGCGCAAGATTGCGCCCGTCCTGGGCTTGCTGGCGGACGCGTTCCAGGAGCGCGCGATGGCGCTGCTCGACGCGGCGGCGCCGCCGCCGCCGCCTACGCCACCGCCGCCTACGCCGACGGCGGCCGCGTCGTCAACGGTGGCCGGCGCCGCGAGCCCGTCGCCGCACCACCACCGGCCGGGCGCCTCCTGGGGCGTGCCCGGCCGCATGCCCCTCCCCCGCCAGTACACGTTCGAGGCGCCCCAGGTCACGCGCTACCTGCCCCCGGCGGCGGCCGCCGCCGCCCGCGGCCAGCTGTTTGGCGCGCACGAGGACGGCTTCCCGCGCGCCGTCGCGCGCGCCAACGGCTTCCAGCGGCACGCCACGCTGCTGCTCTACCTGAACGGGCGCGACGCGGCGCGCGAGGGGGGGGCCACGCGCTTCGCGCACCTGCGGGCGCCTTCAAGCGGCAGCGGCGGCGGCGGCGGCGGCGGCGGCGGCGGCCAAGCGCTGGCCGTGACGCCCGTCCGCGGGCGGCTGCTGATTTTCTTCCCGAGCCTGGACGACGGCACGCCCGACGCGCGCACGCTGCACGCCGCCGACGAGGTCCTGTCGGGCGATCCGAAGTGGGTGATGCAGCAGTGGGTGGCGCGCGGGTACGCGTCGCCGTCGGCGCTGCGGCACATGCAGCAGCAGCAGCAGCAGCAGCAGGCCGGCGGCTCCTCCTCTGCCGTAGCGGGCGGCGGTGGCAGCGGCAGCGGCGGCGGAAGCGATGGCGCGCGGACGCCCACGCGCAAGAAGCGGCGCGAGCAGGCGCGCAAGGAGGCCGCGCTCTCGAAGCATAGGCAGCAGGGCGCTCGGCGGCGGGCGGACTGAGGAGGAAACCGGACAGATTTGAACAAAACGTAATTTGTTGTGTTAATCCCTCTCTTACCCGGTGTGCGAGCGAACGCCCCCCCCCCCCTCTCTTCTCCTTCACAGCCGCTCCCAGATGCCGAGCCACTCGAGCCCGGCGCGGTCCGGGACGCTCATCCCCGGCGGCACCGGCGCCAGGTACACCTTGCGGAACATGGCGCCGCCGCTTCCTGCGCCCCCGCCGGCGCCCCCGCCCGTGCCGTCGCCCGCGCCCTCGCCCCCGCCGTCGCCCCGGCCCGCGCCCTCGCCGTCGCCGTCGCCCCCGCCCTGCGCCCCCGCCCCCTCCCGCCCCCCGAGCAGCAGCCGCTCGTACAGCGCAGGCGTCAGCGGCCACGGCGGCCCCGCGTTCTGGTCGCGCGACGGGTCGATCGGGAAGCAAGCCGTGACCAGGCGCCCGCCGGGGCGCAGCAGCAGCGCCCAGCGCCGCGCCCACCCCTCCCTCATTCCCGGGTGCAGCGCGCACAGGAACGTCAGGTCGTACCCGAGGTCGAACGACGCAGGCGGCAGGGCGCCCGCGTCGAAAAAGTCGCCCTGCTGCACGCGCGCGCGCGCCGCCTCCTGCCCCCCCGCGAGCTCGCCGGCGACGTAGGAGCGCGCGGCCTCGGCGGCAGCGGCGGACAGCTCGAGGCCGACGGCCTCGGCGGCGCCCGCGCGGGCAAAGGCGACCACGTCGTAGCCGCGCCCGCACCCGGGGACCAGGGCGCGTTTGCCCCGGGCGTCCACGGCTGGGGGCGGGCCGCCGCTGCCGCCGCCGCCGCCCGCGGCCGCCAGGTGCCTTTCTTGCGCGGGCGTCAGCGGCAGCGACAGGAGCGACAGGAGAGAGGGCGACGACGAGGCCTTGTCGAAAAATTGGCCGGGCGCGCACCCGTTGCGCCATATGCCCTCCCAGCGCGAGTGGTACGCCTCCCACTCGGCGGGCGACGCGAGCGGCGCGGCGAGCGCGCCCGGCTCATCCGGGCTCGTCGCGCCGGTCGCGCCCGCGCCCGCGCCCGGCTCGCCCGGGCTCGTCGCGCCGGTCGCGACCGCGCCCGCGCCCGGCTGCTGCTGCGCGGACGACGATGCCATGACAACGCTCGGCGCCGACGCCATCGGTCGCCAGAATCGCGTTGCCCCCGCCCCTGTCGCCACCCGCAGGCAGCGGGCCTGGGCGCGACGGATACCGGCACGGGTGCTGCTCGTGCTGCTCGCGCCTGTGCGGAGGTCGCGCGCGGATCGGCGGGTCGCAATGGGGGGCATGGACGGGTGGACGTGCTTCCGAGGTTGCGGGAGAAGAGGAGAGAAGAAGAAAAGCGCTTTATACGTTTTTAGCGGAGGTGTGATGGAATGGGAACGCGCGGTTGTTTTTGTTGCTGTGCAGTCCTCTTTGGCTAGTGTTCCTGTGTTGGTGTTGCTTCAGCGTGGGAGACCACACACATGAGGTGATCGCCCAGTCGCCGAAAACGCCCGACGGCAGGCGCGAGGCCGCTCCGGCGACGACGGCGGCGGCGGCGCGCATCGGCGGCGGCGGCGAACCGGTTACGAGCGCCCAACAGGCCACCGCCGAAAACGCGACGGCTGCCCTCGGATGGCGCTCAAATGTCGTGGGCAGTCATGCGCCCATCACATGCGTCTTTTCTAAGTAACCGAATTAACTCCTCGAACTGAACTTCCTCACCCAAGTCTCCCCCTGTCGCGGGTTCCAACTCTTTTTTTCTAGAAAAGTTTTTCTGATCCCGTTTCCTCCCTTTATCCCCCGTTGCTCCTCCAAAAACACGTGGCCCTTGGCTCTCTCAACACTGTCCATTCGATCCAAGCATGAGGCGCCAGCTGGTGCTGGCGCTGGTGCTGGCGCTGGTGCTGGCGCTCATCGGTGAGTCCGCGAAAGAGCACGTTTCCCTCCTGTCAACCTGTGGAGGGAAATATTTCTCTTCCGAACGCGAGCGCCCCAGCGAGCGGCCCCCCCCTGCCACGCCTCGCTCGCCGCGCGCAATCAACACGCGGCAATTTTTGAGCCGCAGATACCACGGCGCGCGCGCGCGCGCGCGTCTCCTTCTAGTCGATCACGACATGGGGGCCGTGTGCAGTTACGCCCAAGTCGCGGCGACTCGTAATTTGCTGACGCGCTTTTTTGGTCGCCGACGCCCTCCCCCCCCAAAAAACCACTACCCCAGCCACCACCAGCGAGGCCCGCGACGCCGACGCGACCCGCCAGGAGGTCGCGGACGCCCTCGCCGACCCCACCGCCGCATTCGAGCGGTACCTGGCGCAGCGCCTGGGCGAGGCCGGCGCCGCGCTCGCCCGTAGCAGCGCGGCCGACAAACTCGCCCCCCTCTCCGCCGTCGCCGCCGCCGCCGCAGCGGGCGCTCTGCCGCCCAGCCTGCGCGAGCTCGTGCCGGCCATGGGCAGCAGCGGCGCCGAGCGCGCCCGCCGCCAGGCCATCTTCAGCGCCAACTTGCGCGAGGCGTCCGCGCTCAACGCGGCCGCGCTCCGGGACGCCCGCGCCCGGAACCAAAACCCTGCGGACGCGCCCGTCTACGGCCTGACCGACTACTCGCACCTGACCAGGGACGAGTTCCGCCGCATGTACCTGGGCCGGCCGTTCGCCCAGATCCAGAGCGGCGCCTCGGGCGAGGAGGCCGCTGCGGCGGCGGCCGCCGTCGCCGCCACCAGCGCCGCGCCGGACGAGGCCGCGGCCGCGGGCGAGGCTGCTGCCGCCGCCGCGACCGCTGCCGCCTCCGCCGCCGCGGCCCCGGGCGAGGCCGCCGCCGCGGGCGAGGCTGCTGGCGCGTCCGCCGCCTCGGCCAGCGCCGGGCCCGGCACCCGCCGCCGCCGCCGCGCGCGCCGCGCTCTCGCGCAGGCGCCGCCCCTGCCCCCGTTTCACTGCGGCAAGGAGGTCGCCTTCCCCCACGCGCGCGCCTCCGTCCCGTCCAGGCACGACTGGCGCAACGTCCGCGGCGTCGCCTACGTCACGCCCGTCCGGTCGCAGGGCAGCTGCGGCTCGTGCGCCGCCTTTGCCGTCGCGGCCGTGCTCGAGGCCGTCTCGATCCGGCGCGTGCTGGCCGCCCGGCGCAGGCGGGGCGCGGCCGCCGCCGCCGCGGCGCCGCCGGTCGCCGAGGCCGCCGACCTGGCCGAGAGCGACTTTCTGGACTGCTGGGACCCGTCGACGGACCAGTGCGAGGGCGCCATGCCCAGCTGGTACCTCGACCGCGCCGTGTGCAAGGGCGTCGCCTCGGAGCGCGACGTGCCCTACGCCGCGCGCGACGGCAACGCGTGCGCGGCGGTCGCGCGCGACACGCTCGGCCTCAAGGGGTGGTTCCAGGTGCCGGTGACGGAGCGGGCGCTCAAGCAGGCCGTCTTCCACGGGCCCGTGGCCGTCGGCATCCGCGCCGGCGGCGGCGCCCTGGGCCTGTACCAGGGCGGCGTGATCCCCTGCGGCACGCTCGCCGACGTCAAGGGCTACGTCGACCACGCCGTCACCATCATCGGGTGGGACGCCGGGTCGTTCATCGCGAAAAACTCGTGGGGGACGGGCTGGGGCGAGGGCGGGTACCTGCGGCTCGCGTCCGGGTGCGCCAAGGGCGAGTCGGCGCTCAACATGCTCACCGACGGAGGGTACAACGTCGCCGCCAGGACGTGACGCGACCGAACAACGAATCGCTTCGGACAAAAAGCAACGCACGCTCACCGCGGGCAGCGGGCAGCGCAACGCCGCCGTCAAAATGATCCTTGACCGACCGGCCGGCCGGCAACACTGTTTTTGCTTTCGGGGACGCAGTGCGAGAGCGAGACGCACGCGCGCGCAAGCAGCAAGCTCCGACTGGCGCGCGTTTTGCCTACTTGACTGCCTCTGTCGAGGGGCCAGCCCGTCGGCGCGACCCGCGCGCGTGGCTTGACGGACGCCGGTAATCAAAACCTGCGAGAAAACACAGACGGGAAACACAAAAGCTAAAAAGGTTGCCGCCCGACCGAGACCACCCTGCCGCACCGACAACGTCCCATGAACCGCCCTCCGCCCCCCCCCCCGCAACCCCCTTTTCGGCGCCACGCGCGCCCCGCGCCACCGCCACTCGTACCCCCTGCCTCCTGCAGGTGGAAGAAAAATCATCCCTCCGGACCGAACATCGAGCCTGTTTTCGCCCCTCTTGCCCTTTTGCGGCGCGCCCTCGTCAAAAGGGCAAAGAGGATTGATCCGAAACCGATCAGCCCCGTAAAGACGACGACGACGACGATGACGACGATGGCCTTCCAGGTCGTCGTTGTTGGACTCCCGTACACGCACCGCATCTCGTACAAGTTTCCCTCCCGGAACGATCACGAGCTCTCCAAGACACGGGCTTCGTTTTTTCTTTGTCCGCCTGTCTCTCCCTGCGGACGGCGGACGCCGACGCCCCCCCCCCCCCATCCCTCTTTCTCTCTCGACGCACTCGGTCGCAACCCTCCTCCCTTCCGCCGCCTCTTGCCCTTTTTTGTTGCCCGCACCGGCGGCCCTTGGCTTGCCATTGTGCACAACGATTGAGACGATTACCAACTCTCGCCCCTCTT
>Ga0335398_10008125_pt1 | contig 12557 bp, 14 predicted proteins | sample BON03_FD_205742 | JGI IMG/M metagenome (GOLD analysis project Ga0335398, IMG submission 205742) | Freshwater microbial communities from Lake Bonney liftoff mats and glacier meltwater in Antarctica - BON-03 (spades assembly) (version 2) | ecosystem: Environmental > Aquatic > Freshwater > Ice >...
ACAGGCCCGCTGAGCTCGTTATTCGCCATGGCCGGGTGGCATAGGTAAGTTGAGAAAAACACCTCCCTGTCAGAAATACCCGGGATCACTAGCTCGCCGTAATCGAGACCAGAATTTGAAAATTCCGACCTGATTATTACCTTGTACTCCCCTTCCACGAGAAGCCTTCTATCTTGTTCGGCAAGACAAAAGCCCCAGGCTCTCTTGTAGTAACTAGTCACGTAGGGAATTGCGTTCGGCTGTTCGGGTAGAGAAAAGAGATGCTCCTGAAGCTCGGCCAGGGTCACAGACGCCTCTATGGGCTCCGAATAACCAACCAGGTGCAGATTGTTGTTTGAGAAGTCACAGATTTTTGTCCCATCTGGGCTCAAGATGTAGGCCTCATAGCAGTTCCACTCTGGAGGCACAACCCAGTCAAATACTTGGGATCCCGACTCAAGCTTCCTAACTTCCAGGTTGTTCTGCTCTCGTTTTAGGACCATCAGGGACTCCCTGGTCCCCTGACCCGATAAGCTCCTATTTAGAGGCCATAGCTCTCTAGCCAACGCCATCATCTCATTTCCTGCGGAATTCATATTTCTCTTTCCTGCGGCTTGGTCGGCCTGTTGCCTAGGACATTCCGTTATCGGAACTTCGCATCGTTTCCAGGTCCAAAAAAACACTTACCGCGTCGCGTTGAGCTGTAGTATAAGGGATAAGCAAGTTTGGAAATAAGAGCCTTCGTCTTTAGTGTCTTTATCATTTGCGATGTAGAATCCGCGTGAGGGAGGCTTATGGAAATCGTGGCCGCATAGTTGGAATTTCTAAAAAGACTTCTCCCGTTAGTGAAAAAAGATCAAGAGACTAATTTGGAAAAATCACTTGATAGGCCCACAATTTCGGCGATTCTAGATATCTCAGGTGACTTTCTGTTTCTGGACTCGGCTACTTTAGATTCAAGCGAGTCGACTCTGAATGGAATCGGCAAATTCACCGAGAAAAACTCTTTTTGCGAGCGCCACCTTCGGCAATTTCAAATAGCCGGCGCGGGAAATCTGATTCCTGGGACAATTGCGCTCGAGCTTATGCTCCAGACCGGCGCTCTTCTAGTTAATTCCATCAGACCCCGGAGCCAGGCAATCGTCATTGCAATTGAGGCACAATTTCGTCTTCCGGTTAGGCTTGGGGACGCTTCCACGACTGTAAGCGTCATCAAATCTGCCGAAGATCGGTATTCGATTGAAGCAAGCCTCAATCAAGGAGCCAGTTATACAATTAAGGCTAAGTTGCATTATCAATGCGTCGATAGGGTGAAGTCTTGATTTTACGTAATGAGCAAGTCGGAAGGCTGGGTCACAGCTCCCCGAAGCTCAAGATAATAACCACAGAAATAGACACCAAAAACCTAAGTCCTGCCCAGGTCGTCGTCCGAAATGAACTGTCCTCAATCAATTTCAAAGACAAGTTGCTATGGCTGTCCACAGGTACATTTGGACGGCATGAATTCCAGGCCTTAGGATTTGACGGGGTAGGTTCCGTAGTTTTTTCCGGAGGTTCGTCTGCGCATACCGTCGGATCCAAAGTAATTTTCTTTGGCTCTGACGAACATCGATCAGAGCAGGCCGGCCTTCAGACCTACTCGGTTCACGACTCGGACCTCCTGTACCCGCTGGGTTCAATGAGCCCAATTACTGCAATTAAATTGGGGGTTCCCGGATTTACGGCTCTGCGAGCTCTTCAAATTGCTCTTGAGCAAGCAAAGCCGTCGATGAGAATTCTCATACTGGGCTCGTCAGGTGGCGTTGGCTCGAACGCCCTCAACTTTTTTTGTAGCTTCTTTTCCTTGGTCCAAGGCATCAACATATCACGCGAGATCAACAAGTCAAGCGAGGCTGGCAGGGCAATCTTCGCCATGCCGGAGTCACAGCTGATGCCTGGTCGGTGGGATTTTATTTTTGACACCCTAGGAGGTCCGATTTTGGGAGCAGCGATAAGATTTGTGAAACAAGATGGCGTTTTGGTCTCCTCAGGCAACGTTCTGGGGAATTTCTCCACGGTACCTCTTGCGCCCTTCTATTCCAGAAACGTTCGAATCCTTGGCCTAAATCTTCGTTCTGACGCCGAACGACATTTCACAGTCATTCTAAAGATTGCTTCACGACCCGAGATTCAGAAAATCGTGTCAGAGACTCCTGCTGAATTTCTAAATTTTGACGCAGTGGCTCAGCACCTAACCGCTAAAAATTCGCCGTCAGGAACAAGGAAGCTCATAAGAGTAAATGAGTTTTTGCGTGGAGAAGCGAATTCAAACAATGCGGAGAGCTATGCCTGATCCAAAAACTGCCTTGGTAATTGGCGCATCAAGCGGCATTGGACTGGCGATTTGTGCTTCCATGTTGCGAGCAGGCTCGGAAGTGGTCGCTGTGGTTAGGGACGAAAAGAAGTTAACAGACAATCTGAGCTCGTTGGCCGACGTGCCACTTAGGCTATTGCATCCCATCGAGACTGAATTAGGAGACCCGGATCGACGTAAGGACTTGATTCGAGAAATCCGAAGATCGAGAAGAATTTTTGATTCTCTTGTATTCGCCGCCGGCCTTGGGTTTGGTAAACGTCTGGGCATGATTAGCAGCAGAGAAGTAAGTGAAGTCCTAGAGATAAATTTTCTTTCATTCGTTCACCTTTTCCAAGACCTGACCAGGTCTATGGGAGACCCGTCATCGGCGGTCGTCCTTTCTTCACATGCAGCCCAAAACGTAATTCAAGGAAACTCCATTTATGGTGCCTCTAAGACTGCGCTAGAGAGGGCCTCCGCATCATTTGCTCACGAGTTTGTAAATGCTGGTATTCGAGTAAATTGCGTTGCCCCAACTTTGGTCGCAACGCCAATGCTTGATCTGATGGACCAAAAATCTCGGGATTTAGTGCTCTCATCGACCAATTCGCAACGAGAACTCCGAGTCGAAGAAGCGTGCGAAATCATCAATTTTTTACTGTCCAGCAAGTCCAATGCAATAAACGGACAAGTGATAAAATTAGGGGAAAATCTGAGGAGAGAGGCGGTTAGCGATGAATAGCACATCCATTGCGGAGAGAGTGCGGTCCTTGATCTTAGAGGTTGCTGAGCATTCTCAAGAGCCCACCCACCTCGGAGGGAGCCTAAGTTCCGTGGAAATAATGTCGGTTTTATTTTCTAAAGTAATGAAATTTAGTGCTCTGGAATCAAAACTTGAGTCTGAGGACCTTTTTATTCTTAGCAAAGGTCATTGCTATTTGGGTCTGCTAGCGACTTTGTGCGAGATTGGTCGGTTGACCAAGAAGGAATTGCTCACGTATCAATCGGAAGATGGGGTATTTGGTGCGCATCCGATTATGGGTCAGACGCCTGACATCGTAAGCTCGAATGGTAGCTTGGGGCACGGGCTTGGCTTTGGTCTCGGGATAGCCTTTCAAAAGAAAATTGACGCGGAGCCAGGGACCGTCTTTGTTCTTATGGGAGATTCGGAGTGTAGCGAGGGAAGCGTCTTTGAGTCGGCATTGCTCGCCCCGGAGCTGGGTGTGAGTAATCTCGTGGCCATTATTGATTCAAACTCCTTTGGGAACGATGGTGCCTTAGCGTACGGCTCAGCAAAAAAAGTGGCGGGGGCATTCGCGGCATTTGGGTGGGATGTTTGCCATGTCAACGGACATTCTGAACCTGAGATCCTAGAAGCACTAAATCAGAGAAAACCAGGGCTGCCGAAACTTTTACTGGCTTCGACAGTAAAGGGTAAAGGTTGGGCTGAAGTCGAAGGTACAAACGAATCCCACCACATCAAGTTTATTAAGAGGAGTGCCGAGTAGACATGAATCGAAAACTCGGCGAAGAGCCAAAGGCTCGTGTCAAGCCAAGCGGCAATGCGTCAATTTGGTCCAGAATGGGCATACGAGCGGTGTACGGGCAATGTTTGTTGAAACTCAGAGAAGAGAACGACCGTATCTTCGCCATCTCAGCGGACCTCGGCAGGTCTTCAGGGCTTGGACGGTTCGCAGACGAGTTTCCTAATAGTTTTCTAAATGTAGGCATTGCGGAGCAAACTCTGATTTCAGTTGCGTCAGGAATCGCCAGAAGCGGCCGATCCGTATTTGCATCTACTTTCGCCCCATTTGCGACCCTTAGGGCCGGAGAATTTGTTCGCCTAGAAATGGGATACATGCAAATGCCAGTGGTGTTGGTGGGACTAGGCAGCGGCCTATCTCTCGGTTATCTCGGCAATTCGCACTACGGGCTTGAGGACATTGGAGTGGTTCGCTCCATCGCCGGAGTGAAGATTTTTTCTCCTGCCGATGCGTCTGAAATGATTGTAACCCTGGAGCAACTCAGCAACAATCCGATTCCAAGCTACGTCAGGCTCACAGGATCTGCCAAGTCGCCGTTCCTCTTTGATTCGCCGGAAGCCATCCAGCGAATTGAGCACTCTTTCTTTGGTAGTTCTGGAGGGCCCTTGGTTGTGAGCGCAGGAGCAACTAGCGGCCACGTTCGAGAGTCTATAGAGGAACTGGGCTACTCCATGGGTTTGAACTCTAGTTTTGGTTTTCTTCACATTAACCAAATAAAACCCATAGCTACAGATGCTCTCAGAATCGTCAAAGCAGCGAGTAAAATTCTTGTCCTGGAGGAACACTTTGCTGTTGGCGGACTCTGTAGCGCTTTGACCGATGAGCTGATCAACTCAGGTGGTTTGTTAACAAAAAAAATCGAGACGGTTAATTTAGGCTCCGAATTCCCCAAGCAGGGGTCCTACTCCCAAGGTCTCGAACGTTATGGGCTGTCTACTTCAGCCATTCGAACTAAACTAAAGGTCTTCCTCAACGAATAGCCCAAGAAAGGCACGTTCAATGTATAAGTTTTTGTCCTATAAAGAATGTTTTGCAAAATCCTTCATGCTCAACATTGAGGATCCCCAAATTGAGCACTTGGAATATCAAGGAATCAGGGACTGGGACTCGGTGGGTCACATGGCATTGATTGCCACCATCGAAGACGAGTTCGGGGTCATGCTGGACATGGAGGATGTTATCGGTTTTAGCTCATACAAGACTGGAATTACCATATTGGCAAAGTATGACATCCAGTTTTCTTGAGGCCACTCCGGTTAATTCGCCTCTCAACCCAAATTCCCTGTTTATCTCGGACTTGCTAAGTGGCACTGATTTTTCGTTTTTAGATTTTTACTCAAAATCCGATGAGTTAGCTGCGGAGCTTCCGAGAGGTTTGGTTATCTTACTGGCGAAGAATCGACTTTTCTTTACTACAGCTTATGCAGCGTCTCTGCGATCTCACAACCCAGTGTTGGTTTTAGATTCCGATATTTCGGCTAATGCCTTGAGGCTAATAGTGAAAGCTTTCGAGCCTGCAGGCATAGTTTCCGACAACTTCGATAATCCTTTGTCTTGGAAAAGAAAAAGGCTGTCTCTAAATGGTTTTTTTTATAAAAACCCAGCGCATGTGGAATTTGAAATTTATGATCAGCTTGCGACTCTCATGCCAACATCTGGCTCAACGGGCTCCCCTAAATGCGTGCGAGTCAGCTATGACAACATTTTAACCTCGACGTCCGCCATAGGTGAGTTTTTGCAGATGAGAGCGGGCAGAAAATTAATTACTTCTCTACCCCTGCACTACACCTATGGATTGTCCTTATTGCACCTCGCGATGCTATACGGATTACCCCTTGTTCTGACTGAGAAGAGTGCCCTCACGGATGAGTTCTGGAATGAAACTATTGATAATGACGTCACAGACTTTTCCGGAGTTCCCGTTCAATATGACTTTCTGATAAGAAGAGGGATCGACTCAAGAGCCCTGGATCAGCTCGCGTGTATGACTCAAGCTGGCGGAAGTCTTCACTCATCGAAAACCCGGCACTTCCTAGAGCTCTCCCAAAAACACGATTTTGATTTTTTTACTATGTACGGACAAACGGAGGCCACACCGAGAATTTCCTTTGTTCCTCCGTCCATTGGGCTATCCAAGCTAGGGTCGGTTGGCATGGCAATCCCAGGGGGCAAGCTCTCAATAGAATCTGATAGCTCACACCGATCAAACGACGCCCGACAAGCGGGCGAAGTCGTTTATTCGGGGAAAAACGTGTGTCTGGGATACGCCCGAACTTTCGAGGACCTGTCCAAGGGAGATGAGCTTCTTGGAGTTTTGAGGACCGGAGACTGTGGATACCTAGATGAAGACGGGTTCTTATTTCTTACAGGTCGACTAGGCAGAGAGATCAAGGTTTCTGGCAAACGAGTGAACCTCGATTCGGCTCAATCTTCCATTTCCCATTTGGATCTAGACTTGGCATTAGTGGGGAAAGAGGACCTAATTGTGGTTTTGATTGTGGGCGAAGAGGTACATGAGGTTCGAGCCTTGCTAGCCAAGGAGGCATCACTTCATCCGTCCATGATTCAAGTAATGCAAGTAGAGAAGATTCCCCGGCTAAGCAGCGGGAAAGTGGACTACGCCTCTCTGAATGATACATATTTAAGTTCATGATTAGAGATTTGGCTGACCTCAATGCGCTTGAGCACCACCACCAAAGAAACTGCGAAATCTACAGGACGTATGCGTTGCAGGAGTTTCCGGGCTCGGGAGTTGCTACTCGGATCGAGGATTTCCCATTTTTACCGGTTGCCGCGTTCAAGAACTATGACCTCAAAAGTGTGTCAGACTCGGAAGTAATCAAAGTAATGAGCTCCTCTGGTACCAGTGGGGCCCGGTCCCAAATTTACCTGGATAAAGCTACAGCCCGAGGCCAAATCGAAGGCCTGACTGCCACACTAGTAAAAGAGTTCGGTAAGGCCAGATTCCCTATGGTTTTCGTCCAAGGTGAAGATGCGGCGGGAGATCAATTCACCGCCTCCAAAGCAGCAGTGAACGGTTTTTCTGTTATGGCCAGGACCTCCCTAGTTTTGCCCTGCAACCCGAATGAATCCGAGCTAGCCCATCTCATCAACCTCTCTGCGGCTAAGAACGATCCACCTTTAATCTTTGGCTTTACCTACAACGTCTGGAAATTAATAGGTGCCCTGGAAGGCCGTGGAGTGAGCAACGCCCTACCAAATTCCACCATCCTCCATGGCGGAGGATGGAAAAAACTCCAAGACAAAAGAGTCTCTTCGGAAGAGTTTGGTGATCGGGCGAGGGAAGTTTTGGGGGTATCTCGAGTTACTAATTATTACGGACTTGTGGAGCAGACTGGATCCATTTTCATGGAGTGTAAAAACGGAAACATGCATGAGCCTGAAAATGGAGCACTCTTGATTAGAGACGAGAGTACCTTAAAGCCACTGGGACCCGGGCGTTCGGGGTTTATACAGGTAATTTCTACCCTACAAAAGAGTTACCCCGGTCACTCGGTTTTAACCGAGGACTTGGGTCTCTGGATTGAGGCCAGCGACTGCGGATGTGAAAATCCAGGCAGAATTTTAAAGGTAATCGGCCGGGCAAAAGGCGCAGAAATTAGGGGGTGTAGTGATGCCCAGCTCTCCTAATCCTTTGACTTTGAACATTTCTTCCCGCTTGGCTGAGAATGTACTTCTTGCCCCCGCCCAGGACGCGTTCTCTGAGGACAGACTGTCGTTTTTAGCGGAACTCAGCCGCGAACTCCTCAACGGTCGCGAATTCAGAGCCCATCCGGACTTGGTGACTTTCGCCTTCTTCATCAGACCCACGAACTTGCGAAAGTACTTATCAACTCATGGACCCCTCAGTGGATACTCCAAAATTGGTGTCGGTTCCGCGCTGCACATATCCCCGGGGAACATACCAATTAACTTTGCATTTTCCTGGCTTTACGGTTTCATAGCTGGATGCAGCAACCTGGTGAGACTGCCCAGCAAGCCGTCGCCACAGTCTGACTATTTCCTAGATGTTTTTTCTCGTCTGATTGCGAAGCCAAAATATAAGTTTTTTGAGGAAAGTAACTACTTTTTTCGTTCAGAGAGAGGGGATCCGGCTTTAGAGAATCTCTTGGGGAAGGTCGATGCCCTGATTGTTTGGGGGGGGGATGAAACTGTAGATTATTTTCGGAACATGAAAACGCGACCTGATGTCCGACAGCTTTATTTTCCCTCTCGCCAATCGTCCTTGATTATGTCCTCCCACCAGGTGCTAACGACTCTTAAGTCCCACTTTAGAGATGAGTTTGTCAAAAACGCTTACAACGATACATTTCTGACTGACTGTAACGCCTGCTCTTCTCCCAGCAAGATTTTCTTCATCGGCTCACACATGGCCAACGAAAAAGCCTCTAGGGAGTTTTTTGCCGCGCTGGAAGCCTTTGTGCTGCTTCAGGGTCGAAAGCCTCCGATCATTCAGCGAATGATGGACTCTCTGGCGTCACACAAACATGGCGGATCCGACCTGGTGCTGGAGAGTCACGGTGTAGCGATAAAAACCTTGTCGCCAGGTTCGAATGAACACACTGGCGGCAGGCCCCTCAGGTTCGGTGTATTCGCGAAATACATGCTTAGTTCCATTTCCGAAGTGAGCGCCGAGCTCTCCGATAATGAGCAAACAGTCCTCCATTGGGGTCTGCCGGAAAGGGAACTCGAGACGCTGATGACAGACCCACTATGGAGACGAAGTAGCGCCTCTCGTTTGGTACCACTGGGGTCCGCACTAGAGATAGGTTTTTTCTGGGAAGGTCGCGACAACCCATCCGCGCTGATAAAATTCGTGCAGAAAGACTTTGAGTCGAAAGAAATAGAGGTAGTTGATGAAACGCAGTCTGAACCAAGTTGAGCTGCAAAGATTTCAGCCCAACCGTTACCCGTTCCTGATGCTAGACCGAGTTACAGAAGTAGTCCCTGGCAAGTACGCCATGGGTTTCAAGAATTTCACTAACAACGAATGGTTTTTCCCGGTTCATTTTCCAGGAGCCCCAAATGTGCCAGGTGCTCTGCAGCTTGAGGCAATGGCGCAGATGCTTACGGTCGCAATTACTACCATCGAAGGCCTCGAGGGCTCTGTGACTCATGCGCTGCAGCACATTGTGAGATTTCGGAAAGAGATCTTTCCGGGCGACAGATTAGATATCTCGGCCGAAGTTGACTCTTGGACGCGAGGAATATGCCGCGGTTCGGCACTTGGAACTGTAGCAGGGGAAGTGGTGTGCGAGGCCCAAATGGTCATCACTATTCCTGAGATCTTAAAAGGCTTTCTCCCCAAGTGAAAAAATACGATGCGATAGTCATCGGCTCGGGGGCGGGAGGGTCGGCCGCCGCTTGGCGGCTCAGTGCGAGTGGGCTATCGGTGGCAATAATAGAGCAAGGAACTTGGTTTGAGGCCGCCGGTATTGACTCTAGTGAGGGATGGGAGCTGGCTGGTCACAGCAGACTCAGCCCAGTCCCTAGCGTTAGAGCGAGTAAATTTGACATCCAAGTTGACAGTGCTGAGTCAGATGTCGAAGTTTCCTTTTATCAAGCATTGGGTGGATCGACAAACATCTATAGCGGGCATTTTCCACGATTTAGAAAAAATGATTTCAAAAGGCAATCCGATCTTGGCCTTGGAGTTGACTGGCCCATGAGCTACGGGGATCTTGAGCCCTACTATCGGATAAACGAGAAGAGAATGAAAGTTTCCGGACGCGTTGGGGATCCTCACTTTCCGGACATAGATACTCTTGGGCCTGAAGTTCCCGTTGGGCAAACTGGTAACTTGGTGTCTACGGCCCTTAAAGACCTCGGCTGGCATTGCTGGGTTAGCTACGGTGCTTTTGACACACAGCAAAACTCAAGAAGCCGTTGTCAAAATTACGGACCCTGCGGTTTAGGGTGCCCCGCAAACGCCAAAATGACTGCTGTGAACGGCTACTTGGAAGAGGCAATTTCTAAGGGCGTTGACATCTACGACAAGACAAGTGCTAGCCATTTGGTCTTACGCAATGGAATCGTAAGCGAGATCGCGTTGAAGAGACTTGACGGAAAGGACTTCTCATTGCATGCCGACCTCTTTTTCCTGTCCGCCGGAGCTCTGGGAACTCCTCGCATACTCCTAAATTCTGGGACTCGGTCGTCCTCTGGGCTTGCAAACTCGTCGGGGCAAGTAGGTAGAAACTTGATGACACACCCTCTTGGATTAGCAGAGGGCGACTTCTCGTCAGATCTCGATACCAATAGCGGCCCAAAGGGCTCATGGATGTACAGTCTCGAATTTGGAGAAGGGGGGCCCTTTGGGACACCGGGTTACATGCTGCAGTTCCTCCGAGGGTCAGATTTAATAGGTGCCGGGAAGCGCCGATACAGGACCGGGAATCTTCAATTTGGCAGTGGACTAATGACCTCTCTTCAAAGAAACCACAGCCAGTCAATAGGAGTCGCAGTGGTTGTGGAAGACCTTCCGAATCCTATGAACCGGGTGTCGCTCAACAGTGAGGTTCGCGATGCGTTTGGGCTTTCGGGTCTCAAGGTGCAGTATCGAGTTGATACGCATAGCCTGTCGGCCATGAGTCATGGCTTGAACTCTTCCCGCAAGGTTTTGTCAAAAATGGGCGCTTACTCGACAAGAGGCATCGGCCCCGTCAGGGCGGCTGGCTGGCACCCTTCTGGCACTGCACGTATGGGCAGCGATCCGTCCACTTCCGTGGCGGATTCAAAAGGGCGAAGTCACGATATCGCAAATCTGTTCATAGCCGACGCGAGCCTCTTCCCGACTAGTTCATGCCTAAACCCAACAAACACAATTCAATCTTTAGCTATGTTGGTAGCCGATGGAGCGATGAAAGATGGTTGATACCGGTAGAAAATTAATTGATATTCTCGACTGTCTACTGGTGGTAGGTGCTGGATCGAGTCGTATTGTGTTTTCAGATATCGAAACGTCCAAAGAGTTTTTAGACAGGAATCTTTCTTCATTCCCAGGATTATCCCTAGGTCAACTAACGGAGCTACAAGCACAAACCAAGCTCCTAGACAGTCTCGAGATCAGGAAAAAATTTGAAGCACACGTCCCAGGACTCTTGGAAAAATGCATTGAATTTTACCTATCCAGGAGTGAGATACGCTCCGCGCTGGGCTACGGGGCCTTTGAGTTACCAAATTTCGAACTACCGGAGTGGTGTGTAGATGAGCGCAATTAGTGGGACCAGCAAATTCCATAGCACCTTGCAAAGCTATCTTGAAGAGGTGGTACGTGATCACAACGTAGTGTCGGGAGATAGAATTCACTTATCTATTGATCTTGCGATACTTGGAAGGTGCCTCAGAGGTTTAGCTACTGACGCCGAAGAGGTGACAAGTACCGCCCTAAGCTTTTTTCGGAATCACTTAGGGCCTAAAGGAACACTTCTAATCTCCTGTTTTTCTTTTGATTTTTCCAGCTTCGGGGCTTTCTCCGCGGCCCATTCGTCAGTTGAGACTGGTAGTTTTTCGAAAATACTTTTTCAGCAACGACCTGAAGCACGCACCTTGGGGCCGATTTACAGTTTCCTGGCTTTCGGTGCTGAAGCCTCTAAAGCCTTTGAGGCTAGACGGAATTCGACTGGGGCAGATTCAGTATTTGCAATGATGATCGATTCAAATTACAAGATGCTCTCGATAGGGCACCATGTCGCCACGGCGTTCACCATCGCCCACTATTTCGAACAGTTGGCAAGCGTCGAGTATAGATATTTAAAAAAAATAATTGGGAAGCTAACTCTCAAAGATGGCACAGACTCCCCATGGACTACTTATCTTTACGTAAGAGGGAAAGGCTGTGAATTTTCCGGATTGACCTCAGGCGGGTTCCAAAAGCTTCTTAAAAACAAAGCCGCGTTGGCTGTCGTCCATCAAGTGAAGCACGATCGAATTGCATCGTTTACCGTGGACCTTCGAGCCGCCAGCGTCCTCATACAGGAGGACTTTGACTCTGGTGGTCGGAATTACATAAGGCCGAGGATGTCAGAAGGGAAAATCACCGGCGACATGGAACCCATGAGTCGTGAAATATCCATGGATGCCTACCTCTCGCTCATATCCTTGGGACACTAGAGGTATCTGAGCAGAGGGTAGCCACTGTGATGGGTTGCCACAGTTGGCCGAGTCTCGGTCACGCTTCCAGTTTTCCTGGAAACAACAAAGGCGCTGGTTACTGTTTCGCCAACGTATGATCCAACGCTCGGGACCGCTATTGAAAGAGCGGTTGCCAGCGAACCGACTGCAATTGCTGCAAATCCGAACTTGGACAAGAATCCAGATTTGAGGTTATTAAATTCGTATGGTGTCTGTGATTGATTCGAGTTACTTGATTCATTTAGTGTCTTGGGCATTTGAAACTTGTTTTGTTAGTTCAGAGTCCACCACCACAACATGAAAATTCAATGAGACCTATGTCAGAAAGCTCCCGTTTGTTGAGAGAGGGCGTTTGTAGAAAAGTAACGCTTCGTAACAAAGAAATGATTTCCCAAAAACCATGTTGTAGTTTTTGTTAGCAAACAATAACCATCGGCAACCTCCGATGCTAAAAACTACCTAAGGAAACCATGTCATTCACCGATGAGCTTCTGGAGAACAACAAGGCATATGCTGCTTCGTTCTCTGGACCCCTTCCCCTGCCA
>Ga0335398_10008128_pt1 | contig 12556 bp, 10 predicted proteins | sample BON03_FD_205742 | JGI IMG/M metagenome (GOLD analysis project Ga0335398, IMG submission 205742) | Freshwater microbial communities from Lake Bonney liftoff mats and glacier meltwater in Antarctica - BON-03 (spades assembly) (version 2) | ecosystem: Environmental > Aquatic > Freshwater > Ice >...
CGAGGTCGTCGGTTCGATTCCGGCAAAAACTCAAAAAACCGAGAACTCAAATCTACATGGATTTGAGGTACATAGACCCTCAAGCAAGGGTACTAAATTACTGTTTCAAGTAATAAAAGCAATCGTCAATCAAGGCTAAATATCTATCTTTTTACCTACACATTTTCACATGCACATACAGAGGCACACACACACAAGCACACATGTATAATCAGCACACAAGAGTAATGGCGGCAACCAGGCACAGGATCCTGGTCGAGAGGGGCGGAAGAAAGGCTTTTGTCAGAGACAAAGAAAGGCCCTGCACACAAAAATAAAAAATGTCAGGAAAAACCCGATATTCACGAACCTAAAGAAAAGGATTCGAGCACATAGAGCTTCCAGCAAAGCTAGTAGACTATTTCTTACGAAGTATTAAACGCAACATCAATCAATCAGACTCAGAGTGTAGGCCCACAAGACGTCCATCTGTCATGTTGACAACGTTCCCGCCGTCCGTGAACGTGTCTTGAGACACCACTGGTGTTGTTGTTGAGCATCTCCAGAGAAGCTCAGCGAAGCTTCATAATGGCCCCTTGCGTAGTTGTAGAAAGAAAGAAGACAATGGTGCAAAGACTGCGGAGTCATCAAGGAGTTTAGCAAGGACTTTTACAAGATGCAATGGGGTCGAAGGAGCAAGTGCACAGAGTGCAAATGAGAGTGCTGAAAGACAAATCTTAAACCACAGCAGCCAATCAGAGGCATATTTTTGACTCATGTGGATCCGAGGTACGCTGGCATATCATAAGTTAGACGACAAGAAAGGCGTCGACACTATCGTGACAGTAAAGAGATGTAGAGAAGCAATCACTTTGCGGATTTGACAGACAAGTCCAAATTTTTGTGGCTCATATCAGAGCACTGGCAAATGGACTTTCTCTTGAGACAGGCAGGTGGAGGAGAGCACGAACAGAGAGAGCAGAGGACTTAGTCAGCAGCCAAAGTGCACGTGGCCACTCAGTTGCATATCACATGGTGCTTGCAATCTCTGCCACGTCAGACTTCATTTCAGATGAAAATCAGAAATGTTGTTACAATAAACTTGAACAGACACTCAGAACGCTGGTGCACAATGAATGTAGTAGAGAGATCGAGCCCTCCAGGCAAAACTCAACACACTATCTGAGTCCATTCATAGTCAGTAACCCAATCAACAAGAAAGGTTCGAAGTTCACGCGTAGAAACATGCAGTGGGAAGTGCCTTCAATTCCAACAGCTGCATATGATCCTCACCTCCTTCCTGCGCAAGAAACGCCACCAGTGATAGGAAAGACTTGGTTCTTGAACAAATAGATTCCGGCAAGTTGTTTCGTTCAAAATTGACCTAGAATCCAAGACTCGTCGCCGCAAGTATGGTTAAAAAAAATAGATGAAACGATAATCACCACGACAAATTTGTTGACTACATGTTTGAACCCAGGCCCGTGACGAGGATGGACCATCACTAGCGGGGAATGGAATTTTCTGAAAAGGAAGCAGCAATGGCCTGGTCGGAAGGCCACGAGCAGGCACTGATTACAACCATTCAGAAGAAGACTGAGCGAATTTGAGTAAGATGGATAAAGATAGTTATAAGCACTGCACCAGATGAATAGTGCCACGGGAAGTTGAGACAGAGTATCAATGTTTGCTCATCCTTTTTTCCAGGTGGTGGGACGAGAGTATCTACTCAAGATTCTGGGGGGGAGGGATAAGGACCAGCAGTAGTAATATGGAACAGCCTATCAGAACAAGAAAGGACAAATTGGCTGTCCTGAAGAGGCAAGCACGACGCAGGACTGAATGGTGTGGTGCAAGTCAAACAAAGGGGTGGATGAAATCCGCTCATTTGAGCTCAGTGGCACAGATACCTTCTCTGACTATGATGAAACGAAATCGTAAAAGGAGATCAACGGAAAAAACGAAAGCCAAACTTGAAAGAGTGCATATCATGGGCAGAGCGTACAATACAGGACATGTTGGAAGCAGGTCAATATTTTGTGTGATCCTGCCGGTGTCATGCACCAGTGTCAGAAATAAAACTTAAAATTCGAGATGCACAACTGCAAGTTGCAGGTTCATGTTCACTACTAATGAATCGGTAGACAGAATAAAAAACTTGAAATGAAACGCATCCCCGAATGATGAAGAAGAGGATTTCTTATTAAAATAATGCGCGGCAGGCCAGATTTTTTATGAAATAAAATGCGCGGCAGGCAAGACTTACAAAACAAAATGCGCCGCAGGCCGGATTTTTTGACCAAGTCCTCATGGGTACTCTGTCCTGTTAATGCAGTAAGAAAATTATTTTCCACGAATCTCAGCTCAGAATCTTTTTCAAATAATTAATCAATTCACTAATTAATCAATAGATTAATCAAATAATTAATTAATTAACCTTTGGCCGGCCTATAGTACGTTTGTTTTCCCCACTGTCGAGCAGTCTTCATGTGGCAAGAGCCTCACCAGAAAGAAGGAGCTATGAAGATCGAAAGTCGATGTGGAACAGCGGGGTGCGGAAGGCAATTAGACGAGGAAAGAAAGAAAGAGGATCAGCAGGTGCGCAAATCGCGTGACAGAAGCCTGGAAACAAATTTGAATAAAGACGACAAATTTATGTAAGCTAATTTAATTCAAGACGACAAATCAATGAAAAGGGATATTGAATCCAACAAAGGTGATTTTTAGAATAACTCAATTGATTTTCCAGACTGAAGGATCCTTACAGTGATTTGTACGAAGAAAAGGTCATTGAGGGTTCGAATACGCAGTTGTGTATGGATCATGGAGTCAAACATTACTGCAATGACATCCAGAGTCACTCTGATGACGTGCAAACTCTAATGTTTTGGGAAAGGCATGAAGATTGTTTCTGAGAATTCACTTTACAGCCTGTCCGAGGTCACAAATCACCTATGGACGTCAAAAATTCAATCCTGAAACGAGAAATTTCTTTCTTTTCAAAAGAAAGGAGTGTGTGAGGAATACCACAATGATGATCTCCATCAAATAGGACATTACTGAAATAATCACTACAGTTCAAGAGTTGTATATTTAGCCACCTAAGTGAGCAGCAACGTACTGCCTATAGTCATTTCAAAGATCTCTAGTACTGCTCTTTGCGGATCCAACCTAGATTGGATTTTTTTCCAATGCTTGCGCTCATCTGGAGAGTAGTCAAGGAGAAGGCCAACACAATAGCAGTTCAGAGGCGCAGCAGGGTCGTCTTCCTGCTGACCCGAGTCAGCGAAAACTCACTACGCACCTCATGCAGTGTTGGAAAGAACATCAATATGTGCTCAGTCATGTCACGCTTGCACGTAGCGAAGAATACTTGAAGCTTCAAAATGTGCAAAGGATCCCTGCAGTTCCAAAGAATGAGAGCGACACAAGCTTCAATGAGTACTTTCCGCAGACCGCCCCTGCCGACCCCGCCGCACAGCCGGCGAATCCTGCAGCGCCTGCCGAAAAGAAGAAGGTTTGGAACTTCAACTTGTCCCCTCTTTCTTGAATTGCTGACATGTCTACTCAAAGACCTATCACTAGCTTCATTCTGGACCTTTGGATGAGCTTCTTTTGCAGATCCATGGGCGCGCCTATCCTGATGCTTAATGCGCATGCTGTGGCTCGGACAATGTGCTTGTGCAAGAACTTTTCTCTTGATCCGCAAGGCAATCACGTGCTTACTTGCAAAAAGCACACAGCAGCCACCCGAGGCCACAATCGTGTCATGAATGTCTTGGAGCAACTGGCCCACAAAACAGGCTACTCTATGCGCGTCAACCTCAAGGTGTCGACGACAGCAGACGCCAGCAACAAGCAGGGCGATGTTAAACTTGTGAACTTTGGTCTTGATGGCTCCAACAACCTTGTCATTGACGTTTCAATCTGCTGTGACCATCACACCATCACCCAAGTTGCAGCCTTTCAGGCGTGGGTCACAGGGCCCTGCTTCCTTGCTCCTGTTGCCTGCTTGCTGCCACCTGCTGTCCCGCCTGCTACATCTGCTGCTGCTGCTGGCCTTGCGAAAACCAGGCCCGAGGTCGCTCGGGTTTGGAGATCATCCTGGGGAGGGTTCTGAGCATTCAGTTCCTTGGCCGGTTTGGTCGCTCTTTGGAGCACAAATCCGCCTCGTTTACACGTGGCAAAAATCCCAATTGGTGTAACGACCAATGGGTGCGATGAGTGGGGTGACGCCCACGCTTGCTGTACACTCTGGCCTTTCTTTTCTTGATTCTTATCAATTTCCAACCTCGGTTGAACCTTTCACTCCTGTACTGAGAGACACACCCTCTCCGCGACCTCCAGCATATGCGACGACAATGCTGGCCCCCACCGTCACGCAGGAGTCAACCCTCTCCCACAACGAATTTGCGCTGTGCCTGCGATCGCTTCTGCGTCCATCCTCGGCCCTGTCAGTATGTGAATTTGCCACATGTATGCGAGCGCTAATTCCCTCCCCTGTTCCCGCATGCCTGCCTTCGCTTCCACGACCCTCCTTAGCACTGTCTCCGAGTGAATTCGAATCATTATACATGCGAACGCTAACACACACCCATGTTCCTGCAGGCTTTAGGCAGTCTAGCTCCCGGCCTGGACAACCAGCCTGGCCCATAACTGGGCTCTCCACTCGTGTTTTCCGCTGTCCTCTCCTATTGCCAACCCCGCGTGTAATATAATATTTCGAAGACGTCGTGTTCTTGATCCACCCTCCATATCTTTCGTATCACCTGCCTGCCCCTCTCCCTGACAATTCTATGACGATTTTTATTGTCATGAGCGTGTAAATTGTCGCGTTCATGTGACAGGTGCGTCTAAATCGGTAGACCCGGTTTGAAACACGCAGGCCTCACACTCCCAGATGAGTCCAAACTCGTCACAAACTGGCCAGTAGCACCAAGTTCAGTAGTGTTTCCATGATGGAAGTGGGAAAGACTTGGTTTCTCTGGTGCAGGTGCGCCTTCTCCTTCGGGTTTTTTTTTCTTTTTTTTCTACAAACAAGTGTTGCTTTTGGTAGTGGGCGGTGGACGGTTTCACGACAAGTGGGACCTTGGATCTCAAGAAATTTTGACATCACTCAGGACCTTCACCAATGAGGCTGAACGAATTTTCAACTTGGACCTGCCCACACGACGGAGCCGCCAGGGCACATCAACGTAATAGTTGTGGGTCCGTTCGAAGGGGAAGAGGAGGGGATCGGTGTAGCCAGCGACGTAATTAAGGTGGAGGGTGAGGATCCGGACACCCCAGGTTATCTAAGGGGGGACAGGGTGAGGTTGGGACGTCGGCGATCTCGGATCGTGGTTGCGTCTCCCTTGGCTCGCTCACGATGAAGCCCCGGGACCGTACATAACGATTCCCCAATATCGGTTTGATAAAACAAAGCAACACACACCACATTGGTAATAGCACTGTCAACAACGGACACCTCAACGGCCAATCTCCAGGAACGTGCTCGGGTCAAAATCAGGAGGTACCGTTACTGTGCTGATTATGCTGCTGTTGGTACAGTGTTTGCACCTGCCATTGTGTCAGTTGCTGGCCAAACTCATCCCGAGTTTCTTCGTCTCCTGTGGGTCTTGACTGACAAACAGATGCGCAATTACTATGCGCTCATCAGCACAGAGGAGGAGATTGGCGGTGATGCTTTCACTCTGAGTCGGGCACGCACGTTCACCTTCAACAAGAACGCCATTGGCAAGGCCATCACCTATGCCACTGCCACACGCCTACACCTCTCCTTGCACGGCACAGCTCCGCCAGCGCGCCGTCAAGCTGGCCAGCCCATGACCTCTGCTGCATGCCTCATGCATGGCGCTGCACGTGCTTCGCACTGCGCACCCCCTCGCCCCGCTGGCAACGTAGGTGGTGGTGCCCACATCGTCGCACCATCTGCTCCTGCTACTCATGCAGGTGCCTTTGGAGAGGCGGATGTGGTTGCTGATGATACCCACGCTGCTGGTTGTGTCACAGCCGCGGATTGACTTGCATTCACTTTCAGCGGTGGTGATTTCAACGCAAGTGGTACAGGTGCCCGTGCTGGTGATGTTGATGATGGCCTTTTCCCCGGCTTTGAGGGTCGTGACAATAGCGCCAGTCCCTCGAGCTACCTGCACACACTGCCTGACAATGATGATGACGTAATCCCTCTTTTCTCCCATCATAATGCAGTTCCTGGTGGCAGCGGTGATGGCAATTTTTTGATGGTGTTGATCGTGGTGTTACCCATGCTCGTCTGCACGTTGACACACAGAGTTTTGATTTTAATTGCTTTTATTACTGGAAACAGTAGTTGAGATCTCGTGCATGAGGGTCTATTTGCTCAAATCCATATTGATTTGAGTTGATGGGTTTTCGTCCGGAATCGAACCGGGGACCTGCGGATAACCCAAATTTGTAAAGTCCTGTGCTCTTCTCCACTGAGCTATGGTGACGAATGCATCACCGAAGATTCTTCAGGACCCTCTTCAAATGACAATGATGACGACGGCCCGGCAGACACCCTCGAACTCCTTGGCCACATGAGTCAGCGCGAGGACGTGGGCTGCGTCAATGATAGGGTGGATGTCAGTGTAGGTGTCGGTGTTGGTGCAGGTGTACGTGTACGTGTCAGTGGTCTTGGTGTCAGTCTAGGTGTCGGTAAAGGTGTCAGTCTAGTTGGATCTTCCCTCCCCCTCACATCCCTCGACTCTGAGGGAGCCCGTCCGAAATCTGAGATTTTTGAAACTTAAATTATCAGTTGCCTTCTTGATGAGGTTCATCCTTCAATAAACACACACACTCTCGCTCTTCTGCAAAGCCTTCTCCAGTTCCCGCTCTGCATCTTTTATACCAGGTGCTCGCGCTGTGGTGCGCTCTTTGCCGCAAGGGGATTATGGCAAACTCCTTGCGCGCGCGTGGTTCCTGTGCTGACGCACATGCCGTGCACTCAAAGGCAGCGAATGAGCTGGAAGACAAGGGAGCGAATGCAATAGCCAATTCTTCGCTCAGCGAGCTGGAGCTGGGTAGCGAATCTTGAATCTCTCTTTCTCTCCCCTCCTCTTGAATCAAGATTGCTTTTATTATCGCTCATAAAGAAATAATGTAGTAGTTTTGTTTGGAACTCTCAAGGTGCAGTCTTTTATTCTCACCAAAGTGAGTGACTGTGATTTGCTGATTGTCGTCGCATCTTCTACTTTTCTCCAAAAAAAGTCATGTTAAAAGAAAAAAAGGCAGTTAGCCCAGATCATCAAAACCCGCAGCCCAGCATAAATATAGGCAAATGTACTGCGTACACCTATACAGTCTAATAGACAGCGCTTTAGTCGATGTGGATTCTTCCGGCTCTCCAGGTGTCTGTCCTACACATGGGCTCACATCAAGCACCCAAGTAGTTTGTGTGTGTGTACGCGGGTATACAAGCACACACCCACCTACCAACCTAACACCCGCAAAAATATAGAAATATACAACACAAAATCCCTATCTCTACCCATGCCAAAACATAGCCTCCCACGCCAGCAACAAGCATCAACCACGAACAAGCTGAAAAGGACCCCACTTCCAATCCCCTCCCATCCACGCATGCAGGTGTTAAAAAACACCTGTGATACGCACACATACAATAGAGAGACTCAGATAGGACGATGTGACCGTGACGGTGGAGAGCAAACAACTTTGATAAAACAGAGAGCCTGAGTCTCCCAGAGGTGTATATGTGTGAGGCGTCAACTCAAAAGTGACCAAATATTCAGATTACCTTGTTTAAAAGAACACGTCAGAGCGCATGGCTGGACTCTGTGACAAACCAGTTGACAAGAAGCGAATGAATTCTTGTGTACTCAAAAAAATTCTTTTTGCGGGAGTTCAGCAACAAAAATATCTTCAACAAAAAACAAAATGCGCTCTCTGACCCGCTGCTAATTTCACGTCTTCCAAATTTCGCGGCTGGCGCTCAAAAAAAGCGCTCAAAAAAATCGACCTCCGCACGGTATGAGGAAACCGAGTTTCGCGCAGTGATTTTGAAAATTGGGTTTACTACTAAATGATACAAATTTTGAAAGCTGGGTTGCCTAATGACAAGTGAGCAATTTGACCTCTGCTGATACTATACGTACCCCGATCACACCCTAATAAATAAAAAGCGCCTGCACGAGTGCATATGTACACCCCGTGGTGAGTATGGTAACACGTAAATACCGTAGTGTTAACAACACTGGTCCCCGTGTATGTACTTGTCTGCACTGGCATATAAAACACCTGTCTGGTGCAGTTTTCAACCCATCCCACAACGTGCACATATGCACGCACATAAGCACATCTGGAACGACGGCGCCGCAACAACTGCGCGAGAAGTTGATGCAGGTGCAGGAAGCTCTGCACGTCTCGTCTGTCCAACACAATCAACCACATTTACCACCTCCATCGCTAAGACTTCATTGTACCAACTTCCTGAGACCCCAATACCCCTCAACCCCCCCCCCCTCTTCCTTCATACCCCAGAACAGTTTGAGGACCTCCCCTCTTCCTTCATACCCCAGAACAGTTCGAGGACTACAAGCAAGCGCAGTTTTTCCATCCCAACACTGATGTTGTTTCAGAGTGCACAACTCTGGAAAGGCTCCGTGCAGCTTCACAATGGTCCCTTGCATACTTGTGGAAAGATTAGAGGGAATGCAGCGGTACAGCAGAGCCCCAGTAGGAGATCATGCAGGCGTGCCCCAGTGGGAGAGCACGCAGGCGTGGAGGCCGAGCCCGACAATGCACCATCATCAGTGGTTGTTCGCAAACAACAAAGGGTCAATACAGAACAACCAAAACCCACAGCATCCTATCACACTGTCATGACCACGCGCTGCCTAGACAACACATGCTCATCTGCACTGGTGCAGAGCCAATCCACCTGGTCCATGGCTCACTCAGGCTGCGAGCCACGAAGATGATCCTCCGAAACAGGATTCACAATCCTGCCATTATTGGAGATCATTTTTGATTTCCCTTTTGGGTTTCCAATAAACAACATTATCTCTCTCCTGCCATTTTCGTGCGTTTTCTACAGAGTGTCAAAGCTGGGGCCATCAAATGGAAATTAAAACAAGATGGTCAACTGGTAACCACAATTCAAGACTCCAGAGCCCGAAAGATGGACACAATTATTGTAATTTACCAGTGAAGCAAGCAACTTCTCAGAATAGTTGGCCTTGAATTAATTTGGTAAGTTGATGGATGGATTCATTAATTAATTCATCAATTTATGAATTAATAAATTAAATCCGCACAAAGCGCCTTTTTAACAAAACTGCCCGAAGTTGGTTTTTTCGTTTTGCGGTGTCTGCCACAAACTTTTAAAACAAAACTTTAGTAGCGCGTCAGAGAAAGTATTTCCAACGCGCTGGGGGTTGTGGCGTTTTTTTTTGTTGTTGAACTTCCTCAAAAAAAAGAGGTGTTTTTAGTACACAAGAATTCACGCGCTCGCTTCTTGTCAACTGGTGTCATCTCAGCGTTGAGCTATGCGCTCTGACGTGTCCCTTGAAACAAAGTAATCTGAGTGTTTGGTCACTGTTGAGTTGACACTCCACACACACACACCTCTGAGGGAGACTCTCTGTTTTTTCAAAGGTGTTTGCTCCCCACCGTCATATTCACGCCGTGTGACTTGGATTCTGTGATTAGAAGCGGTTTTCTTAAATGGTTTCTGTTAGAATCCACACAGATTGTGGAACTGTCACAGTTACTGTTGTAGGAATATGGTGTGTCCAAGCAGTGGGTCTTCATCATGGGCAGGAGGCAGGACTCAAATGCAGCTTCCACTCCGGCAGAAATGAGTGGAATTTCAGTTCAGGATCGTGACTGTTCTAGGAGTTTGGGTGGAGGCGCGAAGAAACAGAGTGGAAACGGAGAAGAATTAAGACAAGTTTTGTAATTGTGAGGTTTATGCTACGTGTGATGACGTACGTTGTTTCTTGTAATCTGTTTTGGAATTGATTTGGTGTTGTGCGACTTGTATCTCACGAGGTTTGATCTGACAAATGGTTTGTCATTTGACACTTTCTTCATTGCTGTTTTTTACAAAATATGTAGTTGTGATCATTGAGTATTGAAGTTCGACGTTTGAATCATTTGCACCACCAATGAACTGGTAGACAGAATAAGAAACTTGAAATCAAATGCATCACAAAATGGTCAACAAGAAGATTTTTAATGCCAAAAATGTGCTGCAGGACAGATTTTTTCAAGAAACAAAATGTGCTGCAGGCAAGATAAGTCAAACAAAATGAGCCACAGGCCAGATTCTTGCACTGAATCCTGATGGGTAGTCTGTCTTATTGACACAAATCACAGCTCAGAATTTTTTTCTGTAATTAAGTCTTCCTGCAACACTTTAGTGGAGAATTTTTGCTTTTTTTTAGGATATCACGTCCTCGGACTCCTCACCAAAAGTCACGGTTTAGTTTAGACACTCAGCGGCCTGGCTGAGGCTGAAAATAATAGATGGTGTAAGATGGCACTGGGTCATATGGGTCAACCTAACGAAATTCTGTAAAATTACATATTGATATGGAGACAATTTTTTGGTTTTCATTGTGTATTGAGCTTTCGAACATACATGCTCAATGCCACTGATGTTGGAATTTCTCGTTCTGGAGCATTTTGGGTACTTCGGGACATTTCGATTTTTCTGCCAACCTCTTCTGCCATCCTTTTGGGGGACGTGATAGCCTTGAGAACCAAGAATACTCGAAGAAGCCGCTCACCAGTCATGATTTGAGGTGACCTACGAAAGCATGATTGGTCGCACAATGCCAGAGCTACTGTCAGTGGTGCACTGACAATCCTTGAATACTACTCAGCCCAGGAACTTTCTTTCTTTTTTTTCTTTCTTTCATTCATGGGTGGTGAAACACAACTTAATCAAATAAGATCCAAGAAACTGTCCCAGACCGTTGCCCGCCTACTTAAATCGGTGGGGGAGTCTTTGAGATTAAGTACCATACCTCGAGATCGCATACAAAACGGCAAAATCCCGATGTACAAAAGCTGAGCTGATTTCCTCTGCCAAAATTAGTATCACTTTCAAGTTGACCGAAGCTCGCCAATCTCGGAACTTAAGTCGGAAGGCATTGCAGGCAGATGATGGCGAGGAGGCGTCACCCACCGACAGCGCCTTCAGGATCTGAGAGGTGAACAGCCTGCCCTGTTTTGATACCACTGGATTGGCTGCGCAGCTTCTGACTTTCTGGGTGGGCTTGCCTGTCACGGAAACGGCAGCGAGCACGTGGGGGAAAACGAAACGAGCCTGCTCACAGGTGGAATCTTGTTCGTGGGGAAGGTACCCCACCGAGTGTACTTATGATGGAGGACCCGCGTTCTCTTTCTTTTCTTTCGGGTGGCTGCGAAATGCGAAATTCCAACGTAATCACTGGACTAATTCAAGTTAATGTAATATTTTGGGTGGTGAGCACCCAATTAAACGCTATTGATTGATTATTGCTTTTATTACGTGAAACACAAATTTAGTACCCTTGCTCGTAGGTCTATGTAGTTCAAATCCATGTCTGCAGATTTGATTTCTCGATGTTTGATTTTTTGCCGGAATCGAACCGACGACCTCAGGATTGACAGTCCCGCGCTCTGACCAACTAAGCTAGTTTTACATCGTCTCGGATGTTACTAGTAAGTACCCAAGGAGCTGTTCCGAAAAACTTTTCTTTCTTTGTTTCTTGGGTGGCGAAAACCCAACTTGAACTGAACCAAAGTCACGACCGACTTGGGACTCTAAGCGTTAATCCACTCGGTAGGGGGGACTTTGGGATTAAGTACTGAAGAAGCAGCGAGCACGTTGGGAAAAACAACATGAGCCATCTCACAGGTGGAATCTTACTCGGTGGGATGATCTCAAAGTCTGCCCTGGTTTCTTTTTTTTTCCTTTCTTTCTTGGGTGGCAGAGACCCAACTTAATCACTGGACTAAGGCTGAATGTTACCACTATATGTTCGCTTGTCCCAACTTCGATTGACTAATCTATTTTCCGTACTCTTCTTGGAGCAAACAGGATCACACAATGCCGAACGCCAGCACAATTTTTTGAAAATCCGCAACTTTCTTTGTTTATTCTCAAAAATTTCCTTGTTTAATCTCGAGATGAATGGGCCTGACGTGATTGCAGAAGGTTGCACAAATTTTCCTCAACTATTAATATAGGAAAGAAAGAAAAAAGTGAAGTTGGAATTGAAGTTGGGAAAGGAGTTAACAAGAATCCCACACAAATATGGCCATATTTGTGTGGGATTCTTGTTAACTCCTTTCCCAACTTGCCCCCGCTCCGCGACCGTTGCGTTTACTACAAATGATTTACATTGAGCACATAAAGCTTTCAAAGTGGATGTATTAGTATGTCGATAGTGGATTGAGGAATTGGAATGGTTATTATGACTAAGGATCTGTCTTTCTGTCTTTCGTGGGTGTCGAGGACCTAACCTAATCACCAGATTAGGCGGATGATGTAAATTGTATGTTTTTTTTTTTTGTTCGTTTGAGAGTAGAGATTTTATTGAAACCT
>Ga0335398_10008129_pt1 | contig 12553 bp, 8 predicted proteins | sample BON03_FD_205742 | JGI IMG/M metagenome (GOLD analysis project Ga0335398, IMG submission 205742) | Freshwater microbial communities from Lake Bonney liftoff mats and glacier meltwater in Antarctica - BON-03 (spades assembly) (version 2) | ecosystem: Environmental > Aquatic > Freshwater > Ice >...
GTCTGAAGAATCCGAGCGTCGTATGAAATATTCGGAAGTCTCGCAGTCGCTTGAGCAGGCGGTTACTAACGGCCGTATCACTCGTGAACAAGCCGCCGAACGTCTTGAAGTCTTGAAGCAAAAACTTCGGGGCGATAAAGATGGTGACGATGATGGTGACGACGACGGTGATGACGACGGTGATGACGACGGTGACGACGACGGTGACGACGATGGTGACGACGACGGTGACGACGAGGAGATGTCTGAAGAATCCGAGCGTCGTATGAAATATTCGGAAGTCTCGCAGTCGCTTGAGCAGGCGGTTGCTAACGGCCGTATCACTCGTGAACAAGCCGCCGAACGTCTTGAAGTCTTGAAGCAAAAACTTCGGGGCGATGAGAACGACAAAGACGATGACAAAGACGATGACAAAGACGATGACAAAGACGATGACAAAGACGACGACAAGGACGACGACAAGGACGACGACAAGGACGATAAAGACGACGAGTAATCTTCACGGGCGTGTTCGCCAGTGATTACTTGCCTAGGCTGCCGTAAAATTGTTGTTAAATCTGGTTATCCGTCAGGCGAACCAAGATCTAGGCAATTTCTAGTGTGCATTGGATGGCTGTCTTGAGTATTTGAAAATGGAAATGCCCCCTGCTGCGTTTGGATTCTTGAAAGAATTTATCGCGGCAGGGGGCATTTTACATGGTCCAACGGCAAGGTAGCCACCGGTTATTGCTTTGGTTTTAGGTAACCATCTAGCCAGCCACGTGACGCATGTGGCGCCAATGGGTCTGCAATGTCACTACCATCGGCCAGTGAGAACGCGATTGCCAAAGGGAATTTGCCAACAGGCGGCTTAAGAGTGTAAGCGCCTGACCCCCAGTAGTCTCCTTGGGTAAACAGGTTCAGCGAAATCACTTTCCCGGAATCATCAAAGGCAATTTCGCCCATGGTCGTTGCTTCAAAGCCACGTTTTCCATCGGTCGATTTCAGTATCGCATTCCCAGTAATTTTTCCAGCCTTGATTGACCACTTAGACGACTTTATTTCGGCGCTGGTCCAGACCGACGGTTCACCTCGAGTATTATCCAAGAGGTGGAAACGTTCGATTCGATGCGCTAAATTTTCAGGGAATTTGTCCGTCTGCAAGTCGGCAATTTCTTCTTTGGTGATCCATAGGTTGTCGCGTGATGTGGCTTTTTGGAAAATTTTTCGCCACGGATCGTCGGTGGTTTCGTAACCGCCAGTCACTTGCGCTGCCACGCGAACAACAATACCATCTGCGGGTAGTTTCACCGAATACTTGGGATCGACGGACGTGCGAACAATGGGCGTTGCGTCCTTGGGATGTTTGTAATTGGCAATGGTTTTTAGCATCTGTTCGCGAATACGATCAGGTCCTCGATTGTTGTTGAACGCGACTAGATTTCCTGACGCATCAACGATAAATAGCCCTTGAGTGGTTTTGGAGAAGTCATTGCGAGGACTTTGGCTCGCAATTTTTCGCCAGAAATCGCCTTCGGTATCTTCTTGGCGACGGGTAAACCATTGGTCAATGGCAACGGGGACGAACTTGTCTTTTAGCAATTCAACAATAACTTTATCAGCAAATGTCGACTCACGGTCGAGCACACCATTGTTTCACGTACAGCCCAGCGGATGACCGTCCATTGCCCAAACAAAAATCGGCTTCTCAGATTCCGCCGCCATTTTTTGCGCGTTCAGTAAATCGGTTTGCCAGGGAATCGATCGCCAAGGCGCGCTTGTGTCTTGGCAAATCTGTTCGCATTGTTCTTGGATCGAAAGTGAATCATCGGTTTGACCAAAACAGGGTACGCAGACCCATAGGTAGCAAGCCGCCAACAAGTAGCCGACGTTGCTATTTTTGAACCTCTTGGCGACGATCCAGCGAAAGTTCTGCATTAAGGCAGGCATTGAAATTCTCCTTCAAGAAAGTAGGTGGGCAGCGTATGGCTTGATCCCTAGCTTAACAGTTGGCATCGCCGATGCACGTAGGTCAAATCGCAAATTTTGTTGCGAGCGATTGTTTTACTCGGCCTTCCTGCCCCCATTAGCCTAAAGTCCAAGCCATTGAAGTAAAAATGGTAGCCTACGCTTCGCCCCAGTGTTCGCTTCAACCAAGTGGGATGGAACTGAGCTGCGGTGGTCAGCTTGCAGGTTGCTGTCTCGCTAGGTGATCGCGCGGCTGAGGTAATTGCTGAGCGAATCAACGTTCCCAACGACCGATGCGATGTCAACGCGATGCCGAATTCTTAGGCCACGGTGTTTCATCTGTCCCCCAACTAGGCTCGGTTGGCGATGAAAGAGATCTTGTTAGCGAATTCAAAAGCGTTCGATTGTGAATGACATCGGTCATTTTTTGGATTCTGGCTGGATAATCGAGTCAGAAGAAGCCTTGCACCGACAACTTAAACTAAGCACTACTGATTCGATACAGCGATGATTCGAGACAGCGATGATTCGAGACAGCGATGATTCGTGAGTGCATTTGGCAGCGTGCCGGATCTTGCTTGCGGCATTCCCCTAGACTTGGGGAATAATGGCATTGGCTGCCAATGCCACATTGCTTGCCAATGGGGAAGTTTGGTATCGGTGAGGTGAAGCTAAAGTTTCAGTGGCAGTCGTGGTGGAAGTTGTGTAAAATTTGGACGGCCCGTCGGGGTCGTTGTGGTGGAACCACTGGGTCATCCAGGAATTTGGCAACCCGCACAACGGGCTAAGGAATTTTCTAATTTAAGAATCATCAACGAAGCTAATTGGAAGTTGAACTTGTTCTTGCAACATCGATCTGCCGGTTTGGCGTTTGCCCTGTTCGTTGTCACAGCCGCGAATATTTCGTTGGCTGATTTTGCTTGGGCTGACGGTGGCCAAGCGACTGGTGGGAAAGCGACTGGTGGGAAAGGGGTAACCAATCACCCCGCACAAGAATTGATTCGGCAGTACTGCTTTGACTGTCATGGCGCTGGCCAGACCGAGGGCAATATTTCTTTGGACGGTATCGGTGACTCGAATGGATCGGAGAGCGATCGCCAGCTTTGGTGGAAAGTTTTGAAGAATGTTCGCGCCGGTGTGATGCCGCCTCCAGGAATGGACCGCCCTACCGCCGAAGAACAGCTGGTGATCGGCAATTGGATCAAGTTCCAAGTCTTCGATATCGACGCCGCGAATTTAGATCCAGGCCGTCTACCGGTGCGACGTTTAAACCGAGCGGAATACGAAAACACGATCAACGATTTGATGGGGACTCGGATCGATGCCACACTGATCTTTCCGGCAGATGATTCGGGTCACGGATTTGATAACGTGGGCGATGCACTCTCGTTTTCGCCATTGTTGATGGAAAAGTATTTGGAAGCGGCGCGGATGGTTGTCGGTGAATCCGTTCCAACCGAAACGAAAATTGTGCCGCTGCAACTTTTTCGCACCGGCGACTTTGAATATGAAGATGGCCGTCGGGCAAACCGGGACCTGGATGGCAAACGTGAACATAAAGTCAATCGCGAATTCAAGGTAGAAGAAGCCGGCACGTTTCAAGTAGATGTCGGAATCAAATTGCATGGTTCCTTTGATTTTGATTCGGCCAAGTACAACGCGAAGTTCTTTATCGATGGTCAGGAGAAGTTTTCTCGCGAATACGGCTGGGATGAAGCGAAATTATTTGAATTTCATTACAACGAACCGTTGGAAGTGGGTAAGCATGATTTGAGTTATGAACTGACGCCGATTCAACCTGCTGCATCTGAAGAAGTGATTGGCAGCGCCGGCACGTTTGTTCGATTCGAGGTTGCGTGGTCACGAGTGGAAGGGCCGGTGGGGACAGCTCGGTTGGTTCATCCGCGGAACTACAAACGGTTCTTTGATCGCGAACGACCTCCTGAATCGCCCAAGGAACGTCGGGATTATGCGGCCCAAGTGCTTGGTCGTTTTGCGGACCAAGCGTATCGGTCTCCCGTTGGGCAAAGCACTTTGACGCGTTTGGTTGACTTGGCTGAAGTAGGGTATTCGTCGGAAGGTGTTTCCTTCGAGGCCGGAATTGCCAACGCGATGGTCGCCATTTTGACGTCTCCGCGATTCCTGTTTCACTTGGAGGCGACGCCAGATGTTCAAGTTGACTCCGTCGATCAAGCCATTGCGAATTTTGGATCGATCAATGAATTGGCACTCGCTTCTCGCCTGTCTTATTTCCTCTGGTCGACGCTGCCGGATGAAAAGCTAATCGAATTAGCGGAGCAAGGTCGATTGCGTGATCAGTTGCCGGACCAAGTAAGTCGAATGATGAAAGATCGTCGCAGTCGGCAATTATTGCAAAATTTTGTCGGGCAGTGGTTGCAGACTCGGGATGTGATTGAGAAGGACGTCGATCCTCTGATGATTGTGGGTGCTCGGGAAGAATACGAAGCGATGCAGGCAGATTTTCGTCCTGGATTTCGCCGCGGTCGTGCTGGACGTGACCCCAGTGATGAGGTTAGTCCGGAAGAGGAAAAACGTCGCGCCCGATTTTTTGAACTCAAGGAGATTTCGGAAAGTTTCAATGAAGACTTGCGGCGTGCGATGCAACGCGAAACCGAAATGTGTGTCGCGCACATCGTTCGGGAAGACTTAAGTTTGTTGGATTTGATTGATTGTGATTACACGTTCCTGAACCAGACTTTGGCGCGACATTACGGCATTGACGGCGTGCAGGGTCGAGAAATGCGGAAAGTTTCCTTGCCACCTGAAAGTCCGCGTGGAGGCGTTTTGACTCAGGCGTCGATGCTGTTGGTAACGTCCAACCCGACTCGGACGTCACCAGTCAAACGCGGTTTGTTTGTATTGCAGAATATTTTAGGCACACCCGCTCCACCGGCACCGCCGGGTATTCCTGCTTTGCAGGCAGCGGCGGAACAGTTGGGTGGTCGCGAACCAACGTTGCGAGAGTTGTTAGCGGTTCATCGTGATTCGGCGCTGTGTTCTTCGTGTCATTCAAGGATGGATCCGATTGGTTTAGCCTTGGAGAACTTTAACGCTTTGGGGCGATGGCGGAACGAAGAGAAAGGTGAAGCGATCGATCCAGCGGGCGAGTTGATCTCGGGTGAGAAATTTGCGGGCATTGTCGAACTGAAAAAAGTATTGCGTCAGAATCATTCCATTGAATTCTATCGCTGTGTCACCCAGAAGATGATGACGTATGCGTTAGGACGAGGTGTTGAATATTCGGATCAACACTCGATCGATTTGATCGTGGATGATTTGGTTGCCAACGACGGCAAGTTTAGCGTGTTGTTAAACGGCGTGATCAATTCGGTACCGTTTCAGAAACAGAGATTGACGCCGTGATTTATTGGTAGCGAAACTCGTGTAGAGTTTCGGTGCTCTCTAGCCTAGGCGAACGTTTCTATCGCACGCACCTTGATTTTGACCTCGAAGCGTACCTTTAAGTTTTTATCAGGGTAAAATCCCCACATCCCCGGCCCTTGTTCCTTACGAGGGCGAAGGGCGAGCAGAATGAAAGACGGCAACCATGCGACGAAACCAAAAACAGCAACGGTCTGATGCAAAATTAGATCGGCGGAAATTTCTGCAAGGCGTTGGGGTTGCTTTGGCATTGCCTACGCTGCCTTCGTTGCTTAAGGGTGCCCAATCGCAGACTTTGGTGGCTGGTGCAACCGGAGCGATAACCGCCAGTGGTGCGCCGCTGCGAATGGCGTTCATGTGTATTCCCAACGGTGTGCAACAGGAACATTGGTATCCGTCGGACAATTTTCAACTTAGCGAAACGCTAAAGCCACTCGAGGGTGTGAAGCAACATATTCAGGTGATTTCCGGATTGGATCATGTCAACGCCACTGCTGGTTTGGACGGACCTGGGGACCATGCCCGGGCAGGTGCAACGTTTTTGACTGGAATGCGAGCCCGAAAAACGGCCGGTGACGATATTCATGTGGGAATTTCCATCGACCAGATGGCGGCGCAGACGTTTGGCCATTTGACTCGGTTGCCCAGTTTGGAATTGACCTCGGATTTGATTCGTAATTCAGGCGAGTGCGACTCGGGATACGCGTGTGCCTATCAATATAATCTGGCTTGGAGTTCTCCCACGACGCCGGTGACCCCAGAGGGAAAGCCGCGACAGGTTTTCGAACGATTATTCGGCGCGGGTAAGCCAGAAGATCGTAAGAAGAATTATCTGCAGCGGCAGGCGTCTGATCGCAGCATACTGGATTTTGTGGCCGAAGAAAGTCGATCGATCAAGCGGCAGTTGGGTGCGTACGATAAACGGAAATTTGACGAATACACCGAAGTGGTTCGAGAGATGGAACGGCGACTGAAAACGGCAGAGAAATTCAGTGAACCGCCGAAGGTTCAAACCGCTACGCCAATGGCTAGCGTACCGACAGAATTTTCCGACTACATGGACCTGATGTACGATATGTTGCTACTGGCATTCCAAACCGATTCGACTCGGATTGGAACGCTGTTGCTATCCTACGATGGTAGCAACCGCACGTTTCCTTCGATTGGGATTTCCGAAGGCCATCACTACTTGACTCACAATATGCGAAAGGAAGCATACGCCAAGAAGGTTGCTAAGATCGATCAGTATTACATCCAGTCCTATGCGCGTTTTTTGCAGCGAATGAGCGAAACCGAAGATGTGGATGGACAATCGTTACTGCACAATTCGATGATCGTTTATGGTGGAGCGATCGCGGATGGCAACCGACATACTCATGAAAATCTACCAGTGATTTTGGCAGGGCACGGCGGCGGCGTGATCCAAGCAGGCCGCTATTTGAAAGTTCCGAAGCAGCCGATGTCCAACATGTTTGTCAATATGTTGAACACCTATGGCGTTGACATCGATCAGTTCGGGGATTCCAGTGGCCGCATGTCAGAATTAAGCTGAGCACTAAACTACTTAGCTTCGTAGTCTTGCCACATCCAAACCAAGGTGTCAGCCAGAGTTTGTTGGAAGACTTTGGAGTCGCAGTGGCCTGTGGCTTTACTGTAGATGAAGCGGTAGTCATAGCCTTTGGCTTTTAACGCATCGGCAGTGCGACGGTTGGCCATAACCCAATTATGATAGGTATCTTCGGCGTCGTTAGCACGAAGGTCACGCTGGGAAACGTGGGTGAAAATTCGCAGCGGTTTCTTCTCGCTGTTTTCGATTAATTTCAAGCTAGAGTGATATTCCCAAGCTCCCAGCGGATATTCTTTTTCGTCGGCGGCATCGTCGTCCTGTTGATCGACAAAAGTTCCCGAATAGGTAATCAGGCGACGGAACAGGTCGGGACGAAACCAACCCATCGTCAGCGCGGCGGCTCCGCCGGAACTGCAACCCATCGCTGCCCTGCCCCATGGATCTTTGGTAAAGGCGATGTTCGGATAAGCCGCTTTGATTTCAGCGTTGTTTAGTACCGCGGGTAGTACTTCGTTGTTGATAAACCGAGCCAGTCGGTCAGACATCGTGTCGTATTCCAAACCGCGTTGACTGCCCTTACTGTCATCACCACCGTTTTCAACCGCGATCGCAATGAAAGCGGGTAGTTTACGTTGGGGATCCTGGGAAATCGTCAGGTTATCTAAAGCGTGGCGAACCAGATTCAAATGGCTGGGTCCATCGTGCATGACTAAAATCGGAGCTTGGGTTCGGTCGACGTAGCTTGCAGGCACGTACACGAAAATCTTCCGTTCTTTACGAACGGGTTTCTGTCGGTCCAATGTGTTATCATCGCCAGTGAAGATCTTGCTTTCGGCCAAAGGCATTGTGAATTCGAACGACTTGCCTTTAGGATTCCCTTTGTCGGTTAGGTCCGGATCAATTTTGTAATCGGGTCCGATTTCAAAATTACCGTTGGCTGTTGGATCTTTGAGCGAAGATTGTGCGGCAGCGTTTTCGGACGAACCGATCGCCAGGATCAAGCAAGTGGTACAAACCAAAACGTATGGGAAACGTGTTAACATCGACGGTACTCTTGTTCAAAGGTTTGGGGCATGTTCAAAGGGGGAGGCAGGGGTGGAAGTGCTGCCGCAGGGTCGGTGGCGGCTAGATCTAGCTACACAAAATTAGCCTCACGTCGGACCCAGTTCAATCCGTTGGAATGATCGTTGTCGGGTCTGAGCTAGGCGGAGACTCACGGTAGGACTCACACCAACACTGTCATTATGGGCGATTTTGTCCGCCGCTGCATGCTTGCAAACGATTTTGGTGTATTTGCTGATTGACAGAAGTACCCAACGACGTCCAGGATCCGGCTGGGAACACGTTGAGTCGCTGGCCTGGCCAAGACTTCGATCGTACAGAGAACGGGGACGATGTGGAATTGTCGAAAGACGGGGAGCTTGCACGAAGATTGCTTTCCGCACACGAAAGCTTTGAGCAGGGGTTCTCGCCTGGGCCAAATCTTACCTTGCTGACTTCAGACCCAGAAGTCGAAGATTTACGGGTTCCGGTCCGCAGGTGATTCGCCAGATCAGTAGTGCTGATCCAGTGACGCCACGTCGTATTGATCCTAGTATCCCGCGTGATTTGGAAAGTATTTGCCTTAAAGCGATGTCGCGAAATCCTGCGTCGCGTTACCGCTTGGCACGTGATATGGCCAAAGACTTGCAGCGTTTTCTGCAGGGTGAACCGACGCTGGCCCGTCCGCTAGGAATGGTGGAGAAATTCCGACGTTGGTTTCGTCGTGATTGGAAGTTGGCGACTGTTGTCGTCGGCGCGGCGGTTACGCTTTTGTGCCTGACCGCAGGTACGACTTTCTGCCTCTGGGTGTTGCAAGAGAAAAATTTGCAACTGAACACTAGCCAGGTTCTTAACGAAACCAAAACGGCCGAATATTTGGTGGATGCGTCACCCGATGCACTCGGTCGGGCGCTGGGTCTGCTGCCCACCAGATCGTCGCATGTCGTCGACTATCTGCAACAAGTTGCTGATTCTCCCGAACAACCAGCGAACCGTCGCTTCAATGCGAAGCTGGCGTTGGCAGCGTGCGGTTATGGCGACCCGGCGACCATTGCAGATCTTGTCATCACTCAACCGGCAAGTCCCGGGTTGTTGCAGACGATGCTGACTGTTTTTCCAGATCGATCACCAAAGACAAATTTGTTGATCGATCGATTGCAGCAACGTTGGACTGAGGCCGTGCAAAGCGGGCATCCAGACGACGCCATTACCGACGAACAATTCAATACCGCTTGGTTGCACTACTATCTTTGCCGGGGGCAACACAACCGGCTACCTTTGGCAGACATCTGCCGTTTGGACGCCAATCCCAGCGACCGGACGGAAGCGATTTTTTCTGTCCCGCGCTGGCACAGCAACTTGCAAAGCACCCAAACGGTCATTGCCAATACGGATGATCCACAAATCATTACGGTGATTTTGTGCGGATTGGGACAGATGGCCAACGATGGGGAACCGCGTCCAGAGGGGCCCATTCGCTGGCAAACCTTTATTGATCAACTGCGAAGTAAACACTTTGACCAACCCGCTGTCATTTCAGCCGCCTCTTGGTTTTCGCTGCAGCATCAAGTCCCATGGACGGAGGAAGCAGCGGTTGCGTATCGGGGAGGACCCCAGTCGCGATTGTCAGCGAATCGGTATCGCCAAGTAATCAGGGAATTAGAGGATCAACTGACGATGATTAGAATTCCTGCCGGGTCGACCTTGGTGGGTGTGTTGAGAAAGGAGCGAGATCAATCCTTGAACCAACCGCACAGGGTGACGTTGACTCAGGATTTCATGATGAGCGATCGCGAAATTACCGCCGGGCTGTTTGCTCAATTCGTGGCGTCCAAAAAACGAGAAGACGAAAGTTTTTCCTGGGAAGCTGTCAATTCGCTAAGTACACTTGAATCCCATCCGGCAACGAATTTGTCTTGGTTGCAGGCGGGCGCCTTCTACAATTGGCTTAGCCGACGACACGATAAAAAGCCTTGCTACACTTTGGATAAAGTGTTGGAGTTTGAGTTGCCTGAACGCAAAATTGAAATTCCGAACTGGGTTTGTGATCCAACGGCAGAGGGCTTCCGCTTACCCACAGAAGCAGAATTCGAGTACGCGCTTCGTGCGTATTCGCAAACAGATTTTAACTTCGGAAATCGACGCGATTGGGTACCATCCTTGGTCGCATTTACGCTGTTTCAGCAAGGGCCTTGTCGCAAGGTCGGTCAATTAATGCCCAACGGGTTTGGGCTATTTGATATGCACGGAAACGTGTGGGAGTGGACAGGTGATTGGCACGTTCCACTAAGCGACCAACCGCTCGTCGATTCCTCCGGTCCGAAAGTACCCAACTTCCCGGCGGACTCTTGGTACGGAAAAACGTATCGTGGTGGCGGTGTGAACACGCGTTCGGGGGAAGCGGTTTCGGATAGCCGTGGTTATAGGCAACTGGATCGTAGTTACACCAATCTTGGCTTCCGAGTCGTGGCTGGCGTAAGCGATGATCAATAGCGTCCTGGTGAACCGAACTATCGTTTGAACTCACTCTGGCGACACGAATATTGACAGGTTTCGGGGCGTGAACAACTTCGTATGCACTCCCATCAATTCGGAGCCCCTCTAAATTCAATGTCATCGCCAAACACCATGATTCGATGTTTCCCCTTCGAATCCGGAGCTTTCAAGTGGACGCATTGATTTTGGAACGTTATCGCTGGTTGTGCTCGTCTTTCAAAATGGTTAGGCCACTTTCTTTTTTGCGAAATTTCAGAGAAGTTAAGGGTAGGTTAACTGGATCACCGTTTCGTGCGGCAGGTCTGTTACTGATTGAATCATATCGAAAAGGAACGAGAGCAATATGAGTGCAGAGTTGGAGAAGTTTTCGATTCCTGGGCCCGACGACTATAACCAGTTCTATCATCGCTATATCAGTTTGGCACCCAGTGAAAACTTCATGCAGGTGTTTGGCGATCAGGTTGAAATGTTGCAAAAATTGTTGGGTAATTTGCCCGAAGGTGTGGACCAGCAGTTGCATGCGCCTTACACGTGGAATCTTAAGCAAGTTGTGGGGCATTTGATTGATTGTGAACGCATCTTTAGTACCCGGTTGTTGAGGATCGGCGTGGGTGACCCAGCGATTTTGCCTGGGATGGACCAGGATGTATACGTGGCCAACTTGGACTACGATCAAGTTAGCATGTCTGATTTATTGGACGAGTTTTCGGGTTTACGGAAGTCTAACGTGCTGTTGGCAAATCGCATGTCCGCTGAGTGTTTACAGCGGCGCGGCATCGCTTCGGACTCCCCCGTCTCGGCCAAAGCGAATTTGTTTATCTTGGTGGGACACGTTGAATATCACGCTGCGATCATACGCAAGCGTTTGTCCGGGGCGGCATAAGGCGATCTGCCACCGCGTCCTTCGGGTAAGTCGCCCGATGTAGGATTTTGATGCGAAATTTCAACGAAAACTCAGGGGCTGCCGGATTTGCATTTGCTCGGGCAAAGAAAAGGGGACGGGCAAAGAAAAGGGGACGGGGGTAATTACTGCGGTTCTTGGCCCTTCTTTGGCCGTCCGACAGGTCGGAGCGTTGACTATAGGTTGTATTTGTTGGCGGTTTCTTCGATCCATCTTGAGTCGCCATACGGTTGGCCACGCTGGACGCTCGTGCGAAGCAATTTGAGTTCTTTCGCAGTAAGGACTTCGTTGACGCGAGCAATCCAGTTGGGTAGTCGAGCGATGGGCCATGATTGGCCATGGTGATAGTACTCTGGGCTTAGGTTCCGAAGGTAGATTCCAGCGATACAACGACCCGTGTTTCCACAATTCCGCCTGCGCAACCAATTCCGCCTGCGCAACCAATTCCGCCTGCAAAGCGTTTCGTTCAACATACCGGCAGACAACATAGAAGTGTGCGTCAGCCTGGATTCGAAAGCTCTTAAACCGCGACTGATAAACATGACCTTCACCGCGAGTGTGCTAGTGTGCGTGATAACGGATTGTGTGCGTGATAACGTAATGTATGCGTTGCTGTAACCCAACGCAACATTCGTCCCAATTCTCCATCTTTTTTTGGTCGAACGACCAAGTGCCAATGATTGGGCATTAGCGTAAACGAAAAGAACTCTACGTCGTACTTCTGCAAACCTTCGCCCACGACTTGAATGAAGGCGTCGTAGTCTTCGTCTTTGCGGAAGATCCTCTGGCGAGCGTTCCCGCGATTGAGCGCATGATAGATGACACCCGCCGCATCCGCACGTTTTTGACCGTCCCCTTTTCTTCGCCCACGTAGCCGGAGTCGCCAGAATTCGGGCTTTCTTCTGCGGATGCCTGAACTCTGGCGAGTTCAGCTACGGCAGGGACGGCTTCGCCTCGCCAAGCGTGATACGTTTTGGCAATTTCAGCGATGTCGGCTATCGCCCAAACGGCTTTGTGCGTGCGGTCGAGCATGGTGCCATGATTCCGCGCGTCGATGAATAGGGTTTCGGCGATGCGTTTTCGGAACGTGATTTCGTGAGCCGTTTGGGCGATAGCCCCGGTTTTTTGGTGGCGGAACCGGGGCTATCGCCCAAACGGCTTTGTGCGTGCGGTCGAGCATGGTGCCACGATTCCGCGCG
>Ga0335398_10008134_pt1 | contig 12548 bp, 10 predicted proteins | sample BON03_FD_205742 | JGI IMG/M metagenome (GOLD analysis project Ga0335398, IMG submission 205742) | Freshwater microbial communities from Lake Bonney liftoff mats and glacier meltwater in Antarctica - BON-03 (spades assembly) (version 2) | ecosystem: Environmental > Aquatic > Freshwater > Ice >...
CACACACACACAGAGTTGCGTATCAAGCCTCCAATTCATGGGAAAGCAATCTGAGTAGACCTCCGTCTCTCTCACACACACAAGACTGCAGATATTGCACTCTTAATTCTGTGCAACTATTGTGTAACAATCGAAGTACATAGAAGTGACGAAGAAGTAATCCATGAATCAACATCGAGTTTCCCCAAGAATGCAGATATCGCACTCTTGTGGAAGGACCCCGGATCTCAGGCTGTTGGGTTGGATACAATGTGCATCTGAATAATAGAAACCACCCCCTCGGAGCCCAGCTGGTTTAGTGTGTAACAACATGTCTAGGCGTGGTAGCGAAGGTGGACGCGGTCCTTGGTAGCGAAGGTGGACGCAGTCGCGGACGCACCAGCGGACGAGGCGGGAACGGCGGTGGTGATGGTGCTGCTCCCTGCAGGGGACCCCTGGCCCGCCAACTTCTCGTGGCAATGATACTGCGACGTCAGGCAACACGAAGAAACTTCTCTGAACCCATCAAGGCTGCCCCAGCCCCCAAACTCACGACACATCTGCGTGCGAGTATCATGCTCAACTTGTTCTCGATCGCAAACGCGAGCACGAGAAGGCCACCTGTGCTGCCGCCTTTTTCTCTGCCCTCTCTAGCAATAAATCTGGCGATGGCTCCGCTTCCTCTTATTATTCTTGTCTGTCTGATACTGATTCTACCGACTCTTCATGTCTGTCTGCTACTCCAGCATTGACGGACACGTCAGCACCACCTCCCTCTTCCTCATTCTGGTCTTGTTTCGCGCCCGCGACTGCCACTTGCTATGCTACGATCGACTGCGACAAGAAGAAAAGCGCCGTACTAGATAGCGGCGCCTCGGTAGATATCACTTCAGAACGCCACCGCACAGGTCAGCTGACTGACTCACCCGAAATGGTGCCAGGCATCTCGGGTGCCACACACGCGTGGCCCACTCGCGTACAATGGCACACTAAAACAGTCTTGGCGTGCCGCACCTGCTGCAAACAAAAGCGGGGTTCGAAGACTTCAAACAACTTTACATGCCAAACGCGCCCGACCAAATCCTATCTCTCTCACAACTTGTCGGTTACGTGCCACATTTCCAGCCATCAGCCCAGAAAAGCTGGCTCACTACCCCATGCAAGAAACAGATCACTGTGGTTCTACTTGACAGCGTGTGGCGAATGCCTCTTTGGCAAGATTCAGCACACCCTCGGGTTTTGCACTCAGGCACCGCAATAGCAAGCGCACTTCGACCACAACGTACGATCGGCGCCGCAGACAAACGAGTTTCTTGGCACACTGCTTGCTTGCCCTTGTCACAGGCTTCCAATTCAGGGGGAGCCCTTACTGGCACTAGGCACCGCTGACAAACAAGTTTCTTGGCACATAAAGAGCGTGCCCCTGCCAGAGGCTCCCAATTCGGGGGAGCCCTTAGCAGCACTCTTTCCCAATTCGGGGGAGCCCTTACAGAGCATGCAATCAAGGGAGACTGTGGCTATTGGGCAGCACTTGCAGGCGACAGATTCTGACAATTTCAATATTCATGTTGAAGAGTACATTATTCAAGAGCATAATGATGACCAGATAAGCTCAGATGGCACTGTGGCTTGATCTTCCATTTGGATTCCAATAAACAATATTTCTTTTGTGGCGTGGGAGCGTAACATACGCCACTTACACCATATCACCTCACTACTCACAACCTGCCCGACTGACCTGCCAGTAAAGCCCAACCAAGAGCTCCCTGGAGTGCAAACTGCATATTATACTCACCTCGCTACACAGGAGTCCGTTTTTCGCCCAGCCCGCCATCTACGTGTTCACACCGAACATGCTACACATGCTTGATGATGTTGGTGTGTGCATATGTGCGCGTGAAGCGACGCCGGCGTCATTTTTGACGGCCGCGCTCCAACTGACTGGGTGTCCCTCTGTGTTGGAAGCGCCATGCTCTCATCCAGAATCATGCACGCGCTGCGCCTACGTAGGTAAAAAGTGTGACATAGCCAGCACACCTTTACCGTGGCAATGTCTCCCGTGCGAGTCAGTAGACCCTTGTTTGATGGCAGCAGCCTGAGGCTCTACACAAAACGCATATACCACACGCCCTCTGTCTTCTGAGGACGAGACTATCATGCAGGCCCTGCACGACAAATGGGGTCATCCTTCCAATTCAAAGTTTGTTCAGATCTAAAGGGCACAAAACAGAGTGGGATTTCCCATCAACTTTCTGGCTCTGCTCAATCGTTTTCGCTGCAGGGTGTGTGCTCTATATAAAGGCGCTCGAGGTTACCGGCATAGCACGCGCGTGCAACTACATGGACCGCACAAGACACCTAAAGCAGTGCCTGCCCCAGTCGACATTGTCTTCTGCAATTCCAACGACGATTCAACTATTGGTGTCTTGACAGCTGCCTTACTTGATGACTAGTTCACTGTGCTCATGCCTACACAGCACACACAAACATTTTCCTTGTCTGATCTATCATTGGCAGAGGAGATCGTAGACACCGACAACGGCACTGCCAACGTAGAAGGAGACACTGAGCACACGCCATGCGCAGTCGACGAATCAGCCACAGATGCTGCCACACCACCTGCAGGTGACAATGCAGCACGTAATCTCTCTATTGATTTCGCATACGCACTCTCTCTAGGATATCATAGAGAGGAGTATTATCTCCTCATTCATGCAGATGGAGTGGAGATGCTCTGTTGTGCTCCAACCACCTTACGCGCTCAGCCCCACGAACTGATCCAAGAGTTTCAACACTACTCTGGCATTCAAGTACGCTCAATCAGGTTTGATAATGCTATGGAATTTGGTCAATCTTATCACTTCAAATCATGGGCCAAAGCTAAGGGCGCTGTACTGTGCCCTACTGTAAATTACAACTCTAAAAGCGAATGCTATGTGCGGATCACAAAAGAACACCTGCGCTGCATGCTCCTCAGCTCAAATGCTCCTAGACGCATTTGGCCATTTGCTCTGCAACATTTCTGTAGAATCTTTGGGTGGTGGCCCAAGACAAATGGCATAGCACCTTGGAAACGCGTCAGCTCGGAATGTCAACTCACAGCTAACTACTGCATTGGGCATCTTCCTCGAGAAAGTAAGCTCGTGGAAAACACGACCCTCGACGACCGTGGCCTCGAGGGTGCGTTCCTTGTGAGCGACCACAGCACGCCAACCTTCTGGATGTGGAGTTTCAAATTCAACAAACCTATGAAAATGTGTGATGGATTTTTTTATGCTACTTACACTTTTCGTGACCCTTCTATCCTTCAGCACCCAGGTGATCTCTCCCACGAAGATATATGTGCTATGCACGCAGCTGACGGCGGTTTTGACCAAGACGATGTCTCTGTTCCACAATATGACTTGCGTTCTCACGCAGTGCCAGTGCACGACGCACAAGTGGACGCATCTAATGTGATAGGTGATGCCAATGCTTCACAGGGACAAACACGCGCACGCACACAGCACTCTCCACAATTAGCCGCAGCTGCCCCGCCTGCATCTGCCACTCAAATGTATACTGCCCCTTCTGTGCTTACGCGCAAAGAATATCAGGGTTGGACTCTCGGTATGCATGTACCAGCTCACGCCAAATTAGAATTATTGTCAGATATCCAACTAGGTAGGGCCCTTGTGCATCATCAATATCCTGTGGGGTATTTTAAACACCCTGACCCAGCCGACTCATTTGAAGATGTGATGTTGGTAACACCCCTCGTACTAAACACCCTTACACTATTTGCAAGCACCTCAATGCCGTATTTGCTCACCCGCAAACGTTGGCCGATACCGGGATTAGCAAGCAGGCACACCCTACGCACCTTGCAGCACTCCACACAGCCTTAAACACTCGCCGTGCCACTATAAAACACCGGGTACAACTTGCAGTCACACGGCAGACCATCAATCGCATTGAACAGCAAGCGCAAACTCCCTCAGCATTCTTCAGACAAGTGCTATCAGTACATCCTCCCATGCCGCATACCCTACCCTTCCAAGGCGAAGCTCGTAACAAAGTGTGGCTAGCTACTGTCAGCGACTTGAAAGTCGATGCTAACCTCCTGTCCAACATCGACATGCTTCAACCAGATCCAACACACCGAGGCGCTGCAATGGCCTCGCACTTCCGACCCTTCTGGCTCACCGCTGAGCAGGAGGAATGGGATGGCTTGTAGAAACGAAATTGTTTCAAGGTATGGAAGCGATCAGACCTCGCAGCTGACGACCGCGTCTTTACAAGCCGGTATGTATATAAGCTCAAACGCGACACCATCTCAGGTAAAATGTCACGATTCAAAGCTCGCCTAATCGTACAGGGCTTCAAAATGCAGCAAGACGTCGACTACAATGACACTTACAGCCCCACACCGGGCAGTACAGCCACTCGGACCATCATCTCCATTGCTACTGCGGAGGATCTGGAACTTCACAGCGTTGACTTTACACAGGCATTCATTCAGGCAGATCGCCTGCCAGGGGGCGTCAATGGCCGATTCTTCATCTCGCCCCCTCCAGGCTCTCCACACGCCAACACTTCTGGCCCATAGTATTGTATACGAGGTGCTCCGACCCCTGTATGGTGTCCCCTCCAGCCCACGCGCCCTGCAAAAACACTTGATTGTTCCTTCAAAAGTGAGGGGTTTACAAACGCCGGGTTCAAAGAACCTGTGTGGCGCCGCCCCACCGATGCTAAGTATGCTGCTGACATTGTAATCAGCTGTCATGTCGATGATAGCCTCATCGCTTGCTCATCTCTTTTGGTCATGCACAAATTTAAATCGGCTCTGCTCCAGCGCTTTACTAGCACTGACGAGGGCCCAGTCACACAATATCTCGGCTGCCAGCTCATCCGCGATCGACCCAATCGTACCTCTCAATTCGTGCAAACAGCCTATACCGAACGCCTCCTCCACACTTTTGACATGTGGGATGAGGTTCATACCGTTGCTACCCCTATGATCCCAGGTACTCGCCTAGTTAAAGCAGATTACCCTGACACCCCAAGCCCTACTCTACAGCGCAGGTATCGTAGCATCGTAGGCAGTATCGGCTATTTGGTGCAGATGACGCGATGTGACATGGCTTTTGCCTACGGCCAACTCAGCCTATTCTTGCATAACCCTGCCCCTGTCCACATGGCAGCCACCGAACTTGCTCTTGCATACGTGCGAGGCACTCACGACCAAGGTCTGTCGTATTGCAACCCTGGCGCCGAGAACCGAACATTTTGACAGGGTGGGTTGACAGCGATTTCGCTGCTGACTCCGACACACGCCGCAGCATCACAGGATACGTCATGGCCCTAAACTGTGCCCCTATCAGCTGGCGGAGTTGCCGCCAAGGGGGCGTCACGCTCTCCTCCAGTGAAGCTGAATACGTCGCGGCCATCGCCGTCGCCCAGGAGAATGCCTACCATGGCGCTAGTCACCTGAGTCAAGTTCCTTGGAGAGAAGTTGAAGTCCACTATTCCCCTAATAGAAACTGCCACTCAAAGTTGCCCTCACATTCTTCTTGGCATACACACTTTCAGCTTGCCGTCCCAACGTGTCTCAAACATCCGGCCCTGCGCCAGAGTTGGAGCTGTCACTAGCGTAGTGGGGGCATAACTGTAACTTCCTTAACTACGGCTCCCACAGCTGAAATCAGTGCAGCAAAAACAAATATTTTGAATATAAAAGCTTGTGCGAATGAAGCCTATACTACGTGCCTCCTGTGCTAATAGCACAACCTGCTCCTGCCGGCCATTTCCCCCATTGCACAGCATTGAACGACTGGTTTTGTACACAAAACCTGAATTTGAAAAATGCACAAAAATTTGTACCGGTGACAAATTCACGGCTGCTAGATATGAGGGATCAACAGTAATACTTGTTAAAACAAACTCCTTGCAACCTAACGAGGTGTGCTGGAAAGTAAATCAAGAGTTTGCGCCACAGAGGAGTTCCTTTGGTGCGGGTGCGCACCCTAGATTTACTTTGCAGCAGATCCAGAAGTCTAGAGTAATGTGGCGCGACAGTACCTTGATCACCGGGTACAATGTGAACGTACCAGACTACCAGTGGCTCTTATTGCAACGATTGAGGTCCCTATTTTACAGGCTCTGTGATCAACGTTGAATCAATAGAATAGTATGCATGAGACAATTGTCTGTGTCTGTGTCTGTATATGTTTTTGTATCTTTGTCTGTGTCTGTGTCTGTGTCTATGTCTGTGTGTGTGTATATCTATGTGTGTGTGTGTGTGTGTGTGTGTGTGTGTGTTTGACAACGCTTAAGGTTACCATTGTAGAGGCTTGGTGATAAAAGTTCTATGGATAGACCAGTATGCATGTCAGTGAGTCGCTTGTGTGTGTGCGTGTACTTGTAATTGTGTTCTCATGTGTGTGTGTGCGTGATTGTATATCCTATGATCATACGCACTCGCAAGGTATTGAGTATCAATTTCAACTTTTACAGACTCCTATCATAAGGGAACCTTTCTGTGAAACAATTACAAGTTTCTGTGATGATGTTAGGACAGGGTTCCAAAGTAAAGATCTGTTTGATCCTCTCGGAAGATGTGCGACTTCTCTGTCCCCGTCCCTGAAGATAACCTGCCCCTTGCACAACACATCTCGTTACAGAGTGTGTATGTGTGAGAGTGCGTGCGAGCATCATGATGCGTGCGTACGTGTGTGTGTGTGTGTGCTTGTGTGTGTGTGAGAGAGTGTGCGTGTGGGTGTGTGTGTGCGTGCGTGCGTGTGCGTGTTTGTGCATGTGTGCGTGTGCGCCTCTACCTCCCCTCTATCCCTCATGCATTGTGACCAGTTATTTTTTGACAATCCAAATCTTGCCTCCCCCCCTCAAATTCAATTTTGACAAGACGACAAAAACCTGCACACTTAATTTACGATGTGTTGACACATATTAGCTGGTCAGTTTGACTAACTCAACTGACGCTGACAAGAACTGGACAAGAATGGAACTGAAAGTTCTGAGATCGACCAGGTTTTACTCATGAACTAACAAACCTGTCAACGCTGACAAGAATTTGGATAGTGAAAAGCTGACGGACCTGCAAGTCATCGTTGACAGTGACAGGTCTCAGCTGACACCGCCAAATGAGTCACTTAGTGGACAGCCCTCAGGCTTGCCAGTGCTGGAAAGGTGTTGCGGCAGGGAATGGCAATTGTTGTCACAGTGAGAAAAACAAGAATAAATCTATTTTGCCATTCACAGTATGAGCGTGGAAACTTTGTAAATTCGGCCAGGGGTCTTCGAATAATCATGAAAGAGATTTCATTTTGTTTTTTATTGTCTTCAGCATAATTACCCCCTCCATCTCACTTGAATTTATTCTTGAAACCAATGTACTTTTTCTAGAAATTCACAAAGATTCCACCTCCATTGGAGGGGGATTTCACGAATTACTACACAAGCCATGTCGTCAAGAGTTTCATTCCGCACGTTTATCGTGCACAGCCCCTGAACGGGTCTGGAAACGGCTTCGAATTTGGCAGATCGTGGAATAGAATCCGTTTCTCTGACAACCGAAGACAAGAATTCCATCTTCTTCTCAGCTAATCGGGCTCGACCCGGTTCGCAAAAATTAAGACCGTCCTATCTTCGAATCAGTTTACGGAATGGCACCTCTTTAAGAATATGGAAAATGCACATCATTTTTGGGGATAGATTCAACTAGGTGGAGGAAATTAGATACAAGAGCATTTTTTAAAATGGCAGGTGGTTCTTGGTGTTTGTGTGTGCCTGCAACAGACTGCAACAAACACAACACGCTGTTGCAACACGCTGCAACACGCTCACAGTGGCCTTAGCCTTTGGTGATGGAGTTCGAGAGGAGCTGTTCGTGATGTGTGTGTGTGAGTGCAGTACATTGCAACAGACTTTGACACCCCGCAGCACACTCATAGTTGCACGTCACGGGAGCGGAGGTCGTAGAGAGTAAACTACAACACGTTGCAACAGACTGCAACACATTGCATCAAACTGCAACACACTGCAAAGCACAGTCAATGAAGCGTGACGTTACTGCAGCACACAGCAACGCTTTACAACAGGTTGCAATACACTACAACACTCTGCACCACCCTGTAGTGCACTGCGACAAACTGCAATAATAATGCTGACAATTATAATCTATTTTCTATTGCACTAGTTTGAAGCCCAGCCTGAAGGAAGACAAATTCTTGTCACCGTGACTGATACCGTAACTGACGTACACAGTATTGAGTGTATGGGAACTGTGCGTTGCGTTTCCCATAGACAGAAGTAGGCTGCTAATGTCCACCACAGCATCACGGCCATTTTTGCTGTGGTATTCTTGAATTATTTTGGGTGAAATTGGTTACTGACGCGTTACACTTCGGCCCTCCTTTTCGCTCACGGCGTGTTTTCCCACACGCTCACTGTATAGGCTGCAGGAAAGCCAACACCCTTGAAATACAAAATACAACAGCGTCCCACAGTCTCGAATTACAAAATATTACAGTGGTCCTGTTGATTGATGTTCCTTTTGTAACTCCATAAAAAATAGTTCAGTAGTTTTGCTGGACGCTCTATTTGCTGAATGGATTTTACAACAATTGCCTTCGGGAGAAGATACTACAGCCAAACACGGCTGTGAGGCTGTAGTATCCGACAGCCTAGTTTTAGCTGTGGCAAACGTAACGCGCTAACAGACCTATATACCCGTCACGTGGGTTAGACGTGGTTGTACTAGATTTCAAATTACACATCTCTTGTCTTTGAAAGAGAATAGATTTCCGCCTACGATAGGTTATTCCAGCACCATTAAGCCCACATAGAAATGAAGATTTGTACCGATTTTTAACAAAATCATCCAGATGCATATCTGTCGAAAACCACGAACCCACGTCTTACCCACACGCCGTGGCGAGTTCTGTTTGCGTTGATAATAATTGTGCTAACAGGGAACACATAACCATGTCACAATCAGAACTGACCATGGCGTGCGCAAGTTTGCAACTGACCATTCCTTTGTTTTTTTCTTTGTATTGTTTTTTTTTGAACCCATTGGGCTAACTCCATTAGTCATTTTTGATATTACGGGCAAGTTTGTTTGTTTAGTTTGCTAAGACCTACACTGACTACCTTTTACCTACTGATTGGGCTAACTGACGGTTAGTTATTATGGATCTGGCGTTACATCTTTGATGAACATAGATTGCAATGATTCCTTGTGTTTGAAGGAGAATAAATTTCCGCCTCCGATAGGATATTTCTTCACAGTTGTTCCCACATTTTGATTGATGTTGCTGTTATTACTTCATACCAAATAAAGTGGTGGACTGATAACTTTCAACCCCTGTAATTTTGGAAGCAGGCAGGAAGTTTAGTTTTAAAATCAAAAAGCATGAAAACCCGGAATTTTTTGACGTTTTTGTTGAATATTTGCTGTTTCCGATTAGTTCTAAATAGGTTTCAAGTCAGGTTGTTTCCTGCTGCTTCCAAAATCGGAATGGTTCAAAGTTACCAGTTTAGTATAGTACCTTTGCTGAAGCTCTATTTGCTCGAAATAGAGAACGTTGAAATTTGGCAGGAGATCATACTTGATCTTCCATTTGGATTCCAATAAACAACATTTCTTCTTCTTCTTGAAATTTGGCATGAATCTCTTCATTTCGTCAACATCCAGATGCATATTTATCAAGAACATCAAAAACACGTCCGCCCGACCCAACCAATAATTTATATGTACTTACTTAAATAGATTTGAGAAAAGTATTCAAGTTTTACTTATTGATCAGTACAAATATTGAAAATCTTGTCCAGAGGACTCTATTCTCAAGGTCCAATGATCCTCCGCAGATTATGCGGTACTGGTTTTATTTCTCAACATTTTTGAGTTGTTGATTTCCATCTGATCAATATGATCACACGGAAATGGTTTGTACCAGTTAGGTACCAGCTCCCAATGCGCTAATCGGCGGGTTTGGCCCTTAAATATTTTACATGATTTCAAGTTATAGGGTCGGGCGGCTTACGCACACAACGAGTTCTCTTGGTGTTGACAGTAATTGCGTGTCAATTATGCTGATAGGGAATTTATAGCTATCTCACGGTCAGAACTGAACGTATTGATTCATGTTGCTTTTATTACTTCGTAAGAAATAGTCTAGTAGCTTTGCTTGATGCTCTATGTGCTCATGCTTTGTTTTATTATTGACCCGAGGGTGAGCAAGATTAGAAACGGGGCCTCCAGTTGACCTGGGATTTTTCCTCAGAACTCTTCGCTTTTACTATGTCGCTAGCTCCCCTGGTTCGTGTTGCTTTGTTTAATGACCTGAGGGTGAGAAATATTAGAAACGGGGCCTCCAGTTACACTGGGATTCTTTTCCAGAATTCTCTGCCGCGCGGCTTTTACTGTATCGCTAGCTCCCCCGGTTACCCTCTCCCCCATCTTCTTGACGGATGCAGAGATATTGTAGGAGTCAGTGCAATTCCAGCATTCATGCCCAGGGTCATTTTGGTATTCTTGGGAAGGTATCGTAGAATTGGAAGAGCCTCCCGACGAAACGCCAGGATTGATGACACTCCACCCACAACATCAACGTATTATGAAGCATCACGTTTGCTAAATCACTATACCCACCCGACAAATCAATTACGGGACAAAAAAACTGATGCTTTCGACCCGAATATGGCCAGTCCTTCCAGACAGCGGCATTACTTCGCAGTGGGGTTCTCTCATATAAGTATCGTCACTGTTGCAGGGTTTGGGCACTCCCACCAGAGACGGCAATAAAATCCACTCTATCTGTTCAGGTTTGGGCGCCGCGGCTCCCACCGAGTTTGGTCGCTCCCGCCGCGGCCAAGTTTGGGCGCTCCCGCCAGAAAGAGATGGTATCCACTTTGTTAGGTGGTGATGACCTGTATTTATATGCATACATATGTGCCACTGCGTTGGTGTTTCAGTATTGGCTGACACTTAGGGTTACATGCTCAGCCTCAGGCTCGGACACTCGAACTCGATTCTTCCTTTCTTTCTTCGGTGGCGAAGACCCGAGTTAATCACTAAACTAGGCGAGTGGTGAGTACCCGACTAATCTCGTGACCCAAGAAACTGTTGCGGACCGTTGCCGACCTAGATACGCCGTCGGAGGCCGACCCTCTAGTGGGTGGGTCGATTGAGCAGACACTATCCATAGGTTCCGAGTCATTAGGTGTAATAATGAAGGGAAAGGCGGACACTTTTAAAAAGTAAAACGGTTAGTAGCGAAGTGGATAGGAACACTGAAAAGGTTATTCTCGCTTTTATTTTACAGCACAGGTGGCAAATACAGAAACTTTTTCCTGAGACACACCTTACTCATGGCTGAATATACAAGAACACTGGGATTAGGATCTATTTTGGTTCGGTGACATCTGTGGGGGTTTCCCGCTACTTTACGTTTTGGCGCCACGTACCCAGACTTGCCACTTTTTTTATTGCACCCTTGAACTTTATTTTTGAGGCGCATCTTTTGAGCCAATTCCAAAATCTGGCAACTTTGGGCACCGAAAAGTCACAAGGTTTTCCTGCACCATTGTTACATCGGTAGCAGAACCGATTTCCAGACCACTTTCCTGAAGCTTTTTTCATGAATGAGTTTTCAAGAAGATTTCAAGTTCTGTTTTAGTTGATATCCAATTGACATTACTTAGTGTCTGTGGAGTGGATTTATTTATCACCAAATTAGAACATTTGATAGAAAACAGTTTTCACGGTCTCTTTTGCAAAAAGAGCCTTTAAAATCTTGTTCTTGATAAATCGTTCAACTTCCTCTGCGAAGCAAAACTTTCCCGATGAGATTAGGACAGTCCTCGGACGGTCCTACTGGGATTACTTTTCTACCACGTTTAATACATTTCCAAGTCACATCCATTGACACTAGGGTGTAGGAGTCCAGATTTCAAAATATCGTTGCTTTTGTAGCGGGTTGCGCCAAGATGGCGCGTAGCACTGTGGAGCGCAGCGACTGGCTTCGAACCAATGCTGCAGGAGCACCCTACAATGCGGGGTTTTCTCCCCTTCTTCATTAAGGGTCTGGTCACGCTACTTCTGTTCCTTGCCAAGAAACAGGACACGCTGTGGGCTCGCTAGAATATAGATGAATTACACTTTTGACCTTATCGAATCTAAGCATCACGTTTAATACATTTCCAATGCACAATCCTATGAATTTACACTAGGGTATAAAAGTCCAGATTTCAAACAATCGTTGCTTTTGTAGCGGGTTGCGCCAAGACGGCGCGCAGCGCTGTGAAGCACAGCGACTGGCTTCGAACCGATGCTGCAGGAGCACCCTACAATGCCGCGTCGGGCTTATCTCCTCCTCTTCTCTAGGGGTCTGGTCACGCTACTTCTGTTCCTTGCCAAGAACCATGTCACGCTGTGGGCTCGCTGGAATATAGATGAATTTCACTTTTAACCTTATCAAATCTGAGCATCACGTTTAATACATTTCCAAACGCACAATCCTGTGACCAGACCCCTAGAGAAGAAGAGGAGATAAACCCGCATTGTAGGG
>Ga0335398_10008135_pt1 | contig 12546 bp, 17 predicted proteins | sample BON03_FD_205742 | JGI IMG/M metagenome (GOLD analysis project Ga0335398, IMG submission 205742) | Freshwater microbial communities from Lake Bonney liftoff mats and glacier meltwater in Antarctica - BON-03 (spades assembly) (version 2) | ecosystem: Environmental > Aquatic > Freshwater > Ice >...
GAATGTTCTGGGAACGTTCTCAAACACTCTGAGAACTCCTCAAAAATTTATATTTTTTGTTCATAATTTAATTTTCTGAAAATGTCTAAGCGCAATTCCGACGCAGTGGCCGAAGTGGCAAACAAGAAATCGCGCGTTGTGAGGAACTCGAAAGTCGAGAGCGCCGAGTCAGTGGCCGCACCGCCCAACCGGGGTGTGTCACGCAAGGTGTCTTTGGCCTTCCATGCTTTCGAGGCTCTCGTTGGTGAGTTGTATGACATGCCGGGAGGACACGCGAAGAACGTAGCGTGGGAGAGACTCCTTGATTTGCAAGAACTACTTCCTTCTGAGAGAGCCTATCAAATTCTTCCCGCGGATTCACCTCCATTCAGTGTTCGTGCGGGAGATGAGGAAGAAAAGTACACCCCAACTTCTCCTCAGTATTCTCCCGTGAGTCCGTGTAGGGAAGAGTAGGAATAACTGTTTTCTTGATTTCTTTACTTTGAAGATCTTAATAAACTTTTTCCCTTGATTTTTTTACTTTAACGTTTTTTTCCCTTGATTTTTTTACTTAAATGTTTTCCCTTGATTTATATGGAATTCAATCTCAAAATTCTTGCAGATCGAGAATCACGCAAACCATCTCGTGACCGTTATGTTCGATTTGCAAAATTACATCGCGTTTGTGCAGGTTCTTGCTTGCACAAAGTGTAATACGGTTTAATGGTGTGATGCTTGCATCCCCCCTCTTTGTTTTGAAAAGTTAAAATCAAGTTTATTTTAAATCAACTCATGAGAAGGAAGAGTAAGAATGAGGTTTATTGTAAAGCAAGCAAACAAGATCCTTCTACTTAGTATTCAATCTCTTATTACACAAGCTGCACTTCATCGGAATCATCTTCCTTCGCATCTTTCATGCCTTCCAACTCATCTTCCGTGCGTTTCAACTTCGCTTTCGTGCGTTTCAAATCCCCCTTCGCGACTCTCAATTTCTCGTTCGCGAGTCCCAACTCCTCGTTCAAGCGCATGTTCTCGTCTCTGGCAATGCCATGCTCTTCCTTTTCGTCGTGATACTTAGTATCCATTATGTTAGCGTGCTCTCGCAAAGTCACAAACTCCTCCTGCACATTCTCAAATTTTACTTTCCAACAGAGGATGCACGATTCGGAATGGGTCAAAGCAAGACCATAAAAAATGGCACCGCACTCTGCGGTACGGGGGTAAGCTTTCAACAATTCCGTGATGAATGGCGTAGCTTTCGCGTTCTCGTCTACAGCGCGACACACCGTGCAACGCCATTTGCTGCTTTTCAAGCATGCCATACAGTGAAGATGGCGGCACTCAGATTGTGCAAAGTCGTCGGGCAGTATCTCGCGGCAGACGGGGCAAGTTAGAAAATCACTGAAAAGCGCGCTCGACATGTCCATTGTAAGAATTTAAGATTATGACTGAAAAAGATATTTTTTTGAGGAGTTCTCAGAGTGTTCGAGAACGTTCTCAGAACATTCCGGGGACCGTTTCAGACCGTTCTGAGACGGTATCTCAGAACGTTCTCGAACACTCTGAGAACTCCTCAAAAAAATATCTTTTTCAGTCATAATCTTAAATTCTTACAATGGACATGTCTAGCGCGCTTCTCAGAGAATCACTAACGTGCCCCGTCTGCACGGAGATACTGTCGGAAAACTTCGGGCAAGGAACCTGTGGGCATCTTGCATGCACGCCGTGTTGGGAAGCGGTGCATTATGCATGCGCGACATGTGCCGAGGTATCGCTGGTAACTCGGACTTGCCACATCATCGCGGCGGTGTTGAAAGCATACCCCCGTACAGCACCCTGCGGGGTGGTCTTTTTTTCTAACCAGGATCATTTTGCAACTTGCATTGAGTGTTGCAATATACGCAGCGAAAAAACCCTTGCTGATTTCAGGAGGGAAAGCGAAAGGCGTGAAGCGAAACTAAAAGAGGACCTTAACAAGAGGATCGTTCGTCTTGTTGGGGCCCTGAAAAGACACAATACTTCGGATGCTGATATCGCGACAATCTTGCAAGGGAAGCGAATTCGCCTTCACCTCGAGGAAGAAAGGAAACAAGAAGAAGACGACGACACTGAAGACGCGCAGCAGCCGAACTACTAAGTAGAATAGATCGTGTTTGCTTGATTCCCTTACTTTTGAAGATCTTAATAAACGGTTTCCCTTGATTTTTTTACTTAAACGTTTTCCCTTGATTTTTATGGAAATCAATCTCAAAATTCTTGCAAATCGAGAATCGTGCAAACCATCTCGTGACCGTTATGTTCGATTTGCATCGCGTTTGTGCAGGTTCTTGCTTGCACAAAGTGGAATATTCCAACGGTTTAATGGTGTGATGCTTGCATCCCCCCTCTTTGTTTTGAAAAGTTAAAATCAAGTTTTATTTTAACTAAAAGCATCAAGAGATCTATTCTACTTAATACATTTCAGCATTTTAGCGAGTCTTCGCTCCTCCTCTTCCTCCTCATCTTTCAGCATTTTATCGAGTCTTCGCTCCTCCCGGTACGCTTCTACTACCGGGTCCTGACATACGAAATCGGAATCGGAATCTTCCTCTTCCTCTTCCTCTTCCTCTTCCTCTTCCTCTTCCTCTTCCTCTTCCTCTTCCTCACCCTCTTCATAATCAAATCCCGCTGCAATATATTCGAAAGCAAGGGTCACGATCTCGCGCACAACCCGCGATTTCTTGTTTGCCACTTCGGCCACTGCGTCGGAATTGCGCTTAGACATTGTTGAGAAAATTAAATTATGAACAAAAAATATAAATTTTTGAGGAGTTCTCAGAGTGTTTGAGAACGTTCTCAGAACATTCTGGGGACCGTTTCAGACCGTTCTGAGACGATATCTCAGAACGTTCTCGAACACTCTGAGAACTCCCCAAATATTTCCATCTTCATCTCATTATCTTAATTCACCAACAATGAACACTGCTGTCACTTCAACCCGTCCTCGTGAAACCGATATTCTTGAAAACATGGACGCGTACCTTAATCGCGCTACCGCGTTTACTGAGGTCGTGAGTACCATTGCAAGCTTTCTCCCCGATCTGCTGTGTCTAACGAAGGCCGCGCATGAGCGCGTTGTTACTGCGCGAGTTGATCAAACTCTTCTGGATGAGGAAGATGTGAAAAGTTTTATCACAACAGTCAATCAAGCGCGTCTTGAGCACAGACTGCCCGTGCTCCAGTGTGTGCGTATCATGGAGTACCTGAGGGAGTATCATGTGAAAAGACGATATTCTCGCGAAAGGCAAGTTTGGGAGTTCCAGGATTTGATGTATGATCTTACCGAACATTCGGACATCTGCAAGGCGAATCTAGATAGTGGTGATGCACAGGAGTGTGAGTATGCAACAAGCTTCCAGCGCGGGTTCACCGCTCTGCAGCGGAGTGGATTGTTTGCCCGCCTTTACACCACGCAATTTCGAAGCGCGATCATGAAAAAAAGTAGCGTCGCGCGAGTTCTTGATTTTGATGAGTAGCAGATGTTTAGTTGTCTTTTTTCAAGAAAAATAAATCTTTATTTCTCATCTATTTCAACTGCATCGCGAGAAAGGTTTGCAAGCATTTTCCTGATTTTGCACCCCCCCTCCGTGTGTTTGAAAAGTTAAAATCAAGTTTTATTTAAGCAAACATCAAGTTTTATTGGAAAGCAAGCAAACAAGATCTATTCTACATTTTCTTTCTCCTGGATGCGCAAAAGGGCTTTCACGCGTTTCAATTCCGCCGTCAGCTTTGCATGGTAGTAGTTATGAGTGTGCAAAACTTTCAGGGCGACGTTTCGAGCTTGCAAAAGTGAGATTTGCGCCAACAGGCCTGCACGCTCACTTTCACATTGGTTCAGGGCGACGTTTCGAGCTTGCAAAAGTGAGATTTGCGCCAACAGGCCTGCACGCTCACTTTCACATTGGTTCAGGGCGACGTTTCGAGCTTGCAAAAGCGAGATTTGCGCTAACAGGTCTGCACGCTCACTTCCCCATTGCAGTATAATGTTATTCATCAAGCTCTGAAAAGCCCACTCGGCGTTTTGAGCTTGCGCCGCCACCAGTCCCGCCATTTGCGCCAACAGGTATGCATACTCGTTAGACATGTTGAGAAAATAAGAAAATGAAGTGAAAACGGAAATATTTGGGGAGATCTCAGAGTGTTTGCGAACGTTCTCAGAACAACCCGGGGGCCGTTTCAGACCGTTCTGAGGAGTGTTCCGGGAACGTTCGCAAACACTCTGAGACCTCCTCAAAAATTTAATTATATATTTCATTATTCTATTTTCTTAACAATGAACACCTTACCTGACTTGATGATGATGCAGCATATTATGCCCCTTCTCGATTACGAGGAATGTGGGCGTTTTGCGTGCGTGAGCAAGCAAGCGAAATCCATCGCCATGGAAGATTACGGATGGTCCACCCGGCATACTGCCCTGACTCGGCGCCATGCAGAAGAAACGAGGGATTTTTCTGCTTTTGAAATTGTGCCAGAATCGGTGCATTGGTTTCAGGACTCGTTCTGGAACTGCGGAGTAGATTCTTGCACGGACCTAAGCCATTACGAGAGGAGGACTTTGAAACTGACCAAGCCCTTCCGTTATGAGCCCGATCTGAGGGCGAAATCCATCATCCTGATGTATGATTTTTTGTGGTCTTCGCTACCGGTGAGGGCCTCCGTGGTGATCGCGCTTCGCGATTTGAAGAAAGTCGAGGACAGACTTGCTATCCTGCAAAACATGCCAGTTCTGCAGGAAAAACGGATTAAGAACACAAAGGCCAAGATAAACGAGTGTAAAGATTGGGTCGGTCGCGCACGTAAGCGTTCGCGATTTGAAGATGATTTCGCGCACGTTCTTCCCGAGGCGAAGCGTGTTACTAAGTAGAATTGACTAAGTCGAATAGATCGTGTTTGCTTGCTTGCTTGCTTAAAATAAACTTGATTCTTACTTCGTCTTCCTTCAATAAAACCCGATTCTTACTTTTTTACTTTAATTTGAATAGATCTTGCTTCTTGCTTTAAAACCCGATTCTTACTTTTTTACTTTAATTTGAATAGATCTTGCTTCTTGCTTTAAAACCCGATTCTTACTTTTTTACTTTAATTTGAATAGATCTTGCTTCTTGCTTTAAAACCCGGAGGGGGATGCAAGAATCGCCAACATTCTCGAATGTTCTAGACCTCGTCTCAGAACGGCCTGAAACGGTCCTTGGCGTGTTCCGGGAACGTTCGCAAACACTCTGAGACCTCCTCAAAAAATGAATTATATATCTCATAAATCTATTTTCTTAACAATGAACATGTTACCTGAGAAGTTTATGGTGCAGCATTTTATGCAGTTCCTGGATTTCGAGGATGCGGGGTGTGTTGCGAGCGTGAGCAAGAAATTGAAATCTGTCGCGATGGCGACTTACGGATGGAGTACCCGCTGTCTTCGACTGTGCGAGGAGCGGGACAGACTGTTACGTCGGCTTAAGTGCGTGGAGGCGGAAAACTCATCTTTACGTCGAGAGATTCAAGAAAACGTGCGAGAGGAACCTGACCGTTGCGTGCGTCAACGCCTGCACTAAGTAGAATAGATCTTGTTTTTGCTTGCTTAAATAAAACCCGATTCTTACTTTTTTTACTTTAATTTGACTAAGTCAAATAGATCTTGCTTCTTGCTTTAAAACCCGGCGGGGATGCAAGAATCGCCAACCTTATCGAATGTTCTAGAACACGGGTTCCGGGAACGTTCGAAAACACTCTGAGACCTTCCCAAATATTTCCATTTTCATTTCATTATCTTAATTTCTTAACAATGAACACGTTACCTGCGCCGATGATGGTGGAGCATCTTATGCCCTTTCTCGATTTTGAACCTGCCGGGCGTGTTACAAGCACCTGCAAGAAACTGAAAATTGTTGTGATGGAGAGTCGATGGAGTACCCGTCATCATGCCCTGCGTGCACGCATCACAATGTCCAAGGGTGATTATTCGAATTTCGAGATCTTGCCCTCATCGAAGCATTCGGCGGACCGGTCGTACTGCGACGTTACTTGCACGGATCTCAAGCACTACGAGTGCAAGACTTTAAAATTTACTTTGCCCCTCCTTTACGAGCCCGATCTGAGGAAAACATGCATTCTGATGATGTACGAGTTCTTAAATGATACGCTACCAAAGTTCGTGGTTGGCGATATGAAGTTACCGAAACGCTCTATGAAGTTCGCGATTCGCGAATTAAAAGAAGCCGAGGACCAACTTACACGCGCGAAGGCCAAGGTGGAGTTGAAAAAATATCGGGTCGGCCAGTTAATGAAGCGCGCGGGACTTGAAGATGATTTCGCGCACGTTCTTCCCGCGGAGTTGAAGAGGAGGCGAACTACTAAGTAGAATAGATCTTGTTTTTGCTTGCTTAAATAAAACCCGATTCTTACTTTTTTTACTTTAATTTGACTAAGTCAAATAGATCTTGCTTCTTGCTTTAAAACCCGGAGGGGGATGCAAGAATCGCCAACATTCTCGAATGTTCTAGACCTCGTCTCAGAACGGCCTGAAACGGTCCCCGGTGTGTTCCGGGAACGTTCGAAAACACTCTGAGACCTCCCCAAATATTTCCATTTTCATTTCATTATCTTAATTTCTCAGCAATGACAAGCGTTAAAACCCGTTTGAGCGTTTATAGGGTCTGGATCGAACATTTGAACGGGCCGAATCGCGCGGAAATGCTTAAGAATATGACCAAACTGTTTACCAACACGTGCACCCGCCTTGAATCGACTAGTGCGATCCTTGAAAGCGAGCGCGCGATCCTTGACGATACTCTTGCGATCCTTGAAAGCGAGCGCGCGCAACATGACGAGACTCGTGCTAATCTCGTCAAGGAACGCACGATGCATGATAAGTTTATAGCGACGGTTCACCACCAGTGTGACGAGCTTGAAGGTGCACTTGGATCTGCACCCCCCCTCCCACAATCCAAGGAGCGCATGGGCATCAACCGCACCCGCACAGGTGAACCCTTTAACCGTTCCGTGCGTCAACGGCGGCAGCAAGAGGATGAAGAAACGGAAGAGAAAGAGGAACTGTTTCAAGAGGAAGAAAAGGAAGAAGCGGTCGCGGTGGAAAACCTTGACGTCTCCCGAAAAGAATGGGAAAGCGAGCGTGCACACATGTTGGCGCAAATTTCAGGTTTGGAAAGCCAGTGCACCGTCCTGAAGGGGGTGTGCGCAAGCCGGAAGGACCAAATCTCATGTTTGGTTCGGGCGAACACCCGTCGCGCGCGTCAACGCCGTGAGCAACAACGCGTGCGTCAACGCCGTGAGCAAGAGGAAGAAAAGGAAGAAGCGGTCGCGGCGGAAAACCTTGAAGCGGTCGCGGTGGAAAACCTTGACGTCGCCCGAAAAGAATGGGAAAGCGAGCATGCACGCGTGTTGGCGCGAATCTCGGGTTTAGGTGCATGCACATGCACGCATTTTGACCTGCTTGCGCAAATCTCAAATGTAGAGAAAAGGATGAACAGTCCCGGATTTCGTTACCCGGGATCATTGCAATCCGAGCAAAGCGAGCTTGCCGACCTGAGGGCGCAACTACAGGCGAATGCTGACAGGCTTAAAATCTTTGGTGATCCACTCACGGACTTTGTTGCACTCACGAGCTCTTAAGTTTTGTCACTTAGCATTGCTTTTTAATAAAATCATTTATTTCACAAAGTAACTCCATGTTTACCCAACTCATCAACCATCTCCCGATGCCCATTTAAAGATGCTTCACGCACACCAGTGTAATTTGCATAAATACCCCATCCCCGCAACTCACGCACCACCGCGAAATGACCGGCCCCTGCTGCCCAATTTGCACCATGTACTGTGGGATAGATGCCGTGTTTCCCCAGGTCACGCACGGCCTCGAGTTTCCCCTGCCATGCGGCTAAGTTGGCACCATGTGTGGTAACGTTGATCCCGTGAGCACGCAAGTTGGACATCACGTCAAGGTGTCCATTCATTGCGGCCCAGTTTGCACCTTCGTGCGAGGTGACATGAATATTCTCGGTCCGCAGGTACCGTACCATCTCAAGATGTCCATGCAGTGCGGCCCAGTTTGCACCACACACCGTAGGATGGATTCCGATCCCACGCAAAATTCGAATAACATAGGTATCACCCCGACGTGCAACTCTATCCACATTGGGATTGTTGGTGAGAATGGCGCTAATCCAGGGGTTGGACGTTTGGGTCCGTGTTTCCGAATTAAGAGAGCGGATATTTGCAAGGTCACCCGGATGCAAAAAAACTGTTAGTTTTTCTGGAAATTGTAAACATATGTATTCGACGGCGTTCATTTCTTAACAACGTGGATTTCTGCTCAACATGTCCACGATATGCCGCCCCGACAACTACGAACACATCGTACCCAGAGGTACTTGCTGACATCACGACACCCATGAAAATTAGCCAGGCTCGCCCCGAAAGGTGTCCCGTAAATTCCGTAGGAGTACAACAGGCGCACAACCTCAAGATGTCCGCGACCGGCCGCCTCGTCGACCCCTTCCGCCGTTGCGGTGATGCCGTTGGAGAACAACAGGCGCACAACCTCAAGATGTCCCCGACCGGCCGCCAAGTTTACACCATCGGCCGTTGGGTGGATGCCGGCGGCACACAACATGCGCACAACCTCAAAATGTCCACGCCATGCGGCAAGATCCGCTCCACATCTTGACGGGTGGATGTTGTGGGCGCACAACTCACGCAACATCTCAACCCGTCCTTGGGCGGCAACCCAATTTGCACCAATGACCGATACGTGGATGTTGTGGGCACGCAACGCCCGCACAATCTCAAGGTGTCCGTTCTCCGCCGCAAAATTCGCGGCAGATTGTGTTGGAATGATGTCATGGTTAAGTAGTGTACGCATAACATATGCATTACCGCCGCGCGCGACAACATCAATCGATCGATTGTTGGTGAGAATTGCGCCAATCCAGGCGTTGGATATGAAGGTGCGTGTTGGGGAGTTCAGAGCGCGGAGAGTCGCAAGGTTACGGACGTCCAAAAATTGGAGAAGTAGTTCTGGGAATTGTGCACATATGTATTCGACGGCGTTTGTGCGCGTCATAAAGAGAAAATGAACCGCTACTTCCAACTGTGTACTGACTTATGGATGGTGCAAAAAGATTGTTTTTTCAAAAGTTTATTTTTTGGTTAAAAAATGTTATGGTTCCCCCAGTACCGTAAGTCGCTCAAGATCCCCCAGTTCACCAAGTCACGCTCAACCTCAACATGTCCATTAAGGTTAGCTTCACTCGCCCCATATGGTGTTGCATGGATGCCGTGGGTTCGTAAGTCGCGCACCATTTCGAGATGCCCACCCCCCGCCGCCATGTCCGCTCCATGTGATGTTGCGTGAATCCCGTGGGTGCGCAACTCGTGCACCATCTCAAGATACCCATCGCCGGCCGCCAAATCTGCACCATGTGCGGTTGCGTGGATGCCGTGGATGCGCAACTCGCGCACCATCACCATCTGCCCATTCCATGCGGCCCAATCCACTCCACGTCGTGTTGGGTTGATCCCTTGGGCGCGCAACTCATTTACCACCTCAATGTGTCCATTCATTGCGGCCCAGTTTGCCCCCCCGTTTTCCGCCCGTGAGAGGATCCCCTGGGTGTGCAACTCCCGCACCATCCCAACATGGCCATTCTTTGCCGCCAAATCTGCACCATAAGCCGTTGGGCGGATGCCACCGTTGATCAACATGCGCATAACGTAGACATGACCCTTACTTGCGACATAGTTTGGTGAAACGTTGAGGGTGAAGATTGTTTGGGTCCACGGTTTGGAGATATGTGCGCGTGTTGGGGAGTTAAGAACGCGGAGAGTCGCCATGTCACGCACGCCCAAAAATTGGAGAAGTAGTTCTGGGAAATGCGTACAAATGTATTCAAGAGGATTCATCTTTATTTTGCGTTACTGCGGGGGGGTAAACATTTCACATCATCTTAAAAATGGGAGACCGACTTGTGATTGCCGCGGAGGAAGGGCCGCGTGCCTTTACACACACAAGCCGCGTTTTTGTGTGGTCATTACAGGGAATTAACGTTGCGGTGCACATGGTTCCACCCGAACTAAGTGACAATGATTTGGATCTGGGCACAGTTACGCGCGTCGCGTACCACATTTTGGAGAGTGTTGAGGGTGGGTTGGACGTGAATGAATGCTTTGTGGTGCTCCACTACGTGACGTCAACCCAGAACATACATGTGACGATGCTTCCGGGTGGCAACGCGGAGAAATGTGCTCACTTTGACACGAAGCTCAAGGAGGGGAAGGACGGGTTTTCAGATCTTCTTGGGTGTGTGAAGCATACCATTTTGAGTGGTGTACGGCCTAATGGTGTCTACATGTTGTTTAACGATCCCCACGACCTGGATGGGGGTGAGATTGTGCATGAGATTGGTGTGGATGTGTTGAGCGAGGATGCCATACTGGAGCCTTTCCTTAATGCGACGGGGTCGCGCGGGCGGGGAAGCGTGCAAGTTCCGGGTAAAGACCAGCACCGGTGCGTGTGGGCCCTCTTGCAGATTTAACCACCCACCTCTCTTACTCTGACATGTACCATCCCGCCGCGGCCCTCACGGGTGGTTTTTGGGTGGGGATGTCCGACGAGCCGGATAGTGTAAATGTACCCTGCATGAGTTGAATTTCCCGGGGGGTGACAAAGCTTTCGGGTCGGAAGCGGGAGCGGTCTTCCACGGCAAGCGATGATGGTTTGGTGGGGTCCATGAAGGCACCCTGTTGAAATGTGGCCGATGCCGCAATTTCGCTCTCTTTGTACGGGGTGTATCGCATTTTCTAAATACATTTATTATTTTTCAATAAACCCTATGAGAGTAGGCAGCATGCATTTCTTGAACCGTGCGGGGGGTGCATGGCCCAAAGGGCAGGATTGCCACCATGTCAACCACCCGCGTTTCCGCGAGGGCGTGTAACAGGGTGAGTGCAAGCGCAAATGATTCGTAGGCGCTTCCCGGGGGTGTTGTAATGGTGTGGCCCACCCCATCGAAGAATATTTGTGGTGGTCCGGGTGCGGTGAAAACAAGGATGGTGGTCGGTGGAAACTGACGGCGCAGATTGCCGGCCTTGTTTTTGACAACCACCCAATGTGATGTGGCGGTTGCGGGCGTCGCTCGAAAGGTGCGGCGGAAGATGTCAATAAATGCCTGGGACGTACACACCACGTAAAAACGCATCTACTTTTGTAAATGGCGGGTGATGCTGGTGGCAAGTGATGCGAATTGGCGAACATCTTTTATCGTTGAGACGGGGATGAGGCTCACCAACACATTCAGCGGTTCATCACTGGGGCCGTGCACCTCCATGGCCGACGCCCAATCACTTTGAACACTACGTGCTTCGGTGTCGTAATGATTCTCCAGAAAGGTCGCACGGTCGGCGGCAAGCTCGCGTGAGGTGAAGATCTGCGCCCCCTGCGGCATCTTACAAAAGTGGTGTTTGTTGGTGGACTTTGCAAGGTAGAGGAGTAGGATCGCGTAGAATGTGGGGATGGATGTGGTGAAGGCGGCCAGTGTTGCCATGATGAGTTCGGCTTGACCCTGGTGGGGGAAAGCCGCGTGAAGTGCGGGGAGGTGAGTACGGACGTGGCTCATCATTGCGTCAACGTCTGCTTCCACCGAGGGTGTCTGCATCAAGGCATTTTGCGTTGTGTCACGCAACATGCCTCGTATGTCCGCCATGTCTTTGGATGTTGCCGACTTCACCGCATCGCGCTCCCGTTCGGTGTCACTTACGACAACATCATCCCATGTTTCAAACTCGGTCCCCCAATCGGAGTTGAGACGTGTGATGTTTTCGTACACACCATGCAACCACTCGCGGGAGTGAGTATTTACATGCAGAAGTGGAGGAGGTAGGTGGCTTTGCAACGCAAGAGCCGCGGTGACATGTTTGAGAAGGTGGCGCTTCAACTCCGGTGGGCGAAGATCATCCCACCCGTCCACATCACTTATGTGACCCACGGTGCGCTCAAACTCACCAAAGTTGTCGTTGAAAATCGCGCGCGCCAGTGAACGGGTTCGAACGGTGTCGCTTGAGATGAAACCGTAGCGGTACATGCGACCGTTAACTGCAATAAACTCTGAAAACCCCTGAACTTCAAAATGGAATAAATCGCGCACCGCCCTTTGGGATTCGCGTTCCGCCCGTTGGGTTGCGGTGAGGAAGTTCACAACAAACGTCCGAATGTGATTAAGTGTGTCATCCCACATTTTAGACATCGGAACAAAAAAAAGTCACCCCACTTTCCGAAGAGAAGTGAGGTGACCGGGAGGGGTTTGTGAGTTTTTGAAATGGGAAATGAAGTGTCTACAACCTCGAGGAACTCACCAAAGGAGAATATTGTCTCTGAAAACCTTGAGGGAACCTGAAGGAGAACTGTTCACGGTCCGCTGTTTCGGAATCTTCACGGTGGGACAGTTCCAAGGTCTTCGGTGGGGGCGGTGGTCCGGGTCTTCGGCGGGGGCGGTGGTCCGGGTCTTCGGCGGGGGC
>Ga0335398_10008140_pt1 | contig 12543 bp, 10 predicted proteins | sample BON03_FD_205742 | JGI IMG/M metagenome (GOLD analysis project Ga0335398, IMG submission 205742) | Freshwater microbial communities from Lake Bonney liftoff mats and glacier meltwater in Antarctica - BON-03 (spades assembly) (version 2) | ecosystem: Environmental > Aquatic > Freshwater > Ice >...
AAGAAAGAGGCCTATAAGAGCGAAAAGGAGCAATAGAGCCGCTAGCTGACGGATTATTGGATTGAGTCTTGACTCAGGTATGATCGTGGCAATGGATGAAAACCCCGCTACTTTGTCTGATTTTGTATCCAAACTGGAAAGCATAATCAAATTCAAATAAGCCAAGCCCATATATAAAATTGTCAGGCCGAGAGCCGTCCAAGTATAATCTATCTCAGGCGTTTCGTACCAAGGTAGCCAAGAAATTCCCACCACATAAAATATTGCCGAGCTGAGCTCCTTTATACGAGCTCGGTTTGAGGCAAACTTTCTTACAGCTAGCATAATCAAAAGGATCAGCACTCCCAATCCAGCTCCGAAAAACAGTTCGTGAGTAAACCCAAAATAGCGTATCGCCCATGCCAATCCACCGGAGCCAACTATACCTAGCACGACAAACAAGAACTTTTGGTAAATAAGGTGAAAATGATGCCTATTCTCGGTATGATCCCGAGTTAGCTTTCTAGCATCCATCAAATGATCGGCGGTATAAATACACCAGACAGCCATCCCGAGTAAAGCGTATTCTTGCCAGTCTATCTCCACCCGCAGTGCTCTCCCAAAAAACAGCATTCCAGCCATAGCTCCGAGAACTACATCGAGAGAAAGCCACGTAAAGCACTGATAGATTTTAAAAACAAACTGCACGGCTTAAAGATAGGGTGAATAGGCAAAAGTGCCTAGTAGGTGGGCAATAGCTCGGGGATAATCCCTACTTTACCAGCCAATTATCAACCCCATAAACCTTTACATATGAAAAAATTTAATTTACTTTTAGTCGCCCTGCTCGCTTTCGCGACTGTTTCTTTTGCGCAAAAACCTATCAAAATAGCCTGCGTAGGAAATAGCATCACACAAGGCCCAGGCAGAGAAAATCCTGACAGCTGGCCACTACAGATGCAGACTATACTCGGTGATGCCTACGAGGTAGGTAATTTCGGTGTCAGTGGAAGAACATTACTTCGCAAAGGCGATAACCCATATTGGATTGAGCCGCAGTTTCAGCTAGTGAAAGATTTCAAAGCAGACATTCTGATCATCATGCTGGGAACCAATGACTCCAAACCTCAAAACTGGCAATATGCTTCAGAATTCAGACAGGACTACCTGGATATGATCGCTGAATTCAAGAAGACGATGCCAGCAGACGGGAAAGTTTATGTGATTCTTCCAGTTCCTGTGACTAAAGATAACTACGGGATCACCGCTTCGGTGATGGACAATGAGCAGCGATTGATGCTTATAGACATCGCTGATGAGAGTGGCTCTGAACTAGTAGATCTTTATACTCCTTTCATGGGCCACGAGGATTTGCTTCCCGATGGAGTTCATCCAAATAATGAAGGTTTGGCAATTATGGCAAAGGTGATTGCATGGGCGGTGAGGTTGTAATTTGGATGTTGGATGTTGGATGTCGGATGTCGGGTGACCGATGTAAACGTCATTGGCAGCAAAGCGAAGCAATCTGTTAATCTCGCTTCCAAACCCTCCAGGTTTTGAAAACCTGGAGGGTTTTTATGTTTAGGGTAAGATTCAAGTTGAGTTCTACAGCTTTGCCCTCGAGGGATTCACATCATTATTCATTTCACCCAGTACTTTGGGGGCTTCCGAAAAAATCGGGACAAGTTATTCATGGTTTGACCACTTCTGTTTCTATAGGTATTTGATGATTGATGTGAAAGGATTATAGGAGTGAAAGTAACATTGCAAGTTATGATCCTGAAAGGATCAAACCATGAATAGCCATGGGTGGAACCCATGGAGAGAAAACATCCATCAATTCTGGCAACGACCCCGAAGGGTGTCCAACCATTCACAACTTAACGCCTGGTCGGAGACCTCTTTTCGGGATTGGCAATCCCGAAATTCTATCTAGGATTTAAAACCCCAATTCCCTTCCGTTTTTCGAGCTACGCATCTCCCAGATAATCCATTTTCTATCACTAAATATGTAACTCCGATTGTGTTCCACACTCAGGGTTTTTTTTGTATTTCTAGGTTACTTTCATTGAAACTTACTGATATGAAAATAACGATAAAAATAAACAGGCGAAGCGAACAGGCAAAAGCATTTTACGAGTACCTTAAAACGTTGCCTTTTATTGAAATTGAAGATGTTCGTTACAATAAAAACACTGAAAAAGCGATAAAAGACGTGAAGTCGGGGAAAACAACTAAAATCTCTCTTGAGGATTTTAGAAAGCAGCTTTATTCGTAATGTACCAGCTTTAAAACCCTTGAATCAAACCTCGGAATTACAAATTCCGAGTAGCAGCTAAATACGTTGCGCCGCTGCGCCGTTGCGAGACAACTTACCGCTAACAAATCTATCAATCTTCCACAAACCCAATCTGCTTCCATTCTCCTTCGATCTTATCATTGGATTGTGGCGCACCAGGTGTACTTCTCCCTTCTTTGATATACTTGCTCAACAACGCTTTTAGCGAGGCCACTTTCTCTGCATTATCGGCTTGAACATTAGTAGTCTCACGTGGGTCAGAGGCCAAATTGTACAACTGCACTTCCGGAAGATCTACCTCTGCTGGATCATTAGGCTTTGGAAAACTCCAGCCTCCAGAACCTTTGGCCATAATCAATTTCCAATCACCTTGACGGATCGCAAAACTCCCGTTGATCGAATGATGAACAGTGGCTTCGCGGAAACTTTCGCCTTTCTGATCTGCATCAAACAACTTTACTAAACTGTAGCTGTCCTCACCTTCGCTATCCTTCAGCTCGTAGCCTGAAAGTTCTGCTCCTGTTGCCATCAGATCTGTCAGGCAGATCGTCTCAGAGCGAGAAGTTCCTTTTTGGATTTTAGCTGGCCACTTGGCAATAAAAGGAACGCGATGCCCTCCTTCAAAAATATCTGCTTTATGCCCTCGGTAGATATAGTTGGAGAAGTGTCCTGCAGCTTCCATCACATCTAGACCTGCGGCTGGAGAACCTCCGTTGTCACTCGTGAAAATTACAAGTGTATTTTCGGCTATACCAGCTTTCTCAAGCGCCGCATTTACTTTTCCCACATAATCATCGATCATCATCATAAAGTCTCCATAAGGAGCTAATCCACTTTTGCCTTGCCACTCAGCTGGAGGTAATATTGGAGTATGCGGAGACGGAAGTGCCAGGTAAAGAAAAAACGGCTTTTCTTCTTTTGCTTGGGCCTCGATGTATTGGATTGATTTCTCAAAGAAATTAGGAGTTACTTTCTCATGATCAAAGTCAGGAGAAGTTGGCCCTTTGCGCCACCAAGAATATTTACCCGTGTTCACCGTGACGGTATCTGGAATTGCTGTCACTTTGCCATTTTCCACATATACATAAGGAGCCATATCAAGAGAGCCTGCATGTCCGTAAGCAAAGTCAAAACCCAAATCATTCGGGTTATGCGTCACTGCACTAGCAAAGTCAATTTGATCAAAATCATTTGGCCCCCAACCATTAGCAGTCAATGGATCTCCATCAACTGTGGCCCAATCCCAACCCAAATGCCACTTGCCGATAAAAGCAGTATGATACCCTTGCGTTTTCAGTACTGAGGCAATTGTGGTTCTATTATCTGGAATTAATGCCTTAGAATTACCCGTAAGTACACCTTCCTTCAAGGTGCTTCTCCAGTTGTATCTACCTGTCATAAACCCATAGCGCGTAGGCGTGCAAACCGCTGAAGGAGTATGCGCATCGGTAAAGATCATTCCTTGGGAAGCCAATTGGTCTATATATGGTGTTGGAATTTTGCTGTCTGGGTTGAAAGCTCCTATATCTCCGTAGCCTAGGTCATCCGCTAGAATAACTACAATGTTTGGAGGACGGTTTACTTCTAAGGCTTGCTCAGCACAAGAGATAAGTCCAAAAAAAGAGAAGATGAACGCAATATATTTGATGGGAAATTTCATATAAAGTATTGGCAGAGATACAAAGTTTCAATTTAGGGCGATCGACCCACTATTAAAAGTAAAATATGGTAAGTATTAAGTTATGATTTGTTGAAAAAAATGGTTTTAGCTGTCCGTAAATAACAAACACCATAGACAAATAGAAAACATAGTTTCAAAAGAGGAGAAATCATGGAATAACCATCTATGACTCCAATGAAACTATGTGGCCAAATTCTCCTCACGCTTTCATTGCGGAAACTTTTGTCTAAAAAACATGCATGAAGTAGAAATTCACAAATAGGAATGAGTGCTGTATTTCGCTCTTTCAGAGCTATTGAACTGACAGAGAAACTACTTATAACCAGCCTATCGAGCTGGGCTAAGCTATCTAAAGCTTTCGACACTTTTCCAATTGACGACACAACTTCATGAGTCATCCTCTGCGTATCCAGATAACCATCAGGACTCTGTGTTCTTAGCGGCTAAAAAACAAAAAAACCACAACCCTTACGAGCTGTGGTTTTGGTAATTAGGTCTATCGTTTATTACTTACCTCCAAGTGCATTGGCACCAGAGACAATTTCAAGTATCTCATTTGTAATAGCAGCCTGACGAGTTCTGTTGTACATCAATCGAAGCTCTTTCAGCAATTCACCAGCATTATCGGTCGCCTTATCCATCGCTGTCATTCGAGCACCATGCTCAGAAGCATTGCTTTCTAGGACTGCTTTGTAGAACTGGATCTTCAATGATGTAGGTACCAACTCCTCAATAATGTATTTCCTGGATGGCTCAAGAAGGTAATCAGTTTCAACAGTTTCCTCTTCAGCAGAATCATCTTTTGCCATTGGCAAGAATTGCTCTACCTGAATCTGTTGAGTAGCTACGTTTTTGAACTCATTGAAGACCAACATAACCTGATCGTATTCGCCAGCAATAAATGCATTCATCGCATATTCCGCTGCATTTCTCACATTTTCAAACGTAAGATCCTGGAAGAGCTGAGAAAAATCAGAAACCATGTTGAACTCACGCTTCTTGAATGCTTCTAAAGACTTTTTACCAATCGGTAGAATCGTAATATTCTTTTCCGAAAACTGTCTACCGATAACAAGGTTTACAGCTTTGATCACATTTGAATTGAAAGCACCACAAAGTCCTTTGTCTGAAGTAACCGGAATGATCAATACATTTTTCACTTCTCTCTTCTCAGCAAAAACAATATCCGCAGCTCCATCAGAAGCAGCTGATACGTTATTCAGGATTTGTGTCAACTTCTGAGAGTAAGGACGCATCTGTACGATCTTGTCCTGCGCTCTTCTAAGTTTGGCGGCGGAAACCATTTTCATGGCCTTAGTAATCTGCTGTGTAGAGACTACTGAGGTTATCCGTTGCTTTACTTCCTTAAGATTAGCCATCTTTCTTGCGTTGTGCTAGGGGTATAAATAACCGGAAGACTCACGCCTTCCGGAATTCAATTCAATTATTTTGCGTATTTAGGAGCTAATTCTGCAGCTGCCTTAGAGAGAATTTTTCCAGCTGCATCCACGTCACCTTTGAGGATGAATTGAAGCGCTTCGGGATATGATGTATCCAAAAGTGTGTAGAATTCTTTCTCAAATGCTCTCGTATTTACCACTGGAACTGTATCCATCAATCCTTTCGTCGAAGCATAGATAATAGCTACCTGATGCGCTACAGATACTGGAGAGTATTGTGCTTGCTTCAAGATCTCTTGGTTTCTTCTACCTCTTTCGATCGTACGCTTAGTAGTCGCATCTAGATCAGAACCAAACTTAGAGAATGCTTCCAATTCACGGAAAGCTGCCTGATCCAATTTCAATGTACCTGCAATTTTCTTCATTGCTTTAATCTGCGCGTTACCACCTACTCTAGATACCGAGATACCTACGTTAATTGCAGGGCGGATACCAGAGTTGAAAAGGTTTGTTTCTAGGAAGATCTGACCATCCGTAATAGAGATTACGTTAGTCGGAATATAAGCAGAAACGTCACCGGCTTGCGTTTCGATAATCGGAAGTGCCGTCAAAGACCCACCACCTTTCACCAAATGTCTAATAGAATCCGGCAAATCGTTCATTGCTTGAGCGATTGTATCAGACTTGTTGATTTTCGCAGCTCTTTCCAGCAATCTTGAGTGAAGGTAGAATACGTCACCTGGATATGCTTCACGTCCCGGAGGTCTTCTCAAAAGAAGAGAAACTTCACGGTATGCTACTGCTTGCTTAGAAAGATCATCGTAAACAACCAATGCTGGACGACCCGTATCTCTGAAAAATTCACCAATCGAAGCGCCAGTAAATGGAGCAAAGAATTGCATTGGAGCAGGCTCAGATGCTGGAGCTGCAACTATAACCGTATAAGGAAGCGCTCCACCTTTTTCTAGTGCTGCTACTACACCGGCAACGGTAGATGCTTTCTGACCGATTGCGACATAAATACAGAAAACTGGCTCGCCTTTATCGTAAAATTCTTTTTGGTTCAAAATAGCATCAATAACTACCGCTGTCTTACCAGTCTGACGATCACCAATTACTAATTCTCTTTGTCCTCTACCGATAGGAATCATCGCATCGATAGCTTTAATACCTGTCTGAAGAGGCTCGGTAACTGGCTGACGATAGATTACACCTGGAGCTTTACGTTCCAAAGGCATCTCGTACAAATCACCAGTAATAGAACCTTTCCCGTCGATAGGATTACCCAGGGTATCTACTACTCGGCCAAGCATCCCTTCACCTACTAGAAGCGAAGCAATTCTCTTAGTTCTTTTTACTGTATCCCCTTCTTTAATACCTCTGGAGTCACCGAAAAGTACAGCTCCAACATTGTCTTCTTCAAGGTTCAGTACCATTGCTTTCAGACCGTTGTCGAATTCGAGCAATTCACCAGACTGAGCCTTAGAAAGTCCATAGATACGAGCTACACCATCCCCCACTTGAAGGACTGTACCTACTTCTTCGAGTTCAGCTTCGGTTCTTGCACCAGAGAGTTGTTCTCTTAAAATTGCCGAAACTTCATCAGGTCTTACTTCTGCCATGATATATAGATTAATACTTTTTGTTAGATTCTACTTTCGTAATGATTTGTGATAAACTGAGCTTTCAACTGTCTCAGTTTGCTACTCAATGACTCGTCAAGCTGACGATCATTTACTTTCAAAATATACCCACCTATCAAGTCTGGATTTATTTTCTCTACCAATTGTACTATCTTCTTACCAGAAATCTCTTTCACTACTTCAGAAAACTCCTTGCGAAGGATATCATCGATAGGGAATGTAGTAGTCACTTCAGCTACCTGAATAGACATGTGAAGATTGTATTGGTTCTCAAACTCCTTTGCTACGTCAAGAAGAATCCCTTCTCTATTCTTACGGGAAACGATCACAAAAAATGTCATCGTCAGTGGCTCAGCTTCTTTAGCGAAAAGCGCTTTGAGCACATTCAATTTTTTATCAGAATTGACAATTGGATTCTTAAGAACCAAAGACAACTCGTGATTACTTGCTGCCAAGGCAGTTAGCCTTAGGAAATCTCTGTGCACCTCCTCGAGTCTTCCTTTTTCCAAAGAAAGTTCCATGATTGACTTGGCATAGCGGGATGCTACTCTCTGGTTTGACATGGAAGTGTATTAGTTAAGCTTAAGTTCTTTGAGGAATCCATCTACCAAATCCTTTTGAGACTTGTCATCAGATAGATTTTTTCTCAATAATTTATCTGTAATATCTAAAGAAAGGGAAGCAACCTGAGCTTTAACATCTGCCAAAGCAGCTTTCTTCTCAGTTTCAATGACTGCTTTAGCATTCTCGATCATTAGCGCACCAGCCTTTACAGCTTCGCTCTTAGCATCATCGATCATTTTCACTGAAGCATCTTGTGCTTTTTTCAAAATAGTATCTCTTTCCAGTCTAGCTTCAGCAAGAAGTTTCTCATTCTCAGCTTTCAAGTTTGCCATTTCATTTCTGGCAGTCTCAGCAGCTTTCAATGCATTATTAATGCTGCCTTCTCTCTCATCCAATGCAGCTAGCATAGGCTTCCATGCAAACTTGATTAGAATGAAAAGTAGGCCTAAAAAGCCAAATAATTGCCAGAAAATAAGACCGGTACCTGGTGTGATTAAATCCATTGGGTATGTTTTATCTCAAATTGTTCAATAGAAGAAAGAAAAGGGAAAGGCCTAACGCCAATCCCTTCTCAAATTTTGATTAGCTAATCCCCGCGATGTTTAGCGCGATCAACAAACAGATAACTGCTGCAAATAGAGAAACTACCTCAATCAAGGCTGCAATAATCAACATTGCACCTTGGATTTTACCAGCAGCCTCAGGCTGACGAGCAATAGCTTCCATAGCTTGACCACCAATACGACCGATACCTAGGCCTGCGCCAATCGCAACAATACCTGCACCGATACCAGCTCCCATAAGAGCGTAACCAGCAGTCAACAAGATAATAGTTAACATAAATTTAAGTTTATAAATTGAACAAAGAAATTACTAAGATTAATGATCTGCATGAGCATGCTCCGCTACTGCAGAACCAATGTACATCGCTGTGAACAACGTGAATACATAAGCCTGAATAGTGGCAACTAACAACTCAATTAGATTTATAAAGGTAACCATCAGCGTACTTGCTATACCGATAGTATACGATTCGAAGATAAAGGCCAGAGCTATAAAGCCAAGGATTACAATGTGCCCTGCTGTGATCGCTACAAAAAGTCGAACCATCAAAGCGAAAGGCTTGGTAAACAATCCGATAATCTCTACTGGCACGATGATCAACAACATCAATGGCGGCACACCGGGCGTCATAAAGACGTGTTTCCAGTAATCCTTATTACCATTCACATTCGTAATAATGAAAGTCAATGTGGCCAAGACCATAGTGACAGCAATATTTCCAGTCATGTTGGCAGCACCAGGAATAAGACCAAGTAAGTTACCAAACCACACAAAAAGGAAGAGTGTAATTAAATATGGAACAAAACGCTTGTATTGTGGGCCGATGGACTCTTTAGCGATATCATCTCTTACGAAGATTACTATTGGCTCAATGATCGCAGCTGCACCTTTTGGAGCGACAGCGCCATTCTTCTTATAGAAGGCAGCGGTAGAAAGCGCCAACCATGCAACGACGATTAATACTATAAATAACATTACGACGTTTTTGGTAATCGAGAATTCAACGAAGCTTCCTCCATCGGCTCTACCTAAATGATCGTGCTCATCGATAAAGTATCCTTCATGAGCATACGCTTCACCAAATGCATGAGTCTCGTGGTTTTGAAAATCCGAAGATTTAAAAAACTCCAATCCTCTATCGCCCGAATAGACAATAACCGGAAGAGGCAATGTAACATGAGAGTGTCCAAGAGTCACAAAATGCCATTCATGTGAGTCCTTCACGTGATGCATGATGAAGCTCGTCTTGTCTTCTTCTTGCCCTGCGGCGAAAGTGGTGCTATTAAAAACTAACAAAAATGCTGAAATTAAAAGACTTAGGGCCAGTATTTTACGCTTCATTAACTCTTTTATTTGAGGGCTACTTTGAAATCGGGCGCAAGTTAGACAGAAAGGCGTAGATATCAAAAACTAAGTAGAACAAAAAGACTACAAAGAAATCCGCTATAAACAGAATAATATTTTCCATTCCTGGCCAAACTACCAATCCGATAAAGACAATAGTGGCTATAAATCTGATAATCATAGCTAAAACCATGATATTAAAGAAATTTTCAGAAAATGATTTCAACAGAAACCCGTTCAGTAAACTGATCAAAAAAGATAAAATAATCATGAAAAGATAAATACTCCAGATCTTTTCATGGACTATATTGGGCAGTAAAACACAAAATAAACCGATCAACCCAGCAACTGCTGCTGAGAAAAGAAGGAATCGAAGATGCGGATTTTTAGGCAAACTCATAGTTTTTGACATATACCTTCAAAATTAACTCAAAAAATTAAACTCACTTATTATCCTGCTTCATAGACATCCAAAGTTGGTAGAAGGCAAGAATAATCGACAGAAAACAAAACAAAAGCAACCAAACCGGGACCTTCATGTCACTCTTCTGTTGAAGCCACCATCCAAACAAAGTGCCAGCCCCAATGATGCCAAAAAGCTGAAATGAAAGGCCGATATATTTCACATAAACGGGGGTACTTGTTGGTTTTATATCGTTGCGATCTTGACTCATAATTGCATCTGTAAAAAGGTTAATTACTAAAAATATTCAAACTTATATCTGCCAGACTTCATCCAGCACAAATAATAGACCATTGAATTCGTTCACTAAGTAAACCAAAAAACCTATTTTGCTCCTTGAATTGGGCAAAACCACTCATGAGGATATTTTCTAGGCTAGCGTTAGTCATTTTACTTTTTGGCGTGGCGTGTTCTTCCGAGCGCAACACGTTTACTAACAGGACATTTCACAGTGTCACTGCGCATTTCAATGCGTACTACCTCGCCGATGTCAAATTGAAAGAGGTGGAAACTGATGTTTTTAAAAATTACAAGGAGGACTACACACAGATACTTCCTGTATTTATTCCATTTGATTCTGCGACTATTCAAGCTAATGCGGAAAAACTTCAATCCTCTAGAGAACTTGCATCTAAAGCAATCGAATGGCATCGAATCAGTAATTGGGTAGATGACAGTTATTACCTTCTTGGTAAGCTTGATTATTATCAATCCCACTTTGATGACGCTCAGAATACGTTCAAATATATCAATGTAAATTCAAAAAGTCCTGACCTGAGACACCACACATTGATCACCCTACTTCGACTATATGTAGATCAGGGAGAATTCGAAAACGCAAATTTCACTATTGATTATCTCTCCAAGGAAAGTGGTATCTCAGAGGAAAATCGATATGAACTCTATAGGACGCTTGCCTATTATTATGAAAGGCGCGGGGATAAGAGCGGTGTAATTGGAGCTTTGGACAAGGCTATAGAATATTCTCAAGATAAAAAAGAAGCTTCAAGAATCAACTTTATCCTAGCGCAACGTTATCAGCGGGAAGGCTTTGATGCATTAGCTTATGATTTCTATGGAAAGTCCTTAGACGGAAACCCTCCTTATGAGCGAAGTTTTTATGCGCAACTCTACGCCCAGCAGGTTGCTGAACTGAATGCTTCAAAAGATCTGAGGAAAGTTCGAAAGTACTATAATGATCTCTACGAGGATCCAAAAAATAGAGATTTAAAAGATGTGGTGATCTACGAACGGGCACTTTTTGAAGAAAAACAGGGAGACACTGGCCTTACTCTTGATTTGCTTCACCAGGCAGCAAAAGAACCTGGAAGTAATCCACGAGTGAAGGGCTACATTTATCAGAAGCTAGCTGAAATAAATCTTGCCGAATTCAAAAATTATCGAGCGACCAAGTATTACCTCGACTCTGCCCTTACTTTCATAAATGAAAAGGATCCCGTCACACTCGATATCATTGGTCAAAAAGAATCTCTTGATCAGTATGTGTTTCACTTTGAGCGAATCCATGGCAATGATAGCTTATTAACGTTAGCGAAATTAACTCCCGAAGAGCAAACGCTGGTCGCTGAAAACTATATCAATTCGCAAGAAGAACGGCTTATGCGTGAGGCAGAGGCACTCCAAAAACCACAAAGCACCAGTATTTTTGACAACCTATTAGCTTTCAGCGACAGAGGTACGGGTTCTTCATTTTACTTCGACAACAGTGTTGCGATGCAACAGGGAGCGATAGATTTCAGACGAACTTGGGGGAACCGACCTCTCCAAGATAACTGGAGAAGAAGTGCTGTGAGCTTTCAAAGCATTGCTCCTGCCATTCCTGAACAGTCAGAAAATGACTCTACAGCTACAGAAACAGAAGGTCTAGTAAGCCAATTACCAACTGTAGATGAGCTATTGTCAGAAATCCCTAAATCTCCGGAACAAATTGAAAATCTAAACCTTGAACTGGAGGAATCCTACTTCGAATTAGGCAAGCTTCTATACTTTGATTTGAAGGAAACGGAACAAAGCATTGAGAACTTAGAAACGTTGGTTCGCAAATATCATACTTCTTCTAGGAAGCCCGAAGCTTACTATTTATTGTACTTGGCTCAAAAAGATTTAGGAGGAAATTCACAGCAATATATCAGTCGTCTAAACCAGGAGTACCGTGAATCTCAGTATACTTATTCTGTAAATAATCCAGATGCTGCTTCAGGTAATTTAGCCTATGTAGAATCCTCAAAAAGATACGAACAAGCTTACAATGCCTATTATAACGGGCAATATCAATCTAGTAAAACTATTATACAGTCTGCGCTAGAAGATTATCCCCTCACTCGAAATACGGAGCGCCTTCTGCTTTTGGATATTATGGTCACTGGCAAAACTGAAAGCCGTGCTAGGTACAGAGAACGACTAGAAAATTATATTCAGAATTCTCAAGATGAGAATTTAGTAGAATTGGCAAGGAATATGCTAAAACCTTTGTTATCTCAGTCAGAGCTAGCAGAACTTAATCCTGAAGAAATAGAAGCCGGAGATTCCACTCAAGTTGAAACCAAAGAATTAGCAGGAAATGGTGAAAATGAAGCTTTGCAAGA
>Ga0335398_10008142_pt1 | contig 12539 bp, 17 predicted proteins | sample BON03_FD_205742 | JGI IMG/M metagenome (GOLD analysis project Ga0335398, IMG submission 205742) | Freshwater microbial communities from Lake Bonney liftoff mats and glacier meltwater in Antarctica - BON-03 (spades assembly) (version 2) | ecosystem: Environmental > Aquatic > Freshwater > Ice >...
CTGCGGCTGCGACTGGCTGCTGCACCACTGCTCTGCTGACTGAACGCCTGCTGCGGGCTGTGGATGACGGCGTGCACCGTCCCAGCCCTCCTGACACACGACCCGTAGGCGTGTGGGTGGCCGCTCCTCTGGTGTCTGCATGGAGCGAGCGAATGAATGCAATGTGGCGCAGTAGCCTCTAGGCGGTCATGGCAATGGTCTCGGTCGGGGCCACAACACTGCGGGGGGGCACCAGCACACGGGGCAAGAACCCACCGCAGGGGGGGGCAGCACACGGGACACGCGCCCACCACAGGGGAGCACACAACACCGCGGGGGGCCCGCAGGGGGGCACCACACCGCGGGGGGCACCAGCACACAGGGGGGTCCCTCCCACCCGCCAACAACTACCCTGGTGAGTGAGACTCCATGGCAAGATTCCTCGTGGACACTCGGTTACTCTGTCTGTGTGTCTTGTGTTTGTCTGTCTGTTTTGCCTCCCCATGCACCAGGCATGGGGGGAGGCGCCCGTGTTGCGTGTCAGTGGACAGTCGTGTGCGGGGTCCAGGACCTCCTTCTGTGGGGAGCTACCTCGGCCCTGCCCCTTCCACCGTTCGCTCTGCAGCTGGGCTAAGGTTTCGTCAACCCTAGCCTAGCGGCGGCGGTTGGGAGGCGGCTGTCGCCGCGCCAGAGGCGGGCGCTTTGGCCATTCTTTCTGTATTCTATATATGTGTCCCTGCACTCTCGTGAGGCACGTCCGACGTGCGGGGGGGACCTGTTGCAGAGCTAGGAGGGAGGCTATGGTACTCTGCCAGGTGGCGATACCGGTACCGATATTTTTTGGGCACCCACCCCAATATAGGGGGCCCCCGGCAACCTACGCAACGCTCCTAGCGTGCGAGGTGCCTACCTCACGAGGGGCCGCTACGAATGGGCTAGAAGGATTTTCCCCTTCCATTCCAGCAGGCTCTAGGGGGGGGGCTCGGTATCCAAGCCAAGAGGCGGGACCAGTACCTTTATTTCCGGACACGCCCCAGGTTGGCCTTTACAAGATATTGTTTCACTTCGAGGCTTTATTGCACAATAATATTCTTTGCAAACACCCCCTTTATTGTGCAATATATTGTACAATATTACCGCTTATTGCATCCCCCGCCCAGTTTTGAGGTATTTTTGAGGTGTTTTGAGTTTGTTTTTGTTTTTTAGGAGTCGGATTTCGGATGGGTCGAGGTGTCTGAAAAAATATCCGTTCTCGACAGGGAAAAGGGGTATTATTGCACATTATTGTGCAATACCTCCCTCCCAACCCCCCTTTATTGCCTACAATATTGCGCAATATATTTTCCCCACGACCCCATTTATTCCAATAAAATATTGGCAATATCTTGTAAGGGCCAAGCCCCAGGGGATGTCTCCCAAGTCGCCTCAGTCAGGCAGCTGTCTCCGGATACGTCGCCACATACCGCCGCCGCTGGGGCTGCATCGCCCGCATGGCCTCGGCTCGCCTCAAGCTGGCAAGGGCGCTATGGGCCGGCCGGGGCGCGCCGGACCCTAGCGCGCGCCAGGGCGCGTCGGACTTCGACCCTGCTTCCCATGCGGACTTCGGCGCGGCCACCCACCCTGGCGTGGGAGGTGGCACTGGCACGCACCGTCGTCGCGCAACCGCCGATCGCTGCTAAGTGGTTTGGTCGTGTGTTTAGTTCGTGTGTTCGGTTGTGTGGTGGTTCGTGTGGTGTGTGTGTTGTGCGTGTGACCTGTGTTTTGTTTTTCCTTTGCAGCGCGCCTCGTGTGCGAGGCGCCAACCTCAAGGGCTGTTGGCGGGTGGGGTTCCCCCGTGGGCTGTTTCCCCCCTTGTGGTGTTTCCCCCCGCGGTGTTTGGGGGCTGTCCCCCCTCCGGTTCCTTTGTCGCGCGTAGCAGCTAGCTTTCATGTGTTGTGTCATCTCTGACGTCTCTGGCGTCCCCGTGCCTGGCCGACCTCCCGGCCACCAACATGGCTTCGGCACCCCTGCTGCTGCAGAGCAGTGCAGCAAGCAGAACGTTCAAGGACTTCCACACCCATGAGCTGGTAGCGAGTATACGAGAACGACCTGCACGCTGCACGCCTACGGCGCCGACCGCTACGTCGCGCTGTTCACCAATCTAGAGACAATGATGGAGCTCATCATCTCGCAGCTCCCGGCGGCGTCGACGCCGCACGAGCGCTACGCGTCCACCAAGGGCGAGCTCGCGCCCACCGAGATGAAGCTCTGCAACATGTCTGGCGCAAATTTCGATGTTGGCGGGTGGGGTTCCCCCGTGGTGGGCTGTTTCCCCCCTTGTGGTGTTTCCCCCCGCGGTGTTTGGGGGCTGTGCCCCCTCCGGTTCCTTTGTCGCGCGTAGCAGCTAGCTTTCATGTGTTGTGTCATCTCTGACGTCTCTGGTGTCCCCGTGCCTGGCCGACCTCCCGGCCACCAACAAGGGCTGTTGCTAATAGGCGAATGGATTTGTCCCTAGCCTCTCGTACGGTGCCTGAAGGTCTCCAGCGCCAGTGGGCAGGAGCGAGACCTATTTTGCAAGCTACCTACGCATCTCTCCCAGCGTGCGAGGAGCCGGTGCGGGCCTGCACATTGCTTCCAGCATGTGAGGCGCCAACCTCAGTAAGGGCTGCTGTGAATGGGTGGGCGGTTTCTTTCCCCTCCATGCCGGCGGTGCCTAGGAAGGAGGCTACGGTACTCTGCCGCCAGGTGGCGAGGAGACCGGTACCGATATTTTTTTTTGGGCACCAAAATAGGGGGCCCCCGGCAACCTACGCAACGCCCCGAGCGTGCGAGGTGCCTACCTCAAGAGGGGCCGCTACGAATAGGCTGAAGGGATTTCCCCCTTCCATTCGAGCACGCTCTATCTCTAGGGGAGAGGCTCGGTACCCAGGCCGAGAGGCGGGACAGGTACTTTTATTTTCCGGACATGCCCAGGCTCAGGGGGTGTTTTTCCTTTTTCCTTCGCAGCGCGTCTGGCGTGCGAGGCGCCAACCTCAAGGGCTGTTGCGAATAGGCAAACGGATTCGTCCCTAGCCTCTCGTACGGTGCCTAGGAAGAAGGCTCGGGCGCCCGGCCGAGAGGCGGGACTGGCACCGATTTTTTTTTTCTTTTTAGAGTTTTCTTTTCGTTGGGGAGTTCTGATGGCCGTACAATTCTGACGGCCGTACGGCGTACGGCCGTACGATAGGCCTACCCCAACAGAAAATACCGCTGGAGGGCCCGGTTGGACACCAATTCTCGGGAAGGAGAATGGGGCCATGGGTCATGGGGCTCCTATGGCGAGGATAAACAGCGTCTGTAACCTCAGTTTTTTTCTTGTCTTTTCTTTTCGTAGGCGCCGTATACCGGATAGGCCTAGAATGGTTGCGCTCTGCGAGCTCTTTCTGGGTGTTTTCCCCTTTTTTGTGTGTGTTTGTGATATCGTGCTGGCTTGCCGAGGTTCTGGTGCTGCATTGTGGGGTCCCCCGGGGGTCGGTCAGCAGGGTTTGCTTCATTGCGGACTCCTGACCACCCACGAGTGACGGGGTGTGTTAGTAGTGGGAGAGATCGAGGGGCTTTTTCCTTTTTGCGTGTAAGTCACGCCAAAAGAAAATTCGAGCCTACGGAGCGACTCGCCTCTACACACATTCACACGAGCTTCCAGCACTGACAGCACTCGCTCAACACATTTCACACTCACACAGCGGCATCGATGAAAAGAGACCGACGGCCGACGAAAAAGTTTGTGTGCTCGGCGGACGGGTCAACCCACACAGAGAGCAACAAACTTTACCGCAAGGCGCAAGGTCAAACATCGATACCGCCCAAATCTTTCTCCACGCCAACGGCCAACGGCCAAAGCGCGCCATGATCATGACCAGGCAGCGCTCGCGGCGTCGGCAGAGGCGCGGGGAGCCACACACCGAGCACGGCCTCGGAGTCCTTCTCGCACCCGCCCACCCTCCCGTGCGATAAGATATAAGGGGACAAAAAGCGCAGCTGCAAACGCTTAGTTTAGCGCGTCTACGTCTATAGTTGTACAGCATACAGCGTACATTGAAACTAGATTTGGTTTTGGTTTTGCATTTCATGAGGGAACGAGCGGCTTGCCGCACGTTCGCCACATAGCTCCGAAGGAACAACCGCTCCACTTGGTAGACAGCAGCTTTCATTGGGACTCATAGGAGTTTGGTCTTTACCTTTCCCTACCCAGGTCCCTGCTCGATGCTTTGCTTTGTGGTTTTTCTGGGTCACCCCCCAGCGAGTCGGATAGTCGGATATCGCAAGAGCAGCGATCTCCAGGCCCAGGCATAGCCTGCATAGGCATAGGCTCAAATGGTTTCCTCTTGATATCTCTGCGAACTCCTGACCACCCACGAGTGACGGGGTGTGTTAGTAGTGGGAGAGATCGAGGGGCTTTTCTTTTTGCGTGTAAGTCATTCACGCTAAAAGAAAATTTGAGCCTACGGAGCGATCCGCCTCTACACACATTTACACGAGCTTCGCGAGAAGGAAGCCTCCGAGGCCGTGCTCGGTGTGTGGCTCCCCGCGCCCCTGCCGACGCCGCGAGCGCTGCCTGATCATGGCGCGCTTTGGCCGTTGGCCGTTGGCGTGGAGAAATATTTGGGCGGTATCGATGTTTGACCTTGCGGTATAGTTTGTTGCTCTCTGTGTGTGGGTTGACCCATCCGCCGAGCATAGAGAGTCGAGTAGAGAGGCGAGTAGAGAGTAGAGAGGCGAGTAGTGAGTCGTGTAGAGAGGCGAGTAGAGAGGCGAGTCGAGAGGCCAGTCGAGCGTTCAGTAGAGAGGCAAGTAGAGAGGTGAGTAGAGAGGCGAGTAGAGAGTCAAGTAGAAAGGCGAGCAGAGAGTCGAGAAGTGAGTCGAGTAGAGAGACGAGCAAAAAGGCGAGTAAAAAAACGAGTAGAAAGGCGAGTAGAGAGTAGAGAGTAGAGAGTAGAGAGTCGAGTAGAGAGTCGAGTCAAGAGTGGAGCAAAGAGGCGAGTGGAGAGGCGAGTAGAGAGGCGAGTAGAGAGTCGAGTAGAGAGGCGAGTAGAGAGGCGAGTAGAGAGGCGAGTAGAGAGGCGAATAGAGAGTCGGGTAGAGAGTCGAGTAGAGAGTCGAGTAGAGAGTCGAGTATAGAGAGGCGAGTGGAGAGGCGAGTAAATAGTGGAGTAGAGATGCGAGTAGAGAGTCGAGTAGAGGGTCGAGTAAAGAGTTGTAGAGGCGAACTGGCCGCACTGATCAGTGGCACTGACGGTACTTTAGACCGCTGTGCCAGTTCACCAATAAGCGCTTATTGGCGAACTGGCACAGAGGTCTAAAGCACCGCCAATGCGGCCAGTTCGCCTCTACAAAACAGCGACTCCCTGGGATCGAATCCGGGTCGTGTCAATATTGGGTTAACCCGAAATCCACAGGCGAGGCCGCAAGTGGCAAGTGGTGAACAACCGAAAGGGAACAGTAAACAACCGAAAGGGAACATGCAGCGAACCTGCATGGAAGTAACTGGAAGTAACCGCGGCCAGCGAGACGAGCGCCTTCTTCAGGGAGTTGCTGTTTTGTAGAGGGTTAACGCGAACCCCCGTTCCGGGGCCTCGCTGCAACGATCACGCACACGGACATCGATGCGGATGCTCTCCACGCCGCCCTCTGCGACATATCGGTCAAGACTATTCACTCGGACCAAGGCTCCAACTACATGTCCGCCGAATTTGAAGCCTTCTTACAGAGTAAAAATATCTCGCACACAACCAGTTCAGCCTACGCAAAGGCCATCAACGGCGTGGCCGAGTGGCGCATCGGCATGGTCACGGACATCGCGTGATACTACATGCTGCTCTCGGGCGCCCCACCGTCGTTCTGGCCCTACGCAGTCACCCACGCCTCCACCGCCCTCAACCTCGTCACTCACGGCAAATTCAAGATACCTCCACTCGAGGTCATCACCGGCTGCCGCCAACGTGTTATGAACCATCTCCCCTTTAGCTGCGCTGCTGTCGTTGTCACCAAACAGGTCCGCGAGCGAGACAACAAGCTTGTCGCCCGCGGAGTGGCTGGGACCTTTGTCGGCCGCTCACCAGACGTCGTCGGAAGCTATTTGATCTGGGTCCCGGCACACGGCAAAATCGTCGCCACCGCCGACGTGCGCTTTGACGACGAATCATTCCCTTGGGTCTCCGGAAGCAACCGTCACCCGCCCTCCATCCTCGCTGCTAACCCGCCTCCGCCTCGCCGCGGCACACGCACTCCGCGGCGAACCGCTACCCGCCCCGCAGGTACCGCAATGGGCAAGCTCGTCCAACGCGGCGCCTACGCCGCCCTCCGCCCGTCCTCCAGTGCTGCACCTCTTCTCAGGTCTCAGGGCACCCCCACCCCAAGGACCTCGCATCCCACCTCGAACTCCACGGGTTCCGTTGCATCGGCCTCGACCAAGCCACCGGTCACAGCCCCGACATCACCGACGACGCGGTCCTCTCCTCGCTCCTTCGCGACATCACCAACCACAGCTTCAGCGCGGTCGTGATGAACCCGCCCAGCGAGGGCTACAGCATCGTCCGCCATCTCGACACTGGGCCGGGCCGCCCGGCGGCCCTCTACACCATGGCCTATCCCGATGGCGTGCCTGCGGGCACGCTCTCCCCGGCGGATGCGCTCACGCTCACCAAATCCCAACAGGTCCTTCAGGGCGTCGTGAACATCCTCGACGTATCACGCCACGAGGCCGGAGTCCCGTACATCCTTAGCGGTTAGCGGGCCCGCGCCACGCCATGACCCATCCTTTATGGACGGAGCCCCCGTCGTCCACCTCGGTCGCTCAGCCACGCACGGCTCCCTCTGGACCACTTCCGCTATCATCGACTTCATGCGCCACGCTGGTGACCTAGTCTCGGAGGTGGTTTTCGCTCAATGCGAGCTCGGCTCGACTATGCAACGGTACACTAGTATTATCTTCTCCTCGTCTCTATCGGAGTCTTTGTGGCAGCTAGGCGACCTGCGCTGCACACACCAGGCCGGGCAGCATTGGATTCCCCCGCCCGACGCCGCCGCCCTCTCGCCACCCCAACGGTGGCCTCCTTGTCTTTGCGCCGTCCTTGCCCTTGCCATTGCTGAGCTCAATCTCACATCCCCGTCGGCCATCTCCGAGGCACGCCACATCGAAACGGCCCCCGGCCCGTACAACGGCGAAGACATCACCACGGGACCGCCCGCAGACCAAGCCCTCTTACCTTCCGCCCTTCTCGATAGCTCGACGACAACATCGAGGTTGACAGCGAGGTGGACCGCGCGCCACCGTGTTTCATCGACGACAGCCGCGACAAATCTCCATTTACATATTTCCATGGGACGAAGCCCCCGGCGCCGACACCGACGGAGAGGAAGACGACCCAGCATACGCTCCGCCCCACTTCTTCCCCATCTCCCGGCGTTTACCATCACGCGCTGGTGCTCCCCGCCATGTACCCATACCCGCCCTCGCCGCCATCATAGACCCCCGCGGCCACCGCCAGGCCATGAAGGCCCCCGAGGCCGCGGAATGGCAAGCGGCCGAGCTCGCCGAGCTCCAAAACCATACGGCGAACGGCTCCTTCCGCGAGATGAACCGTGGCGACGCCCGCCGCCTCGCCGACTCCCACGGTGCCGACTTCAATGTCACGGGATGTCTCTGGGTATACAAGACAAAGCGCGACGGTCGTCGCAAAGCACGCCTATGCCTCAATGGGGCCAGCCAGCAGGAAGGCATCGACTATGACCAAACCTACTCGTCGACCCTGGGCCACTCGTCCGTCCGTGTTCTTATCGCCATTCAAGCTTGCCTGGGGCTCAAACGCTCAAATCCCGTCGACACGACCTCGTCGCCGCCTTTCTCCAGGGCAGTCTCCTCGACAATGAAGTTGTCTTCATGAATGAAATACCCGCCCGGCCATACGGAGGTCGGCCCCGACGGCAAGGACAAAGTCTACCTCGTACAAAAAACCATCTATGGTCTCAAGCAAGCCGGCCGCCGATTATAACGCGACTTCTTCGCCTGGCTCAAGCTCCCCATCGACCAAGGCGGAGCCGGGTTCACCAGGAGCGAAAAGGAGCCGTGCATCTTCACGCGCTGCGTCGGCAACGACACAGTGTACCTGGGCGGGCGTCTACTGCGACGACATCATCGCCATCTTCGGTGATGACGACGTGGGCTCGGTGTACGACGGCTTCCGCACGGCGCTTCACACTCGCTGGAAGGCAGAGGACGAGGGCGAGCTGAGCGACATTCTCAACATTTGCGTCGCACACGAGGGCTCCAGCATCAAACTCTCTCAACCAACGTACATCGACACAATGGTGGACCGCTATACCTACCCGATGACAAGCTGCAGGCGACTAAGGTACAAAAGACACCTTACTCGTTACACTTCAAGGACAACGTCACGGCCGCGCTTGCCGCCCCGCCAGCAGCCCATTCGCCACCGGACCCTGCCCTACTCGCCGAATACCAATCTCTAGTCGGGGCCCTTCTCTGCTGCTCAACGGTCACTCGGCCAGACATCGCTTACCCCGTCGCCATGCTCTGCCGCTGTATGAGCCGCCCGACCCCCGCCTTACTCGGCGAAGCCCACTGTATTCTCGCATATCTCCATCACACACGAGACCTCGGCCTTTGCTACACGTCCAGCCATAGCGAGCTGGAAACCTTCACCGACTCGGACTGGGCCACGAGACGCTCTACATCGGGCAACACTGTCCAATGGCAGGGCTGCACCATCGAGTGGGCCTCCACACAGCAGACATCAGTTGCTCTCTCCTCTTGCGAGGCGAAAATCATGGCTGCCTCGGAGGCCGCCAAGTCTACATCCTACTACCGGCAGCTCTTCGAGGAGCTCGGATTCGCCACGCTCAATTAATCCTACTGCGACCATCTACATGGACAACAAGCAACAAGGCGGCGATCGATCTTGCCTACAACCCGGAGCACCACCGCCGCACCAAGCACCAAGCACATCACGCGACGCTACTTCTTCATCCGCGAGCTCGTCGAGGACCAGAGCAAGAGCATCACCGTACCCTACACCCTACACCCCATCCGCCGACAACATCGCGGACTTCTTCACTAAGATCCTATCCAACAAGGACTTCTTCCGCCTCCGCGACATCATCATGAACATCGCGTAGGCAGACCGGACTCGCAGGACATAGCACTATCATCACCTTTCAATGCTATTACGTCCCCCGCTTCCGATACTTACCCCCCCCCCCGCCCCCGCCCCACGATTATATTATAATCATACATGTGACCCAATCCGACAGGACCCCACTTGAACAGTAAGGTCCTCGTCTATTGAGCGTCTGTCGCCGCCTCGGCGCACGCGGCCCTTTCCCCCTGCCCTACGGAATGTATAAATATTTCGTAACATGAGACCCGATTAGAATGACTCGCCAACGACTCGAGACATAACCTATCCTGAGCGTCTGCCCCTTCCCCCCCTAGCCCTGCAAATATTTTAATGATTCGTAACATGAGACATCATTGCAACGGCGGTTCAACTCCATGATAAGCCGAAACACTCGATAAGTCTACCACCCACCTCGGTGCGCGTGACCCCCGCCCGCCCCCCCTCCCCTCGCGAACAAAAATGTTTATTCGCTACGCACCTTAGAATACGGCACATATCCATCTTGGTTCAGTTAGTCTCCTCTTTATTCGAACCTTTCTGCTTCGTTCGAACGGGGGGCTGTCCAAGATAGATGTAACTACTGCACCGTATTTGCCTGCAATAGTTAGTACCCCCTGCGGTATCCCTGAGGATACCCGCCGACGTTCCTAAGGCGGCTCTAGCTCAGGTTGGGGGTTTTCTTTTAGTGGGGTAGGTGTTATTTTGGAAAGGCTTCCCCGCAAGCATATACTTCCTAATACCGTTCGAAAGGTCTCGGCGAGTTACATCAAGGACAGCAATAACATTTCGAAGGACAGTTGAGCAGCGAGATACGATCTCGCGTGAATAACCGCATTCAGTTCATTAATCAATTTGCAGCCTATATATATATATATTTTTTTTGCAGCCTATTTTTTTTCATATAAATGGTTCATAGAAGCACTAACACCGGCCTAGGCAGCACGACTAGCGCGCCGCGCGGTGGAGACAGAACAAAAGTGGTTGTGAAATTCGGCTTTGAGAAACTGACAATTTTCTCATCGGAGGCGCTCGCGCGCGGTGTACGAGCACGTGGTGTAGCGCTTCGGCTTGGAGTGGGCGCGCCAGCACGCCGACGGCACGCTCAACAAGATCAAGGTGTCCTACAACGAGACGAGCGAGATCGAGGCTGCACGCCAGGACGCCGTGTGTACGACAGAACGTACGACACGCTGGAGGGCATGCAGAAGACCTTATCTACATGGGCGTGCGCGAGGGCGTCGTCGCGAAGCGGCAGATCGCGTGCTGGTGTCCCGCCTGCATGCTCGCGTCGGCGCCGGGCGAGGGGACCATAAACACGAGCTTCACGGTCGCCGGCTGCGCGGTTGAACCCTGAGTTTGGCATGGACGGTGACGGACGGCATCATAGACACTCGCTCGCCGACCTGGTGGAGCAGCTGCACGATCAAGATGAGCTGGATGAATTGCTGGCGGTGTATGAGACGGGACTCCACGAGTGTATGGTGTATGCGGGCACAGCGCGCGGAGCTGCGTGTGTGAGGTGAGGTGTAGTGAATTATTCAGGTGTAGTGAATTATTCACTGAATTATTCACTGAATAATTCAGTTTACGTTAGATATTGAAAGTGTTTACTGAATTAGATATTGAAAGTGTTTACTGAAAGTGTTTACGTATATGTCTGTGGTCCTGGTCCGCGCCCAACTCGAAAAGCGCAACACCTGCTTCACCCCCGTGACCTGAGCTAGAGCCAGGCCGCTCTTCGGCCACATTTCTTCGAAAGACTTGCACATCCTGTTCAACACATTGCGGGCGCCCGCCCTTTTGTATGTTGTGTGTTCTGTGCAGAGATTCATTGCGAGGACAATCCTTGATGAATCTCGAGTGTCGTTTCGTGGTTGTTTGGCCTCAGAGGCAAACATTCGTAATAAGAATTCTCTTACATTCCAGAATCGGCCGCCTGCTTAGAGCAGACGTCCGACGGTATGTAAAGATTCGGCTGCACCAGCACACGCACATTGACATTGGACAGTATCTGTTTGCCTCTTCCTCTTACCTCCTTGGATGTTCTGTAGCCTGTGTAGTAGTGTGTGCACGTGTGCACCGTGCACCGCCGTCGGGGAGGGCTACAGGTACAACAGGCTACGCATTGTGCTGCACACTATAGGGCTACACTATCCTAGGGTTAGGGTTAGGGTTAGCGCCATTTGTCCTTAAAACAAAACTGTTTATAGTAGAAACAGTTTAGTTTTAAGGCAAGGCTAAGTGCATTTTAAATGGTTTCAATGTAAGAAAAAGTGAGACTACAACCCTACAACGCGTCACTGTTGTAGCGTCTGATGGAGGCTAAACTACAGTGTAGTGCACTACGTGGTAGTGCGTAGTGCACTACAGAACATCCAAGCTTACGCTTACCTCTTACATCTGATGTGAATATAATGTTTTTTTGGTTTATATTTATTTTATTATATTTGATTAGCAGTCGCCAGTCGTAGTACTTATAATACTTATACTTATACTCTTGTAAATTTTATTTATTAATTATATTTTATTGATTCAATCCATATCCATTGTCCATTTCCATTGTAAACCCATCTTAGATCTTATGTCTTATGCCAACAACCAATAATAATAATAACACGCCCGCCGACCGACGCAAGCGTTGTAAGATTCACCGTCCAGCGGACCTCCGGACCTCCTGAATGAGAAACGAAGCGTCCCTCGTACTCGGGTACGACCTTATGAAAACGCATTTTTCCTCAAGATTAACGGGTACGGGAGCGGGCGCATCCAAGATCTAAAGGTTAAGGAAACGTTGACCTATAATAATATAACAATAAGTAAAACGGTAATGGTCCGCCCTGCTCCTAGCTCCTTGATGTTGGTTGAGACGCGCGCGCCCTGGCCCTGGGCTCTCTGCGGTCTGCGGCAGCGCACGGGCACACATAGTACACGCAAAGGGGACGAATCCCACCTGCCCCGCATGTCGAGCCTCCGCTTCCAGTACAGTGGCACGGGGCCACAGTCCCGACCTCTCGCAGGCATACGCACCCGCCCCCACCCCGGCGCCGGACGCACGCGCCCCCGCCTTGCTCACGGGGGGCCGGAAACAGCGCGGCCTCCTCCCCATCGCAGCAATCCACCCAACGCAAGGGTGACGAAACCCTGTCTTCGGCTGACGAAGCCTCCGAACCGGCGCTGCGACAAGGAGGGTCGAGGCCTCGCTGGTCTGGGCGATGTGCTGTACCTTCCAGCCGCATCCCCAGCCCCAAACTTGCGCGGAGTGCCCTCGGCCCACCGCCACCCCCCCCCCCCTCCCTCTCCACGCGTGCTCCTCTTCCCTCCGCTGCAGCAAAGCCAGGGCAGGCGTCCTGTTCTGGGGCCGACGGAAGGCGGTTGGGATGCTGCGCCTATCTGTCTGAGAGCCGC
>Ga0335398_10008147_pt1 | contig 12536 bp, 12 predicted proteins | sample BON03_FD_205742 | JGI IMG/M metagenome (GOLD analysis project Ga0335398, IMG submission 205742) | Freshwater microbial communities from Lake Bonney liftoff mats and glacier meltwater in Antarctica - BON-03 (spades assembly) (version 2) | ecosystem: Environmental > Aquatic > Freshwater > Ice >...
AAATCCGCGCGTTCAAAAAAAATAACCGGTTATGGCTGGCGAATTCACCGACACACAGACTGTCAGTGACTCACGAAAGTGGGGGTGAGTGGTTTGTAAAGTCTGGCGAGAGTGTTTCTTTGACCCGACGTGTTTATCACGGAGCAACTTCTGCGAGGGGAATAGCCACATTAAAAATTTGAAAATGCGTTTATTATGAAAAAACACCGACACAGTGACACAATAAACATGCGTTTTTAATGATAGGTTTGCCAGTACGGATCTACGTATCCGTATGGATCCGACCGAGATGTTGACATTGTTTCGTCGACTAATTTGGTTGGCACTGCTACAGGCACATTTGGGCCCGAGTACATTGCACTATATGGTTTTGATGACTCGAGTTTGTGTTTGGCAATGCACATCACTGCGATCAACAGACAAAAGAGGAACCCTAGCAGTAGGTAGAGCACAATGACATTATTGCTTCCGCTAGAGGATGTAGACTCCTGAGAATTTACAGTGGGAGAAATCTTGTACATTTCAATGACCAGCAATTTATCGAGCTTTTCCGCCATGGCGATTTTGTTCTGTCGTATTGAATATTCCGTCAAGACACCTGGGTCGCTTGCAACACTGAGCACCTTGACAAGCAGAGTGACTTTAGTCTGCGCCGTGTATGTATTTGGACGTACTGAGAGATGGATCTTACCTGCCACGACGTTGTACAACTGGGCAGTAAGTGCCTGTACCTTGTCCTGTACATTAGTTGTCACATCACTGTGCAACATATCCAGTATGACATCATGCTGAATGGTGTCTTCCAGTACAAAACCGCTTGCAACAAGATTGGTTTTTGCCACATTGACCTGAGCTTCGGAGGTCACCTGCAAAAATGGAACTGAGACAGTGACGTGAAATTGTGTGCTGTCGCCAGATACGTGAATCGGTGTCGACATTGTGGCTGTGGCAGTCGAGCCATACGCGGCTGTTACGATGTTAACAAAAACGTTTCTGTCAAAAAACGCAGAGGACGGTGGATTGTGCAGCGAAAAGTGCAGCACAACATCGCGCTTGACATTTTGGTTCTGCGCAATGGTCTGTGCGCAGTCTTCAGCGCTAGCACTTCCTCCACACAGCTGCCAATAGGTTGTGTTGGTAAGCATCGTGACGGAGGTAATTCGCTCACTCGCCAGATAGGTCTGGTTGAAACGATAACGGTCACGCACTTCTGCCACCTCCAATACAAGTGTGAAGATGAGCTCTTCACTGGTGGCAAGCATGCGCCGGCGCATGCTTGGGCTGCAAACATGTGCTCGGTTTGCCTGTGCCACTGAAGTGATGTGTATGGCATGTATGGCATTGTCGGAAGCACTCTGTAGGGCATAGTTAATATCGGGCTGCATTTGTCCAATGATGGTCTCCTCATTCTGACAGAAATCGGGAATTGAAACACTCTTGCTGAAACGAATCATTGTGCACTGGTGCTCCACCGGGCTGTCTGTACACACTGCCTGCACAACATTCTCATTGTCATGTACCGACGTGATTTCATGTGTTGTTGTGGGCGCGCTGTGTTTCTTCGCTTCTTCATCTACATTATCACCAGAGTCGCTGTTAAATTGCAAGAGCATGCGCGATCGGCTCGAAGGAGCTGATGTAGAAAGGAGCCGACGCGTATTGCTTCCGGCGACGCCGCCAGCCACGGTTGAAACATAAGACCGACTGATATTTGCGTCCACTGACAGCAACATAGTGGTAATCGTGATCTGAGACAAGTCGAGGGGCGAGGTGATGCCCTCCCTGTCCATTTCCCTCTGTCGCCATGGTGTCGTGGGTGTAATCAGGAACCCCCGACGGTATCGTGCATTTAGTTTGTAGCGTGCGTTCATGATGGCACTGTGGTTGTAGCCAAGCTCGGTGGCAAAATCAGTGTTACCGAGCAAATTACGAGCCCATTGCCCAGCCTTGGTGCTGACATTATGAAGCTCCTCGGCATTGCTCGCGTTGTTCGGCGCGATATTCACAATCGACGTGGCCATGAAATCGATCCTGCGCTGATGTACTTCACGCCGTGTAAGGCACCCATAGCGCCCAACAATCGCTTGTAGAGGGCATAATTGTAACAAAGCATCGGTTGGCACTAACTGCATGGTACTAAGGTCGCTCGCGGGACCTCTCATCTGTGTGAAGGCCGTACCGGCATCCATCAAGCTTTTGACCTGATTCAGTTTATCCTGGCTCAAAAAGTGCAAGGTAATAATATCTTCGACGGCCAATGTGTAATCTGTGGCATATGATTCGTCAAACGTCGTTGCATCACCCCGTACGAGCACGGTCATGACGTTGGAAGCTGTGGATGAAATGTCACGCCGCATATTGATCTGCGATCTTTGACGGGTGACATCCAGATTCTGCACGAGAGAAGCATTAAAATCCTCTTCTTTCCCCACCAGGCCCAGGAACATGTCGATGGTGAGCAGGTCGGCAATGGAAGATTCAATAGTCTCTGGATCTTTGCACATTGTAAGCACATTGGTGCGCTTCATCACGGTGCTGGTCTTGAGATTTGTCAATAGTTTTTTCCCGGCACTGTCAGTGACAGCCACCATAAAGTCGATAAAGATCGACTTGCGCAGCGTGACATCTTTGTCTAGCTCGCTGTCGCTCCACAGCGAGTCGTCGAGCGGAAATGTAAACTCGATGCTGCCACCAGGACCCACGGGAACAGGACCCTGCGATCGACAAATAGGATCCCGCAGCGCGCAGTAGGACTGCGCTTCCAGCAGCGTGTCGATGCTGGTTTTTGTCTCACCAGTGTACGTCTGGGTGCAAGGATATGTCGTATATGTGAGAACATTTGAAGTGAATCCGACACCCACTTGTAGCGCAAGAGGAGGAATTATGCTGATTACATCCGAGGCTCTCACCGTTTCGGGAACAATGATGGTGATGGTAGCAAACTTGGCTGTGCTGGAATTTGCTGGAGTTCCTGCACGACGGATCTCGCGCAGTTGCACACTCACATCACGAATAAAGGTAAAATCTGTCGAGGTGGTTGTCGTGTACACATACGAAGTTGTAATGTCGGCATTCACCTCGACCTGTGATGTCGTGACCGCTAGACGATTACTGCGAAGCGGTTTGATGTGTGCCATACCCACGAAAAAGCGCAGTCGGTCACCCAAGCTCCCAGAGGGATTTGTCAGTCTTGTGCGCACCGCAGCAAGATTTTGTATGTCCTCCAGTGCCAGATACAAGAGGATATCTTGATATCCACGCGTGGGTGTAGGGTCAATACGCGAGTGCGAGCGTACCATGCGAGCAAACGAGCCGTTGACAAAATCGTGACTCGTGTTCAACCCCTGTATGTTATTACAGAATTTCAAATGCAAACACAAACATATACTCACAGCCTATGAACAGACACACACCGATTTTTGGGGCGTTTTAAATCCAGGTACGCCAAGTGTGTCAGGGGGCAGCTGCTGCTTTCCTGACTTTGGCTTCTTGCCAAGTGCGCCCTGGTCAGAAAGTCCGGCGTCGTCTGCCTTACGCTGCTTACAAGAATCGCCACCGTCACCGTCACCTCCGCCCTCCTCCAAACCTAGCTGCAGACTCCCTGTGTAAAGCGTCTTCGCTACTGCATTTGAAGCAGAATCGCCTGCAACATCGGCATCTTTGTCGATAACTTGAAACGTGCTCGAAAATACTTCCTGCAAAATACGTGTCATGAGAAAGAATGGACGCACACACAACTGCATATTGGACACACGCGCTTTCACGAGCATTCAGAGTTCACACACACACACACGCAGCACAGCACACACGAGCGCGCATGCAAACACATGACGCCACGCAACACACACGCAGCACATATACAGCACATATACACAAATACAAGCAAAACACCACAAGTACACACACGCACAAAACGCACACAAAAGGGTATGCATACAGCACATACACTCATAACTAACACACGCACACACAAGCGATTGTTCGCGACACACACACACACACACACACACACACACACACACACACACAACTGATACAAACACGCACAACACATATACACATGTACACACCAGAGTCATATCTTTCATCTCAGTTGCAGGGACAACGACGACTGTGGATGTCGGGACACTCTCGCTAAACCTTGTCATCTCCAGGAAAGCTGTAGTCATTGATGTGATTACAACGTTCAAGAGAGCTGCTTCCTCCATTGGGGAGCCCAGCTTGCGTGTCTTCTTGCCCTTTTTGGACGACAAGGGGGTCTGGAAGGCCTTTGTGAAGCCGGGGCTCTGGCAGATGAATTGCGCACGCGCAAGCATGAAATCATACAGGCGGTCCTCCTTGTCGAGGGGGGTAAGCAACTGCTTGAAATGGGTACACACAAACTTGACCATCACAGCAACCAATGGGTTTTCCGCTGCATTGGCATCCCTCTTGTGGTCCTTGCCATAGATTTTGGGCCAAGCACTTCCCAGGCCAAGCTGCGTCGTGAAGATGCACTCAAACGTCGACATGGCAAGATGCGGTCTGTAAAAGTGGACAGACTACAGTGTTAGCAAGCAGCATGTCGCACCGCACCGTCACCCATATCAACAGTATCATCACGCGCAGCTCACGTGAACACACAGCATGAAGAAGAAGGGCACAACACCACCCACAGCCTATACTCTGATGTCCAGCCCCAGTGCCGGAAGGTGGAAAGAGGCAGCGCGGTGTATTTGTACAGGGCATGTGCAGCAAAGCGTGCTCACCGTTCACTCGCTCAATCTGCCTCGATCGTGGCAATCGCACTCCCCTGCTTTGGTCGCACTCCCCCCTGCTTTGGTCGCTGCACTCCTCAGTCAAATCGCTCGCTTGTGTTCGCGTCGTTAAAAAAACGAAAAAACTAAAAAAAAACTGAAAATCTAGGTACACAGGTATCGGGATAGGACCAACAAAAACTAAAAAAAAACCAAAAAATGAAAATATAGTTACCCAGGTACCGGAATGGGACCACGCAGGGTGTCTGGGACCCAAATCGCTTTGAGGTTCGTATTTGGACGAAACCTACACAAAGACAGTCGGCCGAGATCTTGGGGTGTGCAGAAGGGAAACACATGTCGCTGGCACGCAAGTGCGGATGGTGTCGGGCGACGGACGTGCTGCTGTTCAGCTGCGCCAAGTGCTGCCTGGTGTCATATTGTGGGCGCAAGTGTCAGTTAAAACATTGGAAAAGTGAACACAAGGCAAGCTGTCGTAAAATCGCGATCGTTGTCAGTACTGTGGACCTGAAAGCAGGATTCGCGCAGGAGGACGCGGGTGGCATTTGTCCCGAAGACATTTCGATGAGTCTATTTGTGAAAATGACCCCACAAGCACAAGAGGAGACCATCGTCAAGTTTGCAGAGACCACTCGGTCGATGCGCAAGTACAATGACAAGATGACCGACGTGTTGTTACGTTGGGCTGCTGTGCGGGCGACGACACGACTTGTGATGATGAGTATGGTGCTTAACGATTGTGAGGGTGCAGACACGCGCCTGCGTGCATTTTTCCGTCTTGTCCAGAGGTTAGAACATGTACATCCTTCGCAAGAGCAGCGCGACGAATGGGGGTTGGACCGTTTTGTCACATCCATGACCAAAAACCGCTGTGTGGTTCAAGAAGTTCTTTTGAAAGCCGAAATTTTCGCGACCCGCAAACGCGTCTGGCAATTAGAACCTGGAAAGCACAAGTCGGAGCAAACGTATGCTCTTTTTCAGAGCATAATGCTCTCACAGCGGCATTATGTTAAACTTGGGCCCGATTACGTTGAGATGAACGTGTATAGTCGGATTCAGGCGATTGACATGTGTATGTCTTTTCTCATAGACCTTGGCTACGAAGATGAGGACGTCGACAATGGAGTCGAGCTTTACAAAAGTTTTGGAATGTTGGATAACCAGCTCGCACTGGGCTTCGCAATTTTCGAAAGTGCCATCGCAGCCTACCCACAGCGTGCCCAGCAATTTGCAAAACTCGAGTACTTGGCGGACGTCGTCAAGAGAATGAAGGAGTATGTTGTGTTTGGCGAAATTGGCGAGATTGGCGATTTCGCGGAATTTATTCAAATCTATTTTGATACGTTCGACTTGGCCTCTGCGCATTCGGATGCTGCCTCTGAAGCGCACGTCTACTGAAATCAATACAGACAACACTCTGTGGTACATGCCAGCTCTAGTTTTTGCTATCTTGAGTATTTTTGTCGAAATTGAAATGAATTCTGACAACACTGGTTCATTTCGGAATCGTGTACTGGATTTCCACTTTTCCCCTCGGATGCTGCCTCTGAAGCGCACGTCTACTGAAATCAATACAGACAACACTCTGTGGTACATGCCAGCTCTAGTTCTTGCTATCTTGAGTATTTTTGTCGAAATTGAAATGAATTCTGACAACACTGGTTCATTTCGGAATCGTGTACTGGATTTCCACTTTTCCCCTCCTGCTTGTACAAGTTCTTGGTAAATTGTAAGAGGCGTGTGTGGCGTTTGACACCCTGCCACGCAAAATACCTCACACTCAGCACAGTATATAAAGAACACACATTTGAATCGTGTATTGTGCATACTTTGGAGCGAGTGGAGAAGAGGGGCGGGGGCCAGATGCGACACCAATACTCTGGCGCAAAAAGTACGATCCGCAATAAGTTCCACCAGTTGATAGACGAGCTGCAGAACAATGGTGGAAGCCTGTCCGTTATCGAGCACATCGTGCAGTCGAGAAACACATTGTCGGACAGAGTGAGTGTTGAATGTGACACAAAGGGCGACACTGTGCTGCATCATGCCATATCACACAATTCGGACGTGCGTATTGTCCGATTCCTGATGGAAACATATCCACAAACGATTTCGACAGCAAACAATGACCGAGAAAATGTGCTTCTTGTCGCCCTATTGTGTCGCGATCGTAGGCACCGTTATTTTGAGTGTATCGAATCACAGGCACGCGCAAACGTCGATGCGCAGCACCAAGCTGCACTCATGATGTTGTGTCTCGCAGGAAATGTGCAGACAAAGGGGAAAGACCCAAGGCACCGGACCACAGCCGACGACCGCGTAACAGACTTTTCGGGTCTCGATTGCGATGTGATGCAGATAATTAGCAAACAGCTGGAGACAGGTGAGTTGTCCGACGAAGATCTCTTTACAAATCTTGACGCAATAATCGTACTGCTCGCACACACGATGGCGTCGCTGCAAAAATCGCCCCCGTACTGGGATTTTTTGATCTTTACAGCGCTCAGCGTGCGTGCTGCTCCAGCCGTCATTGAATGCATTCTCAGAGTAAGTCCAGACACATTGTTGTGGAATCACAGGCGCCCTGATGCGCTCGGAATGGCACTGCATCACGCGTTACAGATTATGGAGTCCGACTCTGCTGATAATTTGCAGGTGTTAGAGCAGTTGTGTGTCGCTGGTCCATGTGCGATGGTATACGAGAGTCGCCATGTTCCTTCCCCACTTCGTATCGCATTAACCCATAGTCAAAACCCTCAGATTGTGTGTATGTTGGCCGCACATCCCGTGGGCCTGGTAAACATCCTCGATCGGCACAATCTTACGATATTCCGCAACATCGCCCAGTCGACAGCAAAATGCAGTGTGACCCATATTGTGACACTATTTCGCCATGCATCAAGCCATACCTTGTGCATGAAGAGTCCGCTGGGACTTTCGGCTCTGCACATGATTGGTTGGAACTTTGATTCTCATTTCAAACACTACGGCTTAAAGTTCATCCTAAAAATCGCCACAGCCTGTCCCGAGGCGATAGCAGTACTCGAAGACAAATTCGGGGATACTGTCGTGCATTACATTTTGAGACTGTATTACCAAAAAGAGGGCATTTCTGAAAGCAAACACAGTGCTTTGCTACAGACGCTTGGTGTACTTGTGTCGTCATACCCGTCTGTACTTGTCATGAAGACAGGGTCACAGCGTCCAATTGATCTGGTACAGAACGACTCAGGGCAATCTGCTTTGTCACACAAACGGTTTCGGGCTCAAGTGGCCATTATGTTGCTACACCATACGCTATTAAATGAGCACGTCTCTCCAACGTAAATAATGTCATTGACCGACATTTAAGATGTATGGGAAAGACGATTCCTTCTCTCTTTACAGGGTCCTTTCGGGGCTGTGGTCACAGTGCGTTTATTGTACAAAATCAAGACCTTGTGGTGGTCTACTTGTTTTGGTGTGCGCGAGTTGCGCGCACACGGAAACCGAAAATTCTCAGCATATGATATACAAAAGAACCCCTGAACGCATGTGTGAGAGGCACGGCAAAGGTGTGTATAAAAGCCTGAATTGACGGCTTGCTCACGGCATACCCTTTACGTCCAGTGTCTTGGCATCCAGACATCGATACCGTCTGTTGCTCTGGTGGTCATCACAAAGTCGCGCTTGTCATAATCGCTTTGTAACACTTTCAGCTTTTCGACGGCTGCGGTGTGTTTGATTGTCACACTATTGGCCTGTGTTTTCAAGAACGTCTTATGTTTCTGATTGTACGCGCGCATCTGCTGGTCCATGTTGAAATTAGTATGCTGTGTGCTCCAGGGCTCGTTGGTCAAATTTGCGCTGGCCAGATCAGTGATCTGCCGAGCAAAAAGTCGCGTGGTGTCAAAGGTGGTCGCGGAATGTTGCGACGAAGGGTCATAGTTGATCATGCGATCCGGCGGAAAATAAGTCTTGCAGTACTCCTTCATGGCGTGCGACACTTCCCGGAACTTTTGGTAGGTCTGCGCGGGCGAAAGCGCGTCTATCGTGATGTTATTCTGCAGTGCGATGTAGAAAATCAGGTGGTAGTACTGGTGCCTTGCTTCGTGGTATTCCAACTCATTCTGGTAAAAATCGGTGCCGTCTTGAAAGTTATCAGCGTTGTGCTGTCGTATAGTAGTATTTACTTGCAGCTCGTCACTTAGGTAGATTTCTAGAGCATCACTGTCGTCGAGCATCGGGATCTCACCCCGACCAGATGCATAAAAAGGATGCCCAAATTGTTTGTACAGATCTGTGAAACATCTTTCCAAAAGCGTGATATCTTCTTTCTTCCAAGCATCTTGGCAATCTTGGCCCTCGAATGGAACTCGAAATGTGTTGTAGATGGCTGCCATTCTGGCTTGGCACACCCCATAATCTTCTCGGTTGCGTCGCGTAATGTAACGCATCAAAAGCTCATTTTCAAACATCATATGGAAAGTCTTATACTTGGACATTCTAAGAGTGTCATCATAGATGTCCTGTTCAAAACGATCTACCGACATTGTAAATAAAAAATTCAAATACATCTCCCAGTTTTATTGTACATATATACTAGATGTATATCAAGTAAACATCATCAGAGGAAAACGTGCCGCAATACAAGAACATTGAACGCTGTTATGTGCTTATATTGATACACAAGGGTTTGTCTGGGCAGCGGCTAGCTCCTGCTTTTGGCACTTTCGAGATAGCCCCACTCCCCATGGCGGCTTCTTGGAACGGACGGCATAATTGCGCAACCTGGATTTATCGATACATCATTTGAATGACACGCTCCTGAGACGAGAGCACCCAGACAACCGCACGCGAATAGGATGGGAATGACGATTGTGAATGACAAGAACATAGGTTTTGTGCGAATAAACAGCCACCTAAACTGTGGATTTTTTTGTGAGAGTGTCAGAACCAATCCACTTGCGAGCGCAGGGCAAAATGCCAATAAAAAGGCGCCCATGTGCCAAGAGTATATAAGTGATGATATTGAGCTACAAGCGGGCTCAATTATCATACTGACCCATTTGTATTTTGCCATTGCATGATTCCCTATGGCCGATGACGAAACTCGGGTGTTGTTACACGAAATCGACAACAACCTCATTGTTCAAGCCTATTTGCAGGAGGCATGTGATGATATGTGCAATGTTTTGCAAAACATGAGTCTTGACATGTGCTGTAAAGGTGGTATTGTATGTGGACGCGATGGATATCGAAAATACACCTACAACCAGACTCTGCATTTCCTGATGAATCTTGGGACGATGGAGAATCCTACACACGCCGGCTCGGTTCGGAATTGCGACATTGGCAGTGTATTATCGGACGGCAACATCCGCGAACGATGTTCCATGCTCATGAACTTGCTTTGCAACGACAAAAACTATTTTATTGTGCATTGGCTGCTTTTGCGCGCAAAGGAACCGCCCATGGTGCAAACAAACTCCGTCACATTCAAACTTGAGAGCAAGCTCAGCTGTTTTGAAGAGTCCACCCACCAACGCGGATTCGCTTCCAAAGTCGATCGACCGTGCCAAATTGATGATGTACAAAAATGTGCTTGGCATATACAGTGTTGCCGCTGAAGAATGTCCTGACCTGGACGCAATGTCAAAGAAGGATATACGCAAGGTCCTGTGTAAGATTATTTCCTGTCCACGCAAAAGCACACGCACAGCACGCCCCCTCGGCATGCAGAAGGAATATATGTTGCCGTCCCACGATGCGATTCCCGCACTCTCCTGTCGTGAGTGGAGTCTTTTGCGCCAGTCGAATGCCACGCCACTACACTGGCATCATCCCAGTTGGCTGGCGCGTTGTCGCCCCCCCCCAGCATTATCAAAGTTTTGCTCGAAAACGTCATTGGAACAAACACTAGACGCAAATTGTTCAAGGTCTACATTGTCGAATCCGATGCGAACAACACTGATATACCCTCGCGCAAATCGCAATATCACGCTGCCGTGGGCAACTGGACGCATGTGCTGGGCAATGGCGCAGGATAGCTCTTTTTTTACACATGCCCGTCATAGAGGAGAAGCCATGGTGGCTGGGCCATCAGGACACGCACACGCGCTGCTCACGTTTATGAGTATTTTCAAACGCTTCGACGTGGAAAAATGGACGCTCATTTGCATTATATGGCTAGTAGGGGCGGATCATCATAGCGTATTCGAGGTTCTCGTCGCAGCATCGCGCCACGGGCTTTCGTTTGTGTCGGAACACACCAACAGCTTAGAGTTTACTCGCACACTTTTGCGTTCAATTGCTCCCAGAAACAGTCCAAGCACGCACTAGTTCTGCCCCTCGCATGATATCGTCACACTTGATCGCCGAATTAGATTCCAATCAACAAACATTTCTTCTCTGTTCGCCCAGGAAAATCTTACAGCCCTCCGCGCGCGATTGCGGCGATTCAGGTCAACCTGACCGTGTCTTTTCAAATCACAAGAGCAAATTGAAGGTGGAACACACGGAGTTTTTCAATGACTGATACAGGCTCGTATCCCACGAGGAGTCGTTATTTTCAGAAACGGCGATTTCCGCACTTTTTACGTTCTGTTGTATACCAGACCCTGTTTCCAGAAGCAATGGTCTCTTTGCGTCGATCGCCATTGTCTTGGCGATCTCGCGACCCATGTTTTCGACCTGATGTGTCATCAAGCTGCGACACTGTCGCCAATTGACAAAATGGAAAAGCTTTTGTTTTGTAATGTCCATTGCCGGGTTGTCGGGTGTGGAATGGCAGAGTAAAAGCACACCATAACCATGTGACTGCATAACGCTATCTGCGAAAAATCCGCGTTTGAATCGAAGAGTGTTGTAGGTAACATTAACGTTTCCGATGATAAGCTCAACTCCTGAGAAGAGTTCTTGATACATTATAGAAATTACGGGGTGTTTTTTGACATCAAACCCCATCGACACTGCGTTGCGCGCGCGTTTAGTCGCTTTCCCAGCACTGTTGTCGCAGGACAAACTCGCGTCTCCCACGCAACTGATCGTGTGGTAGTAGCAACACAAGTCTCGAGTGAACTCGGAATTATCCTGTGACGTGCCTGACATTGGACACACACGGGCAGGTGGGACAAGCGTGTATGCGAACAAAAAGAGATTGTCCGTGCCACGGACAATGATTTTCCCTGTCCTGCCTGCATGCCGCCACCGCACATGAATCATATCTACGAACAGCATTTAAAATCTGAGTATTTTCAGGGTTGTGATGACTGAATCGCAAAAGAGCACGCGATGTTCAACACACTGATAGTTTCAAAAAGTAGTTCTATCTCAACTGTACCTCCGCAGGGGCACTGCAATGTGCTGGTGACCGCAACCCTGCGGTGCAGTACTGTGTGACAGTTTATATATTCGTCTATATATACATGAATACACAATTGATTCGCATTCAGCGGGCGACACAACAAATCGAGTATACCCTTAGGCTGTGTGCGTGGTGGACCTACAAATATTGGCACTTGCGACTCACATGTCGCAATGAACAGCGTATTACTGAAAGAAGATGCGATGCTTTGTCAAGCTCATAGCACAACCAGCGCGTGGAAGACGCACGCCACACTGTGCACCCTATTTTTAGTTGAAATGTCGCGGCGGGGTCGTGCGTGCTCTATATAATCAGATATGACTTGATTGCATGCACATTGGGCGTTTACGTTGCAGAAATACCTGCAACGTGGTATTGTTGCAATGACTTCACATACGTTCACTTTGGATCGCGAATGGCAGGCAAGTAACGAC
>Ga0335398_10008159_pt1 | contig 12525 bp, 6 predicted proteins | sample BON03_FD_205742 | JGI IMG/M metagenome (GOLD analysis project Ga0335398, IMG submission 205742) | Freshwater microbial communities from Lake Bonney liftoff mats and glacier meltwater in Antarctica - BON-03 (spades assembly) (version 2) | ecosystem: Environmental > Aquatic > Freshwater > Ice >...
TATATACATATACATATATATATATATATGTATATATAATATATATATACATATATACACGCATACACGCACGTGTATCAGGCACGCGGGATGGATAATTGCCAGCAGATGAGAGAGTAATTGCCAGCAGATGAGGCGGGATGGGTAATTGCCAGCAGATGTCAAGTGATTCACCCCGTTGCCAGGCGCCCCATACGTCCGCTACAGCTCGTGCCGAGCACATGACCTGTGTAGCTCGCGCTCACGAATAAGTTGAGATGTACTCTGTCTACAGAGTCTGGATCCTGGCCATCTGTTACAATGATCATCTTGAAACAGGCCAAGTCAGAGAGTCATAAGGTTCAACAATGATAAATGCTGCGCTTGCTCCTGCCCGGCTCAGCGTTCATTTTCATACACAGAATTTGAGCAGGCACTCCGAGCGTAGTGAGGATGGCTCTGAGTTGTTGAAGTGAAGACACTCACTGCGCGTTCTCAGCCTGTTTCGAGATGATTGTTGTACCACCAGACGGCCAGGAGTTGGCAAAATCTGAATCTGAAACGCAGAAGAGTAGAATCATGAGCGCTGCCCATGCAACCAGCAAAGGTGACTCGCCCATCGACTCGCCAAGTCAAAGTCTCTTCCAATTACTTTTCATCGTTCGTTCTCGTTCTCGTTCTCACACTTTTTAATTTAAGAGTGTTTATTAAGAAGTAACCTCAGCAAGAGGAGTAAGCAACATTGAAATCGAAAGACACCTAGATTCGCAGCGTTTAAGCTCCCCAAATGTCTAGAGGGGCCCCACATCACCTGCGACAGATCCACCAACAGCAGCAGAATGCAACACAGAAGCAGCAACAACAGCAGGGATGGGCACAGCAGCACTCATGACACGCGTGAGGGTAGCAGCCAAAAACGCACACTTCTAGTGGTAGGAGCCGGTTTTGACGCCGGTTTCGTGCATTTTGTCTTTATCCCATTTTGTGAATACCAGGAATTCAATTTAGACCTGTGACAGTGTCGTTCGAAGCATTTTCCGGGCACAAGACGATGATGTACACACTGAAAGTAGGATTTACTATTTTGAACAACCTGATACGAGATCGAGGTTCAGATTGAAATTGTATCACTAATGGAAGAGTTGAGTTATTAGTCGAGTATATACATCTGCTGTCAAAGATATTGTTTTTCATCCCCGTTGTCACGGTGAGAAACGTTTCAAATAACAGCCAAAGTCGATTAACAACTTACTGGTCAAATATAGAAACCACGTGGGGAGACGCACACAGGGACACGAAATGTGAGAATCAATTCTAATTCTGTTTCAGTCAATTCAACTTCAAGAAAATAAATTTATTCTGTATCAAATAAATGTAACTTTATAACAGAGCGCCCCTTCTGAGACTAGAGGTCAAGAAAAAAATAAAGACTAGGAAGAACAATCCATGTCACAGACTTTCTTGTCAGCGGCCCACTGCTTGACATGAGATCAGGCCTCATGTAAATACACGCATTCCTCCAGATGATCACCGCCCACATCTGAACAACCTGGGCCGGTATGCACATGGCTTGTGCAAAAAGTACCACTTGCGCTGTATGCGTTGTAACCACATGATGACGCACAACAGCAGGCACCATAGGAGGAGGCCCTTCTGATGACACAGGCTCTGCGGAGACAGGTGCCACCACTGGTGGAAGATCAGGCGGTGGCGCAGGCGCAGTAGATTAGTGATACATAAATGAGCCGGTGCGGGGTACACGCTCCATGATCCTGTTGGATGGGTCGCACAAGAAAATTGTTTCTTCTTAATCTATGCGGCAGACGCCAACCTAGTGGTCGACAAAATTGGAGATTTGACAGAATTGGATATTCTGGTGTAAAAGGAGTCATCGTGAAGAATTGTCGGTGCACGACTTATTGCAGCACCTCGCATCGGCGGGAGATATAACGAAGCAGGGAAAATGAGTATATGAGGACCTAGCCCTTCTCACGTTCTACAGATTCACTCACTGCACCAAGTTGCCATAGGCACTCCTTGCCATGTTCCTCGTCTGCTCCGTGGAATAATTATCGCCATTTTTCGCGGTTTGGAACCAATTGTATGGTCCCTTCAGATTGGGACTTGGCACCGAAGTGCGTTTGTGGTCCCAATTTCATATCTGATTTCATTGGAGAATCTCCAATTTTGTCGGCTGGTAGCAACCCGTCGATTTGAGCACCTTGCCGTATAAGTTTTGAAAATTTGGCGCCAAACTATTTGTACCAACCAATTTTATTCAACTTTTGTCTGCTACTATTTATTCTCATTCTTCCTTTTCTCTACCTTTTAAAACCGGTACTGCTGCTGGTATCCAGTATGTCCAAAACCTAGTAATTTGAGACAAACCGGCAAAAAAAAACGGTGACAAAATACTCGTCAAAAAGCTGGTTCCTACCACTACACACTTCGAATGATTTTTTGATCCGTTTGACATCTATACTGGACTATAGGTTGGAATTTTTGTCTTGTTGCTATTAAGGGTGGATCTAACCCCTCGAAAAAGCAATTCATGAGATCTTAGGTTCGAAACGTGAGGATCGGTTTTCAACCCTTTTTTTGAAGTGGTACAAAAAACGTGTCAGGTTCATTTTTGGTACCTGCTTCGGCTTGGTAATTTCTGTAAGAACCTGCGGACACTGCAAAAGTTCCCGCAGAAGTGCCAGAAGGTAGCTGGGTGTTGAGGGCGCGCCTTTTATGTACACAACCTCCGATCGCCTCGACACCTGGCTCATCCCCTCCGGAACGACCCGGTCCAGACAATATCACGAGTCAACCATGGTCTGACGCAACGTGCCCCTGTAACACCGCTTCTATTACTTTGTCTTGCCTTTTTCAACAAAAAGAGCGTGACAAAGCGGAAGTAAGCACTTCAAGAGGTGGTACAGGTGCACGTTGCGTCAGACCATGGTTGACTCGTGGTATCGTCTAGACCCGGTCATTCCAGAGAGGATGAGCCAGGTGTCGAAGCGATCGGAAGTTGTGTACATAAACGGCGCGCCCTCAACACCCGGCAATCTTCTGGCACTTCTGCGGGAACTTTCGCATATCCCGCGGGGCCTTACAGAAATTGCAGAGGCGAAGCAGGTACGAAAAACGAGCCAAAGTGGTATTTTGTACCAATTCAAAAAAAGGGTTGGAAAATCGATCCTCACGTTTCGAACCTAAGATCTCGTGGATTTCTTTTTCGAGGGGTTCAGGTCCACCCTTGAGGTTGAGAGTAAAGAACTGGAACTGGAACTGGAACTATGGGTGAGATATCCACTGTAGGACCAAAAGATCAAAATCACAAAATTTCCACAGGGGGTCCTAGGAGAGAAAAAACGAACAAATTGCCCTTAAGGGGACAGCTTAAGGTACACTAAACATGATCTTTTCTATTGCTACTTGCCGTTACAAACGTGCTTACGGAACATGATACTATGATCTCAAATTTTTGCCTGTAGTCCGGAAATTTTACTCGAGATTAGATATTTTGTATACAGACTACTGTCAACAAATAGATTAAATTGTTGTTGAATAATATTTCCTGGTGAATGTAAGGTTGTCTACCGTTTCGGAGCATTCCAGCCCCGAATGTGCTTACGCCTTAAGGGACAAAGTGGAGAATATTTCCCTTACGGATGGTAAGCCAGTACCATAAGCAAATGCTTTCCGTTACAGCCTTGTATTTTTCAAGTAAAGGTTTCTTTCCCCAAGTAAGATAAATGCAATTTAACATGTATTTTAATGAATTTGAACCCAATCTTGAACCGAGAAACAGTTATCTCGTGGCATGGTGAAGCCAAGGCAGCATAGAGAAACAAACTTGGTAAAAGCTAAAATACAAAGCTGATACACTCAGATAACAATAGACTTTTTGACATTATTGGATACAGAGCAAATCCAGCATCATGTCACAAAAATACACGTTTGTGACACCTTTTCATCCAAGATCCAAAGTTGCCGCAGTCAAAAACACGTGAATTTCATGGTTTATTTTGAACTCGATGTGCTTGCAATTTTCTTGCGGATTTACGGGTACAATTCAGGTTTTGCGGTTGAAAATCCCCAAAACTCAGTGTGTCAGGATTGGCTAAGCGCGCATCCAAAAATTGCAACTGCACCTCATAGCCATCTCTCCTTTGCCTATAAAATGCCTGTCCCGGGCGCACACCTGGGCTAGCCCCAACCGTCGCTAAGGACAGAGCTACCCTCCACATCCACTCAACCCACTTCATTAACACCCGCAAACACCCAAACCCCACATGCCTTGGCAAAGTGTACAAAGGAGCCTTGGTTGTACCCCTCTCCTCCCCCCACCAAAGAGTGTTCGTCTGTGGGGCGTGCATAGGCACCGCACAGGTTGGCGTCTCATTGGTGTCCCTTGTAAATCCACTCTTCAAACAGTCTAAGTTGCATTGTTTAGATATTTGTTTGACGTGATACTTGTGACACATTAAAATATGATGACAATATCTGGTACCCGCATACAGGGTCTACACAGCACCCAGTTACGCTACCATACCCAAATTGACCTGTTGACATGTCGTGTCTGTTTTGTTAAACATATGATGATCAACACCCAGGTTCGCCACCATACCCATCATGATCTGACAACATGTCGTGTCTGTTCTGTTAAACATATAATGATACTGCGTCAGTACTTCCCCCGACTCTGGTACGACCCCTACCCATTGATGCGCGTGGTCTAGGTCTCTGTCCTGTTTTAGTGCGCTGGTCTGTGATCTGCTGCCAAGACGGTTGTTTCATGGCTTTTGCTCAAGGTGCATTGCCCGAAGAGTATCTCAGTCACAATTTTGACGAGCAATGCTTGGGAGGTCACTAGTCCTATTTGATGCCTTTCCTACCCTAATGGGGGGGCACCATTGATCCCTGAGCACTACGTTTCTTGGTAGTTAGGGAGATTGATTGTGGGAATTGGTTAGCCCGAGAATACATGCCAGCCCACCAACATTGTGATCTGTTTTACCCACTAGTTGGGGATCTGATTGGGTCTACCATAAACTAGGTAATGCTCCGGTCCTCCGGTCCGGGACAGGTTCTTGGGTCCTAAGTGGCTAATCGGGTGTTCGCCATCCGCGTAGTCCAGTGATTAGGTTGGGTCTTTGAAACCCAAGAAAGAAAGAAAGAAAGAAAGAATTGCCAGTGCTTACTATGGCGCGTGTGTCAACCCTGGATCCGTCAATTTGGTTCTTATGCACTTTACCCTTTGCTAGAAACCCTGAAAATAACCTTAATTTCCCAGACATCTGCAGGCAAATTAAACATTAAACAAAATATCACATGTGCTCAGGTCTTTGGTCCCCTATGTCTGCAGTTTTTTGGTGGAAATTTGTTTGTTGTTTACCCTCTCTTCAACACGATAGATTTTGAAGAAAATATTTCAGTCAAAAGTGTTTTTTCGAAATGTGGAATAACAATGAGAAATCCAAAAAAAATCCAAGAAAAGGGAGTTGGATAAGGACAGGTGGTACAACCAAATGGAACAGGTTGGGACAGGTTGGAGTACGTGGAACAGGTGGCAGGGGGGTCTTCATATAGGGTGGAACAGGATGGAACAGGATTGAACAGAGGGGTCTTCAGATTAGGTGGAAGAGGGTGGAACAGTGGACAGGTCTCTGTCCAGCTGAACCAGTCCACGTGTTCCAAAATGGGACTACAAGGCCGTGGAACTTTTGCATGTCACACGGGGCCTTACAGAAATCACAGAGACGAAAAATGAACCCAAAAGGTATTTTGTACCAGATCAAGAAAAAGGGTCCGAATATCGATCTTCACGTTTCAAACCCAAGATCTCGTTTATTTTTTTTTTCGGGGTTCAGGTCCACCCTCAAACCGATACTTTTGGGGGGAATCGTTACGGTTCCCAGGGTTTCATCTGAGACGCCTAGTACGTCGCCTACTAGCCACTGCCTGCGAGATTTTTTTTTGTCTTGTTGGTACATATGGTTTTCGAAAAGAATAAGTCCATGTCATCGATAGGGTCAGGAAATTTACCAGACCCACAATGACTTTACAAAAAAACATACATCAGTGGAACAAAGTTCTGTGAATTTGAGGGGGGTCTTGTGGTACAAAATATGAGTCCCCCACCCCTCTTTTTCTAGCAATAACCACGAATAGTACCAAAATTTGTACAGCTAACCTCACTTGTACTATCTCTGTACGAAAAAAATTGTGGGGTAAAACTATAGCCTGGTCTGAGCCTCAAGACTGAGACTGAGCAAGATTTGGCAGCTCACTGGCCGAGACTGAAACTTGAAAGAGCCTCATCTGTGAAGAAATGTCTTGTTGTGTTGACATGTTGGTTCAATTTTTCAAAATGTGTTGACTATCTGTTTGAACCATATGCAGACCAAGTCGGAAGCGAAGAGAAGAAACGTAAGTGTGATGACGTTGAATCTATGTCGCCTATCAACAATTTACAAATCCATCCATTGATTTGATCAAATCTTATAAGACATACAAGAATCCGAATGAGAGCGTGACCAGCCTGGGGGGCGGCGAGACGAGTTCCAAAGCAATGATGACCATGAAGCACTCGCCATACTAGATTCAAGTCATTCATAGAATTTTTATGCAATCACGTGAGAATTGATAAGATAGAGGGTGACAGAGGGACGTAGGGGTGTTTGATCGTAATTTAGGAAGGTTGATTTTCATACATCCACAAAATTATCTATACTGCGAACATGACAGCCCAACTGTCATTTTTGTTTCTTTCTGTTATACAAAAGAGAGTCGCAGTACTAGTGTATAGTATTCGACGCAGACAATTCAGACCTTTTCAAATATGTCTCCACCATTTCCATGCAATTTTAAGTTTCGTCTTATAACCCAAACCCTGGGTGTACACTCAAAAATCCAAAATGAGCGGAGAGAGGTGTAGTACTTACCATTTGACGCAGAAAACTTAGGGCTTTTCAGATATGTATCCACTTTTACTGTGCGATCATTTGGGTATTATATGCAGAAAATCTTGGGTATGAACCCGGAAATCCAAAATGGGCGGAGAGAGTTGTACTACTCGCCATTCGACGCAGACAACTTAGGGTTTTCAAATATGTAACCACTTTTACTGTGCGATCATTGGGGTTTCATATGCAGAAAATCCTGAGTATACGATCGGAAATCCAAAATGAGCGGAGAGAGTTGTAGTACCTGCCATTCGACGCAGGAAAATAAGGGCTTTTCAAATATGTAACCACTTTTACTGTGTGATCATTGGGGTCGCATTTACAGAATTAAAGATTGCCAATCTCTAGGCTAAAGGCAGACAAAACTGCTATCAGCACTAGAGCAGAGAGTTTGCGCTAAACAAACACAAAGGCAGAAGAAGTGTAGTTCAAGCTCGACAAAAGTGATTCAATCAGATGAAGAAGAGTCTGACACAATAGCGGCTCACTATAATTTATAAAACGTATAGCCCGGATAACCGCCCCGGAGTTTATGGATAACAAACAAACGCACTAGCATGCATCAAACATTGTCAAAACTTGAACAAATAATTTAGCATCCACTTCCAAGAGTAAATCAAAATCGTATTCAGCAGTTGGAAAACCCTGTGTAGTAATATGAAAACCGTAGTACTACTAGCAATCCCTTCGTATCCTGAACCATTCTAAAGGTCTACTCACGGTCCACACAACTGTTTCTACAAACGCACGTGTCTTTACAGTTGTCATAGGACCTGGAAGTATAGGTCTATTCACAGTTCACAAGTAGAACCATGACTCACCATGAAAGACAGAACTTTCAGTCACGAATGTTCATGTCACAGTTGTCACACTGTAACTCAAGAATTGGACAAACTTAACAAATATCGTAGATATGATGAATAGCTTGACAAGGATTATTAAAGCGTTTCAGTGAATACAATTGTCAAAAAAAAAAACTTACAAAATTCCTTTCGTCTTTTTGGGACTCTACCCCCGCCTTGGTACAAATTTGATGTTCTCAGTGGGTCAACCGTGGGCCTTGACCCACACCACCTTTTCTGGACGGAAATTTGGTTTCTTTCAAACATAAGAGACTTGTAATTTGAAATCTGGTGTCCTCATCAGCGCAGAGAAGGAGACTGGCAGCTAGGCTTTCACATAGAGTCGAGCTCGCACGTTTAGTTTTAAGAAGAACTCTATTGGCAAGGCCACCGCTTATGCCATTGCCACACGCCTACATCTCTCCGTGTACAGTACAACTCCGCCGTCGTGTCGTCAACCTGGCAAGCCCATTTCATCTGATGAATGTCTCATGCACGGCACTGCACATGCATCGAACCGCGCCGCCCCTTGCCCTGCACCCCTTCGTCCTGCTATCAACGTGGACGTTGGTGCACCCAGCGTCGCGCCATCTGCTCATGCTAATCGTGCAGGTGCCTCTCGAAAGGTAGATGTGTTTGATGATGGTACACACGCTGCCGGCGGTGCACAGCCTCTGGATGGCTTGCAGCCAATCTTGGTGGCGGTGTTGTCACCGCAGGTGGTACAGGTGCCCGTAATAGTGCGAACAATGACGCACAGAGTGGCGATGAAATTTCGAACCAGCGTCCGTCCTCGAAGCTATCCTTAGCCGCTAGGTGGGTCAACGTGAGGACACGGCCTGCGACGAGGATGGGGTCGATGCCAGTGTAGGTGTCGATGTTGATGCAATTGTAGGTGTCGGTGTCCATGGTCAAGGTGCCAATTTTAATTCTATTGTCTTTTAATACTGGAAACAGTAGGTTAGAACCCTTGCTTGAGGGTCTATTTGCTCAAATCCATATTGATTTGAGTTGACGGGTTTTCGGCCGGAACCGAACTGGGAACCTGCGAATAACCCCAAATTTGTTAAGTTTCTGTACAAATTCGCGCTCTTCTCCATTGAGCTATGCTGACAGATGCATCACTGAAGATCCTTCAGGTCCGTCGACAAATCTAGGTGTCAGTCTAGGTGTCGGTCTAGTTGTAGGTTCCCCCGCCCTCACTTCCCTCGACTCTTAGGGAGCCCATCTGAGATCTGGGACTCTTATGACTTAAATTAATATTTGTCCTCTTGATGAGGTTCAAAAGTTCTGCCTTTGATAATCACTTTCTGCTACTCGGTAACCTTGCGCATTCCACCTCCCGACCCCACTCGCGGTAAACGTGGCCAGTGGGATCCTTTCTTATAAAGTGTTGAAGGCAACATCAATCTCAACACTGTTGAGATTGACTGTTGACAACAGTGCTTCTTTCTCTCTTTCTTGGGTTATGAATTCCCTTCAATCATTGGACTAAGCGGTGGTGAGCACTCGGGTCAACCAGGTCCCGGACTGGAGGACCGGAGCCTACCTAGTTAAGGGCAGACCCAAGCAAATCCCATGCGCCGTCGGAATGGACCGGGTACTACGGTACTTGAATCCTGAAACAAGTTCACAACATCAAACGATAAATTGCTTTCTTTCTTTCTTGCATTTTTTTATTGACCCAACCTAATCACTGGACTACGCGGATGGCGAACACCCAATTAGCCACTTAGGACCCAAGAACCTGTCCCGGACCGGAGGACCGGTGCCTACCTAGTTTATGGTAGACCCAATCAGATCCCCAACTAGTGGGTAAAACAGATCACAATGTTGGTGGGCTGGCATGTATTCTCGGGCTAACTAATTTTCACAATCAATCTCCCTAACTACAAAGAAACGTAGCGCCCAGGGATCAATGGTGCCCCCCCACTAGGGTAGGACAGGCACCAAATAAGCCTAGTGTCCTCCAAGTATTGCTCGTCAAAATTGTGACTGAGATACTCTTCTGGCAATGCGCCTTTGGCGAACCATGAAACAACCGTCTTGGCAGCAGATCACAGACCAGCGCACTTAAAAAGGACAGAGACCTAGACCACGCGCATCAATGGGTAGGGATCGTACCAAAGTCGGGGGAAGCATCCTCGTCATATTTTCAGCAAGACAGGCACAGCATGTACACACGGTTATGGGGACGTACCTTGCAGGTGTTTACAGCTTCCACTTGGATGCGGTCAATATAGGTGTATATATCACGAAATTATGATCATGTCACGGAAGGAACGCAAGCTAGACCGTTTGGAGATGAATGTTAAGGGTGCAACCAACGAGGCGCCAACCTGTGCAGTGCCAATGCACACCCCACAGACGAGCTCTCTTTGGCAAGGGGTGGGGGAGGTGAGCAGTTCGTGTGAAGTGGGGTGTTCAAGGAGGGTGCAGTCAAGGCCATTTTGAAAGCTTGACAAGGGGTGGGAGGGTAGTGAAATGGTATTGAGGTGGAGTCTGAGGGAATGTATAGGCCCATGCTATGCGCACCCTTCACAAAGAAGCGAACGCATAACCTAGGACAAAGAAGCGAACGCATAACCTAGGGTCACAGTATTAATCAAAACCCAATTAGATATGAGTCGTGTTGTGGTGCAAGGCTTGGAGAAGCCAAGGACTAGTCTCTGCAGCGTTAATGGTCAGAACCAAGGTCTTCAGCTTGGTTTCGTCGTTTCCGTTTAGTGCCTGCTTGACCATTCTTATTTCCTCCATGTTGTCTACCTGACGACTTCTTCTTTTTGAGTTGTTTCCGTTTGGGTTTGCTCACCTTGTGTTCGCTGTCATTCAGGTGCACAATGTCTATCAATTGTCAAAGGCATGTATGATCAATCTCTATTGACCCGTCATCCCTATTACTCGAGGAATCCTTGAGTAATGCATTGTCTCTGAGGCTGTCTGTTAGAGTTTCAATGTGTTCCTCATTAATCTCCATAACATCTTCTCCCGTTTCACCCTGAACAAGGGCTTTAGAACCACTTAGTCCTTGTCCCGATGGCAGGGCTACAGGGCCTGGCACAGCATAGACTGCAGTCATGTGTCTCGAAAGGGCGGCTGGGCCTCCGAGGGTGTGGCTGAGTCTCTGAATTGGAGCTGGAACAACACCAATTTCTGGTACCACAAACACACCCTCTTGTGAAGAGGGTGTGGTAAGCAGAGTGGACCACGTCGAAACTACTACTGGAGTTGTCGAGGCCACACCTGCGAGCAAGGCCAAGATGTCTGTCACCTGAGTCAGCTCAATGGGCGTCACCACTGGAATCAACTGGGTTTGCAAGTGACTGTGGAGAGTCCTGAACACAAGGTACGGATGGTGACAAAAGGGAGTAGGTACTACTCAACTGCTATGGAGGGGTTGCCCCGTCAATGTCTGTAATATGTTGTTGCTGAGGTAGAGACCTGTCGTCTTGGCACCCTGGTAGGTCGAGCCTGGTAGTCACGGGGACTTGAACACGCGAGGATACCACTGGCGACTGTGAAAGTGCGGACACAGTGGCGCTAGAATGTTCTGTCACTTGTGTTTGTAGAGATTCAGCCACCTCTACCACACCCTGACTGTGTGAACCTCCAAGCGCGGGGGTGAGTCTCTAAGTTGGAACTGGAGTAGTAACAGCTCGTGACACCACGAGTCCTGTCGCTGGAGAAGGCGAGGTAATCAGAGTGGACCACGTCGAACCTGCTGCTGGAGTTGTCGAGGTCACACCCACGAACATGGCCAAGTGGTCTGTCACCTGAGTCAACTCAAAGTGCACCACCACTGAGTGGGCAAGTGCTTGTGGAAAGTCCTGCCCGCAAGTTCCTGATGGAGAGAGTAAGTTCTACTCAGCTGCTGTCGAGGGGTTGCCCCGTCAAGGTCTCTGGTGTCTTGATGTTGAGACCAGGTCCTGTCTTCCTGCCACGCAGGTAGGTCCAGCCTGCTAGCGAAAGGAACTTGAGCATGCGAGCATACTACTACTAGGCTACTGGCACCCGGACACGGTTGCGGAAGGATGTCCTGTCAGTCGTGTCTGTAGAGATTGAGATGCCTGATCGAGCGGTTGGGATAACTGTGTAGAGTGAACGTGCGTGAGGGTAGGCAAAGAGTGAGGAAGCGATGGCGTGGTCGGTTCCAAAGCTTGAGGCCCACCATTGGCTATCTCCACAGGTGCACTGCCATTGCACTCTGGAAGAGCGAGGGTGTGTAGCCCACTGAGTCCTGAAGCGCAGGCGCGAGGAACAGGCCCAATAGTGACAAGGTGTGAGCGATTCCGTCTTATCAAAGTGTCGTTATAGAACAAGTTCCGAACTAGAAAACTATATTCTAGAAATCAACCATGTCACGAACGTGACAACAGTTCTAAACGAGACCGCAGCCTCAGGTTGGGGTTCTCGCTGTGTGTGGGTATGGAGACAGGAGGTGCTGGTGTCGGGGACGCGTGCAGTTGTGTTGAAACTGCGTCCACCACACCCTGCCCCTGCGGGTTCGAGAGGTCTACCCCATCAAACGTCACATGACGGCTGCCTGTGTGCGGGAGCGAGTCAGGTGCTAACGCACCTCGGTAAGAGAGGGAAGCCAACCTAGTTTAGGGCAGACCCAAGCAAATCCCCTGCGCCGTCGGTATGGCCTGGGTACTACTTGAAACAAGTAAAAGTTCTTTCTTTCTTTGTTTCTTTCTTGGGTTTCGAAGACCCAACCTCATCACTGAAGTTCAACACACAAAACT
>Ga0335398_10008162_pt1 | contig 12522 bp, 10 predicted proteins | sample BON03_FD_205742 | JGI IMG/M metagenome (GOLD analysis project Ga0335398, IMG submission 205742) | Freshwater microbial communities from Lake Bonney liftoff mats and glacier meltwater in Antarctica - BON-03 (spades assembly) (version 2) | ecosystem: Environmental > Aquatic > Freshwater > Ice >...
TATATATATATAATATATATATTCTTTCTCGCCCCACAGGACCTTGCCGTGCTTGCTGAAGCGCCGCGTGCGTCGCGTGAATATCGTCTCGCGGCGATCCGTTACGCGGAGCGGCGGGCGCTGCAGGCGACGGCCGGTGCATTCCGTAAGCAGCTCACCGCCCTCGATGGCCTAGAGTACTACCAGGTGAGGACACATATATTAGACAGTAGAGCGGGGAGGCGTATTCCCAAGATGCCAAAACCAACCGGTCACGCAGGCGGATGAAGCCCAAACGAAGGGTGCCGACGTAGATCGGCAGCCAACAAAAACAGTGTCCTGAGGAAGGAATACCAGAGGGGGGACCAATACCTCTGCATCGCGATACAACCATAATATATATGCATGCATGCATACATACATAGAGAGAGAGAGAGAGAGAGAGAGAGAGAGAGAGGGGGGAGAGAGAAAGAGAGAGAGGTGCGTATATATAGATACATATAGAGAGTGTGCGCTGCAGGCGACGGCCGGTGCCTTCCGCATTTAACCCACAGCCTTCGACGGCCTAGAGTACTACCAGGTGAGGACATATATATATACATGCATACATATATACATGCATATATAGAGAGAGATGCGTATATATAGATACATATAGATAGCGTGCGCTGCAGGCGACGGCGGGCGCCTTCCGTAAGCAGCTAACGGCGCTCGACGGCCTCGAGTACTACCAGGTGAGGACATATATATATACATGCATACATATATACATGCATATATAGAGAGAGATGTGTAAATATAGATACATATAGATAGCGTGCGCTCAGGCGACGGCTGGCGCCTTCCGTAAGCAGCTAACGGCGCTCGATGGCCTCTAGTATAACCAGGTGAGGATATATATATTTATATGCATACATATATACATGCATATATAGAGAGAGATGTGTATATATAGATACATATAGATAGCGTGCGCTCAGGCGACGGCCGGCGCCTTCCGTAAGCAGCTAACGGCGCTCGATGGCCTCGAGTATAACCAGGTGAGGATATATATATTTACATGCATACATATATACATGCATATATAGAGAGAGATGTGTATATATAGATACATATAGATATCGTGCGCTCAGGCGACGGCCGGCGCCTTCCGTAAGCAGCTAACGGCGCTCGGTGGCCTCGAGTATAACCAGGTGAGGATATAGACATACAATATATATATATATACAAACATACATGCATACATACATATATATAAAGGGAGATGCGTATATATATATACATATAGATATGCATATAGATAGCGTGCGCTTCCGTAAGCAGCTCACGGCCCTAGATGGCGTACAGTACTATCAGGTGAGGACATAGACACACATACGTATATACATACATGCATCTCGAGAGAGAGAGATGCGAATACATAGATGCATATAGATACATATAGATAGCGTGCTGCAGGCGACGGCTGGCGCCTTCCGTAAACAGCTCACCGCCCTCGATGGCCTCGAGTATTACCAGGTGAGGATATAGGCCTACATAATATATATATATATACAAACATACATGCATAAATACATATATATATATAACGGGAGATGCGTATATATAGATGCATATAGATAGCGTTTGCTCGGGTTAACCCCGGGGTTAAGGGTTAACCCGGGGGGGGGGTTAACCCGAGTACTAACAGGTGAGGGAATATGTCATATACATACACCCATACATACATGCATACATGCATACATACATAGAGAGAGAGATGCGTATATATATATATATATATATATAGATAGCGTGCGCTTTAGGCGACCGCCGGTGCCTTCCGTAAGCAGCTCACCGCCCTCGACGGCCTAGAGTATTACCAGGTGGGGACATATGGCATACATTATATATATACATACATATATATATATATATAGAAAGAGCGAGAGGTGCGTACACGTAGATACATATAGATATTGTGCGTTGTAACCGCCTCGACCTTTTGCATTCAGCTCACCGCCCTCGACGGCCTAGAGTACTACCAGGTGAGGACACAGACCTACAGACATATATATATATGCATACAGACATATATGTATAGAGAGAGATGTGTATATATAGGTACATATAGATAGCTTGCGCTCGGGTTAACCCGAACTATCAGGTGAGGACATATGTCATATCTCTACCTATCTACCTATATAAAATATAGATATAGACATGCATACATATCTCTAGGTTCAACCCGATACACGTGAATCTGGTGAACCCGATATACATCTGTATATGAATCTGTACATAGAATATATATTTCAACTGTACACCTAGCTCTACTATATCTTTTCAATAGTTCTAAATATAAATATACATACATATATATGTACGTGCATACACTCTCGTATTTTGATTTCTACGTCACTCTCGTTGCCCGGAGCGCCGGTCGCGCATGCTCAACCTGACACCGATCGAGATATGTGTGTCTATATCTGTGGCTATGTGTGTATAGATGTACATGTATATGTTTATGTATTCCAACATCGAGATGGACAGGTCGACAGATGGATGTATAGATACATGGAGATGCGTCAAGAGAAAAGATGCGTCGTCGATGGTCACGGCAGCGGCGATAGCTAACACCAGCGTGCCACGGCGCTTAGTACTCTAACGCGGGGGCACTGCCACGCGAGGGTTAGGAGCAGGACTCATTCCACCGGAACAAGACTCATTCCACCGGAAGTGGAAACGGGATTCATCCTGTCGGGATATCCTTTTAGTGTGTTATAGTGACCGCTTTGTACCGTCGGTACAGAGCGGTAACCGACTTTGAACAACCTTGAACGAGCAAGGACTACAGCCAGCTCTAGCGTCTGACTGTTCGTACCGGTGCCCACAGTCGCACCGGTCCCCGCATCACTGCGCACCACGGAGGGGAACAGTCGCGCATCTAGGGGATCCGGGTTGTTGTGTTCACATTCACACGGGGGGTTATCTATCCGTGTACTAAATACTTTGTTTTCGCTGCCAGGAGCGCCGGTTGCGCATGCTCAACCTGACGCCGATCGAGATATGTGTGTATGTCTGTGTCTGGCTATATGTATACATACGTATATGTGTACATGTATACCAACATAGAGATGGACAGGTAGCTATACGAATATACAGTTATATGGATATCTGTGGGGTTCACCCGACATAAAGATGGACAGGTAGACATAAGGATATAGTGTATATGGATGTGTACTAAATGCTTCCTTTGTTTGCGTTGGCAGGAGCGCCGGTTGCGCATGTTTAACCTGAAGCCGATACAGTTATGTGTGTGTGTCTATATGTGTGGCTATGTCTGTATATATGTACATGTATATGTTTATGTATACAACCATAGAGATGGACAGGTAGACATATGGATATATATATATATGAAGATGTGTACTAAATGATTCCTTAGTTCGTATCTCTTACACCCTCGTGACGTCCGACTACCTATATGTGTACATGTATACACACATAGAGATGGACAGGTAGCTATACGAATATACAGTTATATAGATATCTGTGGGGTTCACCCGATAGAGATGGACAGGTAGACATATGGATATATACTTATATGGATATGCGTACTATATGATTCCTAAATTAGTCTCTCGTACACTCTCGTGAGGTCCGACGTGTGGTTAAAGGTGCCCTGTGCACCTAAGCAAATCGAGACAGGTTTTCATAATCAAACTGTACTAATTGCTCTGGGGCTGTGACTCATAATGAACGACGGTTTCTGTTTCTCCTCAGCCAATCGCTTGTTCCGAGTTCTTCCGGGTTTCATGGGGTAAATCACTGGTGATCGCCGTGAGAAGTTCAACAGAACGTAACAACAAAAATCGCTCATGTACATGAGCAAAGCGAATTTACTTATGGCGCTTGGTTAGTAGCTGCAGGGCACCTTTAGCCTTCCTTTTGTTGTTGTCAGGAGCGCCGGTTGCGCATGCTCAACCTGACGCCGATCGAGACCGAAGCGGAGATCGAGCTGCTTCGGGCCGCGGGTTAACCCTTTACACGATATTTTCACTACCAATATTGTATGGTATGTATTGCAATAACGGGGGGTCGGGGGGCAACAATACATTGCGCAATAGTGTGTACAGAGAAGGGGGGGGGTAAGATGCCCGAACAAAGGTGCTGTTTGCAAAGAGCATTATTGACTCGTGCACATACGCCTTATAGGTTCCCTGTGCGCCTAAGTGAAACGGCTTCGAGTTTACTATAATCAAAACGACGAAACTCTTAGTCGAAACTCGCTCATGTACATGAGCAAAGCGAATTTAACCATAGCGGTTAATTAGTAGCTACAGAGCACCTTTAAAATGAAACAATGTCTTGTACAGGCCAAGTCCTTCTCTCTCCTCTCATCGCTACCTCCTGTTTCGTTTCCAGGAGCGCCGGTTGCGCATGCTCAACCTGACGCCGATCGAGATATTCGTGTGCGTGGCTGTTACAACGTGTGTATATATATATTTGTGTACATGTATACAAACATAGAGATGGGCAGGCAGATGGATAGACAGATAGAGATGTACTCGGGTCAACCCGGGGTGGGGTGCCCGAACAAAGGTGCTGTTTGCAAAGAGCATTATTTACGCGTGCGCATACGCCTTCAAATGAAACAATGTCTTGTAAAGGCCAAGTCCTTCTCTCTCCTCTCATCGCTACCTCCTGTTTCGTTTCCAGGAGCGCCGGTTGCGCATGCTCCACCTGACGCCGATCTATATATTTGTGTGTGGCTGTGGCTACTGTATGTGTGTATATGAGATGGACAGGTAGAAATCGATCTATAGATATATATGGAGATGTGTTCTATATGCGTCCCGTGTTTCTGTTTTCGTTTTTTATATGCTTCCTTGTTCCCGTTGCCAGGAGCGCCGGTTGCGCATGCTCAACCTGACGCCGATCGAGACCGAAGCTGAGATCGAGCTGCTTCGGGCCGCAGGCCGTGCCATGGCGCCCGACGACTACGACTGGTGATCACATGGGGTGATACACACACACATATCCATGTAGAGTATATAGATATGGAAACGTGTAAATATCTATACATATATATGTATACATATATATATATATATAGATATAGATATAGATATACACATACATATATAGATATATACATACATATATAGATATAGATATAGATATAGACAGATATAGATATATATATATGAACGTTTCTGTATCTATATACATGGATGTGTGTGCGTGTGTGTGTGACCCATCGAGACCGAAGCTGAGATCGAGCTGCTTCGCGCCGCGGGCCGCGCCATGGCACCCGACGACTACGACTAGTGATTATCTGGGTTACCCAGGGTACACACACACACATATAGTATATATATATATATATATATATGTATGTATCTATATACATATATATATAAATATATGTATATATTTATATTTATAGATATCGATAGATATAGATATAGATATAGATATAGATAGATATCAAACGTGTCTATATCTATATACATGGATATGTGTGCATCTGTGTGTGTGTGTGGCCGATCGAGACTGAAGCGGAGATCGAGATCCTTTGTGCCGCGGGCCGCGCCATGGCCTTTACACGATATTGCCATTGCCAATATCGTATGGTGTATGGCATACATAAGGGGGTCGGGTTGGGGGTTGTATGTTGCCCAACAGCCGTGCAATAGTATTGCAACAGTGTGGGCAATGCAGGCGGGCCGGAAGAATGAAAGGACGATTGATTTGTGCGCACATGACTAGAAGTAAAACAATAGCTTGTAAAGGCCGAGCCGCGCCATGGCGCCCGACGACTGCGACTGGTGATCACCTGTTGTTGACTGCAAGTTACCGTGAAAAGAAAACTCGTTGATTTCGTCACATTTCGGTGATGAATTTTGGGGGGGGGGAGCGTGTTCTTCCTCCTTTTCGGGTTTAAGGTGCCCTGTGCGCTTAAGTAATTCTCAAGCAGTTTCTCTTATTCAACGTGTACTAATGACTTTGGTGCTGTGACTCATAATGAACGACGGTTTCAGTTTCGACTCTTCAATCACTTGTTCCGAATTATTCCGGGTTTCATGGGTAAATCTTGGTTAAATTGCTGGTGATCGCCGTCAGAACTTGAAACCGAAATTCGCTCAGGTACCTGAGCAAAGCGATTTTACATATGGCGTTTACTTAGTAGCTGCAGAGCACCTTTAACTCGGCTAAATGTCTTGATAAACCCGGACTGTTTTATCCGGACGGCCTGATTTGATTGATCAAGCGTCGGGTTAATCTCGGGCTAATCCGAGGAAACGAGAAAGAGCACGCGTGCATAAACTTGAAAAAAATCGGCGAGTTTTCTGTTCGAGGTATTTTGCAGTCGACAATGGGTCGCCCGGGGGATTGAGTGGGGTCGGCGCGTCCGTGGAATTGTCTCCCGCCCTTAGGGATGTGGCGCGGCGAAGCTGCAGTGTTGTGGCGGTGTACGCTGTGGGCGCTGTTCTGCTGGCCCTCTGGGGGGGGTCCTGGGGGGGTAAGTATAGCATCGGATACACACCCTCACACATAGTATACAGATATATAGATTGCATACGTATTTCTATACCTATTTTCATGGACATGTGTGTGTGTGCGTTTGTGAGTGTATATACGTACAAGTATACATGTACACAAATATAAAGATATGAATATCGGGTTAAACCCATATTTTAGCTCCGACGACTACGCATATATATATTAATAAATCTATAGTTACCTCGACGAATACGGCTGGTGACTGGTGAGCGTGCGTGTCGCTCGGAGTCGGGCAGGCGTGCTAAACGAACGAGTTTCGCAGACTAGTGCGCTGTCGCGATTCGTTCACAGCCCCGAAAGCCTGCATCACTTCGTGATGCAGGGTTTGCTGCCCCCCTGTGGTGGTGCTGGGATGTGGCTTCTCCTTTGCCCGCATGTGGCTTTGTGAGTGAGGACCTTTGATTGATTGATTGATACGAAAAAATGGGCGAATCCGAGCCGCGGGGCATCGTTTACATACCTCTCCTTCCTACGTGGGAAATCCGCGCAGCGAGGAAAATAAATCCCGAATCTAGATTCGTTTTGGCCCATTATATGAATCCATGTACCTGTACCCTGTACGTGAATCCAACGGAATGCAAGGGGTGTACCAGTGGCCAGTGGCGCTCGCCAGATGAATCCCAGATTCACTGAATCCAGGGGGCGGCAATGAATACCGAATCCGGGATTGCCCACGTAAGCTCTCCATGCTGCGGAACCAAGTTCTAGCTGGGTTCACTGGGTTTCGAGGTGGGGTGGGGGTGTGGGGGGGCGTCCTTGGTCAATACCGGCAGGGGGGCGTGATTCATGTGCTCGAAGACAATACCGCAGGGGGGGTTATGAGCCCCTTGAGTCTTCTATATATATAGACTATATGGCGGAGGTTTAACGTTGTGCTTCTCCACGCGCCCCGCCTATGATACCGAGGGTGTGTGCAAGCAAGGGCGGCCAGCAGGGCGGCGCTTGAAAATTTTGAAAGGAGGCAATCTAGAAAATAGATAGTAATATATATATAATATAGCAGCAGCTACACTCAACACCAACACGTTCCTGCCACTTATTATTACAACTTGCAACTTGGCTCAGTTCTCAATCTCTCCAGACTATGTAAAAAGGAGTCGGAACCTATTGATTGAGTGTAGCTGCTGATAAGTTGCCTTTTTTTACGACCCTTTCCCTTTATTATTATATATATAGGGCATAGGGCCGCGCCCTGTCCCTGCTGTGCTTGTGCTGCTCTCCCTTGCACACAGCTACCGAGTGTGGAGGGGTAGAGGTAGAGAGGTGGTGTGGTGTGGTGGGGGCGGCTGGGTTAACCCGATTTATTTATAGATATAGTAGATACACACACACACACACACATATAATACTTATATATCGGGTTATAAATATATTTGATCTGGGGAGGGAGGTGTGGGGGTGGGGGGGGGGGTCGGTTCTCTGTGCTTGAAGTATTTGTATTTGCTGAGGGCAACGGGGCGAGCAGAGGGCCCGGGCGGTGACTACCACGGAGGAGAATGTCGCACAGTTTGTTAACAGTTTGTGGCGCGCGCATACGTGCGCGAAGGGTATTGAACGAGAGGTCAGTCTTCGCTGCTGTGGCTGTGGTTGCTCTGTGCTGCTCGCACTCTGACTCTGTCGCCGATCGGCCTCGGCGGCAGCAGCAGCAGCAGCATACGCTACGTGTCTGTGCAGTGTAGTATGTGGACCACACCACACGGAACTCACGCACATCTCGAGTAAAGGTGCAAAATTAGTTGTGCGAGCACGTATGTATGCATGTGTATGTAAATATTCGGCAGCGCAGCGCCACCAGCACCAGCACCAGAGCACACGCGCGCGTACACGGTACACGCCGCGTACACGCGCGTACAGGGCCGCGGCGCCACGCCAGAGCTCTCCGCCGGCGTGTTGCAGATTAATCGTGCGAGCACGAGGGAGCACCACGGTCGGGTAACCCGTTACGTAACTTGTGGCCCGTACATATACCACGTGAAAACAATAGCAATAGCAATAGATACAATAAATACAAATACATCCGCCGCATACACACGTCACACATATACCACAACGAGGTTGCACGACCGCCCGCTACGCCTTGTCACAGCACTAACACACCCATGACTCGCCACTGGCCCGCAGGCAGGGATGGTTGCGAGGTCAGCGCAACGACAAACTGGGAGAACACGCGATCACGGAGAGACACATGAGTTGGGCATCGGACACAGCAAACCTTCGCACGCACCCGGAGCAGCTCAAGCAAGAGCGCGATCACTCCTGATCCGGGTCGTGCGCCCATCTGCGAAAGTCGTCAAGGAAGAAGCGCCCCAATGCAGAAAACGCAAACGTCACGCTCATCGTAATGTTGAACGATCGTACGGCCGACGGTGCGTTGGCAAACTGGGCGCTGCGCGCCAGGTACAGGAAGTAGCCGGAAATGCTGAGCATCGCCCCGGTGCCGATGAGCTTGCACTCGAGGCAGTCCTCAATCGGCTCCTGCTTCAACGAGGTGTCGTTTTTGCCATTGTAAGGCGACATTATTCGCTGTCAATTCACAACGCCAATTCACAGCTGTCCGCTTCACAGCAAGCTTCGAACTAAGCCTGTTAAACCGCTGTGAATCACAGTCAACACATCAACTTCGAATTTGCCGCTCTTTGTCGTCATCATGCTGCGGTTATCGGCGAGGCCCATGCTTCGGTTCTCAACCCGTCGCCTCTGCACGTCGGTTGGCGCGTCGCAGAAGATCACAGTCAACGGCGTGGGCCTCCACGTCGTGACTAGCGGCGCGGCGCCCAAGCCAGCGCTGCTGTGCATGCCGGGTGGACTGGGGACTGCCGAGACGGACTACTTGCCGCAACTCCGCGACCTGGCCGACACGTTCCAGGTGGTGTCGTATGACCCACGCGGGTACGGCCAGTCGCGCCCGCCGGTGCGCGACTTTCCCACCGACTTCTACCAGCGCGACGCCGACGACGCCGCGGCGGTCATGCGCGCTCTCGGCCACGAGAGGTACGCGGTGATGGGCTGGAGCGACGGCGCCATCTCGGCGGTGATGCTCGCTGCCTCGAACAGACCTGCGGTGGAGAAGCTCGTCATCTTCGGAGGGAATGCGTACATGGGCGCTGACGACGCGGAGGCGTTTGAGGCCACCCGCGACATATCGGGCTGGTCTAAGCGCATGCGTGAGACCCACATACCGGTCTACGGCGACGACCTGCAGGTGCTCTAAGTGAACACATTGGCTCCATTTTGCTCCGCAGATCGCCGCCTTCAACGCCGGCGCGTTCCTCGCCATCACCACAGTCACGCTCGCGCTCCTGGTTTTCTATTTCCTTTTCCAGTACGCTATTGCAGGCTACACACCTATACAGGGATAACACAACACGCACACACCTGCTAATAGGCAAGGAGAGTCTAGCCTCGGGCGACCGACCGAGCTACCGATATTACCAGCTACACGAGTACCTCTTCCAAGTAACGCCGAAATTCCGGCGCGCGCGTCTAAGTTTCAGCGACATTCGCCATATCCCGATGTATATATATGTGAGTGTGGGTGGGTGCACATATTTGAATACATATGTATATATATGTATATATATATATAGGTACGCAGCACGGAGGAAGCAGAGTCAGACGCCACAGAGGTGCACACACACACGGCCTTTGACTAGGCGAAATGGCCTCGGGCTGCAACCGTGACCGGGAGATGTGATGAGCAGGCCCTAGTTTGACTCTAAAATAACTCAGCGGCTAACCTGGAGGGACGTTAACCAATGGCCGTCATAATTGAAGGCGGCTAAATGGCTAAATAAATCAGGCCAACACAATTAGAGAAACAACCGTGGTTTCGCCATTTTGCAATGAAATGGTCAACGTGTGCTCGCGTCGATTTACTTATATTAGAAAGGCACACTAGGGCCTGCTCATTTACGAGTCCTTCCTTTGTGTTTGAATACAACTGGGGGGGGGTATACCTATAGGGCTAGAGGAGGGGCTCACTCTACCAACGACCAAGCGAGTGTATATATATATGTACATGTATATGTATATGTATATATATGTATATATATATATATATATATATATATATATATATATATATATATATATATATATATATATATATATATATATATATATATATATATATATATATATATTATATATATATATTTATTTATTTAAGTACTAAGCTCAAGCTCGCATCTTGGCCCTAAATGTTGAATATGCGGAGCGAAGAATAAAATCCGGTATTCTATCCACAGTTAGCCCGTTTTTGTGAATACAGTAACCTTGCATATATACGTGTTCCTGTCGAATCCAGGGTTCGCCAGGCGGAATACGTTATTCGTATTCTTGTGGCTGCGTCCCAGGGATATGTGAATACCAATTCAACCCCCAGGATCTTGGCCTTCACACAAGATTGCAATCACCAATCGTGTATGGTGTATGGCATACAAGGGGGGGGGTCGGTGGTGGGCCGTATATTGCGCAATGGTCGTGCAGTGGTATTGCAATGGTGTAGGCGTTGCAGGTGGGTCGGGGCAATAAAAGAATGATAGACTCTCACGATAAAGATTTGAAGTGAAACAATATCTTGTAAAGGCTAACTCGCATCCCAGCAGGAAGCCCTGGGGCTACCCCGATACAATGTGCCGAAGGTCCGCCACATGCCCGCCAAAGTCGCACCGACCTATGTGTTGAATAGGTATTCACGTATTCCTGGGACGCAGCCATAAGAATAAGAATAACGTATGCCGCCTGGTTAAGCCTGCATACGAGGTTACCCGATGTACATATTAAAGGTTACTGTATTCACGAAACGGGCTAAATATGAATCGAATACCCTATTGTATTCTGTCCTCCGCAACATGTAGGCTCACCGACTTAGGTGGGTTAACCCGTTGCTATGTAGGGTATACATGGAGAAACGTCAGATGGGGGACGTGCGTATCTGCATACCCCCCCCTCCCAAGAGTGTTAAGGGGGTATAAGTTCACCCTCAACCACGGGTTAACCCTTAACCCTTCGACACCTAAGTCACCGACTTAGGTGTCGAATCGGGTTAACCTAAGTGGGGTTAACCCGAATACGGATTATTCACGGAAACATATCAACAGCCCCAACACTGGCGCACGCGCAAACAATACTCTACCAGTAACCAGGCCACCCCATAGGGGAGCCTGCTAGGCAGAGTGCGTGCGAAGGCGCGCCTGTAGGCACGCCGCGCACCGCTAGCCGCGTACGCGGCTCCGGTCGTCGAAGGCGCGCAGGAGCACGCCTTCTGCTTGCCGGAGATAAGTATGAGCAGGCCCTAGTTTGCCTATTGCATAGAGAAATTTTCGACGCGAGCAGAGGACGACCATTTCATTGCAAAAACGCGAATAACCACGAATAACCGTTGTTTTCTCTAATTGTGTTGGCCTAATTTATCTAGCCATTTAGCTGCCTTTGATTATAACGGCCTTTGGTTTTCCTCCCTCCGCGTTAGCCGTTGCGTTTGTTTATAAGTGCTACTAGGGCCTGCTCATGCCTGTGGCGCAGCCACAGGAATACCAATAGCGTATTCCGCCTGGTGTACCCTGTATGTGAATGCGTACATATTCAAGGTACATGAGTTCATAAAACAGGCTAAATCGGAATCGAACGCAAGTAATTTTTTCCATCGCTCCGCGTATTTTCCCCACGTAGGCTCACCGATTTTTATTTTATTTTTATTTTTTTGTGAAATTCTTCATACATACAACTCACACCACAAAAGCTGAGCGCATGGCGGAATAAATTACCCCGGCGCCCCAGGCGCCGGCGTGTGGCCAGAAGACCAAGTGATGCATCGAGGTTTTTTTTGGTTCCAGCCAATGTGGTCGTCCGCTGTAGATGCCTGGCTAGCGATCATCAAAGCGGCACGGAACAAGCCAGGACACAGGCTTAATCGGAATAGGACGCGTGTCTGTTTTTCATCGCTCCGCGTATTTTCCCACTTAGGCTCACCAATTGCCTTTTTTTTTTTTT
>Ga0335398_10008163_pt1 | contig 12522 bp, 9 predicted proteins | sample BON03_FD_205742 | JGI IMG/M metagenome (GOLD analysis project Ga0335398, IMG submission 205742) | Freshwater microbial communities from Lake Bonney liftoff mats and glacier meltwater in Antarctica - BON-03 (spades assembly) (version 2) | ecosystem: Environmental > Aquatic > Freshwater > Ice >...
CGCGTGTTCCGCAACCACACGATGGGCTACATCGACGTGAAGCAGAACCTCGAGGAGCTCACCGAGCTGGTGGAGATCGGCGTCGACGACGTCTTCATCCTCCACCCCGGCGAGTTCGTGCTCGGCTCCACCAGCGAGCGTGTCGCCCTGCCCGCCGACCTGGTGGCGAGGTTGGAAGGCAAGTCGAGCCTCGGTCGGCTCGGTCTGCTCATCCATTCGACCGCGGGCTTCGTCGATGCCGGCTGGGACGGCCAGCTCACCCTCGAGCTCTCCAACGTGGCCACCCTCCCGATCACGTTGTATCCCGGCATGAAGATCGGTCAGATCAGTTTCCTGCGCATGACCACCCCGGCCGATCACCCCTACGGCTCGGCCGAGGTCGGTTCCAAGTATCAGGGCCAGGTCGGGCCCCGTCCCAGCCGCTACTGGGAGAACTTCCGCTAGATCCTGGGACTGGGAAGCTGAGGTCCTGAGCTCAACAGACCCGGCGCCTTCCGGGGCGCACCATGCCTCACCCGAATCGCCGATGTCGGCGGTTAGCCTCGCTTTTTGACGAATTCGGAGGTTCCCCCGTTGCACAACAGCGCAGCCCCGCGCGTCGCCGTGGTCGTACCAACATTTCGGCGGCCGACTCAACTGGCGGCATTGGTTGAGTCGCTCTGCAACGGCTCGCAGATCCCGGACCGCATCATCATCGTCGACAATGACCCCGAGCGGTCCTGCCCGCGGATCGAGCGCGACGAAACCCGAATCGACGTCGTCTACCACGGGGCGGGCCTCAACCTCCCTGGTGCCCGAAACGCTGGCTGGCGGGCCGCACGAGACGTCGACATCGTCTGCTTCCTCGACGATGACAACACCGTCGCCGCCGACGCCGTGAAGTTGCTCACCGGGGAACTGACCGATCCTGACGTGGGGATGGCAGCTCCCGTCATCTACTGCACCGAGCCTGAGGACATCGTGTGGTGTGGAGGCATCAGCCGATCGATGTGGACCACTCGCACAACCCTTGAGCATCGTGGCAGTAGGGACCTTCCCCCCCTACGAACCTGGGCCACCGAGGGAGCACCAGACGCCCTTGCAGTACGAGTCGATGTCCTCGAAGCGCTCGACGGGTTTGACGATGTCAACTTCCCGTTCGGCCACGATGAATCCGACCTGGACCTGCGAATCGCGGCCTTCGGCCTGTCACGGGTCATGGTCCGTGACGCGAAGGTGTGGCACGAAGGTGCCACCCCCGGAATCTGGGGGGAGTACACACGGGCTGCAGGCCTCCACGGCGAGGAGCGTGTGAGGCTCAACTGGCGCGGACGGGTCATCTTCCACCGCCGATACTCGAACTCTTTCCTGCAGCAGGTGGTCTCCTGCTACCTGTTCCTGCCACTGGGTGGCGTCGTGGCCACCATCATCACCGCCTCGGCGCCAGGAACGTACCAAGAACGAGTGGGGTCCTCCATCGCGATCTGGCGAGGGATCGTCAACGGGTACCGATGGCGGTGGCGGCTCCGAGGCCAGGTATCAGCGAGTCACACGGAAAGTGATCCCACCAGTTGACAAGGACCTGGCTCACTGGGTCCGAACGGAGACCTCTTCCCACCGGGTGGAACCCGGGTCGCCGGCGACAAGGCCAACCCCCCAGGCCTCGGCCGGTTCCGACACTGTGAGTTGTTGACGGACGCGCCCGCCCATTTCGAACCTCACCGTGTTCCCCACGAACCTCAAGGTCACCGTCTGCGCGTCGCCGGTGACGTCGAGATCGAGGCCCTGTGTGCTTCCGACGTAGCGAGTCACCCCACCGAGCCGCTGATAGATGACCCAGTTGGCATAGAACGGCGCTGCGTGCAGCGACCAGTAGTTGAACGCGTTCTCGTATCGGAACACGATCCCGGTCAGCGCCTGCGGGTTGCGGACTACGACGCTGAAGCTCTGGGGAGGAGCCGGAAGCGCGATGGTTGCGATCGCGTCCGTGATCCCGTCCTCGGGCCGGGCGAGAAGGCCGTTCCCCTCACTACTGAACGTTCCACCTACCACCGACCAACGAACGTCACCCGTCGTGGCCTGGCCATCGAGCGACTCCAGAGGGACATCGAATCGCTGGGTGAAGTCGACCGACTGACCCGAGGATCCCCGCACCAGGTAGGCCACCACTGACAGAACGATCAGAACCCCGGCAACCCCGGCGGCGAGGACCCAGCGACGATGCTTGGCCGGTCGCGCCGAGCTGGCACCATGACTCGCGAGATCAACGTTCGTCGTCAACGAAAGTCCCTCATGATGCTGGCCCAGGATACCTTCATCGGTTCCTCTCGATCCCCAGGAATGAGAAACGCCGACGACGTGGGCGCTTCACCACGGTGGCCGCGTTGATGGCGACCATGAGCATAACTGCGCTCGCTTCACTGAATCTGTGAGCCGTCGAACGATTCTGGACCCAGAGAGGGTTGAGCGTATTGAGCATCGGACCGAGAGGAGGAACGGAGAACACGACGGCCGCGACGAGCAGCGCGACGACGATCGCGCCGAGAGCTGCTCTGGACCGAGGTCGACGCCGCGTCGCGTATACCGCCGCTGCTACCAGAAGGCCGAGCCCGAACCCACCGACCGCAAACCCGAAGACCACCGTGAAGACGTCAAAAAGGACTCGCCATCTCGACTCACGGGTTGCCCAGGAAGACGAGCGCTCGAGTCGGGTCGGCGGGTCCGCGACAGCCAGGACAACCGCGACCGCCAGCATCAGCACTGACAACAGCGACAACAGCGTGATGACTCGCTGAGGACCGTACGACGCTTCGACCTCAGCCGAACCGGGCTCGTCGAGGATCCAGGCCGTCTGCGTGTCCAGCTCGACCGGCTTGCCGAGTGGCGAGGTCCCTCCCGACGCCTGCCAAGCCTGGTCGTAGGAGAGACCCGTGACGAGCTGCGTTCCCCTTCCCTCTGGTACGGATACCTGGATCGAAGCGTTCCCATGTTTGATCACGTCGACCGGAACCGCCCGAGCTGTGATCGGGTTGCGCCCGTCCAGCGCAGTCAACACCAACTCGTCAAGGGGAGCCGAAAGCGAACTCGTGACCTCGTGCCAGCCATCTTCGAGAACGAGGTCGCTGCAAATTTCCACCGCCACAGGCCGCCCGAGAAGCAGCTCGGCCTCCGTCGCGCGCTCGAGACGCGCACCGATGGGCACTCCGCCGAAGACCGCAAGGTCCGAGTGGCAGACGGAGGGAAGAAACTCGCCGATCGTCGGGTTCGGTACTCCATTCGTACCAATCTCGAGAACCCGAGTCACCGCCAGCTCTTGCGAGGGCGGCGATTCATCCGTTGCCCCAGGAACTATACGCACGGTCGCGGTGGACGCCACAGTCGGTGACACCCGCAGCCGGACGTTGACAGCACAGCCACCGCCGGCCGGACAGGAGGTAGTAGGTGGAACCGGCGCACTGACAGTCTGCCCACCGACGGTGGCTCGAACGATGGAGGGAACCGCTGATGCGCTCCCTCCGTCGAGGAGAACATCGACGCTCTCGACCAGCGTCGATGGGAACCCCAGCTCGACGGTCCCCCCGCCAGCAGCATCCATCGCCCAGGAGGTCGCTAGATCCCCATCCGTCGTGAGCGCGGCCCCGTTCGCGGCCTGATCCAGAAGCCTCGTCGATGCGACGGCCGTCCGACTCGTTCCCAGCAACCGGGAGACCTGCGCATCAGGTGCGGTCCGTGCCAAGGTCAGCGTTCCGATGCCCTCGACCCGGCGCGAACCCGCAACCCGAAATCTTCGCCGGAGCTCAGGCTCTTGATTCGACGCCGTCGCGCGCTGGAACCGGTAGGACAGCGGCGCAGTTTCCAGCGCTCGCCGGGCGACGTCGGAGGCCTCGGCCTGCCTGAATAGGTCGTCCGGGGCCTGAACGACGGGATTGAGATCGACACCTGCGAACCGGGCGTCGGAGAGGCCGAAGAGCCCCGCGCCGGTTCCGAGCAGTGCCGTGACCCTTATCGTGACCTCATCGACGAGTCGCGCCGGGAATCGGTAGCTGTTCGGGCCGGGCGCCATCGAGAAGTCCTCGCTGGTCCCGTCGGGGAACTCGAGCCGGACACCGACGACCCGGCGTGTCCCCAATCCAACCGCGGAGGTCACGGAGAACTGGGAGATCTCGCGGGGACCCTTGAACCGGACTTGGAGACCCTGTCTGACCAGCGGGAGGATTCCGCCCGTCAGCCAGGATGTGGCGGGATCATTGTCGACGGCCGCTCGCGCCTGACTGCCGGAGCCGGAGCTGACGAGGATGGGCGAGTCCACCTCTTCGACGGCTTCCGCGTCCGGATAGGTGAGCACGCTCTGACTGCCAGGCACCCCGTAGAGGTCCGAAACCCGACCCGTCGCGAGAGCGCCGAGGATTGGACCGGGAAGGAGAGTCCTGGTGTCGGATCGGCTCCGCGCATTGGTGTCCGTGATGGCGACGGACGCCCCCTCCTGGAGTTGGCTGCTCAGCTCCTCCGGCGATTGTCGCGCCGTGTAGCGGACTGTGCCGAGGCTCGAAAGGAGACCAGCTCGGGCCAGACGCGGCCACGCAACCCCGTCCCCGGACACCAAGAGGCTCGGCGCCGCCGTCACCGCTCGGATCGGTTCGGTCTCGCCAGTGATCCGGTACACTTCGACCGGGGGAAGCAACGCGTCGGTCCGGTCAGCAACCGTGTCCTCTGTTGGTTGGAGAACGTTTTCCCCTCGCTCCCCGAACCTGGCCACCTGGCGAAGATCGGGGTCGAATCGGAGCGAGTTGAGCTGACTTGGGCGGGGGATCCGGAGTGCCCGCCAGTCGAGGTCGTTCCGGATGACGAGGTAGGAGATGCCCAGCCGCCGAGCAATCGGACCGATCGCCCCGATCTGGTAGTTGCCGCTGCTCAGATCATTGCCCAATGCCCGGACGAGGTTCGCCGTGTCCGCCGTCGCGTTGCTCAACGGCTGGCTCAGCACGTACGGCCTGCTGAAGAGCGACGAGACCAGATCTCCGTCAGGTGCCCGCCCCCACTGGTACACCGCTGAAGCGACGGACGGAACGATGAGCACCCGCCCTGCCGCAGGTTGTTGATCGACCCAGGCTGCCGTTTCGTACCAGTAGTCCGGAATGTCTCCTTGGAGGCCGTTCGTGCCCGAGTACAGCGCGCCGTTGATGAGAGGCTGGCCCACGATCACGATCACGAGCCCGACGGCGACGAGGCTTCCTGAGCGCAACCAACGATGACTCTTGGCGCGCTGAGCGAACCAGTACACCCCGAGGCCGAAGAGCACCGACGTCGCCAAGAGAAGCCCCGGGCCGGCCTTGTAGGAGTTCCTCATCGCGAAGGTGACCGGTATTTCGCGGTAGAGCGTGAGCAGGAAGCGCCCGAGGGGCGACGGATCCATGAACGGGTATCCACCCACCATCGAGGCCCCTGCCAGGAGCAACACGGTCCCGAGAAAGAGCCGTCCCTTGAATCGCGAGAAGGCCACCACTGAGAACGCCACGACGATCGGCACGAACGAGAGCGCCACCACCGGCCACACATTGAGGAACCCGGTGACCTGGGGAAGAGCGAGTTTCCCACCCGGGTTCCAATAGGCCAGCCAGAAGCCCAGGCCTCGAAGGCTCTCGGACCAGCTGGAGGACTGACTGACGGCTTCAGCTGACTCCGAGATCGCCAGGTTCTCGGCCAGGTTGGCCGCCGTCAACCCTGAACGCGCAGACGCTGACAACACGGTGAGGGCCGTGAGAAGCCCTGCAGCGAACGTCCAACGGACCATCGCCCGGCCTGTGGTCCGGCCTGTGAAGAGCAGGTACGCCGCAAGAGGGATCAACGGCAACGCGGCCCAGACCATCCCAGGCGGATTGTTCCACCCGGACAACGCGATGAGCAGCGTGAAGACGGCCGCCCAACGCCACCGGGACTGCGACGTGACTCCTCGCAACATGGCGAACATCAGCCAGGGGAAGACAGCGGCGTTGACGTATAACGACGACGGGATGAGGAACGTCAGGGTGTACGGGGCGGCGAGCCACCAAGCCCCGGCCACCACAGGAGCGATCCTGGACCGCGGTGCGAACTCGCGGGTCAGATACGCGACCCCGCTCGCACCACCGAACAGAAGGGCAGCATGCGAGAGCCGCTCGACCAGCCACGGCGCCGAACCTAAGAGGCGCAGGAGCCCCAGCACCCCCACGAACAGCTGGCCCTGGCCGCCGGCCGGCCCGCCGAGGTTCGCCTGGCTGTCCCATGCCGTCATTCCCGACGCAAGAGCACGAGAGGGATTCCAGTACCAGATGAACCGGTTGTCCGCGACCCACCAGCCCCAGTTCGTTGCCAGGAGGATGAAAACCGTCACCACCGCGAACAACAAGGCCACCGGCCAGAGCCGACGAAGAGGTTCCCCGGTGATCGCGCTTTCTCTCGATTGGTCCGGGTTCTCGTCGCCCGTCGCCAGGCGTGCGGCTTGGCGCCTCGGCTCTAGGAGCGTTCGAGCGAAGATCGCCGCGGCAGCGACGACGAGCGCGAACATTGCGAAGTTCAGCCAGCTCCAGGTGAGCGAAGGATAGTCAGCCCCATTGGTGGCGCCAGTCGACGCAGCCTGAGCGCTCACCGGGCCTGACAGGACGACGTCGGCGCAACCAGCCAGAAGCACGACGGTTGTACCTCGAAGAATGATCCGTCGCACCTACTGCCGTCCTTGGAGACTCAGTTGGGAAGGATCGAGCAAGAGCAACATCTCCGCGGCGAGGCACGCGATGGCCGTGCACCAACGCTGCTTCAACTTGTCACAACAAGACAATCTTACAGGGCGGTCCGCAACCTCAACCAACACTAAGCGGCACCACGTGTCGCAGAGCCGACCGCGGTAGCGTTCGGCGTCATGTCGTTGGAGAAGCCTCTCGTGAGCGTCATCGTCGGCGTGCACAACGGGGAAGCATTCATCGAGCGCACGATCAACTCGGCGCTGGCTCAGACCCTAGACGACATCGAGATCGTCGTCGCCGACGACGGTTCCACTGATGGCACCGGCGACATCGTTGAGGGATTCGTTTCACGAGATCGACGCGTTCGTCTCGTTCGGAGCCCACAGGGTGGCGCCGGACACGCCCGAAACGTTGCCGTCGAGCACGCCCGCAGTGGCCTAATCGCCGTCCTAGATGCAGATGACCTGTGGCGGCCGGACAAGCTCGAGCTCCAGCTCGCCGCGTTGCGCGATGGTCCCGACCGCACCGCTGCCGTCGGATGCCTCGCGGTCACGATCGACACCGACGACCTCATCATGGCGGCCCTCCAACCCTTCAGCGCCCAGGTCATGGACGTCCTGGCAGGATATGCGCTTCTCCCGGTTGTCCTCAGTCCGTTGCCCTGGTGCGGTTCACTACCGCTGTTCGACCGCGCCGCATTCCTGAGAGTCGGGGGTTACGACACGTCGCTGACCGTCTACGAGGACTATGAACTGATGCTCCGCCTCGCCGAGCGCTACCAGATCATCGCACTCCCCGAGTTCCTCGTCGGCTACCGCAGGTACCCGCAAAGTCGGTCGACAGATGCGGCGAGCAACCTTGCGACCGAGACTGCGGTCCTGTCCGACCTGGTGCAACGGAACCGGTGGATCCCGCCAGAGGTCGTCCGTCGACGCCGGGCCAACGGGCACGTGTACACCTCCGCGACCTGCCTCGAGGCGGGCGACCTCATGGGTGCTCTGATGGGTGGTGTCCGCGCCATCGCCTGTGACCCGGCGGTGGTCTTGCAGGACGAGGGGACGCGCGCATTGGTGAAGCTGATCCGGGGTCGTCACTCGCAGGCGTCGATCACCTCGTTGGTTTTCCCGGATGACCTTGACCGGTTCCTCGCCCAAACGATCGACAGTCCGTCACTCCGGCGCCGAGTGTTCGAGTGCATTGACTGGAACCGGTATGTGGCGAGTCGGCGCACCGAACTGACTCACCGGTTCACCGTACTGAGATGACCCAAGAAGCTCGCCTCCGGCCCCGGGGTCCAGCCGAAGCCGGGCTATGAACATCCCGTCAGGTCCCTTTAGCGACATCGTCCAGCGAGGCACGAATCAGGTGGACCGGGCGAGGAGCGACATCCGCCTGCTCGGGTCGTGCTTCCATCAGCGAAGGGGGACCGGCCTTTACATGGGATGGGTGGGTTTCGGGAACCTCGGGGACGAGGCACTCTTCGACGCGTTCAGGGCTCAGGTGGAGCCCTCCCTGGACCTCCATGGATCCCAGTTCTCGAGATCGACCGTCGGTGGACTCCGATTGCTCGCTTCGCGTAAACCCAACGTCACCGACGTCGTGCTCGGAGGAGGGACACTGATCGGGAGAGAACCCTGGGGGCGCCGGTACGCAGCTCTCTGCGCGCAGTTCCCGGATTCGAACCGCTGGACGGTGGGGGTTGGCGTCGAGGACCCGAACGAACCGGGAACAGGCTCGCCATCTTCTTGGCGACGGGACCTCGATCAGTTCATGGCCGTTCTGCCGGAGTTCGCCGCCTTCTCGACGAGGGGACCCCGCTCGGCGGCTGTGCTCGAGCATCTTGGGCTGCGCGCTCCATGGGTTGGGGACCCCGCTCTCCTGCTTGGTCCCGATGCGCTGATCCCCGACTTCCGGGAACGCTCACTACTCGTGTCGGTGGGAGAGGTCGACAGGGTGGTGGGGTCTTCCTCGTTGACGATTGTAGCGGAGGTCGCTCGGGCGACCAGAAGGCTTCTCGCCGAAGGCTGGAGGGTCACGGTGGTTCAGGTGTCACGACGGGACAAGGCCGCGGTGACCTCACTGGTCGACGGCCTCCGGGCCCACCGCGCTGTCACAGTTGCGCCTCCGACTACTGATTGGCGCTCCTTCCAGACGCTGGCGGCAGACCATCACGTAGGAATTCACGTCCGGTTGCACCCCGGCGTGCTTTCCGCCGCGACGTTCGCACCCTTCATCCAGGTCGCGTACTTGCCAAAGAACAACGACTTCATCGAGTCCATCGGCCAGGATCGTCACGGCTTGTCCGCGGCCTCGGTCACGGCTCCAGAAATCGTCGAGGCAGTTCTTCAGCTGGCCGAGGAGCGAGAGGGAGTGCAGCAAGAGTTGTTGACAGCCGTCACCGATCTGCGGAGTCGGCTCCATCGCGAGTTCGCGCTCGGCCGAGGTTTGAGGTAGGGCGATCAACCGACCTACCGCTGAATATCCAATCCAGATCAACGTCCTTGGCCGGGACGCCCTGCTGACTCCCGGAAATGCGTCGATAGAGGAAGGCGCTCGCGAATCCGATCGAGAACGTGCCTATCAGCCAGGCCGCTGCCGCGCCGGCCAGAGAGTATTGAGGAATCAGTACGAGGGCCGGGCCGAGCAACACGAATGCAAGCAGAAGTGGCAGCCCAACCATTGACCGTGACCGGCGTTGGACCCGGACACACGTCAACGCCACGCTGTAGACGGCCAAGGGAAGGCAACCAAGGGCGAGCCAGCGCAGTAGGACTGCTGCATCGGAGAAGCCCGAGCCGTAGATCACGGGGATCAGCGGCGAAGCCGCGACCATCCCAATCGTGAGCACGAGAGCCAGGACCAGGGCGAGACGGAGTGCCTGTCTGGCCTGCGCTGACAGATTCTCTCCCCGATCCCCCTCGACCAGCAACGCCGTCCCGACGCTGAACAGAATGATGGTGGCCATGACCGTCACGTTCCATGCGATGAAGAACTGCGCGTTGGTCGACGGGATCACCGAGAGCGCCACGATCACGGGGAGGGCCATGAACGCCAGCTGTCCCCCGAGGGTGGACGGGACAGCCACCGCGGCGAACCGAACGATGGTCCCGACATTTGCTGGAAGCGGCCAAACGGCGAGCCAGTGAGGCGCCCGACGCTGGGTGAGGAACCATGTCACTGGGGCCCCGACCGCCACCACGCCATTCGAAGCGACGAACAGCGCTAGCGGGGATTCGCTCATTCTCCCAGCCGTCACAAGGAGGATGGCGCAGATGTTCACGATCAAGGCTCGGCCGAGCATCCACCCGTACCGTCGCTCCGCGAGTAACCGCATCTCGATGATCAGGCTCCATGCCCCGCCGACCCCGACCAGGATGAACACCAGCACGCCGTTTGCATCCATGAATGGTTGGAGTTGGCTGATGCCGACGACTCGGGCGACGACATAGACCGCAAGCGAGACGACGGCCATCGTCGCTCCGGCGACCAGTGCAGCGATGTTGAGCACCACCCGGTCGCTACGCTCGTCACCCCTACCGAAACGAGCGACAACGACGATCAAGGGCAAGGTCACGGGGAAGTTGAGAAAGGTCAACAGCGAGCCGAGCACCGCGGCGCGACCCACGATGTCCTGAGTCGTGGTTCGCGCCGCGACGGCCCAGAAGATCAGACTTCCCGCTGCCGTGATCAGCACGGCGGCGCTGTAAGCCGCGGAGCCGCGGAACAATGTGTTCTTCGAGAGGTCGAGAACCTGCCGATGCAGCCTCCGCGTCCGGTCCACAGACGCTCCAGTTCCCGAGCTCACCTCGATCGTGAGCTTCTGCGCCGGGGCGGTGTGAGCTCGATCGCTCGCTCCGCCGCGAGCACAAGCGCTTCCGCAGCTCTCCCCCACGTGAACTGCAGCGCTCGGGTTCGGGCTGCTCGGCCCATGGCCCCTCGGCGCTCATGATCCTCGCACAGCGCGACCCAGCTCGAAGCCACGGCGCGGACATCGGATTCGAGCAGACCGGTTTCACCATTGACCACGGCATCGCGCACGCCGGGCGCGTCGAAAGCGACCGCTGGCGTCCCCTGGGACGCTGCCTCCACGATCACCAAACCCCAACCTTCTCGGTAAGCGCCGTGGATGAGAAGCCATGCCGCGCCGAGGAGCTCGCGTTTGCGGTCATCGGGCACTCGACCGAGCCACTCGACGCCCTGCAATCCTCGGGCCTCCAGTTCCTCCCGCTCAGGCCCCCCGCCGACGATGGCAAGCGTTCCGCCGGTCTGAGGCTGGACCGCCTCCCAGGCGTCGAGCACACGTCCCGTTCCCTTGTTCGGCTGGAGACGGCCGATGACGAGGAACAGCGGCGACTCCGACTTCGGCAGCGGCGGCACCAGAAGGTGGTCATCCAGACCGAGCGACAGCAGGTGGATCAGATCAGCCGACACACCGAGACCGATGAGCTCCGACTCGGTCGACCGGGAGATGGTGAGGAACTCGGTCGATCGGTACAGACGTGGAAGGAGGTTCCGTTCGAAGTACCACCCCGCGCTCGCCACGGGACCAGGAAAGTGGGCCTTCCATTGGCCGGCGTGAACATGGTGGAACAGGCAGACGCGAGGGCCTTGCCACCACAACGGGGTGCTGAATCCGACACCGTTGACAACGTCGACCACCACGTCATGGTCCTTGAATCGACGGGCCAACCAAGGACTCCGTAGGTACTGCGAGAACGTCCCACCCGCGTCGACGACGTTGTAAGCCCGCGGCTCGACGGGACCTCCACAGATCAAGGCCACTTCGTGGCCGCGAGCCTGCAACTCGCGTGCCAACCGGTCTACGACGACTTCCGAGCCCCCCGCATTCGGATGGGCCAGGTCCCTCCACGCGAGGAAGAGAACTTTCATAGTCTGGTCTGATGCGGACGCGCCACGAACTGGTATCTCGTCAGCTCGAGCCCCTGTCGCCGGGTCTTCCCCTCAGGCCCGCTGATCGGTCCGAACATCGTCACTTCTCCAGACTACAGAAACGATCTACGGCCCCTACGCCTTGCCCCGGCGTCAGCGAGGACCTCGCCGATCGCGGTGCGGTACGTCTTGGCGAACGCCTCGGCTCCCATGGAATCCCACATCGGTCGACACCAGCGCAGCGTGAGGAAGAGACCACCGAGGAGGCCAGTCGCACCCATCACGATCGTCTGTGGCGCCCGACACGGCGGAGAGAGCCATACCGGTGCGCTTTGATGGACGGGTTAGTCAAGGCTTCACCACTCACCGGGCCGAGATTGGAGACTCGGGTCGTCGCCTGCGACCGATCGAAAGTCACCCCGGACACGACTCGGGGCAGCGTCTCTGTGAGCCTCGCCGGAAGGGCAGCCGCGACCCCCATAGCGGCGGTGGCCGGATCGCTCACCGGACGCTGCTTCGCTCGGCTTGTCCGGGCGCTGACCACCTCGAGTAGATGGCCGACACACTGGCGCTGAGCAGGATCTGACCAGACTGTCGTCTGGCCTGCGTGGTTGCCGACCGACGCGAACTGCTCTGAAGTGACGCGCCCCGAGATGGTGTCCATGGCCATGAGAAAGTCCCCGCTGGTGGCCAGATGAGGTCCCCGCAGGTGGCCACGGAAAGTCCCCGCTGGCGGCCGGCGGAAGTCCTCACTTCTCACTGAAGCATCCATCTTGAGTGCCCCTCGGCCGGTGACGGTGTCGGTGTCTAGTGCTCTGTCCGTGATCGTTCGTAGGGCGCGTCCACCACTTGAGGTGCTGGGCCTGTTTTGATCTGGGGATGTCCACTCCTGTGAAGGTCCGGCGGTTGTCGGATCACGAAGGCCGCCAGTTGC
>Ga0335398_10008173_pt1 | contig 12508 bp, 10 predicted proteins | sample BON03_FD_205742 | JGI IMG/M metagenome (GOLD analysis project Ga0335398, IMG submission 205742) | Freshwater microbial communities from Lake Bonney liftoff mats and glacier meltwater in Antarctica - BON-03 (spades assembly) (version 2) | ecosystem: Environmental > Aquatic > Freshwater > Ice >...
TCAACCACAGGAGTCTCAACCTTGATGGCCTTGGCTTTTGGCACAAACATATCCATCTGAACCGCAGCTTCGGCGGGGGCCTTATTCAGGAAGGCGTTTATGTTAACTTTAGCTTGCCCACTTATGCTGGAATTACTCCCCAGTGTTTGTAGCTCCTGTGCCATTTCAGGACTGTTAACATCCTTCCCTAGCATGCGTTTGCGTATAGGGGCACGGGGGTTTATACCTAGCTCATCAAAGAACGCTGCGCCCGCTGGTTGGGGCATGGGGGCTACTTCTTGTTCTACTGGGGCCTCAGTCTTGGCTCGGGGGACGGCTGGGAACTCTAACTGCCCTTCTACCCCACGTCCGGTCCGGTCCCGCACCTGTTGATTTGCAAGGTTCTGAGCCTGCCGCTGCGCAGCTAACGCACCCTCCCGCTCCTGTTCTGGGGCGGTTAGGGTGTCACCTACTACAGGGGCCTTCTCTGGGATTAGGGCTTCCAGTGGGCTCGACCCCTTGGCCTGTTCCACTTCATTGCGGGTAGTTTGCACTGCCTCTTCCGCTGCTTGTTGCTGCTCTGCGTTGAGGTATGCGGACCGTACAGCTACTGCTCGGTCTATTGTGGACAACTCTTCGGGGGTGGGGATGGCGTTAGTAAACCCTTGACGGCGCAGCTCCGCACTAAAGGCTCTGGTCAGGTCCTCAGTGTTGCCAATGCCCTTATTCTCAATAATAGGAAGCAGGACGGCACGGCGGGTTTCCACGGTGTTTTTCTGGCGTGTGGCCTCTACTTGGGCGTCGGTCGACTCTAGCTCTGCTGCCTTGCGGGCCTCTTCCTGTGCTGCTAGGGCTGCATCCTCTTCTGCCTGTAACTGCACAAGGGTATCCTCATCCACCATGTCTTGGGTCTGGCGGGTTTCCATCTCATCTATCATGTCCCGCTGAGGGGTAGGAGATTCGACGGTACTAGTCTGAGGCCCTTCAGGGGTTTGGAAGGCTTCACTGCGCAGCAAGGAGTTAACACGGCTCACTACGTCAGGCTTGTTGGTTACAACAAGGGGAGAGGCCGCGTATTGTTCCAGTATGTTTCTTGCTTGTAGGCGCTGTTCTGGGACTGCCATGTCCAGACCAAACAGACGGTTCGCAGTGCTCTTATCTAAATCTAGGCCGAGCCCGTATAAGTCATCCGCAGACAGGACTGTAGGGGAATCCTTGCGCCCAACCAAGTCGCTGTCTTCAGTACGCGGGGGTGGGGTAGGGGGGCCAACAGGTTCTGCCGCGGCTGCATCAATGCCCCGCCCACCACGGCGTCTGCCGGGGATAATAAGTTCTGTAAGCCCTTCAAGTAGCCCGCCTACCCCCGCGCCGTACCCAAACGACTGCCCAGTGTCTGTGAAGACTCCACGCTCTGGGTCATAAATCCCTTTCTGAATGAGGTTCTGAGCTATCTCACTTGTGGCTTCCTGCACACCCTCGTCTATCATAGCCTCAGTTATCCGCCCAACGGCTGAGGACTTCATACGGCGTTCGATACGGGACAGGACTGAGTTACTAATATCCTCGGCAACTTCTTTGCCCAGCTTGGGCCCTATCAGACGTTCAACACGCTTGAGTATTCGACCCGGACCAAACATCTCAAGGGCTCCGGGGATAGTTCCCCAGCCTGCCGCACTGCTAATGTCCTCTTCACTGGCCCCTCCGGCCGTAGCACGCTGGGCAGCCTCACCTGCACCTGACGCCACACCCAGAGCAGTGCCTGCAACAAGAGCTACGGGCAACCCTAAAGGCCCCAATGCTAGGAACGGGGCCGTAGACCCAAGCCCCTGCATTAAGTTTATGTAAGTGTTGTCCTCATAGGCTTTGCCCGGAGCTAAGGCTTCGCGTACTGCGTCGCCCCCACGAGTAATGCTGGCACGGGCGGCCTGCTCTTGTTCTTCAGGCAACAGGAATGAGGCACCAGTAAGGACAGTCTCCCCAAGACCTAGGGCACCACCGAGCAGGGCTTTACCTGTTTCTGGTATATACCCTAATAGGGAAGTCTCCTCTTCAGGCTCGGGAACAGTAGGGCGTCGAAGTTCACGGTACGCAGCAGCAACCTTCTCAAAGTCTGCAGACCCCTTCTTGTCCTTGTTCTCAATCAACCACTGGGCGTACGCGTGTACTGAAGCCATCAACTATACCCCTATGGTGTATTTCCAAGTCCTACTATGTCATCAGCGGTTAGAAGTCGGGATACTGGCACCCCCATACTCGCCCCCATCTGCTCCGCGGCACTGCGCTTGTTGGCAATGTCCTCTTGCAGTACTGCGATCTGGGCAGTCATCGTGGCTTTGTCCCCAATAGGATTGGTGATTAGGTCATTCAAATGGCCCTGCAGCTTGTCTGCTTGTGTAACGACAATATTGTATAGGTCTATGGCGTTGCGTCGGGATTGGGCATCAGTAGCCCCACTACGGACTACCGCTTCCATCTTAGCAATTGACAGGTCAAACACCTGTTTGTCCGTCGCTAGTTTGGCTGCTGCCGCTCTTGTCTCATCAGATACTGCTGCCTGCATGATAATCTGCATCGCTTGGGTTACCCCGGCACTAGCTTGCTCGTAGGCCGACTGGCCTGCCCTGCTACCTGCCTCGAACGCCGCTGTACGGCTTTCTCTATTTATACGTTCTTGCTCTTTAGAGTCGGCAAAGCGCCCTTCTGATTGCTGGCGGCGAGTTTCCATCGCGTTATCCCCCACTGCTGTAGTACCTTCAAGTGCGGCGATACCACTACGTGAGATCATATTAGAGCTACTAAGCCCGCGCAGGAGAGCATTTATTTTCTGGTCCCGCAGCCTTTTGGGGTCTAGCTGTGCGGTGTAATAGGCATCGCTTTCTTGTTGCCGAAGATCATACGCGGCCTTCATCTCAGGAGTCATTGCATACGCTGCTGTAGCTAGTGCGCGCTGCCTGTCTTCTTCGGCCAGTCTTTCCTGAGCTGGGTCGACGGCTACCTTTCTTCCAGCTGCCAATTCTATGTTGTCCCGTAAAGGGGAACGGGGTAGAGCTGCTAAAACAGAATCTACGCCAGCTGGGGTTGCAGTAGGCGCAGCGTCCGCTGGGGGTGCCGTAGGTGCCGGAGGGGGTGCCATAGGGGTTGCAGTAGGCGCGGGCGCGGGCGCAGGCTGTTCAGGCCGAGTCGGGAACCTAGGAGTATTCATGCTTCTCCACAGTGCTGCTAGCCCGCTCTTTCTGGGTTCCTGTGGGGCAGGGGCCTCACCCAGCACCTCAGTGGCCTTTGCTCTGGCTTCTTCAGGGCTCATCCCTGCACCTACTGCCTCCGCATATATTCTGTTTCTGTTTGCGTTGTACCCCCTCACCATATTTTCAGGGACAGGAGGGATGACTATGGAATTGACCTCCTCCCGTGCGGCCTCTGGGGTATATCCCGCTGATAGCAAGCTAACATACAAGGCATTTTTTGCCGCTGTCTGGCCACTTGTTTCTTGTACTACTGACCCATCTTCCCCACTGTAGCCCTTGGCACCACTGAACGCCCGCTCGATTACTGCGGGGTCAAAAGTGGACTTCATCTGTGCCATTTGTTGCTGGATAGCGGCCTTCTCTTGGGGGGTGGTAGCTGCCTGCATTGCTGCCTGCATTTGGCGATAGGCCTGTAGGAACCTAGACACGTCCTCATCCATGAGGCGCTTGCCAACTGAGGTGTTTTGTCTGACAACAGAACCTTCTGGCCCCGCGTAGCCAATAATCCCGCCCCTAGCCATACCACCACTACCGGTACGCAGTGCGTCTGCTTTCTGCATAATGTTAGCGTACTCATCCATACCAGCTTGGGCTTTGATACTCTCTATTTCCGCTTGGGCTTGGGCTTTATCTTGTGGGGTAGCTTGTGGGCTATTAACTATTGCCTGTGCCACCAAATACCGGCGGGCATCTGCCATGCGCTGGGATTCCATAGGGTCGACAGTAGGGGCGCTATTGGGGATAGGCCCTCCCGGTGCGTACCCAACAATACCTCCCATAGCCATACGGGCCATATTAGGCGCAGCTTGTGTAGGCAGGCCACCCATAGGACGTTGCTGTGCCGCCATGTTTCTACCCTGTTGCTGCATGCCCGGGGCAAGGCGTTGTGCTAATCCACGTAGTCCCTCTTCTGCGGCTAACTTCTTGCGTTCCACTACTGTAGGGGGCGTAGGGGTTGGTTGGTTGGCTGCCATCAGTTGGTCGGCAGCTTTCATTGCCTCTACTGCGTCATTGTACTTCATGGCGGCTAGAGTACGGGGGTCAAAAAGCTGCTCTTCCGTATCACTAGTCACTACATCCATAGCCGCAGCCATACGGGTGTTATCCGCAGGGGGTTGCATAGGGTTAGGCTGTTGCATAGGGTTAGGCTGTTGTGGCATAAGTGCGCCTAAACCTTGTTGTGGCTGTGTCATCATGGTCTCCCCCTACTTACCTTTATACTCGTTAAGTATGTCTAGAATTGATTTGGCTGTACCGGCTGTACCGGCAAGATTTTGTAACCCGCTAGGCTGGGTATACGAGTACGCTTGTGTCTCTATCGGCAAACCCTGCAACAGCGAGTTCATAAATTGCACTTGCTTGTAGGGGTAGTCCCGTTCTTGTTCGAACTGGGCCATGTCCGCCGTCATACCTTCTTGTTCGATACCACGTTGTGTGGCACCCGCTGATTGTTGTGCCTCTAGTACATTGAACCCATACCGGTTATTCACGTCTTGTACTTGGCGTGCGCGATCTTGCTCGGTATTGAACTGACTTTGGGCCTGAGTAAATGCGTCTTGGTACCCTTGGCCTGTAATGCCCGACAGGCGGTCTAATAAACCACGTTGTAACTCCGCTTCCGCAACCCCTTGACGTGATCCACCGTAAGCACCGGCTTTACCATACTGGCTCTGTAGGGTTTGGGCTTGGATTGCTGCTTGACGCATGGCGGCTTCATACTGTGGGTTAAGCACGCCCTGTAGGTAGGGAGTCATGTACTGCTGTAGGGTATCCCCAGAAGCAGGTGTATAAGTAGGCGTAGCCCCACCAGCAAGTTGCTCAGCAGTTAGTGGTTGGTATCCTGCACCAGTAAACGACATAGGGTTATACGCACCCATGTTTTCAGGTATACCTAGAGAACCGAGTCCTTGGTATACTTGGGTTTGCAACGCTGAAGGCCCAGCGGTAAGTGGGCCTTGGTATGCCGTGTAGGGCATCTGGGTAGCAAGTGCTGATCCACGACCGAGCATATTGGTTACATAGGGGCCAGCCCAACTGGATAGCGCAGACTCTTCCGCTCTTGAACTAGCGTTTCCTCCGGCTGCTGCGATTTCTGCTGCGGTTGCGGCCATAATTACCTCACACTAAATAGTTATTGGGGTCGATTTGACGACCTTGTTTGGTGGTACCAGTACGATCTTTACGTATTCTATCCATCATACTGTATAAGTTCTGAGCGCCAGCATCAGAGTTACCGTTCCCTAGATGACTTACTACATCCGCAGGTACTACAAACTCGCCATCGCTAAGTTTAGCGGGTTCCATGTTGTTGATTGTAGCAGGAATTTGATCCGCCATACCATCAGTGGGGCCGCCTAAATAGTAACCGTTTACATTACCACCTTGAGCAAACTTAGTGCCCCCCATCTTGTTATACATAGCGGTTATTTGCTGGGTGTTTAAATCTGGGTACTGCGCAGTAAGTTGCGATGGGGTCATATACCCTTGGTTTATTAATTCAAACCCAATTTCTTCCTCAGTATACTCCGGGAACATCCCGGCAATCTCTTTAACTGTAGTCTCCCCACTATTGGCTAGCCGCCCGAGTAGCTGTTCTATGGTGAGGTCGGGGGTTGCTTGTTGGTAGTAGGTTAAAAGCTCATCCGGTGTCATCATACCCGTGTTTAGTAGCCGATCTGCTACCACTTCGGGAGTAACGCCAAATTGCTTTGCGACACCGGTTATATTGGTTTTCCCCGATGCAATAAGGTCTGCAACCCTCCGGTACTCATCCGCCGTATATTCGTTATCTACGGCAATCGCGCTATAGGCATCAGCAACGTCTTTCTTATTTGTTATTCCCGTATATGCGTTCTGTATACCCGCCCCCCCACCAGAGATACCTAGACTAGCGGCTAGCTGGTCAAGGTCGTACCCACTATTTACCAGTTCCGTAATCTGAGCATCGGTAAGGGTCTTGTTATAGTACGGCCCAAGGAAGGTATTGTAGGCATCAGCGGCTGTCTGTGTACCGGTAGTTGCTGCGGCATCAGCGGCTGTCTGTGTACCGGTAGTTGCTGCGGCATCAGCGGCTGTCTGTGTACCGGTAGTTGCCCCGGTAGTTGCCCCGGTAGTTGCTGCGGCATCAAAGTTTATGCCCATACTCCCGAAATAGTTTTGCATAAACTGCGCGGCCACATCTTCCGGTAAGCCCCCCAACAACCCCGCAAGTTGGTCAGTTTGGCTTAAACCCGCAGTAGGGGCGGCGGGAGCAACGGGGGAAGCCAGCGCTTTTCCCGTAGGGGTGTAGGTAGTGTCTGTAAAATATTGACGGCCCATAGAACCCGGTCGACGTGAAATAGGAGCGCCAGTAACAGGGTCGACCTTATCGGTAGTTGTAGCGAAAGCGTTGGGGGCTAGTTCACGGTTTAGGGTATATTCAGGTATGCCCCCCATGTATCCGGTGGGCTGTGAGCTACCCCCTCCCATACCCATAAACTCCCCAATACCACTGTCTGGGTTAAGTAGCCCGTATATTCCCGCACCGGCTAGCGCGCTGGTAGCTGCTCTTGTAGGGCTAAACGCACCGTCCACGCTCCACAAATCAGATAGTTTAACTGGCATATTCTAACCTCGTAATAATTGTAAGAGTGCGTTTAGCTGGGCATCTATACTCACAGCACCACCCTCGTCATAGCCTCGTGGGTTACGACCGGCTAAAATGTTTTGAATGTTGTCGGATAAGGAGGCTCGCAAATCGAAAGGGCTGCCGATATCCGCGACACCTACTTGTTCAGTAGACATACCACCGCCGCCTCGCGTAGTAATACCACGACCACCACCACCACCACCACCACCACCACCACCACCAGTTTTTATACTAGCACCACCAGTTTTTATACTAGCCCCACCCGTAGTAATGGAGTCTTGTTCTAGTACCCCCAGCTCCATATAATCTTTTATGGGGGCACCCGTTTTTATACTAGCCCCACCAGTAGCAATGTCTGCTCCACCCCCAGTAATGATATCTGCCAGACCACCAGTAGTAATGTCTGCTCCACCACCAGTAGTAATGTCTGCTCCACCACCAGTAATGATATCTGCCAGACCACCAGTAGTAATGTCTGCTCCACCACCAGTAATAGTTTTGCTATCTGTAGTAGTTGTGCTATCCCCAGTAATGATATCTGTAGTAGTTTTGCTATCTGTAGTAGTTTTGCTATCCCCGGTACCAGTAGTTACGCCTATGGTAACCTTGCCTTTAGCTTCGGCTTCGGCTTCGGCTTCGGCTTCGGCTTCGGCTTCGGCTTCGGCTTCGGCATCGGTGGATGTTCCCGCCTTGGAGCCTCCAGTAGGAACAGTCACCCCATACCCTTCGAGTATTTCTATAATCTTATCTATGGGTATTCCAGTAGCGTCTGAAACGGTCTGTATACCAACATCCGTTACGCTAACTTCTCCACCTACGGTCTGCCCCACTGCACCTTTAATAAGGTCATCAAGCGCCGGGATACCTGTAGATATCCCCGTGTCAATCCCGCCGTAAGTGCCCGTATAGATTGCAGTGTTCTGTCCCGGTAGATAAATGCCACCGTCCCCAAATACGTAGGTACCTGTAGCAGTAGTGGGGCTTAGTACCGCACCGACTGTCCCCCCAAAAGGCGCTGGATCGGAAGGTACGGCTATCCCACGGCGGGCATACTCCGCGAATATTTTTGCTAGTTCTTCCTTTTGGTTACCGATGGCTTTAAATACTTGGTCCTGTGCCTCTTGGTCGGCCATGTTTATATCTGGGCGGGGCGCGTTGTATGCGGCATCCAATTGGCCTTGTTGTCTATATAGTGCCTCTAGTAATTCATCTTCGGTCAAGTTCCCGTAGGGGGATGCGGCAGCTTGTTGGCTAGCCAAGCCCGCAAGGTAGTCTAGGGGTGTTCGCGCACCACCCCCGTCCGTAGAAGAGCCTGATAGCCTCCCCACTCCCGAACTATAACTATTATAAGTAGAGGAAGAACTGGGTGCATAAGAAGTGTTGAAAGGTATATTTGCGGGGGGTTGACGCTGCCCCATCCCGGATAGAGAGTCGCTACCCCAAACGTAGCTGCCCTTGGTACCATCAAAACGCTTAACCATTATCTTTTCCTAGGGTCATGTTGGTAGAACAACGGGTAAGGCTGAAGCAAAAGTAACCGCTACAGAACAAGACGGTACCGCCGGGTGGTCTACAGTAGCTGCCTGTGTATCTAGCGCGGCGTCTAGGTTGTCGGAGGACCACTTGAACTCTATGTACTGCCCCGCTACCAAATCCACAACAAAGGCGGCTGCGAGGTGCCTAATGTCAGCCGCACCTACAAGGGCGTATTGCCTAGCAGTATTGGGCATGTCTACCCCATTGCGCGCTACCCACACGTATATGATCTTTGAACTCACGGAAGAACTTGCCAACTGTCCTGAAAATTCAACACTATACACCCCCGAGTACGTAGCCGTTATCCTACTATTATCGCCGCCCGTTATAGCAACAGCATTGCTCAAGTACGTATCGCCAAACGAAATAACCTGCCCCACATCTACCACTGCTATCGGCTGGTCTACGGTAGAGAAGAAAAGCCCGTTCGGCATGTCTAAAAACCGCCCACCCAGATCACCAAATACCACGTTAACCGCATTGCTTAGCAGGTTAAAAAATAGCCGCAGGATGCTGTTCAAGGCATCCAGATACTCCTTTTGCGGCGTATCCTTGGGTATCGGAAGCGCAGGCGTCTGAACTTTTTGTACCAGCCTATCCCTAATAGCCACTAGCCCCTCCTGCCATCAGGTCGCATATCTAAACGAGGGGTACCCAGCTTCCACGCCACACCCAGTTCAGTAGACTCAAACTTAAACGCCATCTGCCTACCACGTACACGGACAAATACCTGCCCGGTAAACTCTTGGATAGGTACAACCGCCGTACGGGTCACACCAGCAAAGTTAGTACCCCCGACAGAGGCAGGGTCGTTATACCCAGAACCTGAGTTTTGCAGTGGCAATAAAGTCATTACTGCGGATGGGTTTGCAGCAGTAGACCCGACAAACGTCACATCAGGCAGCATCCTGCTAACGAACATGAACTTGTCGCCATCATCCAAGTCAAACTCAGAGGAGACAAGCGTAGCTGTAATAGGAACCGCAGTTGCATTTTCTTGATTGTCGTAGCCAACTTCTTGCTCTACCAAGTTGTTGCTGTAAGTAGCAGCTAGTGGGTTTTCTCTATGGTCGGCGTCCATCCAAGCACTGCGCGACAGGTTCCCGTAATACCATATATCTTGTAAGTAGTTGTACACTACGTAGCGGTCATTCTGTGTAACCCCTGCGGAACAATAGAACCACCAAACTTCATCAAACCGCTCGTTAGTACCAGCAACAACTTGGGCGTACTGAGAGTAGTTAAAGTCGTTGAATATATAGCTGTGGATGCTGCAAGGTAGCGTTTTAATCGTACCGTCGTAGATATAGAACTTGTCCGTACCCATCCAGTAGGCGGTGTTGCTAGCGTAAACTGCTGCATTAGGGCTAGCTATAGTGATGTTGTCACCAAGTAGCTGTGCACCCCAAACCTCTGGAGCGCCTAAATATTGAAGGCCATACACTGCGCCATTCGTCCAGACTAGAATCTCTTGCCGTGCTTGGAGTGCAGTCACAATCTCACTGCCCCTTGATAAGCGTAAGCTACCGGCTTGGTTGGTAGCAGCAGGTGTCCAGTTAGCTACGTCTTCTTGGTGAGACCAGCGGATAAGCATGGGGTCAAGCACACTAGTGCCTATATCATTAGCCCCGAAGCAGAAGGCAAACCGGAAGATGTCCGACACGAAGGCTTTATTAGCTATTACAGGAACGCCTGACGCCCCAACAAGGGAAGACACATAGACCGCACGGGTACTCACCCCAGTACTTGCGGCCCAGTAGAAAAGCTCGCCCCCACGGTAGGTAAAGAATAGGTCCTCGCCAAAGTTAGCTTGACTCCACAAACGAATTGGTGCGTCTGTAGCTCCGCCAAAGCCCCACGTACCAGAACTCCAAGTACCCGCACTCCACCCAGTAAATGGCACGGCAGTCTCAGAACCCGTGTTGATTTGGTACGCCGCAGTAACAGTGCCACCCCCATTAGCAGTAGAAGAAGCGGTAGTCTCGGCAGTAATATTGTAGGAGTCCTCGTCTATGAAACTGATCTGATACTCGTTGTTTAGCGTAAGCCCGCCAACCGCAGTCGCCCCACTAAAGGTAACAAAGTCATTCTCAAGCGCACCGTGCGCAAGGTCAGTAACAAGGACAGTGGCAGAGCCGCTAGTAGTGTCGAAGGGATTAGTTAGAGTTACTGAGCTACGGATAGGGGTCACGTCAAAATAAGCACCGCCCCGCTCAATGTAGTACTTGAGGTTAGTGCCCACAGAAACAAGATTTTGGCTTTGTAGTGTTACCCAGTTCCACATAGAGCGGCAGACACCTAGGTAAAGTGCATTTGACAGGCGAACCCACCCACCGATCTTCTGAGGCATACCCCGTCTGAAACGCACTTTGTCGGTCTCGTACCAACCACCCTCTGCGGTATAGCGAGTATTCTCGCGGTCAACCCCGGGCTTTAGCTGTAGTTTCTGAAGCGGCATGCACTAGCTCCGTAAAAATTTAGCTTCGGCTGCGCGTCTACGCACAAGCCCTTGAAGTACTGTACCCCCACCTCGACGCCACTTATACAACTCGACTATAGCCTCGGACCAGTTATCTTCGTTAATTTTTATTCGCAGGGTGCTAGCCCGGTATCTTGCAGTGCCTAAGTTATACGCGAAATCTGTTATTGCGCCAAGGGCTTGCGGGTATTTTAGCAGGTTTGGGGAGGCTTTGAGCACCCCCACAACGTAATCATTCCGTAGAGTGTGTTCTAACCACTGTAGGGCAGTTGCTTCACCTATGGGGGCATCGTGTTCTGTGACCCTGCTACCATCAGGTTTATACACAGTACCATACCCTTGCGTCCAGTATTGGGCGGGGCATAAGTATGGTTTAGCCCGGAACCCCTCGAAGTGTTTACACAAAGCAGTCGCGACCCGCAGTGCTTCACTTATCGGCGCGGTCATGCCTGTCTGTCCTTGCGTCATGTAAAGTAGCAAAAGTTCGTTCCGGGGTCCAACCGTACCTATTAAGCCGGTCCTTAGCCGTGTCGTACTTTACCCCGCTCTCCTCACAGGCCTGAGCTAACGTAATTTGCCTCCCGTGGTACTGCACAATATGATTGTCCCTCCGGTTCCTACGCTGTGTCTTGTCGTCCGCCCACCGGCAGTTTGCTACGGTGTAGTTCCCGCTATTGTCAATACGGTCCAACGTAGTGCGTTCAGGTCTAAGCCCCATATCAGCTAGGAAAATTGTAAACTCTCCCCACCGAGGGTCAAAAGTAATCCCCCTACCGCCGTAGTCTTTGTACTGCTTATCTGCTTCCCACGTGCACCTAACCCGCATCATCTTCCAACTTCTATAGGTCGGAGACGAGTAGCCGTGTCCGTGTTTGTATGTAGGGTAGTTCACGTCTTTCACTGCGCGATTCTCCTGTTATCTCGATCTATCGACCTTCCGACAAACCAAAAACTTAGAATCATGTTCATCACAGCCATGTCATCTACTGACCAGAGAGTAATTAGAACGTTCTGCCAATTACCCCCCTGCTGCAACGCTATTGTGAAAGCCGCTATTTTTACCAGCGCGTACAGCCCTACGAACAGATAAGTCACCATGGGTCGTACAAGAGCTGATATCCCCGCGATGAATTTACCGGCGGCCTTGGCTGTGCTGGCTTGCTCTTTAAATGCCCCGCCTATAGCGTCCAGCTCCGCTATGGTCATCGCCGCTTCAGTCTGCCGCATGGCAATCTCACCGCGCACTTTGGAGAACTCCATCTCAGCATTGAGCATCGCAAGCTCGTGCTTATGGTCGCTCCCCTTAGAGAATATCTTCATGACCTCTGGTGCTAGGCGCAGCACCCCACCGAACACACCGCCGAGTAGAGTCTCTAACATTATTTATCCACTTTATTGTCCAGCTTGTCCAAAAGTTTACCCAGCAGTACCTTTATGTCTTTTATGTCATCGCGGTAATCAGTCTTACTCACATAGTTCTCCGGAATCGCCCTCACATCAGCATCCAGCCTATCCAGCGCCGTGAATACCCGATTCAGCACAATGCCGACCAGAATGCCTACGATGCCCACTGCACCATTGAACAATACTTGATAATCTAGCATTTACTTCTCCTTTGAGGGTTACTTCCTTATTTTATTT
>Ga0335398_10008174_pt1 | contig 12507 bp, 15 predicted proteins | sample BON03_FD_205742 | JGI IMG/M metagenome (GOLD analysis project Ga0335398, IMG submission 205742) | Freshwater microbial communities from Lake Bonney liftoff mats and glacier meltwater in Antarctica - BON-03 (spades assembly) (version 2) | ecosystem: Environmental > Aquatic > Freshwater > Ice >...
TATATATATATATATATATATATATATATATATATATATATATATATATATATATATATATATATATATATATATATATATATATGTGCGATGTGGGGCGACCGTCCTCCGGCAGCGCGATGCGCGCGAGCGAGGCTGCCTCCTCGAAGATCGCTCAGCCAAGAGAGCAAGCGCCCCCAGCCCCGGCTGGCACTGCCAAGTGTGCTAAGCCAGGGAGTGCGCGGGCGGCGCGTCCCTGTCCCAGTCAGTCTGTGCCTGTGCTCAGTGCTTTGTATTCGTGTTTCTCCCTTTCCTGTCCCTGTCCCTGCGCGAGGTCCATGGTCATGTGTCGTGTGTGTCTCTTATGATGATAGATGATGATGTTCACCGGGTTTACCCCGGCCGCCCCGTGCGTGCGGTTCCGGGTGGCCGCCCGGCGCCCGTCCTCCGCCCCGATGGAGCAGCTCGGCCCGCTCGGCTGGCCGGGCGGGCGGCCGGCCGACCGGCATCAGAGCCGCTTGCGGTCGCCGGGGCGGCGCGGCGCCATCGCGCTGCGATGGCGCCGCGCCTACCCCCGGCGAGCCGAATCTGGGGGAGTGCGCCCGGTCGCCCTGGCGGGGCACCTCGACACTGGACAGCACCACACCTCCAGCCTCAGAGGCGGTTGGCTTGCACAGGGGCTGTGGCGCTCAGCTCGAGTGGCGGGTGCTGCATCCCGACCCGCCGCCGCCGGCGCCGGCGGCGGTGCCGGCGCCGCCGCCGCCGCCGCCGCCGCCGGCGGCGCCCGCACCGCGCGCGAGCGCCGGCATCCAGCGGCTCATCGCCTACGAAGGGCGCAGCGCGGGCGCGGCCGAGCCGGGCGGGGCCGAGGGCGCGCTCGGGCCGGCGCCGAGGCGGCACATGGGCACCGTGTCGGCGCGCGTGGCCGCGCGCCAGGCCGGGCAGCGTGCCTCTCCGCGATTCACAACAACACCCAATTCCACCGGTCGCCCCGGGGCTCCACCGCCTACGGTGACCCCTCGGGTCGCCGGCCCGCACTAGGTAGCCTTGGGGTCGCTGGGGGGTGCGGGGGCGAGTACGCGGCGGGGGTGATTGAACCGGTTGCTCGCGCTCGCTCGCGCTCGCTCGCTCTCGCTCGCTCGCGCTCGCTCGCGCTCGCTCGCTCGCGCTCGCTCGCGCTCGCTCGCGCTCGTTCGCGCTCGCTCGCTCGCGCTCGCTCGTTACTTGGTTGCTTGCGCTCGCTCCGGTGGACCAGTCCTTGGCGCGCCCCACTCGAGTCTAGTCCACACCTCTAGCTCCTGGCCGCATACACCCCCGTGCCCCTGGTCGCACCCGCACCCCTTGCCGTGCGTGCACCCATGCCTTGGTTTGCGCCTGGCTGCGCTCGCGGCGCTCGCCGCTCGGTCAGTCCTTGGCGCGCCCCACTCGAGTCTAGCCCACAACTCTAGCTCCTGGTCGCACACGCACCCGTGCCCCCTCCCGGAGGTGTGGGATGAGAGAGGAACGCGTTCGGCGTGTCGCGCGCGCTCGGGTGCACGGTGGGCTTCGGGTGAACCGTTACCCCTAGCCGCTCGCTCGCATTCGCTCTTGTCTACTCGCGCTCGCTCCATGTCGAGTCAAGTCAACCCGCTGCGAGTCAACCTCGCGCCCGCCCTGGTCCTGGCTCGCGCTTGCCCTGGGTTGACCCGCAGGCTCGCCCGGTCCCAGCCCACTCTCACACGCTCGCGCCGCCACGCCACACGCTCGCGGCGCCACGCCACACGCTCGCGCCGCCACGCCACACGCTCGCGGCGCCACGCCACACGTCCGCGGCGTCACGCCACACGTCCACGGCGCCACCCCCTCAACCCGCACCCCCCCCCCCCCCCCCGCCCCCGGCCCCCCCCCCCCACCCCCCCCCCCCCCCCCCCGCCGGACTCTGGCATGTGCCTGGCCAGGATGAGCAGCGTGTCTAGGACGTCAAAGGGCGAAACGCCACACTCGAACGTGGCGAGGCGCGCGAGCAGCTTCGAGAGGGGCATGCGCCGTTTGCCCAGCTTGCCATTCACCAGGTCGTGGACGTCGCACGCCTCGCTCCGAGCGCGCGTGTGCAGCGTGCGGCCACGCGCGTGCGGTGAGCGGCCACGCGCGTGCGGTGAGCGGCCACGTGCGTGCGGTGTGCGGCCACGCGCGTGCGGTGTGCGGCCACGCGCGTGCGGTGTGCGGCCGCACATGTGCGGTGGGCGGCGGCACGCGTGCGGTGCGCAGCCACGCGCGTGCGGTGGGCGGCAGCGCGCGTGCGGTCGGGCGAGCGGATCGGATCGGGCCCATGCACATGGCCAGCACACGGGGAAGCGCGGACCGGTAGCGGAGGGATAACCCGCCCCGCGCCGCGGTGACGCGGTGCACGTCCACGCGCGCGCCCACCTGAACCCCCACCAGGCCGGCCGCCACGCGGACCAGCGCCGCGGAGGGGGCCGTGTCGGTGCGCCGCCGCCGCCGCTGCCGCCGCCGCCCTCGCCGCCGCCGCCCTCGCCGCCGCCGCCCTCGCCGCCGCCGCCCTCGCCGCCGCCGCCCTCGCCGCCGCCGCCCTCGCCGCCGCCCTCGCCGCCGGCCGCCATGGGCCGCGCCGGTGCAGGTGTCCTCGTCCTGATCGACTGTGCAATCAGTTCTCCCCACTCGCGTGTCGCGCGTGCCTTGTTATCCAACATGTACTGGAAGAGGGGGGTACTCATGGCCAAATCTGCGCCAGGGAGGCTCCGACTCAGGATGGTGAAACTCATGAGTTCGGGTCCCCGGCTTGTGGGCGCTGTGCAAGACACATTGACTCGTGGCACCGGCGTTGCCGCAGCGCATGGCGCGCGGCGAGTCCGTTCCGCCGCACGGTCGCAAACCCGAATCCCTCGCGCGCGCCCGTGCCCGCGCGCGCCCGTGCCCGCGCGCGCCCGTGCCCGCGCGCGCCCGTGCCCGCGCGCGCCTGTGCCCGCGCCCGCGCGCCTCGTCGCGCTCGCGCGCGAGCTCCTGTGCGCGCCGGCGCAGCCCGTCTGCCTCGGCCTGGGCCCGCAGGAGCCGCGCCGTCTGGCCCTGGCGCTGTTCGACCCTGCACACGCGCCCGCGGCGCGTGCTGCATGGGGCCCGGTGGCCCACGCGGCGCCGGCCCTGGCGCACCACACGCGGCGGTCCCAACATGCGCTCGCCGAGGCCGAGGCCGCGGTGCACGCGATAGCGGGCGGCATCGGCGCCGGTGTGGACGCCGAGCTCGAGCGGGCGCTGGGCCTGGCCGCGGGGCAGTACCACCGGCGCTGCGAGCGCGCGGGCGCGACGCTCGCGCGCTGGAGCGCCGTGACGCGCGAGCTGCGCTCGTCGAGCGTGCTGCTCGCCACGCACATGCGGAGCGTGGAGGCGCACCTCGCGGCCGAGCGCACGCGGCTGCGGCGCTGCGCCCACGCGGCCACGGCCGGCGGCGGCGAGCTGGCGGCCGAGTCGCTGCACTGGCGCGAGCCGCTCCGGGGGCGCGCTGGGCGCGCGGCGCCTCGGGGCGGCCGCGGCGGGGGCCGCCGACGCGCGCTGGGCCGCCGTTAGGCCCAGCGCAAACCTGCGCGTCACCGCGTCGCGCACCGACGTCTCGGCCGCCCCGTCGCCCGCGCCCGTGCCTCGGCATCGGCGCGCAGTCTCGCGGCATCAGCCATGGACTCGTCGTCCGAGCGTGAAAAAGAGGTCGCGCCCCGGTCGGAGTCGCTGTCCGACGACAAGGCGCTGTGCACCCTCGCGCAGCTCCGACCCCTCGCTGCCCGAGGGTGACGTGGGGGTGGGGGCGGGTTCACCCATGGGGCACCCTTGGCCGGCCGGCGGACTGGCGTCGCGGCTACCCCGTGCAGGCACCGCAGCGAGCTGGGAGCGAGCGCACCAGCGAGCTGGGAGCGAGCTGCGACAGCAGCGAGCTGGCCAGCAGCGAGCTGGGAGCGAGCGCACCAGCGAGCTGGGAGCGAGCTGCGACAGCAGCGAGCTGGCCAGCAGCGAGCTGGGAGCGAGCGCACCAGCGAGCTGGGAGCGAGCTGCGACAGCAGCGAGCTGCGACAGCAGCGAGCTGGGCAGCAGCGAGCGCAGCAGCGAGCGCAGCAGCGAGCTGGGAGTGAGCGCACCAGCAAGCTGGGAGCGAGCTGCGACAGCAGCGAGCGCAGCAGCGAGCTGCGACAGCAGCGAGCTGGGCAGCAGCGAGCGCAGCAGCCAGCTGCGACAGCGAGCGCAGCAGCCAGCTGCGACAGCGAGCGCAGCAGCCAGCTGGGAGCGAGCTGCGACAGCAGCGAGCGCACCAGCGAGCTGCGACAGCAGCGAGCGCACCAGCGAGCTGCGACAGCAGCGAGCGCACCAGCGAGCGCACCAGCGAGCGCACCGGCGAGCGCACCAGCGAGCGCACCAGCGAGCGCACCAGCGAGCGCACCAGCGAGCGCACCAGCGAGCGCACCAGCGAGCGCACCAGCGAGCGCACCAGCGAGCGCACTAGCGAGCTGGCGGGCTGGAGGGCTACGCGGGGGCACTGAGCTGCGCGGTCCCCCCGGGGAGGGGGACCCGGGCGGAGCGAGCCGGCGAGCTGGGCTGCGAGGGCCACGCCGGCCAGCTGCACGGGCGACGCCTGCCAGCTGCGAGGGCCACGCCTGACAGCTGCGAGGGCCACGCCTGCCAGCTGCGAGGGAAAATCAGACAGAGACCCTCCCCACACCCCACCACGCGGCTTAGCCCGACCGCGGGGCTTACAGCCAAATATCGGAGGGGTGTTTGCCTGTCTCCACGTCGCCGCGCATGCTGCCATAAATTTCCTCGCCCACCAAGCGCTCGCCGATCTGGGCCGCCACATCACCGCCGCCCGCCACGCCGCCTTCAACGCCGCCCCCGACGCCCCCCTCGACACCGCCGTAATGTGCGCCAGCCACCCAGCTTGCCCCACCCCCGCACTAGACTGGCGTCGATCGCTGGGTCTCCGCGCCCACGATCCGCCTGCCGTCACCTCTTGGTGATGGCCGTGCGTACATCACTTGCGGGTGTCCCGTGCCACGTGCCCGCTGGCTTTCTCCGGCGGCGCGGCGGTCCGACCTGAGACCCGCACAGCAGCCACGATCGCACGCCCCCACCCCCGGCTCCGCCAGCCCTCTCTCCCTTTTCGTGTGCCACAATCGCACGCCCCCTACCCCCGGCTCCGCCAGCCCTCTCTCCCTTCTCGCACGAGACTGGCGTCGATCGCCGGGTCTCCGCGCCCACGATCCGCCTGCCGTCACCTCTTGGTGATGGCCGTGCGCACAACATTTGCGGGTGTCCCGTGCCACGTGCCCGCTGGATCCTCCGGCGGCGCGGCGGTCCGACCTGAGACCCGCACAGCAGCCACGACCGCACGCCACGTCACCGACTCACTGGCGCTTGTCCATTGACACGCATCCCTCCCTCCATGCCTGCAGGGCGCCGGCGGCCCCTCCCAAGCCCCGCAAAAAGTCGCGTGGGCGCGGCGGGAAGCGCGCTCGCGCTCGCACCGAGGCGGCGCTGCAGCACGAGGCGCTGGGCCCCGGCGCGGACGACACGGCCGCCGACGTGGGCGCCGAGGTTAACCCGAGCTGTGGACGGGAGCTCTGGCGCGAGTTCTACGCTCGGCAGAAGCTGCTGAGCGGGGCGGACGAGTGGCGCGCGTTTGGCCGCGCGATGCGCACCGCGCTGCCGGTCACCTTCCGCCGCTCGGCACTCCAGTCGCGCCGCGCGGAGAGCGAGGCGTGCTGGTGTGAGGGCCTGGCCCTGGTTGAGCGGCTCGAGGCTGCGGGCACGGCGCGTGGCGTCGCGCTTGAGTGGTGCGGCGGCTACCAGCTGGGCGTCTCGCGGACCGAGCTGCGCGGCTCTCCGCTCGCCGAGGCTGCGGCGCTGCAGCGCTGGCTCGTCGCCTCGTGCGACGCCGGGCTGGTCGTGCGCCAGGAGCTGGTCAGCATGCTGCCCGCGGCCATGCTGCGCATCCAGCCGAACGACGCCGTGCTCGACATGTGCGCCGCGCCGGGGTCCAAGACGGCGCAGCTGCTTGAGGCGGTCGACCACTCGGCCGGAGGAGGGGTGGTGGTGGCTAACGACACGAGCCCGTCGCGCGCCTACGTGCTCGCCCACCGGATCAAGGGGCTGGCCAAGGGGTCTCCGCTCAACGTTTTAGTCGTGAGCCACCGCGGCCAGCGCTTTCCACGGGGTGGAGGCGACGCCCAGCCGGGGGTGGGGCCCTACGACAAGGTGCTCTGCGACGTGCCCTGCTCTGGCGACGGCACGCTGCGCAAGGAGCCCTCGCTCTGGAGCAACTGGCGGCCGGGGCTGGGCCAGGCGCTGCACTCGCTCCAGCTCCAGCTCGCCACCCGCGCCGCCTCGCTCCTTAAGGTGAGGCACGGCCCCCGCCCCTTCTCCCCTCCCCCCACCTACGTGTTGAATAGGTATTCCTGGGACGCATCCACAAGAACAATGTGTTCCGCCTAGTGCACACTGTATTAGACAGGAACATATACATATTAAAGGTTACTGTGAGCTAAATTTGAATCGAATACCGTATTTTAGTCTTCGCTCCGCATATTGAACATGTAGGCCCCCCACCCTGCATGTTGAATACGCGGGGCAAAGAATGAACTACGGTATTCTATTCATTTCTAGCCTGTTTTGTGAATACATTCATTTAATGTGTACGCGTTGCTGTCTGATAAAGGGTTGATCAGGTGGAATACGTTATTTGCATTCTTGCGGGTGCATCCCAGGACTACGTGAATACCTATTCAACACGTAGGCCCCTCACCCCCGCACGAGACTGGCGTTGATCGGTCGGGTCCTTGCGCCCTCGATCCGCCTGCCGTCGCCTCTAGGCGATTCTCTGGCCGTGCGCACATCAGCCGCGGGTGTCCCGTGTCACGCGCCCGCTGGCTCCCTCCGGCGGCGCGGCGGTCCGACCTGAGACCCGCACAGCACCCACCCACCCTCCCCCCCGTCTACTATTTAGTATATATATATATTATATGTATTTATATGTATGTTTATTTTTATGTACTTACGTATATCTACTTCTCTCTGTAGCGCCCACCACAGTTTCGCGCCTTTTCGCTTCAAGTTGGCGGGACGCTCCCACTCCCCCCTATCCAGAGAGTGTAGCGGCGCCTCACCCGATTCGCACCGTTTGGCTTCAGGTTGGCGGGACGCTCGCCTACTCGACGTGCTCGCTCAACCCGCTCGAGGACGAGGCCGTGGTGTGCGCGCTGCTGGCGGCGGCGCGCGGCTCGCTCGAGCTGGTGGACGCGTCGGCGCTCCTCCCGCAGCTGGAGCGGCGGCCCGGGATGAAGAAGTGGCTGGTGATCGACGACCAGAACAGACTCGTCAACAACCTGGCCCACGCCCGCCGCATGGAGGGCGGCCGCGACGCGCGCGGCGGCTGCCGCTTCCGCGCCTCCATGTGGCCGCCGCCGGCCAAGGCGGCGCCGCCGCTCGAGCGCTGCATGCGCTTCCTGCCGCACCTCAACAACGCCGGCGGCTTCTTCGTTGCGCTCTTTAGGAAGGTGGCGCCGCTCCCGCCGCCGAGCAAGCGCTGCGCGTCGCCCGAGGCGGCCGCCGCCGTGGCCGAGGCGCGTGCTAGCCGCCTCGACGCGCACCGGTCCGCGGGGCACGTGCTACGGCCACTGCAGCCGTCCGAGGCCGCGGAAGTGCGCCGCGCGCTCGCGCTCGACGAGGATGCCTTCGCGGGAGGAGCCGCCCACTCGGCGCTCTTCACGCGCTCTCCGCCGCAGGAGGGCCGCCTAGGCGGAGGGTGTGTCTTTGCGATGCCGCCGCGCGTGGCGCAGCTGCTCGCGGCCAACCCCGGCAGCTTCAGCGTCGTGCACGCGGGCACCGCCGTCGCGCGACGGCGGAAGCAGCGCCATATCGGTGGCGGCGGCGAGATGTGGGACGAGCTGGAGCCGCAGCTCTTGCAGCCGTGGAAGCGGACCAAGGTGCGGTGACTGCCGGCACGTAGTGCCACCTTGCCTGCGAGAGTGCCTCGAGTGTCGATTTAGAGTAGGATTAGGATTGGCATGTACGGTCTACTAGGTTAGGTAGGGGTGCTGAGAGTCGTACTCAGTGTGTGAGGTTGTGCGTCAATTGTCGATTGCGAGCTACAATTACGATTACGATGATAAGATATAGGATTGAGGTGCGCGCTGGGTGCTGGGTTTCCGTCTCGGCCCTGGTCCTGATTTGTTTGATATATATATAATATATATTATGACATTAACATTATTATTCTTGCAGCTTTGAGCTTTGTATCGGCTCAATCTTTAAAAAGTGAAGTTCTTCTAAACCATTACACATTACACCTGTTCCTCCTGTTAAAGATAAAGTTTTTATTTTTTTGTTTATATTTATATAATAATTGTGTAAAATTCGAATTTGAACTTCTTCTCGAAACGACTAGGACTCAGGGCCTATAGCCACCACCCAGCAACTGTTAAAGGAGATACGTGATTCGCTCAGGTTGCACAGTTTGAACCGTGAACAGTGGTTTGAATTTGAGCACAACGAACGAACAACCGTAACCGCATTTAAACAGCTAAGATTTTCTCTGCCAGAAACCCAGAAATTCCAGAAAGTGTGCTCTAGTTTAACGGTGTTTGAACAGTTGAACATCTTGAACAGTCTTTAACAGTCGTTAACACTAGTGTTGAGGCAACTGGTGAAGGAACCCTTTAACATTAACATACCTTGTTTTGACTACTGTAAGCGCCCATTAAACTATAGGCCCTGCTACCTGCTAGGACTGCGGACTGGACACAGAAGGTTATACAAGGCCTATAAGTATACAACATGTCGGCCGCAGCCACGTGCTGCGGGGGGCGAGGGAAACTGGGTCTGTGTGTTGTGCTCTGGTTTGTTTATTCGCGAGGAGACGACCCGCCGAGTAATTTGAAACCTTTCATCACCTATATATGAACTAACCGCCGCCCCCACCCAAACCTCGAATTCGCGAAAAGGTGAGAGCACGAACTGGATTGCGAGCGTGTTAACCACCCTGGGGGGCGCCGCCCCTGCTGAGGTCCCGCGTGGCGCCGCTGCCGCCCGTGGCGCAGCCGAGAGAGACCGAGAGACGACTCCAACCACACACGAACACAGCGGCACCGAAAGGTAGCCTTATGCCATCGAGTGCCATGGCTCGTACTGCAGTGCTGCGTTCCGATGGGGCGGGTGGAGCGGGGCGCAAGAGAGTGGGTGGACCGGCCAGCCGACCGCCGTCCGTACAAGTATATTCCTCGGCTCGGGGTGTCACTGGTGGCACGGCACGTGGTTGCGCGCCAACTTGCGCTGGATTTTTTGATTGGCCAGGTTCCGCGCATCTCGACTCCGCGGAGTCGGGTCGTAGAGCACCTGCGCCGCCTCTGGGTCGGCGGCATACGCCATGCATTGCTTGAGCGCAACCTCGTTCGCGTCGCACTGGCCACTGTACGAAGTGGGCGGATAGCACTGATTCGGAAGGAGGCCGACCGACTGCTTGCACGCGTGCAACGCGCTCACGGATTCGCTGCATGCTCGTACGGCATCTGCGTGCCGCAACGGCGCCATCTGGTCGTGTCTTGCACCCAAGGGCTGCCGGAAGCGGCCAGGAAGTCGGATGATTGGCAATGGCCGTTTTACTATAGCCGGTTGCTGTGAATGACGTGCCTGTGAACAGTTTACAGTTTGTTAAAAACGCTATCAGACCAACAACGCGGCCCAGGCGGTCGGCGTTGAGTGGAACCGTTGGACTCAGCGCAGGATGGTACCGATCTGCGCGATCGATCGCGTCGCGCCGGGCTCTGACGCGCCCGACACCTTCCCCGGAGGGCTCTCTCTCTCGGCGCAGTCCATCCTCCCCTTCGGCAGCGGGCCGTGCGCGGCCAAGACGCTGGCTGGGCTTGCGGACGGGTGCGTCGACATGGGCGACGCGCGATTCGAGCCGGCGGGGCCCGGTGGGCGACCCGTGCCTGGGGGCACGTTCGAGTACCTGCCGGCGGCCAGGCTGCTTGCCGGACCCCCGCCTGCACGCGCAGCGCAGCGCGCCAACGAGCTCCGTGGCTCACTGCGCCGGCTGCACCACCTGGCGGGAGATGGGTGCTTGGGCGGTGTTTCGCACGGCGCTCCGCTCAACTCGTCGCGGATCTACTACGTGGAGGAGCTCGCGCTCATCGGGTTCGGGGCCGCGCTTGAGATGCTTCTGGTGGAGCTCGTGTCGGCGCACCACTTCGGCCGGCAGCTGGTGCTGGGCTACAGCTCGAGCCCCGAGTGGGCGCCGCGCTCCTTCTGCGGCGAGCAGCGCTCCCTCGCCTGCTACTTCTCCTTCTCCTCCTGCTGCGTCGCCCCGGCGGTGGGCGTGGCGTGCGCCGCCGAGACGCTAAGCGAGGCGGACGTCTACCGGCGGCGGCGCGTGCGCGGTCGCAGCGCGCCAGGCGGCGCGCGCCTGCTGGGGCTTCCCGGCTACAACGAGTACGGCTCCATCTTTGTCTACGCGCAGGCGGCCGCGCACGCCTTCGACTCGCTCACGCCGCACGCGCGGCGCGAGGTGTGGCTCTGACATGCCCAGCTTGGCCTTCACAAGATATGCATTTGTTTATTCGGCGATTCTGCACTAGTCAATACTCTTCTTGGCATTCAACACCTCCTTCATTGCAACCTCCTTCATTGCACCCCCCCCCGTTGTATTTTGCAACCAATATTGCGCAGTACATAGTTTCCTTCCGGCCGCCCTGTTTTGAACAATATAAACACACGGCACCTAGGCTAATCGTCGGCGGCGGGCTATTTTAGGCTACGAGGTCCGGCGTATGCGTCGAGCCGCCCTGTTTTGCCATTCAACATGCATTATTGGTAATAGCAATATCGTGTAAAGGCCAACACCCAGCGCGCGAGGGCCCACGGGTAGTGCCCTCCCCTGAGGTGTATTTTTGAGGTGTCCCGCCTGTATTTCACCTGTATCTCACTGTTTCCTTGGCATCCCGCTGTGTCCCTGTATCGATCTATATCTAGCCATTTTGCAGCAGATCCACTGAATCCCGCTGTATCCAGCTGTATCTGTACCTATCTAGCTATATACAGCTGTATCTGCTGGATCCCGCTGTATCTCACTGTATCTCACCGCCTCGAAAACGGGATATGGCCATAAAATACACTCCAGGGGGGTGGCTACGAGTGCACTGGCAGCGCAGGAGCGTAGGAGCAGCGTCCCTGTCCCAGAGCCAGAGGGCGAGCGAGGCGATTTCTTTCCATGCATGTCTATCGGGTGTTCTGTGTGGGTCCCCTTGGGGCCCTGTGTGTTCCGTGTGGCCCCTTGTGAGGCCCTCCCTTCCGGTGGGTTGCCTCCCTTTGGAATGCTCTCTCCGGTGTTGACTGACTCATTACTAGCACGGCGCGCTGCACTTCGCACAGCGCACGCCCAGCGCTCGGGCATCCTCGCTATGGTACCTCTTCGAGATCCGAAACCGGCGCCCAGCGCTCGGGCATCCTCGCTAATATATACTATATTAATGGTCTAACAACCTCCCATTCCCAGTGACTGCAGGTGGACGCGCACCGGCGCCAGGCGATTTCTTTCCATATATATACTATATCAATCTTCTAACAACCTCCCCATTCCCTGTGCAGGAGCGCAGGAGCAGCGTCCCAGTCCCAGAGCCAGAAGGCGAGCGAGGCGATTTCTTTCTTTTATTTGTGGTGTATATCTCGTATCATACAACTCACACCACAACAGCAGAGCACAGAGCCGAGAAACACTGCCAGCGCCGAGGCGCTAGCAGTGGCCAGAAGACCATATCTACTATATTAATCTGCTAACAACCTCCCCATTCCCTTTGACTGTAGGTGGACGCGCGCCGCGCGGCACATCTGTATATGTATACATATATGTATATACGTATAAATATATATGTGTGTATGTGTGTATATATATATGTGTGTGTGTAAACATATGTATATGTATATGTATATATATATATATGTATATATATACATTTACATTTATACATATTTATATATATATAGAGAGAGAGAGAAAGAGAGAGAGAGAATATATATATATATATATATTCTCACAACCTCCCCATTCCCTGTGACTGTAGGTGGACGCGCGCCGCGCGGCGCCGCGCGGCACGAACCGCTCGCAAGTCATCGGGATGCATGTGCGCGTATATATATATATAATATATTATATTATATAGGGTTAGCCACACGCACACGCACATACGCGGGTTAACCGGAGCGCCCGCAATGTACCCATCTATCTGTCTACCTATCTACCTACTTATCTATCTATCTAGCTATCTAGCTATCTATCCCCCATCCATCTCTCTATCGATAGCCGAGAAGCTGCTCAGCGATACCTTCGGGGCGCCACAGATATGTCCATCTATCTGTCTACCTATCTACCTATCTATCTATCTAGTTATCTAGCAATCTATCCACCTATCTATCTCTCTATTTATAGGCACGAACCGCTTGCGCGTGATCGGGATGCATGTGCGCTATATATATATATATATATATATTCATTAATATATA
>Ga0335398_10008180_pt1 | contig 12503 bp, 15 predicted proteins | sample BON03_FD_205742 | JGI IMG/M metagenome (GOLD analysis project Ga0335398, IMG submission 205742) | Freshwater microbial communities from Lake Bonney liftoff mats and glacier meltwater in Antarctica - BON-03 (spades assembly) (version 2) | ecosystem: Environmental > Aquatic > Freshwater > Ice >...
AAATACTGGTTTGTACTCACGCTACCTTACGTTTTGCTTTTGATGGTTTAGACGTAAAGAAATTAGATAATACATTGGTTGCTATTGATGAGTTTCATCACGTATCAGCAGAAGGAGATAATATTTTAGGTCAAGTGCTAAAAGGTATTATGGCAAATTCAGATGCTCATATTGTAGCTATGACAGGTTCTTATTTTCGAGGCGATAGTGTTCCAGTATTAATGCCAGATGATGAAGCAAAATTTACTAAAGTAACATACACCTATTACCAGCAGCTGAACGGCTACGAATTTTTAAAATCTTTAGGAATTGGATATCATTTTTATACAGGAAAATACTTTAAAAAACATCCTGATAAAGAAATGTCAGCTTTAGCAGAAATATTAGATGAAAATCAAAAAACCATTATTCATATTCCGAGTGTAAATTCGGCTGAATCTTCAAAAGAAAAATATGAAGAAGTAAATCATATTATTGACGTTTTAGGAGATTTGGAATTTCAAGATGAAGTAACAGGAGTTTTACATATAAAAAGTCAGAAAACTGGTAAGATTTTAAAAGTTGCCGATTTGGTAAATGACAATCCAAAATCGCGAGATAAAATAAGTGCCTATTTAAGAGAAATTAAATCGGCAGATGATATGGATATTATTATTGCTTTAGGAATGGCAAAAGAAGGCTTTGATTGGCCTTATTGTCAACACGCATTAACCATTGGATATAGGGGTTCTTTAACCGAAATTATTCAAATTATTGGTAGAGCAACTAGAGATAGTAATAATAAAACTCACGCTCAATTTACCAACCTAATTGCTAATCCTGATGCTGAAAGCGAGGAAGTAAAACTATCTGTTAACAATATGCTTAAAGCGATTACAGCATCTTTATTAATGGAACAAGTTTTAGCACCAAACTTCAAATTCAAAATTAAAGAAGACGAAGATGATGAAGATGATGAAGATGATGAAGATGATGACAGAACAATTAAAATAAGAGGTTTTAAACTACCAACTTCTCAAAGAGCCAAAGATATAATTGAAACAGATTTGAATGATTTGAAAGCAAAATTATTGCAAAATCCTCAAATGCTAAAAGCAATGCCCGGAAACGTAGAGCCTGAAGTAATAAATACAGTTTTAATTCCTAAAATAATTAGAGAAATATATCCTGATTTAAGCGATGAAGATGTAGAAGCAGTAAGACAACACGTAGTTGTAGATTCTGTAATTAAAAACAGTACAATCGAGGTGCAAGGTGACAAAAAGTTTATTAGAATGGCAGGAAGTTTTGTGAATATTGATGATATTCATATAGACTTGATTGACAAAATAAATCCGTTTCAAAAAGCATTTGAAATCTTATCAAAATCAGTAACCACCAAAGTTTTAAAATTGATTGAGGAGCATATTCAATCTACTAAGTTTGAAATGACAGAAGAAGAAGCGATTTTGTTATGGCCAAAAATAAAAGAATGGGTAAAAAACAATAAAGGAGAACAACCAAGCATACAGGCATTTGACCATAAGGAAAAAAGAATGGCAGAAGCATTAGTGTTTTTGAGAGAATTGAAACGTAAAAAAGCACTTGAAAATGACTAAAAAGAAACTATCAATAGACGACATTTTCAATGATGACGATTTTGGATTGTTAGATTCAAAAGTCAAAACTTCAATTGTAAAAACAGATGAAGACAGGCTTATTGATTCGTTTGAAGAGATAAACGTCTTCTTCGATAAAAACAAAAGAGAGCCAAACAAATCAAGTATGTCTGAATATGGTTTGCTGGCAAAACTGAAAAACTTTAGAGAAAATGAGACACAAAAGAAAGTTCTAAAACCATTTGACAGACACAACCTTCTGGGCTATGTAGAAATGGAAAAACAAACTATTGATGATATTTTGAATGATGATGATTTAGGTTTATTAGATGCTGATAAAGACTTAGATATTTTCAAGTTTAAACATACACCTAGACCAGAAGATAGAGCTGAGACAGATTTTGTTGCTCAACGAAAGCCTATGAAAGAAAAGGAATTTGAGAAATATGAAGTAATGTTTCAAAAAGTTCATAAGGAAATTAAAGAGGGTAAGAGAAAGATTAAGCCATTTACCAATATTGAAAAGAACCTACACGTTGGCGATTTTTATCTAATGAACGGTATTATGCTTTACTTGGAATCTGCAAACCTGAATAAAGAAGAAATTAAGCATAGAAGTAGTATTAGGGTTAGAGTTGTAGGACGAACAAGAACTATTTTTGAAAATGGTACATATAATAATATGTTGTTCACCTCTCTTGGGCGGGGACTGCAACAGGATGGAAAGTTAATCACTAACCTTTATGATAAAATTGAACAAGATTTATTTGTCAATACAGGTCTTGTAAAAGAAGAAGATTTACAAACAGGTTGGATTTATGTATTGAAATCAAAATCTACCAATGCAGAAATAAGAGGAATCAATAATTTATATAAAATTGGTTTCGCAAGTAATTCAGTAGATAAAAGAATAAAAAATGCTCGACACGAAGCGACATATCTGTTTGCAGACGTTCAAAAAGTAGCGACATATAAAGTTTATAACAGAAATGCCGACAAACTAGAAGCTCTTTTGCATAGATTTTTTGCCAATGCTTGTTTAGATATTGACTTGTTTAATGAAAAAGGACAAAGACTAAATCCGAGAGAATGGTTTGTAGTTCCTTTTGAAGTAATCGAAGAAACAATCCAGTTGATATTAAATGAAAATATTGTGAATTACGAATACAACACTTTGACAAAAGAAATTAAACTAAAATAGAACAAATGCCAACGCTAAAAGCCATACACATTTGCAATTCGCACCAGCCAACGCTGCAACCAAAAATTGCAAAAGAGTATGTCTTTGCCAACGCTGACAGACAGACGAAAAAGAACAACGAAGTCATAACACGGGTTTGGCAAAAGTGGCGGTTCAGTGCTCCGCAGACAGTTTTGTGGTTAATCAAACATTGGTTCTCCGCATCAACTTTTGTGGTGAAAATCGCCACCTTCGCCAAGCCGCGAAAACGTTATAAATCATTAAATAAAAACTAATAGCATGAATTCAATTTTAGAGCGAAACCTATTTTTTGTAAAGGAACATGTTGGAATCTTCAAGGCTGCCAACAATTATGACATACTTGACCCTGAAAATCAAGAAATAATAATGAATTGTCGTGAAGAAAAACTTGGTTTTTTTACCAAGATGCTAAGATTTACAGATTATAAAAGGATGACTCCGTTGAATGTGGAAATTAAAACTCCATCTGGAGATAAAGTGCTAACTGTGAAACGAGGCATATCCATCATTCTTTCAACGGTGGAAGTTTTTGATGAAAACGATGTTCTAGTTGGAAAGTTCAAACAGAAACTATTTTCTATAGGCGGTAAATTTAATGTGCTAGATCCTAATGAAAATATGTTATGCAAACTTCAAGGCAAATGGACAAGTTGGGATTTCAAATTCGTAAAAGAAAACAAGGAGTTTGGCCATGTAAGTAAAAAATGGGCTGGATTAGGCAAAGAAATGTTCACCACTGCTGACAACTATATGCTCGAAATCAATGAATCGGTTCCGAAAGAGGATCCTTTGAGGATATTAATTCTTGGGGCGGTAATCTGTATCGATATGGTTTTAAAGGAATAACTGTAAAGTTTCACAACATTGTTGATGACATTAATAACCCCCCTTCGGGTTTCTTGATTGGCGCCAATCAAGAAACCCGAAGGGCTAACCAATGTGACAAAAACAAAAAAAGTGGAGACCAAAAACCACTCATCAAACGGGGCGACACCGAAAAACCTTATGATTAGCAATTAATAATATAACGAAATGAAAAATTTAATGATTTTTGCAACGATGATAATGACATTTGGCTTTGTGAGTGCGCAAACTATCCAATCAAGTAATTATGGAACCACGGGCTATATAAAACCAAATGGAACAATACAAAATAGCAGCTATTCAACTGTTGGCTACATTAAATCTAATGGGACAATACAAAATAGCAGCTATTCAACAATTGGGTATATAAAAAATAATGGCACTATTCAAAACAGTAGTTATTCAACTGTGGGTTACGTAAAAAGTGATGGCACCGTCCAAAATAGTAATTACTCAACAATTGGGTATATAAAAAGTGATGGTACTGTTCAAAATAGTAGCTATTCTACTATAGGATATGCAAAAGGAGTTGAAAAAGAATGGGCAGCTGTGGTATTTTTCTTTTTCAAATTCAACGTATCCGCCCCACCAAGTCCATTCTAAACTTGAAAAATTAAGATTCCCCTAGTAGTTCAGGATTTATAAATTGAGGGAGTGAATTTTTAAGGTCTGAGATTTTGGTTTCGTTTATGTTTTTGAGTACACATTGCAACCAATGTTGAGGATTGATATTATTTTTCTTACAGGTTACCATGAATGAATAATACATCGCTATGTCTTTAGCTGCATAATGAGATCCGGCAAATAAGTAATTCTTTCGCCCAAGAGCTAAAGGTCGAATCGCATTTTCAACTAGATTGTTATCAAGTTGCAAATTCCCATCTTTGATGTAATTTGATCTTGTGTAAAGTTCATATTTATATGTTTTTTATCCTGTAATTTAAAATTAATAAATATTTACTTTACACACTTTTTTAGTACAGTATCATGGAGCAATAAAAACAGATACTCGGCCAACACGAACTAACAAAAAAAGCCCACATACTGGGCTTTCTTCGTCTTTCATTGTCAGCCCGTGATTAATAATTTGTTTGCGTAAAAAGTTTTGTTGAACCTTGTTCGTTTAGCTGCTTATTTAATTTTTCAACTCCTATTATACCATTTGTGATAAATTCAATTATATCAGCGTTTAATTTTTCTTTGTCGGTATAGAACAAACCATGTGGTGCACCCTCATAGATAAGGAGAGTGTTGTTTGGAATAAGTTTTGCTGATTGTTTTGATGTGAGTTCAATTGGAACTGTATTGTCTTCATTGCCATGAATTATTAAAGTGGGAACATTTAAAGTGTGCATTTCATTACGGAAATCGGTTGTTGTAAATGCTTTGGCACATTCTTGCGTAGCCCTTGGAGATGCGAATGAGCATAACATTCGATAGTATTCTAACAAGGGTGTACTTAATGGTTTACTCAACACAGATACACCAAAGAATGTTTTTCCAAAATCATCTATGAAACCAATGCGGTCTTGTTTGATTTTATCGATAGTTTCATCAAATTTTTCTTGTGGTACTCCATTAGGATTGGTGTCTGTTTTTAGCCTGAATGGTGTTACTGAAGCAATTAAAACAACTTTTGTAACACCTTTTCCGCTATGACGACTGAAGTAGCGAATCACTTCGCCACCGCCCATTGAAAAACCAATAAGTGTGATGTCTTCTAATTTGAGTTCGTCTATAAGTGCTGATAAATCGTCAGACATTGTATCGTAATCGTAACCGTCCCAAGGCTTGGATGATTTACCGAAACCTCTTCTATCATAGGCAATCACACGATGTCCACTATTTACTAAATCGTTAATTTGATATTCCCACATTTCGTTACTAAGTGGCCAACCATGAATGAGGATAATGGGTTTGCCTGTGCCGTAATCGTTGTAATAAATTCTTACTGGTGTGCCAGTGGCATCATTGCTTGATTCAATGTAATTCATTTTATTTTTCGTTTAATTATTTAACTGATAAATTCTTATTTGTTAATTGTATTTAGAAAATGTACTTAACATTTAGCAGATGCTAAGTTACTGACCTTAAAAGATGAAAGCGTTATACAATTAGAGTAGTAAGTTACATGATTCTAACCCAATAATTTCGTTAGTTCAGCTAAAGCCTCCTATAAATAGACGACCACATGAGGCGTATTTACAACGTCGAATTCCATTATGAAATCCATTTTTGGAGACTGTTCTAGAATTACAGTGAAAGCCGTTATTTATCTCATAACCTTTCATTTACCCTGAGGTAATCACATAAAGGCTTACAGAGTTTTTAGCATGGTAAATGTCTATTACCCCTAAAACCATGATACTCGGTCAACACCAACTAGCAGAAAAAAGACCAAGTATATCGTTTTAATTTGGTCTTTTTTCTGCTAGTTTGCTAAATATTGGCTGTAGTTTTTTTTCTTAACCATCCCATTATTCTATTGTTGGATATTTGCCATTTTCCATCTGTTTTTTCTAAATTGAATGTTTCCCGTGAATTTGAAAATGGACCTGTATTCTGTTGAATAATTTCAACAACTCCATCATCAATATTAGAAATTATTGCAACATGTCCATACTTATTAAATATACTGCCACTCATAACAATCAAATCGCCAATTTGAGGTTTTGTAGTACTTGGATTTGTAAATTGCAATAATGCCCTTTGTATATTGACATTTCCATCACCAATGGAAGAGTTAAAGAAATCCTTTGCATTTCCATAACTATCAGGCATCTTATGATTATAATATTCGTAATAATATCTTTTTACAAATTCGACACACTGGTATTTCATTCCTAAATTATAACCATCAGCAGTGTTTCTTTCTTCAATATTACTTATGCCACCATTATAAAAAACATTGACCCTATTTAGACTGTCTATAATATCACCAACCGAATGGGAAGGGTTGAGATTAAACTTCTTAAAACTCCAAATGCCGACAATAGCTGTTGTTAAGAAGATGAAACTTATTTTGAGAGTTCTTTTCATTGATTACAAAGGTTTGCAGCTACAAGAAGTTGACGATTTCGAAGCATTAAACTGTCTGCCACCACAAAACTTGATACGAAGCACGAATCTTCATTTAACCACCGAACCGCCAATTTATTGTAGGTGCTGTTGAACCAAAGCTTCGCAAGCCTGCATTGTAATACCATAAGCTAAAAGTAATAAAATTTCGTATAAAAAAGTCAATTCTAAAATATATAGATTATGACTTTTAAAAAAACGAGTTATTACACTACTGTTTCTAAAGCGATAGATTTAGTGATTGGTGAAAAGCCAGAAATCAATTCTTACAATTTGATAGAATAGCATTAAAAACAACCTCTAAAATCAGAAAAGTCACTCAAAAATGAATGACTTTTCACTGGAATCTATTTCTAGAATACCTAAAAATTATTGAAAACCCACAATAGGCTGTGTGTGGCTAGCGAAGCACTGGTCAAAAGGACCTTAAACCGCAGTTCCGCTATCGTTACTCAGCTTTTATGCCTTGAATGGTAGTTGCTGACGTTCGTCTATATATTTTGTAGCTTCATTTGCTATATTAATTCTTTGTGCTTGTTGTAGATCATTTGGCAAATCTTATCCATTGTTTTAAAAATTGTAATATCAAAATTGGAGGCATTAGTAATGCTTGTTAAAGTTACAACAGCATTGTAAAGTATGTTATTGTCTTGACGCCTTATACGTTCAATTAAATTTATTTTATTAGTTCTTTTTGGAGAATCTGAAACGATTATTTCTTCCGTATTCATATCTATTGCAAATAATGTATTCTTGTTCATTACTGTTTAAATTGATTTGTAAATTATTAGTGTAAATGACAGCGACCATAAGTATTGGTTGTCTTTTTTCTACATCTGGCTCCTTTTTTTGTTGTTCCTGTGCATTGTACCGTAGTTGATGATGACTTTTTAGTTACGTTATTTTTACAACAATTAGTGCCGACTCTTTTATTATGTACTTTACAATAGCAACTATTTGATTTACTTCGGTTGCATTTTTGACAAAGTAATTGAATATTTGATACAACACTATTACCACCGCAAGAAAATGGAGTTATGTGATCATATTCTAAGCTTTGAGAACTACCACAACATTGACAAACGCCACCATCTCTTGTAAACACAAACTTTTTTGTTGTTTCTGAAACATACCGACTCTGAGAAAAGCAACAAATACTAAATAAAAGTAGTGATAAGATTAAATATAATTTTTTCATTCTAATACTTTATTTAAAGACTGGTTTTAATAAATAGATCTAACTACATGACAAAAATAAACACCTAAAAATCAGTAAATTAAGAACGAATTAATTAGATTAAAACATTGATTATCAGTATATTAGTAAATGACTTCAAACAGTTCGAAAAGTCCGGTTCCCAAGGTTTGTCACGGAGATACAAACTTACTTTCAGTTTTAAAAGTACAATTTCCAACTATCAATTTCGCAAGTGTAAAATTGATAACATTATTTGTGACAGCCTTATGCAGAGTCCAAACTGTTAACTACGAGCGATTAGTCTTAGGCTTTGATTCTACTGTCGAAAAAGAATCGAATCTTCGAAGAATTCAACGTTTTTTTGCTAGTTACATTTTAGATCATGATTTGGTAGCTAAACTAATTTTCAAGCTTTTACCGAAATAAGAAACATACGAACTAACGATGGATAGGACAAATTGGAAGTTCGGAGAACAAAATATTAATATTTTCATGCTCGGTATCACTTATCGAAATGTAGCTTTTCCTTTAATGTTTTCAATGCTAAATAAAAACGGGAATTCAAATAGTAAAGAAAGAATTGAGCTTATTGATAGGTTTATAAGGCTTTTTGGTAAGGAATGCATTGATTGTATAATGGGGGATCGAGAATACTTAGGAGAAGAGTGGATTGATTACCTCAATGTAAATCGACTGAGATATTACCTTCGTATTCGTAATAACTTCAAAGTTTATTTACCAAAGAAACATGAGTCTATCCCTGTCAGTTGGATGTTTTCAGGATTGAAAATAGGCGAAATAAGACATTATCCTAGAATTGTGAAGGTAAATGGAGTGTATTGCTATATATCCGGGACACTAAGTCAGAAAAGAGGAGAAAAACCTGAACTACTTATTATCATAAGTTACAATAAAAACGAACAATCTTTTCTAAACTACAAAGACAGATGGCAAATAGAGACTTGTTTTAGAGCAATGAAATCAAGTGGGTTTGATATTGAAAACACACATTTGAAAGATGTAGAGAGGATAGAGAAATTACTTAATTTAGTGATGATCGCATTTATATGGTGTTACAAAACCGGGGATTATTTAGACAAATATGTACGCCCCATAACGATCAAAAAGCATGGTCATAGAGCCAAATCAGTGTTCAAATATGGATTAGAATACATTTCTAATTTACTGTTAAATACTCAAAGAGAGGATGTTGTAGGAGTGTTTTCGAAAAATGTCATGTAGTGAAATTTTTTTCATATTAAAAACTATTAGTTAGTGATTTTATTATTTTTTGTTCTTCTAGGTATTTACGTAATTCGTTTTTAGATATAGATACTTCGTATATTTTACACTTTTTATCTTCTATATTATCAGATAAAGTTGTTTCAGAATTAGCACTTCTAGTAAAAGAAGACCACTTACCTTTTTTTGAAAAAAAATTCTTTTCAATTCGTTTGAAATTATCTATAAATTCAGGTTTATTTAGAATTGGAAGTTGTGTACTACAAGCTTTACCTCCTGAAACACCTGAAAATAAAATTGCATATATGGCATTTTTTCTTGCGTGTACAGACTTATATTTTGAACCTTTTTTAGGGTTCCAAATTTTAATGGTAATGTAACCATCGTTTTCAATTTTAACACATTCGGTTTGAAAATCCCTATTGTTATAAGAGAATGAAAGTAGTATTATACTAGTTATTGCAATCAAAAATATTTGTAAAGTATGTTTTATCATTTTTTAAGCACTAAGTTATTATTTTTTATTTACTTCTCTTTCTTAATCTTATACAAAAATCGTCTTCTATCATTTTCATCTTTTATCCTTGTTATAAAAGTTGGGTGATTAGCGTTTAAATCATTGATGATACGATGCCTTTTAAGTTTTTTGCTATCCATTTCTAGGTGACTTATTTCTAATATTTCATCCAATTCATCCGTTGATAAAAAGTCTTTTTCTAGGCCCATCAATTTCAGATGAAGATCTGTATAACTAGCAGATTTTAACTTTCTTTTATTTTTCCGTTTATTGAAATACAAACCACATATTGAAATACTCAGTATTATTGTGGTAATAACTATAATGAAGGGAGCATGATTTGATTTCTTTATACTTTTAAATGTAAATTTCTTTATCTTATTTTTAGATTTTTCCCAAATTGAATTTAGACTTATTTTCTTAATTATTGTATCCGTTTGTGAGCTTCCATAAGACCTTACTATTAAAAAATCATCAGAGGCACTTATTATTTTGTCGTTCGTAATAATTCCTTGATTTTCATTTTTAATCAGTAAGTATTCAAAAGTTGAAGGCTTGATAAGGATACTTTGGCGCTCTCCTAAGAATAGTAAATAATTTTTAGATTTATAATTATTTCCTATGAACAGAATTGATGTGTCTTCAAGTGCATAAGAATCCCAAACCATTGATTCTAAGTTCAATTTGTAAAAATGAGGGTCGAAAATATCTTTAGATGTTGAATTACCAGATTTAAAGTTATTGAAAGAATAGACATTGTTCCCGTTTTTAAAACTGCACCCTAAAATGGCATTCGGTTTATCACCTAAAGTTTCTACAAATGACCATTCTTTTAAGTAATGATCAAACTTAATTAAGTTGTTGTTCGTTGTAAACATTCCGTATCCTCCCAATGCATACATTTTGCCTTTCCAACTAAAAAGTGATCTAAAGAAATTTGACCCATGGTATTTTGAATTATCGAGTCGTTTTATTTTACCATTTTTTAATTTAAAAACATGAAAAAAACCTTCTGGATTGTATAACGTATCTGATTTGTTGATAGTAATATTATTGTAAGTTAACCCAAACTTGTAGTTGTCTGAAATATTCCCAAACTGTTCTCTAATTGTTTCTTTTATTGAACTTTTTTGGAGGTCATTTAGAATTTGGCCATTTAAATTAATGGCAGTAACTAAACAGCAGATAATAAGGCAATAAAATGTAGATGTTAATCTCAATGGTTTTTTTTATGTAAAACTAATTATTTTGATAAAATACGCATGCAATCACATGCTTTTTTGTAATCATTTTGTTGAAGCATGCATTCTGCTTGTGCTAATTCCCATGCACTCATGTCACGTGAGCCTCCATATAAACTGTAACATTCAGAATAGGTTAGTTCTTGCTTTACATTCTTCTTTTTAGTATCATGCTGATTATTTTGTTCTTCTTTGGTAGATTTATATTTTGATATGGATGGTTTATAAATCACTAATAATGTAGTTATTATTATAAATATAATCCAAAATCGTTTAAATAGTTTTTCTGTTTTCATTTTTTATAAATTTAATTTATTGAGATAAATTATCAAGATAAACGGTCCCGTTTTCTTTCTTAAATTTTAGTTTATTTCCATTGAATTTTCTCATCCATGGACAGTTAGCGTTTCTGTATACTTTAATCGTAATAATATCATTGTTTATTTTCCATTTTCCAGTACATCTGCATGAAATATCCCAATATTCTAGGCCTTGTTCCCACAGTTCTAAATTTCCATTCTCAAAAAATTTATATCTATAACCCCAGGTTGCACATTCTTGTCCGTCGTAAGGTTTTTTCCAACTATCATCGAGTGCATTATACAGTATAAATATTGCTATGATTACAAAAACTCCTATTGTAGAATAAAGTGACCTTTTTTTAGCTTTCGGATCCATGTTTTTCCAAGCCTCATTTCTTATTTCTGCTTCAATTTGCTTTTTGATTTTATTATTTCCACAATGAGGACAAATTTTTGCTGTTTTACTAACCTCTTTTTGACAGTCTGGACATTTAAATAAATTATTCATTTTTATCAAAACATTTGTACGAAAAATATCCCGATAGTTAATAAAATTGCAATAAGGCCTACTAAATCACCAATTTCATCAAAAAAATCATTTGATGTATTTCGCTTGTAAGGGGAAACATAATTTGATTTTTTTTCAACTTTATCACGCCGTGAATCTGAACTGTTATATATTTTATATTCTTTAGACAATAGATCTACGATTACCCCTATTAAAGGTCCAAAAAAAAACGTAATAGCAAAAGCATTGTTATATCCAATATATCTTTTAGCTCCGATTTTTCCAATTAAATGAGAAAAAGTAAACGCTAGTATAATACCTAGTATAATTAATATTATAAACCAATCTTCAATGTAATCCATAGTTCTTTTTAAAGTTTTACCAAATTTAGTTTTTTTAATCTGTTTTATAATTTTTTGAAGCTTATTTTTGGTTTCATACTAGTTTGATACTGAAAAAAGCCTATATAAACACCTGTTAATCAATTTTTTATTTTGAAACACGATTTTTTACGTATTTTCTTTTAGTAAGCATGTATGGTGAAATAGATTAAAAAAGATAGTAAAGAACTAACATATGTTTATGAGGTTTAGATATAGTTCCCAATCAAATTAGAGCGAGGATACAGAAAAAGTAGTCAATAAAATTGTAGGATATACACCCGAAATATGATCATTAATTAAAACCTTTGATTTGACTGATAGCAATGGAAACGAAATAATTAATAATTCAA
>Ga0335398_10008186_pt1 | contig 12498 bp, 9 predicted proteins | sample BON03_FD_205742 | JGI IMG/M metagenome (GOLD analysis project Ga0335398, IMG submission 205742) | Freshwater microbial communities from Lake Bonney liftoff mats and glacier meltwater in Antarctica - BON-03 (spades assembly) (version 2) | ecosystem: Environmental > Aquatic > Freshwater > Ice >...
TATATATATATATATATATGGCCCAGCGTGTGGCACGCCGGCCTCCACTCCCACCTCGCCGGGTCAGCACCTTGTTACTGCGCGCACCCCAGCCAACGCCGCCACCGCCCATGACGCCGCCCTCCCACGCCACAACCACCCACGCCACAGCCGCCCACGCAACCACCGCCCACACCGCCGGGCCAGCTCCGTGTGCCCCACTGCCCATCTGGCCTGCTGAGGTTGAATCCGTCTCAGGCTAAAGGTGGGCATCGAGCCCTTCTTCGACGTGCTGCCGGCGCGCGTGCGCCGCAAGGTGATCATCCTGGGGGTGGACTACGAGGCTGTGCTCCGGGGCGAGCTGGACGAGGAGGCGCTCGCTCTCATCAAGGCGCCCGTAGAGCGACTGCTCGCGCACCGGGGACACTGCTTCGAGGCTCGGCTGTAGGGCGGCACGGAGAGAGAGAGAGTGAGAGCTCAGGTGCCCCTTCGTGTCCGCGCGCGCGCACACCGGGACCGCCCCGGGGCACTTATAGTATATTATAATTATAGGCAAACATACATTGAACGTGTTATAGTCGTAGTTTAGGGGCAGATGCGGATGCACTCACTGTGTGTGTATAGTGTGTAGTGTGTCTGTGCCTGTGTGCGTAGTCGTCGTCTAGAGCTTGTATAGCCGCACAGCTTACAGCTTTCCTCTCAAAACACACGACTCATATTCATATACATATATCTACGATATACATATATACTCGGGCTCTCGGCCCTCGGACGGTGTCGGACGGACGGTCGCTGCGGAGCGCGGAGCAGTCACCGACCGCCTTACTTACCGACCGAATGGCTATCCAGCCGCCCAGCCGCCCAGATGATACGAGTAGGCGGTGTGGTGATGATGATGATGATGGCCACGAGTGCTTACCCCCACAGTCACACAGGTCACAGCGTGTTATATGGCACTGCTCTACCTTGGTCTGTCCCCGCCAAGTTACCAGAATTTTGACCCACACAAATTACCCCGCACGACGCGCGTCAGTCGACCCGTCCAGACGAGACGTCTCCCCGACGCTGAGAGCATGCTCTTTCATTCGGTACTGTTGCTAGGCCTGCACGTGACGAGGCCGCCTTCGGCGGTTCAGTGCGTGCGGCCGGTGCCACGCCGCGCTGGACCGACAGAGATGCTCGCCAAGGGCTTCGATATTCCCCCGGCGTCTCAATGCGTGCGGCCGGAGCCACGCCGCGCTGGGCCGACAGAGATGCTCGCTCAGGGCTTCGGGATGCAGCGGATTGACCCGCCGTCTCCTCCGCCGCCACCCAAGAAGGAAAAGGCGAAGACGGACCGGTTCCTGCTGGAGTTTACGTGCAACGTGTGCGACACGCGCAATTCGCACTCGATCTCTCGCCATGCCTATGGGAAGGGCACCGTGATCGCGACGTGCCCCGGCTGCAAGACGGGCCACCTCATCGCAGATAACTTGAATTGGATCGTGGATGATTTTAAGAACCTCAAGGAGGCCATGGCGAAGCGTGGGGTTCCCGTCACCGACCTGCGGGTCGAGACGAGCCGCGCTGCCACAGACGCCGCCGCCGCCGCTGTCGCGGCCATGCCTGCCCCCGAGGCGCCCGTGGCGGCATCGGCGACGCCGCTCCCCGACGGGGTTTCGGAGGACATGGCTCTGCGGATTCGCGCGGCTGTGCGTGCCAACAAGCAGCGGCGAGCGCTTGAGGAGGCGGAGGCAGCCGCGCGGGCGCGGGAGGACGGAGGTGGCACCGAGGCGCCGTAGTGCGCGGTGCTGTTGCGCCGCCTCTGCTTTCGTCGACGCTTCCACGGAGTGACCGAGGCGGGTTGGTGTTCTCTCGCCAGAGGCGTTCTCCTATACTTTGCGAGGAGCTGAAGTCTATATGTCTATATGTCTATGTCGAGGCCTCCTGCGCCCATGCTGCTACATTGCGCTATTGCTGGTACTAGTATGTAGTGGTAGCAGTGGTTGATCATGTGTATAATGTGTGTGATGTGTAAGTGTGCTGCTTGAATTTGAACGTGAATGTTGAATCGCGTGCCAGTACCAGTAAAGCAAAAGCAAGGGGAATAATTGATGACAATGCCCCAGCGGCAGCACCCAGCACCAGCACATGCACAGATACGACAGCACACCACACAGTAGAGGTAGAGGTAGAGGTAGAGGGTAGCGCTCTTTACTCGATGATATACGATATACGGCGCCAGCCTGAAGCTCACAGAATGAAGGCGGCGGGCGAGGGTACCGGCGACGAAGGCTTGATTGAGGCTTATTGGATTTTTACGAGTTACTACGAGCTACGAGGACGAGGACGACGAGGAGGAGAAGTAAGGTGTATGTGTATGCGTAGTGCGTAATTCTTACGCAAGATGGAAGCTTATGCTTATGTGAGTATCGCTAATAATGAAAATAAAAATGTTAATGTTAATGTGCTAATATCTAATATCATTAGGCTAATGTTAATGCTAATGCTAATGCAATGACATCGCGATGATGCATGATGCATGATGCATGTTTGAGATGCGTCCTAACGACTAACGACTGAAAACGATAGCACGACTGCTGCTCTGTGCTCTGTGCTATCTACTGCCTGCTACTGCTACTGCTATCGCTGCCGCACCGCGCACCGCCGCACCGCCGGCCGGCGAACGGTGTTTTGCAAAGGAGTTTTTGTGCTGCTATTTGGCAAATAGTATATATAACAACTCATGTATGACTCATGCTCATGTTGTGGATTTGTGCTATTTGGGAAAATCTCACAAACTCATGTTACTTTTGCCGCTATTTATCACTATCATAATAATCAATAGTAACAAAAGCTTGATCACTTTTGTGCTATTGAGAGCAATCTCAACAATTCATGTTATTCATTCTTCTGCAATTTGTATATATATATATATATATATATATATATATATATATATATATATATTACAAATAGCAGCAAAAAGCTTGATTGACTTTGTGCTTTTTTATCAAATAGCACAAACTCATCTTGAGTTGTTACCTTTTCATGAAATAGCGCACATATAGACGATATAGCGCTATATAAAAAAAAAGCAAAACTTAACCCTCCCTTCTCTCCCTCCTGCATGCATGCGCTGTGGCTCGTGGGCCGGCGGAGGGCTGTATGTACGGTGCAGGGATATGCAGGGGGTACGGGCGGGTACATAATAATACATAAATGCATACGAGACAGCAGAATAATAACAAGAACAAGAACAGAACATCGTACACATCATACATCCAAGGACGGACAATAAGGAATCAGGAAAAGCACGCAGACAACGATAACGACAACTGCTGCTGGCGGTAGGTAGGCATGCAGTAGTAGGCATGTGCCCCACCACGCGAGCGCGAGCAGACCGTCGTCGCTGCAATGCGCGCCGTGCGCCGTCATGCGTCATGCTGCTATATATCTATACCTATACCTTTATTAAAAAAAAAAAAATCTCCCTCTCCCTCTCTCCTCCTCCTCCTCCTCCCCTCGCAATCTCGCAATCAACAAGCAACAAGTTGCTGTGAGAGAGAGAGATTAGGTTCTAGTTGTGGGCGGTGTTATCCCAGCCACAGCCACACACACGGTAGCCGTATTGCAAATTATTGCGTATTGATTGTGGTATTCACAAGAAATACGAGACACACACTACACACACACACCACACCCACACACCACACACCGCCACACACCACACACCACCACCCCGCCAACCTACTACCCAGCCTATGAGTCTACTCTCGGACTAGCGACCAAGCATGTTTACTGAGTAGCCTGAGTAGACGACCGACTACCTATGAAACGCACCCGCCTCCGCCGCGCACACGCACTACGCACACACGACTGACACGGCAGCCGTATTCACACAAGAAATACAAAACACCCAGGCCCCCAGCCGGTATTCACGCCGTATTTTCAAATCGTCTTCCCGCGCTTCTAGAAGTCTCTGCGCGACTCCGAGGTCGCAGCGACGTCGCAGCCCTCAAGGGCCTATGGCGCTCCGACGGGCGGTCCTCTCACTTGAGGGCAACATTGGCTCGGGCAAGTCGACGCTCCTGCGACTTCTCCGGGACAAGGGCCGTTTGCAGACGATCGACGAGCCTGTCGCGCGCTGGCAGAGCGTCACGGCGCCAGAAGACGGCCCGTCGGAGAGCGGGACGAACCTCCTCGAGCTGTTTTACAATGACCCGAAGCGGTGGGCCTTCACCTTCCAGACCTACGCGTTCCTTTCTCGTGCCCAGGGAGCCGTGGAGAACCTCGAGCGACAGAGCTACCCGGGCGACGTGCCGTCTAACGCAGCCGTCGTGCTGGAGCGCTCGCTCGCGAGCGACAAGCATATCTTCGCCACAAACTGTCTCAGGACGGGGCTATTCACCAAGGGCGAGTGGGCGGTCTACAGCAACTACCACGATTGGACCACCAAGATGCACCCCGGTGTGCACGTCGACGGTTTCGTCTACATGCGCACCCAGCCGAGCACGTGCCTCGACCGCTGCGCGCGCCGCTCACGCGACGAGGAGTCGTCCCTGGGCCTAGACTACCTCGGTCAGATCCACGCTTTGCACGAAGACTGGTTGCTCCACCCGCCCGGCGACTCTCGTGGGCTCGATTTGACGCGCTGCCGCACGAAGCTCGGGGACCCGGTGCTCGTGGTTGATTGCGATATCGAGTTCAAGAGCAGCAGCGAGCGCAGCTCGGCCGTCGTGCAGGCAGTGCGCGCCTTTGCGGACGAGGTGAATGCCCTCAACCACGCTAGCTGAGCGCCTTACGCCAGACTGCCAGAGTTGAGAGACGTTCCGATGGACCCATCTTCCTTGCCTCGATCACGCGATCGCGCTCCCGAGGAGATGTCGTGGCTGTGCCCTTACATTTATAAATTCTGTTTTTTGTCCTCCTCTCTATCCCTAGCCCTGGCGGCCTTGGGCTCTTTCCTCTTCCCTCTGTAGGAGTACGACGCTCTAGAGTAAGTATCTCAGATCTCTCTACCTCTACACAGCCTGGCTACTATGGGGGGAGGGGGAGGGGGAGGCTTCTGGCTTCTGGCTTCGGCTTCTTCTCTCTTTTCTCTTCTCCTCCCCCCCCACGACTCCGTAGAAATGAGTGGTCCTTGTCCTTGTCAAAATAAAATTAATAATGCTCCCGGTGTTGTTTATAAATGATACAGTATACAGTATTGACCAGTGCCAGTGCCCCGAAGATGAACGAAAAACGAGTCTTTAAACTATATATATATATAAACGTAAACGCCAACATAAACATATCGGGCTAACCCCCTCCCCAGCTCCCTATGCGTGCGTGCGCGCGTGTGCCCTGTGTGGTTCTACGTTATACCGTACCGTGCGTGCGTACTGTGCGCTTATATAGTTTTATAACGTATAACGTATTCGATGTGATGATTTTTTTTTTTTTTTTTTTTTTTTTTTTTTTTTTTTTTTTTTTTTTTTTTTATGTGTTGTTTTTTTTTTTTTTATTTTTTTTTTTATCCCTCGAAAAAAATCGTCTGTGAATGTAAACGTACTGTGAAATGCATCACTAATTAAAAAAACTAGCTCTATTTGTGACTTCGCGCCCGGCTCAAACGGGTTCGGGCTGTGATCCTGAAACCGGCGTTGGGTTCGCGCGACGATGCTGCAGGGCAGGGCACTCTTGGCTGCGTTGGCGCTGCTTGCAGGTGCGCGCCGGCGCTGCTCGCGCACCGCCACGCGAGCCAGCGCCAACCTGAAAACCAATCGGCCCACTCCCAGGTACACACGGCGGGAGTGCGGCCAGATCGTCACCCTTGACAGCCAAGCCTTTACATCCGACGTCGGGCGCACCCCTGCTCTCGCTGATTCCGATAACCTTCGGGCGGATGCGGGACGCGCTGTTTGGTGGGCGCAAGAAGCGTGTGCTCATACTAATCTCCGACACGGGTGGTGGGCACCGGGCGTCGGCGCAGGTGCGCGTGCAGGAGCCGCCGTGGGGTCGCCGTCCGCGGGGACGCGAGGCGCTCTTGATGGCCTGGGCCGGTGGCGGGGCGCTGGTTGCGTGCCGCGGGGCGGCGCCGGTTGCGAGGCGCGCGCCGCCGGCAGCGCCGCTGAACGTGCCCTTTTCCTCTCGCGTCAGGCGCTGGCAGGGCTCATCGAGCAGCACCACGGCGACCGGATCGAGGTCTCGATCGTCGACGTGTGGACTGTCTACACTGGCTGGCCCTTCAACCGCATGGTGCGCCAGTACCGCTACATGCAGTCGCGGCCCGCGCTCTGGTACTCCATGTACAAAGTGAGCGCCTTCCCGCCGACGCGATTCTTCTTCAACTCGGCGCAGCGGCTGCTCGCCTTCTCGGGCATCCGCGCCTGCCTCGAGGAGCACAAGCCCGACCTTGTCATCTCGATGCACCCGCTCTGCCAGACGGTGCCGCTCCAGGCGCTCGCCGCGGTGGAGGACGCCGCGCGCAAGCACAAGCTGAGCCTCGGGCCGACCCCCGCGCTGGCCCCTGTGCTGGCGGAGGCTGCGGGCGAGGCGCCGGAAGAGGAGGAGGAGACGATCCGGCGGCGGCGGCGGCGGCGACACGTGCCGTTTGTGACGGTGGTGACGGACCTCGGCGCCGCGCACCCGCTCTGGCTCCACCCCGGCGTCGACCTCTGCTTCGTCCCGTCGGACGCCTTTGTGCGCGCCGCAAAGCTCAAGGGACTCAAGCCGAACCAGCTGCGGCTCCACGGGCTACCCGTCCGCCAGGACTTTACGCTCCAGCGGCGGCGCGGCGCGGCAGCGCGGCGCGAGCTGGGGCTCCGCCCCGACCGCAAGACGGTGCTCATCGTTGGCGGGGGCGACGGCGTGGGCAAGCTCGGCGCCATCGTGCAGGCCCTGGGCGAGAAGCTCGGCCAGAGCGGCGCGCCCATGCAGATGGTGGTCGTATGCGGGCGCAACGCGCGGCTGCAGCGCCAGTTGCGAGAGCAGGAGTGGCCGCCCTCCGTGCACGTAGTCGTCGAGGGCTTCGTCTCTCGCATGTCGGAGTTCATGGCGGCGGCCGACTGCATCGTGACCAAGGCGGGGCCGGGCACCATCGCAGAGGCGTCCATCTGCGGGCTGCCCGTCATGCTCTCGGGCCACTTGCCGGGACAGGAGACGGGCAACGTCAAGCACGTGCTACACCACGGCTTCGGATCCTACTCGCGCAACCCGAGGATCATTGCCAAGACGGTGGCAAAGTGGCTCGACGAGCCGAGCACGCTCGAGCGACTCTCGGCCAACGCGCGCGCGGCTGCGCGGCCGGGAGCCACTTACGAGATTGTGCGAGATGTCGTCGAACTGCTCGATCGCGGGCCGCCCGTGGGAGCGAGCTGAGCGGGGCGCCCTCTGGGTGGGGGCGGGGCGGAGGGGGGGGAGAGAGAGAGCTGGGGGAGGGGAGCACGGAGGCGAGCAGGGCGCAGCCGAGCCAATACAGCAGCGCACTTTATTTGCAGTCCGCCTCCGCCCCTCACCATCCGCCAATGTGGCATATGGTACGATGGGGATCCGCGCCGAGCCGCTCCCATCGGCCGCCGCGTGCACACCTCGCGAGACGAGAGTCTTCGGTTATTTTGTGGTGTGGTGTGGTAAGTGTGGTTAGCAGTGTGCAGTGTGACCCCTCGTGCGTACGTACACGAGGTACGCTTATTAACGTACATTAACATTAACTGTTGTGATGTGAGGGATGGGGATGAGGGCGTTTTCAAACTACCGACTAGACCTAGATCACCATCAGCAGCACTGTGCACTGTCCAGGTCCAGTGCTGGGAATACGCCTTTCTATATCTGTATCTGACAGACTGAGACTGTGTGCTGTGTGATTTAGATTTAATCTGACAATAACAAACAAAATAGAAATAGGAGTTCTCACCACCAGAGACAGAGACGACTACAACTACTGCTACTGATATAAGTATAATAAATATTATAAGATACAGATATAATGCAATGACCAATGATATAAGGATAATGATATAAAACTAAAACAGGTTAATGATCTGCATCTGCATGTTTATTTGTGAGGTTGTTTGTGTCATCATTGGCTTGTTGTTGTTGCAACTTCAACTTGAAGTTGTTGATTTGTTGAGGATTGAAGAGGCAGGCCAATTCTGGCGCATGCGCATGCACCTGCACAAAGACCCGGGAGGGACATAGGGATAGGGACCGGGGGCTGTTGACATTAAAACTCACACTTGAACGTTCCACAACAACCACAACCTCTCACTAATCACTAACACCTACCATCTCTTAAAAACAAAAACAACTCCACAATACAACCATACCAGGTACACCACCCAACCTCGACACCACACACGCTACTCTACTCACTACTCACTCATATTCCAGGGCCCGCGCCCGGCCTGGTCTGCGCGCCCGCTCGACATGCCACCTCGAATTGGTGGCGCTCGGAGCCTCCAGGCATAACACCCTGTAGTACGACCCGCGTCTCGCCCCCGCCGCTCTACTTCCGCGACGTCTTCTCCAGCGAGGTGGAGAGCCAGTCGAGGCCCTCGTAGAGGCCATCGCCGGTGGTGGCGCAGGTGGACTGGATGTACCAGTTGCGCTGGCGCAGCGAATGCAGACCGAGCTTGTCGGTGATCTCGGCGGCGTTCATCGCGTTGGGCAGGTCCTGCTTGTTGGCGAAGACCAGCAGCACGGCCTCGCGCAGCTCGTCCTCGTTGAGCATGCGGTGGAGCTCGTCGCGCGCCTCGCCAACACGGTCGCGATCGTTGGAGTCAACGACGAAGATGACACCCTGGGTGTTCTGGTAGTAGTGGCGCCTGGCAGGACGCAGAGGGGGGTGGGGGGTGGTCAGCAGCGGAAGAGGGTCTTTGAAGGGGTGGTAGGGCGAGATTTGTAGTAGAATAAGTGTTATGGGTGCGGGCGATTGGGTTTGGTTGACAACACAATCTATTCTCCATGAACACAGACAAACAGACTCAACCACGCCCGACCGCGCACAAGCACCCAAAGACGCAGGAGTGTGGGGGCGCGCGCTCCCAAAAAGGTATTGCAAACTTCCGTGCAGGACACGGGGCGGTGAGGCAAGGAGGAAGTGACCAGGCCGGAGAGGCGCTCACACACTCGGGCGCGCACGGACGACCCAGTCGCCCAGAGGCGCGGGCAGAGGCGCAGATGGGTGGTCAGTGGTGGTTAAGGGTTTTGTATATGTATAAGACATGTTAAGGAGGACGTGAAGGAGCTTGTGGCGGTAGGGGCTTCCGTGCAACGTCGCTGCGCGAGCGGGCTCGGCCGAGCGGGCTCGGACGCGCCTGGGCGCGCCCCGACGGCCCGGTAGCGCAGAGGCGCGGGCGTGGGGGAGGGGGGTCAGCGGGAGGCAGAGGGTCTTGCTGTGTTGTGTGGATTGAGTTAAGGAGGGGGGGGGGTCTCTTGCGTAAGGAGGAAGGGGGTGGCCGCTGCTGCAGAGGCCTTCCCAGTGTGTGCGGGAGCAGGAGCGGCTGTACAACGACGCCGCGCGCCCAGGCGCAACACGGACGTCGCGGGCGCCCAGACGGCGGGCCGCCCAGAGCCCAGAGCCTCAGCAGCAGGAGCAACCTATACTTTAGCATATGGCCGCGCGCGCACCAGAGCGGGCGAATCTTGTCCTGGCCGCCGACGTCCCACACGGTGAAGGAGATGTTCTTATACTCGACCGTCTCGACGTTGAAGCCAATGGTGGGAATGGTGGTGACAATCTCGCCAAGCTTGAGCTTGTACAAGATGGTGGTCTTGCCGGCGGCGTCCAGACCTACCATCAGGATGCGCACATCCCTCTTGCCGAAGAGCCTGCCGAACACCTTAGACATAGAAAGACCCATGGCGACCGAAGGAGCTGCGGGAAGGAAGGGTAGGCCCGGGGGCGCGTCGTCAGGGGCGCTGGGAACCGCCCTGCGCTGGCGCATTCAGCCGCGTATAAAGCGCAGGTTCGGCGCGCCGAGAGCTGCGCGCCGTCGGGGGCGGGCCAGCCAGGCCGGACGAAGGTTCTGTAGGCCCCGCGCGCCGCGCTTGCGCGTCGGGCCGTGCGAAATGCTGGCATCAGCTTTCCTAAGGCGGTGCGGTGCGGCGGGCTTTTTCCGATTCGCTGATGTCAGAATACAGGTGGGTGAATCCAGGACAAAATATTTGTGCAAGTGACAGCCTCTTAAGTTTGAGTTTTCGCGCGCAAAAATGGCCACCGCCTCACCTGCAGCCGAACTCCTTTACGCCCTGCTCGGCTACACGGGGCGGATGGTGGTGCGCCGCGGTGGCGACGGCGGCGCGCCCGCCTCCTTCGGCCTGGCTGACGGCATCGCCCTCGACCCGTGCGAGCGCCAGCTGGTCCTCGGCGTGCTCTCGCTGGGCGAATGTTACGTCGCGCTCGACAGCTTCCTCAAGGCGCAGCTCTTCGACTGGCGCGAGCTGTCCGCGGCGGGCGACGGGCGCGACCCGCACGTTGTGGCGCTGGCAACGGGGCTGGAGGAATGCCTCGCGCCCTACCGCGCGCGCGTGCTCGAGCTGGAGCAGCAGCTGCTCCGCGGCGCGCTGCCGCTGACCGAGCTGCAGCTGGGGCTCACCGAGTACAGCCTGACGCTCCCGCTGATGCGGTCGCTCGTGGACCGGGTTCAGGCGGAGGGCATCGGCGCCGCCCCCCTGCTCGACATGCTCGCCGAGGCCGCCGCCGGCGCCGTCGCGAGCGGCCGGCAGTGCATCGAGGTGCTGCTCTGGCACGTGCAGCGCGTCTTCCTCTCGACGCTCGCGACCTGGCTTCTCCACGGCGAGCTGCTCCCCGCCTCCGCCCCTTCCTTCTTTGTCCAGCGCGTGGCCGCCTCGGCCGACCCGAGCCCAGCCCACGCCGCCTTTTCCTCCTCCTCCCCGCCCGCGCTGCCGAGCGAGGAGGGCTGGGGCGAGTTCGAGGTCAACGTTGGGCTCAAGCCGCGGCTGCTGCCGATGAAGCTAGCCGAGCGCGCGCTCTTCATCGGCAAGGCGGTGCGCGTGCTGCGCGCCGCCGAGGCGGCCGCGCACGCGGCGAGCGCCGCCGGCAGCGCCGCGGACAAGGGTGGCGCGGCGTGGCAGGGACGCGGCGGCACGAGCGAGATGCGGTGCGGCGCGAGCGAGGGCGGCGGCAGGCTCGGCGAGCCTGGCTCGCGGAGCAGCGCGCAGGAAATGCGGCTGGCGCTGGAGGGGTTTGCGGAGGAGCTGGGTGCGCTGAGCTCGGCGCGGCGCCTCTCGACAGTGGGCGAGCTCAGCGAGCTGCTGGGCCGGCTCTCGCGCCTCGCCTCGCGGCTGCTTTGGCGCCACCTCACTTACGAGTGCGCGCTCGACGACCTGCTCACCGCGCTCAAGGGCTACTTCCTCCTAGGCAGGGGCGAGCTCTTCCACCGGCTGGTGCTCGAACTGCGCGCGCCCATGGCGGCGCTGCCGACGTCGCGGCTCGACTTGGGGGCGGCGCTCGCGCACGCCACGGCCGGCGCAGAGCCGGACCGAGGCGGCTACGTGCGTCGGCTCGCGCTCGAGCTGCCGGCGGTGGAGCGTGGGGTCTCGGCCTACGACTCGTGGCGCCGGATGGGGCTGCGGCTGCCCGTGGCGTCGCCGCTCTCTCTGCTGGTCCACGCTGCCGCGCTCGAGTCCTACTCGGCGCTCTTCTCGTTTCTCTTCACGGTCAAGCGAGTCCAGATGGAGCTGCACGCGGCCTGGGCCTCCCAGATGGAGAAGGCGCGGCCCGCCGGCCAGCGCGCGCACCTGCTTCCCGTCTGGCGGCTGCGCGCGCACATGGCCTTTTTGATCGACAACCTGCAGTATTACCTGCAGGTTGACGTGCTAGACGCTCAGTGGCAGGCGCTCAGCCTTGCCGCGGCAGAGTGCGAGGACTTCGAGGCGCTCGCCGCGACACACCAGGCCACGCTCTCCGTGCTCTCGAGCCAGTGCTTTTTGCAGGCGGGCTCCGTCTCGTCGGCGCTCCACCAGATCTTCCAGCTCTGCCTCGCGCTCTGCACCATGATTGAGCACTCGGACGCCGGGCTGCGCAACCCGGTGGCCTGGGCGGCGCAGACCGCCACGGTGCGGCGCGAGTTTGGGCGGCAGACCGCATTCCTGCTCGCCTTCCTCTCCAACGTCGCGAGTCCGCAGGCGTCGCCTCACCTGGGCCAGCTGCTGCTGCGGCTCAACTTCAACGAGAGGTGCTCCATGCTTCAGGCCAGCGCCTGACACAGCGACCACACGCCTGCCGAAACTTCAGCCAGGCGGCTTGCAACCGTTCCCTTGGCCTCCACCCGCCAGCGCCTCAACGCTCCCACGCCGTGCCACGCCAGAGTCTAGCGCACCGCGCCAGCCTTTGCAGGCTGTGCAAGGACTAAGCCATAGTAAGCCTAGTACATAAAGGCCCTTTATGTATTTTCCCTGGCTTTGCGCTCCGAGCCCTTGCTCACAGGCCAGCTAGTGACTTTGTCGGCGGTGGGGGAGTTATGCGTTTTGTGCTTGTCTTGGGGTTGGGGGGGGGGGGGGAAAAAATATGTGGATTTTTTTTTTTTTTTTTAT
>Ga0335398_10008196_pt1 | contig 12481 bp, 8 predicted proteins | sample BON03_FD_205742 | JGI IMG/M metagenome (GOLD analysis project Ga0335398, IMG submission 205742) | Freshwater microbial communities from Lake Bonney liftoff mats and glacier meltwater in Antarctica - BON-03 (spades assembly) (version 2) | ecosystem: Environmental > Aquatic > Freshwater > Ice >...
ACCCCCCCCCCCCAAATACGCTATTCAAATATAGTTTTGTGCGGCAGCAGTTTAGCACGTTTCTGAATGAACAGCATTAGCGCGGCGCCGCTTTGCGTGTTGCCTAAGCCGGTGCTTTGCGTGTTGCCTAAGTCGGTGTCGGCTTCTTCCATTAACCATTTAAAAAAAAAGAAAAAAAGGGAAGGGATCCCGAAGGTTTCTGTAGAGCTAGACGGTTACACTAGACTGCTTGAGAATCCAGTACCAATGATACCGTATGACACTGCCATAACCAAGGGGTTATATCAATATCAACTACTCCGTAGCAGTAGTTTATTTATATATATATGACAATAGCCCCTTGCCTGTAACCCACCCTTAGACGAATATTAGAAAAAAAAAAACTGGAGATATATCTCAATCAATCAATCCAAAAGTGGCGCTTTCGAATATGAATATATATAATAATAATAAGAGCTAGGGCTAGGGTGTAAGTGTAAGTGTAAGGGGCAAATTCCTCTTGGCTTGCGGGTTAGTTAGGATTATGATTAACCCGAGGCAGCTCCGCCGCCTCATATTGCATATTGAAACCAGAATCACCATCCAATAACAGCTCGCAGGAGCTGCCAGGAGCGTTAACGTCGTGTGATTAAGCTCACCAAGGCTAGTACTAACTTCAGCCCATTAACTACTCAATAGTATATAGTATTAAAATAGGTATTAATAGTAATAGTAATAGCCATAGGCAGTCATAAAACTACTAATAACTATCAAGCATCTGTTTGCTAAAACTAGTTTGAGCTATTAATAACTAGTTTTATGGGCCCTCAATCAATCAATCAATCAAAGGTCCTCACACAACAAAGCCACACACGGGCCGAGGAGAAGCCACATCCCAGCACCACCACAGGGGGGGCAAACCCTGCACCACAAAGTGATGCAGGCTTGGGGGGCTATGAACGAGTCGCAACAGCACTAGTAGCACTAGTCTGCGAAACTCGTTCGTTTAGCACGCCTTTTCTATTTCAGTGGCGTGCATAAAACTGATGGACGCCACCTCCGCAGGCGTCTCCTCTCCTGGGGGGGAGAAGGAGATGCCCGGGAACGTGGTTCCGACTTATAATACCTGCAGCCTGCAGTAATAATAATACAGTGGCCGCGTGCATAAAACTGATGTGGACGCCACCTCCGCCCAGGGGTCTCCTCTCTTGGGGGGGGAGAAGGAGATGCCCGGGCACGTGGCCCCGACCTATAATACCTGCAGTAATACTAATAGGGGCTTTGATAGACTGCTGCGACTATGTTACGTGGGGGCGTCGTCCTCGGGTTAACCCGACAGTTTTTAGCCTTTTGGGGCTGGCGGGCCGGCCGCCGGCCGGGGCCAGGGCGTAGGCCAGCAGAGACAGGCGAACAACAGCAAGCCCCAGCAAAGCACAGAGATAGAGAGCACGTCAAACACACATACCACATCACCCTGCACCCTGCCACGAAGCCACGGCCATGCCGCTCGGCACAGGCGCTCGCGCTGCCCCGCGGACGTGCCCTACCCCTACACCACAGCCACAGCACCACAGAGGGGCACGCGCGGGTTAACCCTTAACCCAATGGTGGACCACATCAATGCCCCGCCCTTCAGCTGGGAGATGGGCTCTCTGCCCCATGAGTGTGTTGGAGCAGCAGGAGAAGAGGACGAAGGGGGGTCGCTTGTGTCGTCGTCGTTGTCGACGTCGGATGTAGGCGGAGACCCTGTCGACGACTGTGCCCATCGGGAAGTAGGCCTCGCCGATGCATTGCGCCAAGCGCTTGCACCACCTGGCGCCATGCTTTCTTGGATGTTCTGTAGCATAGAGCATCTATAGCATCGGGGGATGCTATACATGCTATATAGTATACTACACTATAGTACTACACTCTGTCCTAGATGCAAATTTTGGTATTTGAACACACATAGTTTTTAGCATTTAGGCCCGGCCGGAGCGTGGGCTAGCAGCCAGCACCAGCACCAGTAATAGGGTCAACTCGAAATAGTTCAAATATCAGAAAAAGTAGAGCTATGCTATATAGTAATGTAGCATCTGATGGAGGCTATATAGCTCATAGCTCGTAAGCATTGTAGCATGCTATATAGTATGCTACAGAACAACCAAGCATGCTTTGGCCGCACTCTCGCTGCTCGTAGATCGCAGTCTGCGCGCAGTTTCGCGCCAGCCGCTTGCCGCCAAAAAACAGTTTTGTGTTAAGGCTAAATGGTTTAAATGTAAGATTAGGCGGGGGGCCAACCCACAACATCACTGTGAGGGACTGACAGAGGCTACACAACAGTGTAGGGCCCTACGTAGGGCCCTACAGAACATCCAAGGCCAACGTACAGGCTCCGGCTCCGGGCATGGTGATCCAGCACATGTGCATAGAGCCTGTTTTCATCTTTTTCATCTGCAAGACCAGCGACGCCCCAGCAGCCGCAAGTGACCAAAAAAATAAGAAAAACAATCAAAAACATTTCAGTATACTGCAGTATACTGCAGTATACTGCAGTATACTGCAGTATACTGGACGCTGCGCGCGTTCCTCCACCATATAGTCTTTATCACTCGCCGCGCACACAAAATACACGCAGACATCCTAGCGCAAGCAAAGCCTCACGACTTGCGGGCTGGCGACGTGTGGCTCTGCGCTCTGCCTGGCAGCAGCAGCTGTGGTGCCGGGGCTTAGGCCCCCCCCAGCCGACCCGGCTTGTCGGTGAGAGGCTCGCGCCACCAGTTATAGACCTTGCCCTCTTGACCTACCGCCACATCTCTAGCTGGTAGTACGCGGACGGCCGAGAGCGCCACTCCGGCTCAGTCGCCGTCGCCGGTATAGTTGTCGCATCGGCGCGCGCGCCGCTTCTTGGTGTGGGTGGCCAGTGCATCACGAGCAGCTTCAAGCGCCGCCCAAGCAGCCTTTCGTACAGCCTCCGGCCCGGCAACGCGGAGCACCGCATCGCGCTCAGCCTCTTCTTACGCGGTGGCCGTGGCCCGCTCTGCGGCCTGGGGTTAAGGGTTAACCCCGCACATCAAGACCGCGTGGGAATCACAGCTTGACGCCCATCTTATCGAGGTTGGATGCCGCTCGCCCCGCGAGAAAGTCGGCGACGTACTTGGCGCCAGGAAGCGCTCGCAGCACTCGCTGTAAAGACCAAACTTATCGCTGGCCGCTACATTTTTTGTTTTCGGCTGGAGCGATAGTTTTATTTTTGGCTGTAAACAAAAGTTGTTGACAAACTTGGTGTTCAGGCTGAGCGCGCTCCTCGGAAAGGAGTTGTACTTCGCTGGAGACGTTTGTACTATTAAAGAACGTCCCGAGGGCGTTCCGGGGATACCTTCAGATCCAACTGGCTCCAAGCACAAGGCTCTATGCACACGTCCGGCCTGGTACCGGATCACCATGCCCGGAGCCGGAGCCTACAATCTATGGACAGAGCCTCTTTCATACAGACAATTGCCCGCCGCATAGTCTTTGGTAGCACCATAGGAGAGGACCAAATGTACCACGCCCCTCCATCAGTATTAGCCCATTTTACAGCGGCTGTTCACCAAACTGCCATCGAACGTCGCAAACGTAACTCTATCCAGGGAATCCATGCCCCACCCTTATCCTTTGACCCAGACACTTTTTTAGCAGCGTGCATAGCCCTTTTTGGCAGATCCGCCAAATCCACACACTTCCACTTCCTCGCCGAACGAGAAGAAAACCGCCTTAAAATCCAGTGCTATAACTGGACCCCCAAATTATCACCCTTAGATAAGTGGCAACACGACTGGATCACCAGTGGCGTTTTCGAAGAAGGGGCAAACTCCTCCCGGCGTGCACTCCGCTGCCTCCTCGTCCCAACCACTATCCAACAACTCTTAGGAGCATTCAGCTCACCCAGACAAATCAACCGCAATTCTATTCCTGGCAGCCTCGGCATAAATATCGGCACCGCCCCCTACTGTCACCGGCTCCTCCTCCGCCTCAACCCTCTAACCCCCAACACCACATGTCCAGTGGCACCAATGCAGGCACCACCCACCAAACACCAACCACATTACCACTACCATGCAGCCCCGCCCATCCCATGGAGGTTTCCCAGGCAAGCCCCATACCCTATCCTTATTTCCCCTTCTTTTCTCGCCTGCTCGGAATACCGTACCCGGCGATACCTATGCCACTAGGACCCATAAACCAAATTGCAATCACTACCGGCCCACGCCCCACCCACGGCTTGGATGTTCTGTAGGGCCCTACGTAGGGCCCTACACTGTAGTGTAGCCTCTGTCAGACCCTACAGTGATGTTGTGGGGTAGCCCCGCCTAATCTTACATTTAAACCATTTCGCCTTAAAACAAAATTATTTTTTGGCGGCAAGCGGCTGGCGCGAAACTGCGCGCGGACTGCGATCTGCGAGCAGCGCGGCCCGCGGCTTAGGCATGGCGCCAGGTGGTGCGAGCGCTTGGCGCAACGCATCGACGAGGCCAGCTTCCCGACGGGCACAGTCGTCGACAGGGTCTCCGCCTACATCCGGGTTAACCCGAAAATTGCCCTAGGATAGTGTAGCCCTACAGTGTAGGACCCTGCGTAGGGTGTAGCCCCCCCCGACCCTACACACCCTACACCCTACAGAACATCCAAGACCCACGGAGGTTACTCCCCACCTGCCTTACACCAACCTGCTAATCACCCACAAACCAATAACAGTGCATACCCTCGCGCTCTCAAAAGAGGAGGGAGAAGGAGGCGCACGCCCCCCATGACCACAACTATTACCGGCAACACATCTACCCGTACTCAAACCATTAAATCTGGACAGCTCACTCTACTCAACCTCAACCCCTCTCCCAGACACCAAAACTACACTACCCTCCTCCTCATGAGATGAACTTGAGCTGCCGCTGTGCGACTGCCGGCGCTCTGGCCGGTACCGGTACAACAAACAGACTTCTTGCTGAGTGTAACTCTTGTTCAAAGTCCGTTACCGCTCTGTACCGATGGTACAGAGCGGTTACACTATAACTATAACACACTAAAAGGATATCCCGACGGGATGAATCCCGTTTCCACTTCCGGTGGAATGAGTCCTGCTCCTAACCCTCGCGTGGCAGTGCCCCCGCGTTAGAGTTAGAGTACTAAGCGCCGTGGCACGCTGCCCACCCGGCTCGGAGAGAGCCCTTCTTATGCCGGCGCGAGGTTAGGAGCGAGAGCGAGGGCGTCTTGGTAGCCGATAGCTAGAGACGCGCGTTGGCTACGCATCAGCGCCTTCCCCGAGGGGCTCGGGCCAGTGAGTACGCCCAGCGCCAGCGCCGCGTCAGCTCCAGCTCCGTCCTACTACTACTACTACTACTATACTATTACTAATGGGCCCCCGCCGTAGTCCGGGCCGCCGCGCGCCGCTCGATCGACTTGGCATGGCGCGCGTAGTTAGCGCCAGTGTCGCCCGAGAGGTTGTGTGCACGAACTTGCGGCGCTCGTCGAAAGGTTGCTTGTCGAGGACCTTGGTGAAGAGATCGGCCGGGTTCTCGGCGGTGGGCACGTGCGCGACGGTTATGACGCCGAGGCCGCGGAGCTTGCGCATCTTGAAGAGCTTGCGGTTGATGTGGCGCAATTCCTGAGCCGAGTTGAAGCGGTGACAGAGGTCGTAGACGGCCTTGTTGTCGGTGTAGACCTCGATCGCCTCGTCGATCTCGTGGCCCAGGAACCACAGCAAACCGATGATGTACAGCAGCTTGATGGAACAGTCGGCCAGCGCGATGAGCTCGGCCTTGCACGTCGACATCGAGATGCAGTGCTGGCGGCGCGACGCGTGCGCAATGGCCCCGCCGGCGGGCATGATGACAAAACCGGTCGTCGAGCGAGTCGTGGTCCAGTGGGCATCGGCATAGGCGCGCAGCTTCTTGGCGCCGTCCGTGTGCGCGCTGAACATGGTGCCGATCTTCTTGGTGCGTGCGAGGTAGACGAGCACGCGCTCGAGGTTGGCGTAGAGCTCCTTGGTGCTCGGTGCAGATAGTCAAACACGTGCCGCAGAGGCAGAGGGCGGCGCTGATCTCGGGACGCACTTGATCGCGTGTAGAAGCGCGCCAAAGAGCAAGCCGTAGCGCTTCTTGAGTTTGTCCGTCGGCTCAGGGCGTAGTAAGGTGACGGCCGCCTCGTAGTTGACGGTGAGGTTGGCCCCAGCGGGCGTGTCGCCGTACGAGCCAGGAAAGCGTTTGGAAGAGCTGTAGGCGTCCACGCCCGGTAGATAGCGCTCCACCATCGAGCCGATGTGTGTGTTGCAGCGGATGGTGGTGGCGTGCGGCCCGTGGCCGACGCGGTTGGCTCCCAGGAAGTAGTCCTCCTCAGGGTTTGTCTCGCCGAACTTGATCTCGAAGCGCTCCTTGAGCCGGCTCTACACGCGCCCGGCGAGCTCGCGCGCCGCGGGCGTCGGGTCGCTGTAGAGGCGCGCGTTGTCGAAGTAGAGCGCGTAGGTGACCCGACCGCCGCTGGGCTCGGTCCTCGGTTTCGAGCGCAACGTCAACCCAGGCCGACGGGTCCGGGCGCGATGAGGAAGTCGTTGAGCGTGCGGTTCCAGATGGCGCCGGCGTCGGCTTGGCCATAGAGAGGCGAGAGCATGAGCCAGGGGATCTCCACCGGCGGCCTCGCCGCCGGGCTGGCGGCCCGTCGAGAGTGCGTCAGCGGCCGCGTGGCCGAGCAGGCCGCACTTGCTCTCAAGCTCGTTGCTCGTTGGCGCCTGCCGAGAGCGTGTCAGCGGCCGCGTCGTCGGGCGGGCGGCCCGTGCTCTCGAGCTTGATAATGGCGCCTGCCGAGAGCGCGCTAGCTAGCGGCCGCGTGGCCGAGCAGGTCGCGCTTGCTCTCGATCTTGATGGCGCCTTCCGAGAGCGCGCCAGCGGCCGCGTCGTCAGGCGGGTGGCCCGTGCTCTTGATCTTGATGGCGCCTGCCGAGAGTGTGCCGGCGGCCGCGCCGTCGGGGGGCGGCCCGTGCTCTCAATCTTGATGGCGCCTGTCGAGAGCGCGCCAGCGGCCGCGTCGCCGCGCGGGCGGCCCGCGCCGTAGTTGCCTAGGGCGTGCCAGCGGCGGGTGTCGTCGTAGTTGACGTGGTGCTCGTAGACGTGGGCGCCGCGGTGTGCCCACGCGTAAACGACGCCGGGCGGGCCGCCGTAGCCGTAGAGGTCCCAGCTTATGATGACGCGGCGGCTGATGTAACATGTAACCCTTGAGGTCGGCGGCGGGCTCCTCGTTGCTCGAGTCGCTGCTGTGCTCCTCGAGCCCGGCCGCGTCGACGCCCCCCCGGCCCGCGGCTTGGCGAGTCGTCCTCGTTGGCGCCGCCGTAGCCCGGCGCGTCAGACGCAAGGCGCAAGGCCAGGCTGAACCTCGATGTTCTCGATCTCCTCGCCCTCGGCGCCGGCGGCATCGTCCTCGGTGTTGATCTCGCGAAGCGGGGAGACGTCAGCGGGCGCGGCGGTAGTGGTGTTAGACTGCGTGTCGTCAGCAAAGAGGATCTCGTCCGACGAGATCTCGTACCCCCCCCCGGCGACACGCTTGACGCCCGGGAAGCAGTCGGCAACAGACTTGACCGAGTCGTTCACGATAATGGCGCCTGTTGAGGGTGCGCCAGCAGCTGCGTGGCCGAGCAGGCCGCGCTTGCTCTTAGGCTCGTTGGCGCCTGCCTGCCGAGAGCGTGTCAGCGGCCGCGTCGTCGAACGGGCGGCCCGTGCTCTCAAGCTTGATAATGGCGCCTGCCGAGGGCGCGCCAGCAGCCGCGTGGTCGAGCAGGCCGCGCTTGCTCTCAAGCTTGATGGCGCCTGCCGAGAGCGCGCCAGCGGCCGCGCCGCCGAGCAGACGGCCCGTGCACTCCAGCTTGGGTGCGCCTGCCGAGATCGCGTCAGCGGCCGCGCCGCCGGGCGGGCCGCCCCTGCTCTCCAGCTTACCTGTCGAGAGCGCGCCAGCGGCCGTGTCACCGGACGGGCGGCCCGTGGCGAGAGAGAAGCCGCTGGGCTCCTGGTCCTGGTTGGCCTTGTCCGGGACGTAGTTGGGCTCCTCTGCTCCGGTCCCACCGGCGCCCCCCCGGCCTGGCGAGTCGTAGCAGTTGGACGCGAAGCCGCACTCCAGTGTGTCGCCAGCAAAGACGATCTCGTCAGACGAGATTTCGTACCCCCCCCCCGGCAACATGCTGGATGCCGGGAAAGCACAAGACAAGGAATGTAACTGCGCCGCCGGTGATGGTGGTGATGCCCAGGCGGCCGGCAGTAGCAATGCGCGGCGGCTCGAAGCCATCGCCGCCAAAGGCAAAGGCCCGATTGGTGCAGACACGCCGAGCTCGCGTGCGGCGCCTGCGCCCGCCAAATAGGCTTCTGAGTTGTGCAGCCAATTGAGGTCGTGGCTGGCCAATACGCGAGGCGCAGCAAATCCTGGCACTACGCGCGCGATGGTGTCCGCAGTGGAGATGTGGAGACGGCGTGTGCGGCCGCGAGGTAGGCGAGGTAGGTGAGAAGGAACCCAATGATGACGGGCTGCATGTGCCGGACCACCGCGTTGAAGGCCCAGCGCGCCGCTGCAACGAAGCCGTTGGCGTCATCGCGGCACGGCTGGGTGTTCGAGAGGGTGGCCCTGGTGCCGATGTTGACCGCGTTGGCCGCTGCGAGTTCGCGCACGGCGCCTGCGCCCGACGGTGCGAGCGCGGCGATGCCGCCCGTCGTCTCCTCGACGATGGGCGCGAGCGCCTGCGGCGCGTCCTCGAGCCGTCCCGCGCGGCCGGTCGCGTCGGACAGGTCGACATCGAACGAGTCGAGGTCGCTGTCCTGCCAGAAAGTGAGGTCAACGCTCGCCTCGGCGGCGGCCTCGAACGCGCCGTCGCCGTCGTTCGACGAGTCGCTGCCGGCGTATAGGATTTCGGCCGCGATGGCGAGCCACTCCGACTCCGGCTTGGTGCTCTCCGCCCGAGGCCCGACTGGCGCGGGCGGCCTGGGAGCGCTGGCGAGCTTGGCGGGCGTGTTGCCCGCTGGAAGGGGCGTGCCGAGCTCGCGCCTCGTCGTGGGCAGCGCCTCGGTGATCGTCTCGGGCGGCTCACCGCCAAAGTCGAGAGCAACACCGGCCTTCATGCCGGCCTCGGCAAAGTCGTTGCCGTAAAGACCGTGCTCTTCGTCCTCAAGCGTCGCTGCCAGGCTGCCGCGCTCGGGCAGTACGGGCTCCTTGCCCGCCGCCGCCTCCTCCTCGGCGGAAGCCGCAATCGAGAGGGCGCACTCGCCCGAGGCAGGCACAAGTGTGAGCTCGACTTGCGTGTTGAGCCTGTGGCTCGAAACCGTCGCCGTCCGAGGCCCGATCGGCGCGAGCGGCTTGAGGGCGCTGGTGAGCTTGGTGGGCGTGTCGCCAGCCGGAAGGAATACGTCAAGCTCGCGCCTCGCCGTGGGCAGCGCGTCGAAGCCCGTCTCGGGTGGCGCGTTGTCCCGCCGGTATCTTTTCTTGGCACTGCCGTCGAGCCCATCGAGCGCCTTGTGCGTGCGCCGCTCTTGCTCCTCGATGGCGACGTGCTGCTCCGGCTTGATCGGCTCGCCGCCCGTCGCGACGGCGGCGGCGATGGCGACGGGCTGCCCCACTTCGATCACGGCCGCGTGGCCCTCCGGCTCGCCGGGCGAGCCACCGTCGCCACATTCGACCCACTCCGTCTGCGCGGGCCCCTCGCCCGCTGCCACAATATGCGAGTAGTACTTGGCCGGAACCTGCAGGTAGTCCCCGCCAGGGCCTGTCCCGCCCACAAAAGAGGCCGACCCCAGGTTAGGAAATTCTGCCGAAACAGAAGATCCCAGGTATCCTGGGGCCCCGGGGGTAGTGGGCGGGAGCGCCAGAGAGGTAGTAGCGAGCTCTGCTTGAAGAGCTTGTTGAGGCGTAGTCGATGCTGCTGGTAAACCGTGCTCGGCAGACCGCCAGGCCCAACCAGGCGCGGCTCCCTCCTTGAAGAAGATGTTTGCATTTTCGGCGATGGGCGCTCCGTCGCCGCTGCTCGAGACGGCATACGCCTCGAGGTCGAGGTGCTTGGCCGCTTCTTTGAGCCACTCGCGGCACCACTCTGTCTCTGGACAGTCGACGTCAGGCAGGTGGTAGGTGGTGCTTCTTCTGCGCCTCGAGCAGCGCCGCCAGGTAAAGCGCCTTGTCGGCCTCGGCCTCGGTCCGCTCGCAATTGAAGAGGTGCCAACTCAGCAGGCGGTAGCGGTAGTAGGCCTTGTGGCCGTCCCAGTACCCCTCCCAGCAGTGGCCCGCGAGCGCCGTGCGCGTCGACTGCGTCGCCATGTGCCATGTCGCAGCGGCGGCGCAGCTCCGCGGCGAGGGTCTTGTTCGCTTCCTTCACGCTTTGGTAGAGCATCGTGCAGATCTCAGTGGCGTCCTCGCACCAGATACGGGTTAACCCTCTAACCGCTAGTTCTGGAATCTCGTCCATGTCAATGTTGATGAGCGTCTCGGCTCTCGCGGGCATTGTGCCCGTCTTCGCTGTTGCTAGCAGTCCTTTCGGCGCTAGCGCGTAATTCACTGATCGGATCCATTCAACGCGGTGGTGTGTTTGTTGCTGGCTGCCAGATGGAAAGCGCGGCAGGGTCATCATGCCTGTTGCAGCTGGTCCGGCGCGATCGTCGGAGTAGTCCGTCGCGATCATCGCGTACGTCGCGCGTGCCAGGTGCCGCTACCACAGATGAACTTGAGCTGCCGCTGTGCGACTGCCGGCGCTCTGGCCGGTACAACAAACAGACTTCTTGCTGAATGTAACTCTCGTTCAAAGTCCGTTACCGCTCTGTACCGATGGTACAGAGCGGTTACACTATAACTATAACACACTAAAAGGACATCCCGACGGGATGAATCCTGTTTCCACTTCCGGTGGAATGAGTCCTGCTCCTAACCCTCGCGTGGCAGTGCCCCCGCGTTAGAGTACTAAGGGCCGTGGCACGCTGATCATAGGGGGGTGCCGCCTGGTGCAGCAACACCCCCTATCCCTCCCTACCCGTGGTTTCCGCAACAACAACAACGGTGGTCTCAACTTGAGTGGGCTCGGGGTATTGGCTCTGCCACCCCCCGACCCCGACCCCCCTTACGCCGCGATACCGTTGGACTGCGGCGGGCAGCCACCCCACACCTGGCACGGTGATTTGTGCGGATTTTTGAAACTTTGTTTCAACGCCGTGTGGACGGGCTAAAACCAGCGTCGGCGTGCCTTTGGACTGTCCCCCGGGCCCAGGCCCTCCTTCGGGGGCGAGCTTGGGTGGCCCAACTATGGGCCAAATCGGTTGGGGTGGTCCGTCTACGGGCCCTACCCCTTTCTTTGGTGCAGCAGGGGTGTCTCTGTTTCGGTGTGAGCCGCTGCGGGCCGGCTGCTGCTGTGGTGGGGAGAGGGTGTTAGGTGTTTTGTAGGGGTAAACTTATCATCATCTTCAAATCACGTGTTCTCCCTACACCCTATACCTATACCCTCATATACCCTCCCAGGTAGGTATACTCTATACCATTAAAGCATACCCTCCCTCCCAAAAAACGTTTTTTTCTCTCTCTATCTACGTGCCAGCACACTCAGAGCCTCAGACACAGACACGGGGACATGGGAGCGGTACCAAAAAATGTACTAGATTCGGGTCGGTATTAGGATTAAATTGGTATTAGCAGGTATCAGCAGGTATTAGTGTGGTATGAGCAGGTATTAACAGGTATTGGCGGGTATTAGCGGGTATTAGCAAAAAATGCAAATATTCGCTACGACTCGCTAATACCTGCTAATACCTGCACTAATATACCCCCCCAAAGCACTAATACGATTAGTTAATACTGGCCATTAGCTAATACGACCTAATACTTGTGCACTAATACCGAAAAAAAATCACTAATACCAGTGGTATTAGTGATGTTTTTTGTATTATTGTAAATTATTGTAGGTATTAGCAGGTATTAACGAGTATGAGCAAGTATTAGTATTAATACTTTTTCGCTAATATCTGCTAATACCTGCTAATACATTACTAATACTAATACCTGCTAATACCAATACCAATACCTGCTAATACCACACTAATAGACTAACACCTATTAATACCTGTTAATACCTAACTAAGCCCTCCCCTAACATATATTTTTTGTATCCCTGACATATATTTTTTGTATCCTGTTTGTATCTTTGTATCTCACTGTATCCTTGGTATCCCACTATATGCCTGTATCTAGCAAAAATTTGCAGCAGATCCACTGTATCCCGCTGTATCCCACTGTATCCAGCTGTATCCGTACGTATCTAACTGTATCTAGCTGTATCTAGCTGTATCCCGCTGTATCTCACCGTATCCCACCACATCAAAAACGGGATATGACCAAAAACGCAATCCAGGGGAGGGCTTACCTGTGAATACCAATTTGCAATTTGATCCTAGTACCGACCCGAATCTAATACATTTCGGTACCCTACCCGCGGGCACACACACCCGCAAAAGATACATACACTCACACTCACAAAAATCAC
>Ga0335398_10008198_pt1 | contig 12479 bp, 8 predicted proteins | sample BON03_FD_205742 | JGI IMG/M metagenome (GOLD analysis project Ga0335398, IMG submission 205742) | Freshwater microbial communities from Lake Bonney liftoff mats and glacier meltwater in Antarctica - BON-03 (spades assembly) (version 2) | ecosystem: Environmental > Aquatic > Freshwater > Ice >...
TTAAGGGTTAACCCGCGATATATATATATATACATCTATCTATATATATATATATATATATATACACATATATAATATTGTTATCATTACATACATATACACCCCCCCCCTGACGTGCATCTTTGGGACATCCCGTTTTCAATATGGTGGGATATGGTGGGATATGATGGGATATATGAGATATAGTCGGACATAATCGGATATAGTCGGATATAGTCGGATATAGTCGGATATAGCGGATATATAACTAATTGTTTATAGTCTATAGCTTTCTAATTGTTCTTTAATGCAAAAATAACCAAAAAAAATTCTCGGCCTGCGGCCTGCAGCGCGCGCATTGCTTTGGCTGACAGCAGTAGCATTCTACTTGGGCTTGGGCTACGTACCCACCTCGGTTTAACCTCGGTTAAACTCAGAGTCGAGTAAAGAGGCGAGCAGAGAGGTGAGAAGAGAGGCGAGTAGAGAGTCGAGTAGAGACTTGGATGTTATGTACCCTGCTATACCCGTATACCCTCCTGGGTAGGGTATAGGATATATGCCTAGGTAAATACCTAGGTACAGTGTAAAAATACCCTCCCCTGAGTTTTGTTTTAGCAGTAGCACAGCAGTCAGTCAGCAGTCAACACATCATGGATGTTCAATAATGCACTCTACACTCTACTTCTGCTTATACTACTAACTAACCAACTACATCTCCTAGTCGAAAGGACTCGGGTTCTACCGCACCCTAGGTCACGAGGCTACGTGGTCACATGGCCCTAGCACGCAGATCATAGTATGTACATGGAGTTTTGTTTTAGTGTTCATGTGTGCATTCCATTGTGCAATACTGTATACCCAGGGTACAGAGAATGTACTCTCTGGCGGAGGGTATATACCGTTATACCTAGGTAAATACCTGCTAGGTATAGAACATCCAAGTGTAGAGAGGCGAGTAGAGAGAGAGTAGAGTGTCGAGTACAGAGGCGAGCAGAGAGTCGAGTAGAGAGTCGAGTAGAGAGTCAAGTATAGAGAGTCGAGCAGAGAGTCGAGAAGAGAGTCGAGTAGAGAGTCGAGTAAAGAGGCGAGCAGAGAGTCGAGTCGAGAGTCGAGTAGAGAGTCAAGTATAGAGAGTCGAGTAGAGAGAGGCGAGTAGAGAGGCGAGTAGAGAGTCGAGTAGAGTGGCGAGAGCATAGAGGCGAGTAGAGCGTTGAGTAGAGAAGCGAGCAGAGAGATAAATAGAGAGTCGAGTAGAGAGTTGAGTAGAGAGTCGAGTAGAGTGGCGAGAAGAGAGTCGAGTAGAGAAGCGAGAGCATAGAGCCGAGTAGAGCATTTAATTGAGAGGCGAGTAGAGAGGCGAGTAGCGAGGCGAGTAGAGAGGCGAGTAGAAACTAAAGCAGAGAGGCGAGTGGAGGTAGAGTGTCGAGCAGAGAGGCAAGCAGAAAGGCGAGTAGAGAGGCGAGTAGAGCGTTGAATAAGGGGAATTTCCTTCACCTGTGCAAAATACCGGTGGGCGGCCACCTCGCGCTACTGCAGTGGGCGCGTGGCAACAACTCGCGCGAAACTCCAAACGATCGGCGTTTTCGCCCAGGCCAGCCCCCCGGCGCACAAGCCCGCACCCTGCGCACACACCCGAACCCTGCGCACGCGCCCGAACCCTGCGCATGCGCCCGAACCCTGCGCACGCGCCCGAACCCTGCACACACAGCGACCGCACCCGCACACCCGGCCACTGGGACCCAGGCGCCCGCACCCACGCACCCGGCCCATGGGGTGCGACGTGCGCCTGGGCGGGTGAACCACGTGCGCACGCACGCGCGCTCGCGCGCGTGTAAGCACGCGCAGACGTGCGTGCGCGCCCTTGGCCCAACATCTCTCACGCTGGGGCGCCTTGGGCGCGCGCCCACTGCAGCAGCTCGAGGTGGCCGCCTTCCGCTGCGAACCTGCAGGTCCCCTCGTCCCACGGGGCGGGCGGGGTCTGGGAGCGCGCCCACTGCAGCAGCGCGAGGTGACCGCCTTTGGCCGCGGCCGCGCAGGTCTCCTCGTCCCATGGAGCTGGTGGGGTCTCGTCGCGCGCCCACTGCAGCAGCGCGAGGTGACCGCCTTCGGCCGCGGCCGCGCAGGTCTCCTCGTCCCATGGAGCTGGTGGGTCCTGTGTATTTTTGTCGGCACTGCACCGCGCCGCCGCCCTTCACGCCGCCGCGCCTGCCGCTGGGCCTGCGTCTACGCCTGCTGTCCCCGCCTCACTGTCGGCATGCGTTATGGTTAGGGGTACCCCGAGTCTGGTGAATCCGGACTTGTTTTAGGCGCGGTTTGCGTGTTGCCTAAGTCGGTGTCGCTTCTTCTATTAACCATTTAAAAAGGTCAAGAATCCAGTAAACCAAAGGGGTACGGGTTAACCCCCGCTGGCGGTTTTTTTCAGCGGGCTACCGACCCGAGCTGCGTGCAGCTGCGCGGCACGGGCGCGCGCTACCCAGCCCCCTAGGCGCCCGTTGCGGGCACGGGCACGTCGTCCTCATCCAATAGGGGCGGCAGCGTGTCGTCGCTGTCGTAGTCGGGGTCCACGGGGTCCTCGAGCAGCGGGAGTAACGCGTCGTCCTCGGGTGGCGCTGGCGACAACGGCATCATCCAGCTCGAGGCCTGCCGCGAGCGCGACAAGATCCGGCTGCAGTACGACCGGGTCGTCGAGCGCTACATGCGCGAGGGCGACGTGGTCATCTTCAACCGGCAGCCCTCGCTCCACCGCATGGGCATGATAGGCCACCGCGTCGTGCTCGTGCCGGGGCACACCTTCCGGCTCAACCTCTCGTGCGCCAACCCGTACAACGCCGACTTTGACGGCTACGAGATGAACATGCACCTGATGCAGTCGCCCTGCGCCACGGCCGAGGTGGCCGAGCTGATGGCCGTGCCGCACCAGATCATCTCGCCGCAGGCCAACAAGCCGTGCATGGGGCTGGTGCAGGACGCGCTGCTCGGCGCGCACCTGCTCACCTCGTGCGGCGTCTTCCTCGACCGTGTGCACATGCTGCGCTACGCCGCGTGGGTGCGCTACCCGCACTGGCCCGCCGGCGGCCCGCCGGCGCTGCCGCCGCCCGCCGTCGCGGCGCCGCGCGAGCTCTGGACCGGCGCGCAGCTCTTCTCGCTGCTGCTGCCGCCGCGCCTCACGCTGGCGCGCTGCCGCGGCGACGGCGCCGGGCCGTGGCTTCCGGCCGCCGACGACCTGCTCATCCGCGGCGGCCAGCTGCTCTTTGGCGAGCTCAACAAGGCGACGCTCGGCTCGTCGGCCAACGGCATCGTCGACGTCATGTACCGCGACCGCGGGCCGCAGGCGACGGTGCGCTTCATGTCGGACGCGCAGCGCGTGGTCAACCAGTGGCTGATGCAGCGCGGCTTCTCGGTCGGCATCGCCGACTGCGTGCTCGGCCCAGCCGGGCACGCCGAGATCGACGAGCGGCTGCAGAACGGCTTCTCCAACGTGGCCGCCATCCTGCGCGAGAGCGTGCCCGAGTCGATGGCGGGCGAGGCGGAGTCGACCGTGCAGCGCATCCTCTCGCGGCTGCTGGTGCTGACCGGCGACTCGGTGCAGACGCACCTCGGCCAGCGCGTCAACGCGGTGGCGCACATGGTGCGCGCCGGCTCCAAGGGCAACCCGATCAACCTCTCGCAGATCTGCGGCTGCGTCGGCCAGCAGTCGGTCGAGGGCCACCGCATCCAGAGCGAGCACACGACGCGCACGCTGCCCTGCTTCCGCGCCAGCGACGTGTCACCCGACACCAACGGCTTTGTCAAGAACTCGTACGCGCTCGGGCTCGAGCCGCACGAGTACTTTTTCCACGCCATGGGCGGGCACCTGCAGCGTCGCGGCCCAAGGCGGCCACATCGAGCTGCTGCAGTGGGCGCGCGCCCAGCGCCCGCCCGCCCCCTGGGACCAGTGGACGCGCAGCGAGGCGGCCCGTAGCGGCCACCTCGACCTGCTGCAGTGGGCGCACGCCCAAGGCGCCCCATAGGGCGAGGGCCCCAGGGGCGCGGCCCACGGCGGCCACCTCGAGCTGCTGCTGTGGGCGCGCGCCCAGAGCCTGCCCGACCTGCACGGACCGCCGCCGACAAAGACGACGCTGCGGAGCGCGGCGCACTGGGCAAAGGCGCCCTCCCCCACCCGCTCCAGTGCGCTCGGCAGCGTCGCGCGGGCGAGCGCCGTGCAGCCGGCGAATGCCGAGTCGCCGAGGGTCAACCCCGGCGCCGAGCACCGGCCGAGGTCGAGCGAGGTGAGCGAGGTGCAGTGGCTGAAGGCCGCCCCGCATAGCTCAACCAGCGTGGCCGGCAGCTCGACCGCGGCGAGCGCGGTGCACCCCCAGAAGGCCACGGTCCCTAGGCGCGTCAGCGCCGTGTGCGCCAGGTCGAGCGCGGCGAGCGTGGTGCAGCCCAAGAAGGCGGCGCCGTCGACCTCGGCGAGCGTCGCGGGCCACCGCACCCGAGCGAGCGCGGTGCAGCCGGCAAACGCGTGCCCGTCGACGCGCACGAGCCCGTCCGGGAGCCGGACCGCCTCGAGCGCCGTGCAGCCGTAAAAGGCCTCGGTGGCGAGCGCCGCCAGCCCCGTGGGCGCCAGGTCCAGCGCGCGCAGCGCGGGGCACCGCTGGAAGGCGCCGTGGCCGAGCTGGGCGAGGGCCGCGGGCCAGCGCACGTCGCGGAGCGACGTGCACCTGGCAAAGGCGTACGCGCCGACGGACCGGAGCGACGCCGGCGGCGCCAGCGCCGCGAGGGCGGCACAGCCCCCAAAGGCCCCAGCGCCCACGGCGCCGAGCGCCGTGTGGCTCAGCTCGAGCGAGGGGAGCGCGGCGCAGCCAAAAAAGGCGCCGTCGCCGAGCTCGGCCAGCGCGGCCGGCCACCGCACCTCGACCAGCGCGGCGCACTTGGCAAAGGCGTGCGCGCCGATGGACGCCAGCGCCGCCGGGAGCTCGACCCGGCGCAGTGCCACGCAGCCGTAAAAGGTGCCCGCGCACACCTGCGCCAGCGCCGTGTGGGCCCACGCGAGCGCGGCGAGGCGGGCGCAGCCCACAAACGCCAGCGGCGCCACTGCGGCGAGCGTGGCGGGCACGGCGACGCGGGCGAGCCGTCGGCACCGCATGAAGGCGCAGCTCCCGATGGACACGAGCGCCGTGTGGCCCAGCTCGAGCGACGCCAGCGCGCAGTCGGCCAGCGCCATGTCCCTGATCCGCGCCAGGCAGGCGGGCAGCGCCAGCTCGGCCAGCGCCGGGCAGCCGGCCAGTGCCCAGTCGCCGAGGTCGGTCAGCTGGGTGCAGGCGAGGTCCACCGAGCAGAGCGCCGGCAGCCAGCTCAGCGAGAGCCGGGCGGAGGCGCTGCAGCCGGTGAGCTGGAGCCGCGCGAGCGACGGCTGTGGCGCGGAGCTCGCGGAGCTCGAGTTGGCGGGGTCTGCACCCCCCCGTGGCGTGGCGCGCGGCCACCCGCACCGACACGGTGCCCCTGTGCCGCCTCGGTTCCCGGTCGCCCTGGCGGAGCACCTCGACACTGGACAGCACCACACCCCCAGCCTCGGTGTGGTTGGCTTGCACAGGGGCTGTGGCGCTCAGCTCGAGTGGCGTGAGCGGCGTATTCGCGCTGGAGGAGAATCCTTGCCCAACTGCAACGGACTTTAGGAAGATATTTGCCGACATTGCTGTGGCCGTAGCGACCACGCTGGATGTGACTAGGAAGGCCGTCGTCCGCACCCGCTGCAACTCGTTCCTAGCTCCACTTGCCGCGCTTGCCGCGCTCTTCGCTCGCGTGGAGGCCACTCTACTTGGACTCACCAACCTGTTCATCGAGTCGACCGAAGCGCAGGCGGATACGGGCAAGATGCCCCGTTCCACGGTGAATTTAAAGCACTTTGCGATCTGCGCAACGGTGACAAAGCACCCCCCGCCCTGTATTGGGTGAACCCGAACCCTCTCGGTGGGTTCATGTGCAGGTGCACGTGACGGGGGTACCGCACACTGACTGTGCTGTGCGTTGCCATGTGCAGGAGGCTTCGGTGTTGGTGACACGGCTCTGCGGGTGTGCCAATCGGCATCCTCTTTGGTTGCTGTACCACCTGGCTCCTGTTCGGTCTCACGGGGAGGCGGGCCGTCGGGTGGATGAAGTCACTCTGCGCGTCCAGACGTATTTCAGCGCGTTGCTGATTGAGCATGGGCTCTCGGTGACGGGCCTGCGCGCGCCGCCGGTTGTGAGCTCCCAGTGAGGGGCCCGCGCAGGCCGCGGTGCTGTGGGCTCCACCTGCCACGGTCGACGTGTGCACAGCGAAGCCCACACACGCGCCCGCGCACGGGCACATCGAAGCCCACACACGCGCCCGCGCACGGGCCCAGCGAACCAGCGCAGCGAGCGGCGAGAGCAGCGAGCGGCGAGCGCAGCGAGCGGCGAGCGCAACGAGCGGCGAGCGCAGCACGCGGCGAGCGCAGCGATCGGCGAGTGCAGTGGCCGCACCCCGTGGCTGCACCCTGTGGCCGCACCCCGCAGCTCCTCACCTGGGCACTCGCTGCGCTCGGCGCTCGCTGCGCTCGGCGCTCGCTGCGCTCGGCGCTCATTGCGCTCGGCGCTCGGCCAGTCCTGGGCGCAACCCACTCGAGCATAGTCCACACCTTTAACCTAGGCCGCACACGCACCCGTGCCCCTGGGTCGTGCACACACACTCCGCGCCCCTGGCCGCGCGCGCACCGGTGCCTTGGGTGCGCCTAGCTGCGCTCGCTGCGCTCGCTACGCTCGGCGCTCGGCCAGTCCTTGGCGCGCGCCTTACTCGAGTCTAGTCCACAACTCTAGCTCCTGGCCGCACTCGTGCCCCTGGGACGTGCACACGCACTCCGCGCCCCTGGCCGCGCGCGCACCGGTGCCTTGGGTGCGCCTAGCTGCGCTCGCTGCGCTCGCTACGCTCGGCGCTCGGCCAGTCCTTGGCGCGCGCGCCACTCGAGTCTAGTCCACGACTCTAGCTCCTGGCCGCACTCGTGCCCCTGGGACGTGCACACGCACTCCGCGCCCCTGGCCGCGCGCGCACCGGTGCCTAGCTGCGCTCGCTGCGCTCGCTACGCTCGGCGCTCGGCCAGTCCCTGGCGCGCGCCCCACTCGAGTCTAGTCCACAACTCTAGCTCCTGGCCGCACTCGTGCCCCACGACTTCTTCTACAAGGTGTATAAGGCCATCAAGGAGGAGCGTTCGTTGACCATCCTCAACCACCTGCTCAGGGTGGGGTATGTCTTGCCCAAGCGCCGCGGCGGCCGCGGCCGCGGCCGCGGCGGCGGCGGCGACGGCGGCGACGGCACATTCCCTCGGCGGGGTCCTTGCCTACGACATGATGGCGGACAAGACCATCAACCTTGGCGCAGTGCCACGCGCGGTGGTCGTGTTTGGCTCCCCACTCGGGTTGTACATGGCGATGCGCGAGACAAAGGGGCGCCTGCCCCGTGGAGTCCGGCTCTTCAACCTGTTCATTGCCGACGACATGTTCGCCTACCGGGTCCAGGCGGTACTGGGCCCGTCGCTCCGAGCGCGTGAGCGGTCGGGTCTAGAGCTCGTCCCCCCCGGGCAAGTGCCCGTGAGCGCCGGGTCGTGGTGGCAGCCAGAGGGGGATACCAACCTGGCCTCCGAGGCGACCCTGCGCGCCCAGGCCGTGGCCCAAAAGACAAAGACCCCGATACTCGACTGGGAGATGACACGGTCGAATATCATGGTGGGTGCACTCCCACACGCGCGGTACTTCCGCGAAGACTTTGTCGGGTTCCTCATCCGCGTAGTAGGCCACATATGGGCGACCCGGGCTTGACAACGGGACGCACACCGGGCCAGGCGCGATACACACACGAGCGAGCATGGACCTCGACCGCTCCGACCGCCCACGCGCGGCGAGCGCATGGGGTCCCGCGCACCCGAGCCGGGTCGACCCAACCTGCACGGCGCCTGCACGGCGCCTGCACGGCGCCTGCACGGCGCCCAGGCGCGCGAGCAGGCAACCTGATGGGCAAGCGGGTCAACTTCTCGGCGCGCTCCGTCATCACGCCCGACCCCATCATGGACGTGCACGAGGTCGGCGTGCCGTACGGCGTCGCCACGACCCTCACCGTGCCCGAGCGCGTGACGCCGGCCAACATCAACGACCTGCACCAGCGCGTGCTGCGCGGCGCCGGCCAGCTCAACGGCGCCGAGTACATCATGCGCGTGCGCCTGGGCGGGGTCAGTTTCCATGTGCCGGAGCATCGTCGCCACTGGCGCGTGTGGGGGGGTGTCACACTGTCACCGAAGCGCCGCCCCAGTTGTCGCCAGGTCCCCGATGTCCTCAAGGCTGCAGAACCTGGCCGATGCCCTGGTCGACGGGGCGACGGGGGCGGAGGTGGTACAGCGAATTCGCGAAGAAGGTTGCACTAACGAGGCGCTCCTCAATAGCATTTACATCGTGCGCGGGTTGGTGATTTGCTCAAAGAACGTGCGCAACATGCACCCGCGGCGCGACGAGACGCTTGACACTCTGCTGGCCCTTGCGGACAAGGACGGCGTCGGCGATGACTGCCGGCGCCAGGCGCAAGCCTTTGCGGACGGCACGCTGCAAGAGCAATTGTCCACGCAGAACGAGTACAAAAGGCTCGCATTCTTCCCGGGGCACCTGGAGCTCGACGACGCGATGCGTGGAGTGCGTCTTCTCAACGACAATATGAACGACTTCCACGCCAGTACCCAGGAGAACCTCGACTTCCGCCGCCGCGGCCAAGAGCGCATCGATTACAAGAACACGCATATGATCACGATACCAGGAGCCTCCGCGTACCTTCGCCGCGCAGAGGCCATTCTCCGCGGCGGCGAAGGCGCCTACAAAACCCCCCCAATGAGCACCTTGTTGTTTGCGCTGCTGCTCGTCACTGGGCGGCGCATTACCGAGATACTGAATGTGAGATCGGAGTTTCACGAAGGGTCCAACGGCAACGAGATGAGCGCCATCTTTGGCGGACAGCTCAAGAAGAGGAAGAAGACGAACCGTGTGGCCTTCGAAATCCCACTGTTGGTCACATTCAACCTCTTCCGCCAAGGGTTGGACGCCCTACGTGCCCGCCAGGGGACATGGGATGAAGCCAAGGCAGTATTCACGCCCCTGGACCTGACCGACAAGCAAGTGAGCCAGCTCCACAGGAACTGCAACATGAGCCGCACTTTGTCACATGACTTTTTTGAAGGGGCCACCGCCACGGCGGTCGGATTGTCGGCTGTCATCGGGTAGAGCCAACTGGGCCGACTGGCCGACAGCGCGTGTCCTGGATGCGTCCACACTCGGAACGGGGTCCGGACCGGCACCGCGAGTCCCCGAATGGGGCCTCGGTCCGATCCGAGCCGAGTGGTGTTCGATCCCCTGCCGCCATGGTGACGCGGGTTCTGCAGCGGGTCCACGTGGGGCCGACAGCTCGCCGCACTGGCGCGCTGCCACCACAGGTTCCGACCGCCTCCGAGGTGGGCCGGCCGAGGGCTGCCCCGCTGCCACCGTTGGGTCCAGACGACTCCGTCGGCTCCGAGCCGAGGACCAGGCACATGGACACCGCGCCTTCCGAACGTCTCCTGCGTTGGGCCCGGCAAGCGGTCCACTCGGGGTCGACCCTGCGAGCAGCCCAAGGGTCGGCGGGCGGGCGGCCTGGGCTACCCCTGGCCCCGCGGTTCTTCAACGGGGTGGCGATTGGGCGGACTCGGCCCCCGGCCGTACGTGACCCGCGACACCGGCCCGCGGTCGGGGAGGTTGGGCCCCTCGCCCCCCTGGCACAGCGAGGCCGACGTGGACAAGTGGCCGGCCCATTGGACCCGGTTCACCGCGTGCGCACGCGCGCTTGCGCGCGTGTGCGCACGCGCATACGTGCGCACGCGCCCTTGGCCAACCCTCCGTCTTCTCATTCCGGGGCGCCGTGGGCGCGCGCCCATTGCAGCAGCTCGAGGTGGCCATACATGGCCGCGTTCTCGAAGGTCGACGCGTCCCAAGGGGTTCACCCCTTACCCCGAGCGCAGCGAGCGCAGCGAGCGCAGCGTGCGCAGCGTGCGCAGCGTGCGCAGCAAGCGCCCCCCACATCTGGGTCTAGCCCAGACACCCGCAGCCCGCCCAGGCGCACGCAGCCCGCCCAGGCGCCCGCAGCCCGTCCCTGCAGCCCATGCCCGCAGCCCGTGCCTGCAGCCCGTGCCCGCAGCCCGGGCGCGCGCCCACTGCAGCAGCTCGAGGTGGCCACCCCTGGCCGCGTTGCCGCAGGTCTCGTCGTTCCACGGGCGCCGCCCGGTGGTGCGCCCACGGCGCATCGGGCCACACGTGCGCGCTGCCGCCGCGCCACCGCAAAGGCTGCCTGCTGCGCATCCGGGCGCCCACTGAGGACATCGCCCGCAGCGCCGTCCAGTGGGAGCAGGCCGTCCCCTGGCGCGGCCTGCTCGAGCTGCTGCACTGGCAGGCCGACGCGACCGGGCCGCCGTGCACCTCCGCCCTCTGCTCGCACCTGCAGCTCACGCTCGCGGTCGGGTTGGACGCGGCGGCCTTCGTCGAGCAGCTGCAGCACGAGCTCTCGTGGGGGGCCGACACCTACCCCAGCATGCTGGCCGCGTCCCACACCTGCGGCGGCAGCGGCACCGCCGAAGCCGCCGTGCTGGTCCAGGCCGACCGCAGGGGCGACAGGCGCCGGTTGGACGCCCGCTCGACCCAGTTGGGCGCCAACTCGACGGGGGGGTCGCCGCCGCCCCCCGGCGGCGCGGGCATCCCCTCCCCGGTGCTCCTGGTGCTCACGGTCCTGCTGCGCAGCGCCAGCCAACAGTGGTCCCAGCTGCGCCTCACGCTCAACGGGGGCGCCTCGGCCTCGGCCGGCAGTGCTGCGCCGGGCGACACCAGCGTCAACCTGCAGGTCGCCGGTAGCACGGTCACCGTGGTGCCCCTGGGGGCCACGCTGCCGGCCAACGGCAGCGTGTTCCGCCTGTGGCTGACGAGCCCCGACGGCAACCCGTGCAGCGCCCGCCACTCGAGCTGAACGCCAGCTGTGCAAGCCAACCACCTCGAGACTGGAGGTGTGGTGCCGTCCAGTGTCGAGGTGCTGCGCCAGGGCGACCGGGCGCCGAGGCGGCACGCGGGCCCGGTGTCGGCGCGGGTGGCCACGCGCCACGGGCGCGTCGGCGAAGAGCGCGCGGCGGCCGCCGAGCCGGCGCATGCCGGCGTGTGCCGCCTCGGCGCCCGGTCGCCCTGCGCACAGTCGCGGAGCACCTCGACACTGGACAGCACCACACCTTCAGTCTCGAGGTGGTTGGCTTGCACAGCTGGCGTTCAGCTCGAGTGGCCGGTGCCCCGCTGCCCGACGCGTCGCCCGCCGCGGGCCCCATCCCTTGCAAGCCCAAGCCGTCCGGCCCCGGTAACCTGACAAAGTAAACCCGAAACGGGTCGGCGGTTAGGTTATTTTTGACCCCTGGGGGAGGGGGGGGGGGCTCCCAGTGTGCCAATGGGTGTCGTGGCCGCCGTGCCTCGACCGAGGGGGCGGGCGCCACACTGTGCACGCCCGGCACGTCCGCCGGAGCCCACCGCGGACCGTAGTGGCGCCACACCCAACACGCGCGCGGGCCGTACCTCGGCGCGGCCGGTTGCGTGCCCTAGCGTCGGTTTCTGCAGTAGCACCCCCCCCGAGCAGGGTGCTGGTTGGGGGGGGCGAGCCGCGCACCCAGACCCGACTCGCACGGCGCGTCCCATGTCTATTGGCGACGCCACGGCGGCCGACGCCACCATCGCCACGCGCCCATTGGGACCATGATCGGTGTCGTTGTCCTTTGCTTCCGAAGGAACGGCCTTGGGAGCGTACATGACCAGTTGGAAGTTGGGGGTAGTGCACACTGACGGGCGTCTCGCCCAGGACCCCACGGTGGGCCAACTCCATGAACCCCGACTCGCGGAGGACCCTGCTCGTCACGATCGCCTCCCGCTCCTTGCGGACGCGCATATCGTTGGTGTTTTGCTCCTCGCGGCCCGCGGAGCCACCGAGGAAGAAACAGCCCAGCGAATAGTCGCACTTTCGGGGCATCCTCAAGACGCCAAATCCCGCCAGCAGCACGAGCAGCGCGGTGCCGACGTTGACCGACCCGACCATGCCGACGGAGGCGATGTCGATGCCGAGCTGCGCCAGCGCAAAGGCCACCACGGCGAGGCCGATTGCGAAGAACGCCAAGAAGTACGTCCAGCCGCGCATGGCCTGCTTCCGCTGGACCTTGCGCGCCCCGATCGCGTCTGGCACGCACGCGTTCTTGTGCCAGTGGCACTGGCTGGAGCTGTAGCAGCTGGCCTTGTCCGTGTCCCAGGCGCGGCAGAACTCCCCGATGGACTGGGGGGTCGCCATGTGCAGTCTTGTTATTGGTAGCACACAAAAAAGCTACGCCTCCCCCCCCGGGCCGTCGACTGGGGTTGAATTGTTTCGCGCCCTCGGCCCCGCCCCCGCCCTCGCCGCCGCCTCCCCTGCCGCCCCCGCCCCC
>Ga0335398_10008199_pt1 | contig 12477 bp, 8 predicted proteins | sample BON03_FD_205742 | JGI IMG/M metagenome (GOLD analysis project Ga0335398, IMG submission 205742) | Freshwater microbial communities from Lake Bonney liftoff mats and glacier meltwater in Antarctica - BON-03 (spades assembly) (version 2) | ecosystem: Environmental > Aquatic > Freshwater > Ice >...
TAGATACTTCAACTAAGCTCTTGAAATCCCGGGTTCGACTCCCGGGAGATATAATCTCCAGATTGAGATTACATCAGTATCGATCACAAAAATTTCTCAATCATTTTTCGATGATCGACGATCGACCGAAATTCTCCGCAGGTAGAATCGAATCGACCGTCGATATCGAACGTGTTCTCCCGTAGGTGGAATCGAAGCAACCGTCGATATCGACCGTGACTGACCGACCGGTCGATAAATCGGTGGATTGGTGTCGGATATTTGCATATGTGTTGGAACCATTCCTCACCACTTGTGGGACCATTGACTTCTTGGTGGATGATTATCTGGGACCATTCTTCATCAATTTTGAGACCATAGGTCAATGGTCCTTTTGTGTTATTGCGCTGGGTGTTATTTAAGGCTAGCAACGCAAGGCGGGGCCAGCTGCAACAGCTGCATGTGACCTGCAGTCTCGTACGAAATCAATTTTGTCTGTCTGGATGGTTTTGTGTCTAACACGTGTTGGATGTGCAGATGACTCCCATGATCAATTGCGACCCCGACGAGGATCGTGCGGAAGAGTCCGACGAGGAGGAGTGCGCGCAGTATGACTCGGCCGACTATTTGACCGAAGACACCTTCGTGGGATTGGCTGGAGACACATGAAAAAAAAATACGTTTACAAGTTGGCGTACTTTTTGAATGTTGTTCACTTTCTGACGTCGGCGCATTTTTTCAAGATGGCGAACTATTTTCAAATTCAAGTCGGCGACCTTTTTCAAGTCAGCGCACTTTTTGAAGGAGTGTTCAAAGTACGACTCGGCGCACTTCTTTCAAGTTCAAGTCGGTGTAGGCCGCGCACTTTTGGAAGACTGCGCACTTGTGAGGGAAACTCTTTTCAAGTTCAAGTCGGTCCCCTGTTCCAAGTCAGCGCACTTTTCCAAGTCGGCGCGCACTGTTTTAAGTCAAGTCTGCGCACTTGTTCAAGTATATATACATATATTTATATGCATGTATATGAATACACATACATATACACATATTCAATGACACTCACGTGTTCGCTCACCTGGAAGTTCTACACATGTACGTACGCACACATACACACGTTTACGCACAAACACACACCTAGGGGGGGGGGGGTACTCGAGTATGCCTTCAATAAGTAAGACAAAGATTTTTCACAATCAACACCAACTTTACACACTCCTGTCTCCATGTCCATCGTGGTCTCTGTCGGTGTGCGTATTGTTTAGTGAAAAGCGCTTGAAGTTGGTAACGTTGAACAGAAGAGATAATATTCTAGTCTAATGGCAGACAAGTTGCTATCAGCACTAGAGTAGAGAGTGTGTTCTGGACAAACTCAAAGGCAGAACAAGTGTAGTTCAAGATCGACAATAGAGACTCAAACAGATGAAAGAGAGTCTGACACAATAGCGGCTCACTACATGGTATAAAACATGTAGCCCGGATAACGCCCCGGAGTTTATGGATAACAAACGAACGCACGCACATGCATCAATCTCAACAAAAGTTGAACTGACGACTTTGAATCTAGTCCCAAGACTATTTTGAAAGTCGTATTCAGCATTTGGAAAAACCTATGTAGAAATGAAAATCACTACTAGTAACTTCTCGTACCTAGAACAATTAGGTCTAATCGAACCGACCGTCGATATCGACCGTGAATGACCGACCGGTCGATAAAAACCAACCGACCGAACCGATTGGATTCAAGTAACAACAATTCTGGGGGAAAAAAAAAATAGAAAGAATTGACATTGGACCTGTTTTCCGACATCAAAATCAACCAGGGTTGTCACTATCCACCTACTCGGATCGAGCGTTTTCACCCTTGAACAACAGAGCGCGAAGAGCTGGTGAACAGCGACCAGCAAGACACACAAAACTTATGAGTATCTGTTCCAGGATGCCTTCAGAAGGATATTTATAGGGATGAAGTATTTTTGACATTCACAGGGGATCGCATAGAAAATATAAGTTCGAGTTGAGATCAACCAGACAAGAGAGTCTCATCCATGCAAAAGCTTGCGTTTTGCTGGGATATTTTTGCTGCAAATGAAGTCCAAGATTCCACATTAGTACCACTCCAAATGCGAAATCCTGGCCTTCAATGATGCTTGCGTTTATTCAGTTTTAAACAGTGGGGAAAACAAACGTACTAAAGGCCGGCCAAAGGTTAAAGAATCAATTCTTGCATTAATGAGTTGATTAATTCATTAATTAATTAATGAATTAATAAATTAATTAAAAGAAGAAGAGTCTGAGCTGAGATTCGGGAAAACAACTTTCTTACTGTATTAACAGGACAGAGTACCCATGAGGACTTGGTCGAAAATTTTCGGCCTGTGGCGCATTTTGTTTGATAAGTCTTGCCTGCGGCGCATTGTATTTCATAAAAAATCTGGCCTGCGGCGCATTCTTTTCATGCAAAATCATTTTCTTAATCATTCGGGGATGCATTTCATTTCAAGTTTCTTATTCTGTATACCAATTCATTAGTAGTGAAAATGATTTGAACTCCAATACTGAGTGATCACAACGACACAATTTGTACCAAACAGTAATTACGAAAGTTTTAAATGACAAACCCTGGCAGCATCACACAAAAAGTCAAGTAGACAGCACGGGGAATGCCTCACTTACAGCCTACAGATTTTTTATGCTTCAAACTGCCAGGCTGCTCGCTCTGCGTGAGCACCAAGCTCGCAGGTAGGTGAGTCTTGCCCGCCCAACGCTCTTCGTCCACTGCCGCGCCCACCGACGCCTGCGAGCCAATACCTTTAACAAAATAAAACGATCCAGTGGCTGCTATTACCCACGTCGCTACCGTCTCCAACTGTTTCGTACCGCGACTGCCGGGTGCTCATGCACTCCGCAGAATCTTAACCGAAACCGTTTTTGAGAGAAGCACTTCCGTTGACATAATTCAAGTCTCGGCCGGCGTGACCGTGACGGTGGAGAGCAAACAACAAGCTTGGACAAAACAGAGTCTCCCCCAAAGGTATTCATGTGTTGGGTGTCAACTCAAAAGTGACCAAGCAATCAGATCACTATGTTTGAAAGGACACGTCAGAGCGCGTGGTTCGACGCTGTGACGACACCGTTGACAAGAAGCGAGTGTGTTCTTGTGTACTGAAACACCTCTTTTTGGAGAGAGTTGGGTAACCAAAAATATCGCCCCAAAACCCCGGAAATGCTCTCTCCCACGCGCATCTAATGTCGTGTTTTCAAAATTTCGCGGCTGACGCCGCAATAAAAAAAACTGCGGGTTTTAATTAATTAAGTAATTAATTAATTTATTCGACTACCTTCTGTTTTAATTAATTAAGTAATTAAAGAATGAATCCGAATTAATTCGGGGCCAAACATCATGAGAAGTTGTTTTCTTCACTGGTTTCCACCTCAGCAAGACGAGCGATAAACATTAATCACGAGAGTCACCCCAGCTAAGATCTCGGACACTAGCTCCCCAGGGGTCTAATAAGAGCGGACTGGATCAAACAGGTAGCCTTCAGTACGAACATTCAGACCCTGACTAGTAGTATAAGAATTACAATAAGTATCAGAGAACGTGTTTCCACCAATTTTGAGAGCTCATTTTCACAGCATCTAGTGAGAAATTCCTTGAAATGAGTCCAATTCATGAACTCATGAGTCAAAAACTGACTAATTTCAAATCCCTTTGGTGAGTTCACCTCATGAGTCCAAATCTGACTCAATTTGAATGTAAGGACTTTGAGTTCGACTCAACTCTTATCCCAATGATTTGATCAGCAGCTATTTGATCAGATTTCAACCCATTGAGTGAGTCAAACCGAGGCCAGGTGGTGCTGCGTGGAATGGGCGTGTGTGTAGTTGTGAAAAAATGGCCGCTGCTGTGACGACGCGCCCACTAGTAATGCAAATTCACTTGTTATTGTTTTTATGTTGCTTATGCGTGTACGCAGGGGTCACAGCTAGCACTGGCGTCTGCGACAAGGGCACCAATACCCGAACCCACTGGCAAAAGATTGAGCGCTGAAGTGTCTGCGCTGAAAATCTTCTCCCTTCCCGCGGACATATTCGTGTCTGGTTGCTCACCTTCCACTGCCCAGTGGAAGGTGGCTGGGTACAACGCGTGACAGCCGTGTTTTTCCTTCTTCTAGGACTGGGTACAACGCGTGACAGCCGTGTTTTTCCTTCTTCTAGGACGACAAGGTTGCGACGCGCACTTGCCTTGTCGACGGTTAAGTAGTTGAGCTCGGCCAGCATCACGGTGATTTTCTTGTCAATGCCGCTGAGTTGACGGTGCGGCCACTTGGAGATGCTAAAGCGCCTGCACAACTTCTTGAAGGCCGTCGTACACATCCAGAACTTCTTAGCCACCACTTGCAACGGCAGGTGGAGGTGCTCGCGGAGAATGTCCTCTGTAATTGCAACACCACCCAGCGTGCTCGACTCGTCTGCCAGCATGACATGCAAGTCGGCGTTGGGGGACCTGTCCCTGTCCTCGTAATCCACCCTTCTACTGTGCGACGTCTCCAAGGCATCACACAGTAGATTTGGGATGCTCACGCGCTGGCTCGACAACTCTTGCTCGCCACCACCGCTGCCAATGTGCAGCATGTCGCATTGCATCTCGTTCTCGAGATCAAACCCCAGCCCCGTCTACTCAGCGCAGTTTGAAAGCCTATCATTGTCCTTCTCCAATTTGAGCAGGCTGTGGAATATTTGAGCTCGGCTCGCAGGCTAGCAATTTTCTGGAATATTTGAGCTTGGCTTGCAGGCTAGCAATTTTCTTTTTGATGCCACAAAGTTGGCGGTGTGGCCACTTGGAGATGCCAAGGCGCATGCACAACTTTTTGAATGCTGTCGTACACATTCCGAACTTCTTGGCCACCATGTGCAGTGGCAGGTGGAATCGTACACGCAGCTCCTTTTGTGTCACAGTGATGCCTGCGCCATTCGTCTCACCCGGGCCAGAATCCCCAACGTAGGCTTTGTCAGCATCATATGCTAACGCGTTGGCAGAGTCGATGTTAATGTTGGCGAAGCTTCTTCAACAGTGTCTTTGTTGCTGGGAGAGTCACTTGATTGCTCAGACTCGCCGTCAAGGTGCGCTCCCACTGTGGTGCCCTGAGCTAGCCTGGTCCTTTCAGTCTCGAGGTTCAAGAGCCCAGCCAAATATTGATCGTGTTCGCCACTTGTAGAGTAGCTTAACTTTGTCTTCAAAGCAACGATCTTCTTCTTGATTCCCTGCAACTGCCCACACGAGAAACCCTGTCAGATGATATTTGTATATTCTTTTCCACAACCAAAAAACCCGGTTTTTACCTGTAGACTCTTATGTGTCAATCATCTGCAAATCGGTGTTGCGCGCGCAAACGAGAGCTCAACACAGATTTGCTGCGTCCGAGCCCATACTTGCAGCCTGTTGGTGCCAGCAGCGAACCCATATACTTTGCCACTCCAATGGCCTGAGCATCAATACAACTTCAACGCATCATCGCAATATTGACCTGGCGGTGCGGCCATTTTGGAATCTCAAACTATCGGCACAGCTTCTTAAAGGCCATCGGGCACATGCCAAACTTCTTGGCCACTATATGCAGCGGCAGGTGGAAGTTATTGCGCAGCTCTTTTGCGCTCACGTTGCCGCGCCGCTGCGCCCCGGTGGCGGCAATGACTCGACACTCCGCCTCCCCGCAAACAAACATGACTCCCTTGGTACAATGGGCGTCGCCATCAATCCCTGCCGCCTGTGTCGAGCACGTGGCGAGGCGCTCAAGGAGTAGCACGGGGTTTGGTGTGCTCATGGAGAATGAAACGATTCAATCCCCCACGATCTCCTAGGTTTTCGAAGTCGACCGCAGAGATGAAACTTATTGGAGTGTCCAGCACATATCAAATCCTAAAGTTTGCATATATTTTTATCCATGTGGTCGGATGGACAGCCATTCCATATAGTCCCGCAAAACGCTGCGACAACGCCAGCCATAAACAGGCTGAGACTGTCAAGTGTTTGGCAAACCCCCCCTAATTGCCGACGCTTCCACGACAATTTGTACCAGGCCCAACTCTCGGGCTGCTCCGCTCTTCCCGAATTTCGACGGCAATCTTTGCCCCACCCTTACAGCCCACTGAGAGACTCTTCCTTTCTCAGAATTATCCGAAACCTGGGTCTAGGCAATTAACCCATATCTCACAAGAGTTTTGAGATGAGTTTGTTTTCCTCATTTCGAACGTTTGGATTTTCAACTCAGAGAGAGACAGAATGTTTATTATGACAGCTCAGCCTAGGAGGAATATGGGCGACTTTTCTTAATTCAGGGGGTGGTACAGCCCGTTCCGTGGAAGATGAGACTCGAAATGCTGAATCAAGGTGGGGTTGGGTATTTCTCGAACGAACGCGGATTCTCAGTGGAATCCAGTTTACAACGTTTTTTATCGATTTTTTTGTTGTGGAAACGACACGATTCGTCGGTAGTTTTGTAAAATTGATCTTGACGCGGCAAACCTGCGGCCAGCGCTCGAGCAGAGCTGCGGAAAGCAAACGCCGAGCGATAGGAAATTATTTTTCCGAGCGAATTTGCTATATGTTCCAAATATGAAAGTGTAGAGGAGACCGCGATCTAGGTCTGTGCACAACTTCGGTACTTGCGTTTGGAGAACCGCAGCGCAATGGCAAAATCCGAACAAAAACACGTGTTTTGACGTACGAAAAACCGGATTTTGCCATTGCGCTGCGGTTCTCTTCGCCACCCTTGCGCTGCGGTTCTCCAAACGCAAGTACCGAAGTTGTGCACAGCCCTAGATTTTAGTCTCCTCTACATTTTGATATTAGGAACATATAGCAAATTCGCTCGGAAAAATAATTTTCTAGCGCTCGGCGTTTGCTTTCCGCAGCTCTGCTCGAGCGATTGCGCTGCGGTTCTCCAAACGCAAGTACCGAAGTTGTGCACAGCCCTAGATCTTAGTCTCCTCTACATTTTGATATTAGGAACATATAGCAAATTCGCTCGGAAAAATAATTTTCTAGCGCTCGGCGTTTGCTTTCCGCAGCCCTGCTCGAGCGCTGGCCGCAGGTTTGCCGCGACAAGATCACGTGTACAAAAATACCGACGAATCGTGTCGTTTCCACAACAAAAACCTCGATGAAACACGTTGTAAAACTGGATTCCACTGAGAATCTGCGTTCGTTCGAGAAATACCCAACCCCACCTTAAATGGTAATCGAAATCCTGAATGGTGGGGAGATTTTATTCAACTGCAAATTCAAATTAAACAAAAATCTCAATTTGAATTTGTACCGCGAGATAGCTCGGAATTCAAATCCAATCAAAATCTCAATTCGACTTTGTACCGTGAGATACCGAGATATTTGATTTTCTCGATTTTGACTAGTTGACTGAAATCTTCCCAGGATTCAGGATTTCGATTACCATTTAATTCAGCATTTCGAGTCTCATCTTCCATGGAACAGGCTGCAGTTGGACGTCCGAGATGGACGTACCAAGCCCAACGGCAGGATCGAAAGCTCTCGAAACTTCATAAAAACAGCACACGTCCAATCGGTGCGCGTTCACAGAATCCTGAGCGTCCACCTCAGCGTCCAATCGGACAACGTTTACTGGCAAACGTTGTCCGATCGCGTTCCCAGATGGACGCGATCCTGATTCCTAAACCGAAATGGACATTGGGTGACGAGTTTACTACTGACAACCGTTAAATAGAACAGACTGCCAAATCGCTGTGCGCACAGGACACTACAGAAATAGCATCTATTGAAGGGACACGAGCACCCAAAATGTCACTCGTGTTGGCGAACAGAGCAGGCAGGCAGCCGCCAAGATGCCGCCCAGATAGCTGAGTGGCTCGCTGCTGCCTGGAACGGGCCGGCATATGATGCCTTGGCAGGCGTGTGCTTTTGTTCGGGCCGCGCATGGCCATGCTCAGGCGCTGCGAAAATGGCCTCCTGAGAAATGACGAGTTTCACGAGCCGGTGGAGGATGCGGGCTCATCCAGCCGGGGGAATTGCCGAGGACGCCAGCGCCCGCGTGATGACCGCAGGCTTTGCTTTTCCCATGGTGTATCCTCTGCTCGCGGCGTTACAAGCGTGCATGGACATCAACGCATCAACAACGTTACGTCACGACAATGGGAACCAACAACGTATTAGCACCAGGTACTGGTGCCTTCATTTCCCAGCATCTGATCGCGGGAAGCGAGGGCCAGCAGGAGTGACTTGTCCGTAGAGCTCGCTGTGCCCTCAACCACTCGGGTCATGACGTCGCGCTCTGCACGTTCGAGTCTCACAGCAAGTCGGATGTTGTCGAATGCAGCTTGGTGCAGTGCTACTTCATGTTGTCCACTCATCCAGTTTCCAATTGTCCTCGATCCTCGCGGGAGCCTGTATTCATGCTCGAGGTTGGTGGGTGTGATCATCGCGTACATGACGATGAGCAGCTGCGCCATGAGGACAGTGAAGTGCGTGGATCTCCAACGTAAGCGGCGCAGGCGGGAGTGCGCGTCGTCAACTGCTTTACCCAACCAAGTCACCACCGTGGTGCACAGGGTGTCCAATTTGCCCGACCATAGATTTCGTGGGTACTTTCTGTTGTCAGTGACCATTGACCACCACGCGCATGCCTTCTTAGCGGGCCTACCTGAGTCCAGTGGCGTGTCTTGGCGCTGTACCCTTAAATCATTGCGAGCGGCGGGTGGTGTTCCCGGGTGCGTTGAAGCCTGCAAGGTGCTGTCAGGAGGACCATTAGTAGAGTCGTGATTGCACGATGCACCTGCAGGCTGTGGAAAGACCTGGTCTAAGGGGCCAAACGCTGAACCATAGCGGATGAATACTTCCTCATCAGGTGCTACGGTGTACTTGCCTGCAATCACCACCAAGTGTTTGCCGTCTCGAGTCACTACTGACACTCCCATGAAAAGTGCGTCTTCGCTGTGTTGTGCAGCTGCACCATGCCATATGCTGACGTCTCCGATTGTGCTACTTCCCAACGCCTGATACTGTGCCAGGGTGGAGCCTCTAGCATCATGACGAAAGAACATGTCCTCGCCGTGTCGTCGCAAGCTTGTCGGGCCATATACCAAGATTGCCACTATCTGAAGCGGCGAAATCGCACGCGCCGTCATATTAAACAGGCCGTTACCGTGGCCTATGGTTGATGGCAGTACTGAAGTGCGTGCGGGAATCATCGTGTGTATATCCCGCAAGATATACACATCCTGTATTTCGTGGCGGCACTATCTGGAGTGGATGTCTAGAATTGGAATTGGTCCAGCTCATGTAGGCACTCAAAGTGCCACAGTAAGATCGCACGAATACCCAGACCTATATGCAGGAGGACTGTCGAAAATTGGATGGCATCAAAATCAATGGCTGTCTGCCACTGTTGGGAATCGTAGAGCCACTGCATTATCATGTTGAAGGCCCCCTCAGGCAGCCCCTGCATTAAGTCAGGTATGAGCTCTGTGTCGCCGTTGTAAGGTATACAGACTTGACCTTGGGCAATGACGTAGAGAGCGCGACTGTGGATAAGAAGAAAAGTGTAGGTGAGGTCATGTATTTCTTGCGCGTCAAAGGGTAGTTGATGTGTGGTTATTGCATCGTGAGTGGAGTCCAGATCTGTTGAATGGGGCGAGAACTCTGCAAAGTTGGAAAAGTGGAACCATGCCCCCGCAGCGTGCTTCCCTCATAGCCGCAGTGGCAAATACGCCCAGCACAGGCGGTGGAGGCGCAGGGCGACTGGGACAGTGCAAGCATCGCGTGAAGTGCGGCTGATGCCGACGCCGCAGGCCTCTGCGCTGTACAATGTTGCAAATCGAAGCCTCAGTCGTCCGTTGTCGTCTGCTGATTGCGGCAATAGGGCTATCCTGCCGGAGGCGGGCGCCAACAGATTACTCAGCGGCAGCGTGTGCAGAAAATCCTCCGCCAGTGTCGAAGAACTCTGTGCATCATACGTGATGCTTCCAGCTCGAAAGACCAAGGCATCCACATGCAGTGGTGTAGCGCTCGGTTGCACGAGCGCTTGTTGCGAGGGTAAAGGTTGCAGGGAATGTGCGTACACTGCACACAACGAGCACTGTCATTCCAAGCACGCGCGCACGGCCAATGCCGTCCATAGACAAATCACTGCCTTCTCTTTGTTGGAAGTATCATCATTGTCTAATCCTCGTTGGTGTAGTAACTGATGTACTAGGGCCCAAAGCAGTGGAGGCAGCGCAGGTTGCACGTCGTCGCCGACCAAGACTGTCTGAGCCAGGCTTTCATCCGTAAGGTCACCCGTGTGCAAACACCATTGTGACCATTGAGACATACTCACCCATGTACAACGCAAGTGTTCAAGTGTTCAAGTGTTCAAGTTCGTCCTTGCTAAACGGTAACGTGCTTTGGAATTCTTGTCCTGTGGTCGTGTGGAGAAGGCAGGCATCTGAGGCCTCGAGTTGCAAGGTGGTGGCGCAGGCTTGCCGCACAAACGTATGCATATTGCGTAACACACTGCGCGCTGGCGTTTCTACGCACAGCCCGTGGTACTGCACGCTTGACACAATTGAGCCTGCATGCTTGGTTTGCCTTCAGTTGCGCATAAATTGCTGTCGAGCAGCTGCCAGAGCTTGCTGCAAGTCGGATGCCACGAAACCTCGACTGGTGTCCTCTTCAATGCGTCACCAGGTGCTGTGATGGGCAGTCCCTCCCAGGATAGGGATATGCAGATTCGTGGGCGCCCGGGCACGATCTTACCTCCCTCGAAATTTGGCATGCACCCCTTCTACAGGCACTTTCGAAATCGCATGCTCTGCTCCTCCAGGATTACGGGTGTGTCGAACGGACCGCTAGGTCTGATCGCGCCAGCGTGCCTCTGGCAGTTTCTGGACCGCTCCCGTCTTCGCAGCCAAGTGTTGGCTCTTGCAATCCTCCCCCATTGCCATCTCCTTTGACGCTTCCCCAACTTCGTATGCTCTTCCAGAGTACTCAACTGGAACCCTCTCGCTTTTCTGTCGGACCTTTCAGCACAAAGGATATTGACTCGCTTCCCACCAGACATTTGGCAGGCTTTTTTCTGCAGGATTTTTGGGGCCCCCATCCCCAAGACGCTTGCCCACGCCCAAGGTCGCACGAAGTCTTCCTGCAAGATGTGTATTGATCCTCTGGGTGATCATGTCCTCTTTCGCAAACAACACACAGGTTCTATGCACGGTCACAATCATCTGATGGATGTTCTGGGAATGTTGGCGTGTGCGTCCAACATAGGTCCTGTGCGTGTCAACCACAAGGTGTCGACAACGGGTGATGACACCCGTAAGCAGGGTGACGTTGAAATCCAAGTTTTCCCTCTCTCTCGCTGTGATAGTCTTGTAATTGACGTCTCCTTTGTGTGTGAGTTCACGGGTAGCAGCCGTGCTCTTGCGAGATGGAATAACAGTGTGCGCCACACTAATGACGTCCTAAAGACCCGTGCAACAGTTAAGAACAACAAATACTCGGAGGCTTATGGTCTCATGCAAGGCTTTCGCACCTGCCATTGTAGGTATGTGAGGTCAGATACACGCTGATTTCCTTCGGCTTCTCTGGGTTCTCGCGGACAAGCAGATGCGGTCGTACTATGAGAGCATGGGCAAGGAGGATAACATCAGAAATGATGCGTTCTGGTGGGTGAGGCCAAGGCTTTCAATTCCAACAAGACTTCCATTGGTAGGGCCATTGCTTTGGAAGCGCAACCCGTTATCATTTGTCTGTGCATAGTCTTGCGCTACCTCGCCTGGGTTCAGGTGACGACTCTCGTGGAGGTGGTACTGGGATGGGTGCTCCTGGAGGTGGTTCGCGCAGGGGCAGACGCCGTACCTCGGGAGATGCGAACCTTTCCGAGAGGGGGGGGGATTCCATATCTGCACCTTCTCTCGCTGTGTCTGCGGGCCATGGTGTTGATGTTGCCTGTTTGAATGCGTTTTTGGCAGCTGCCCTTCAATGTGTCGTGCGTGAGGCTGTGCTCGTACAAGCTCCTGCTTCTGCTTCTGTGGTTTCTTCTGCTAGTGTCCGTGTTGTTGATACAGGTGTTTCGGGCGGAATTGCCGCCAGTGTTGCTGGTCGTGTTGGTGAACTTGCTGCGGTTTGCCATGAACGTGTCGTCGTCGGCGCGGCTGGCAGGCGCTCTTCTGCGGGTGAAGCTGTTTCATGCCAGGTCAAGAGCCCTGGCCCCTGGGCTGTCTAGTGTTGTGTTGAGCACCCTCGTCGAAGGTGCCCCTGGTGTAACAAACCTCACTAGACCTGCTTTAGTGCCTTCCCCTCTCCCCTTTCACACCCCTGCACACTAGGCACCTGGGGAGCTTGATAACTGACATGATCCCTATATCCTACACGGGACCACCGGTCTCGCACCCCGAGACCATGTTCACTCTGAGATGAGTTTACTACCGTAAACATTGTTCCCTATAAGGGCTCTCTATAATTCGAGTCGCTCCTTACGAGTCACAACC
>Ga0335398_10008202_pt1 | contig 12474 bp, 7 predicted proteins | sample BON03_FD_205742 | JGI IMG/M metagenome (GOLD analysis project Ga0335398, IMG submission 205742) | Freshwater microbial communities from Lake Bonney liftoff mats and glacier meltwater in Antarctica - BON-03 (spades assembly) (version 2) | ecosystem: Environmental > Aquatic > Freshwater > Ice >...
CAGGGCCTGGCGCAGCAGATCATGGCGACCGAAGCCAACCTGCGCCCCGACCCCGAAGCAGGCACCCTCACCGTAGAAATCGACAGCCTGAGCACCCCCCGCGACAACATCGCACTGGAACACCTCTACGCCGAACTGACCGAAACCCAAACAATTTACCCCGGCACAAAATTGCGCCTCATCTACAAGAAGGTATCATAACCACTTCCGTCGAAGTCAGGTGCTCTGAAATCGGTGCTGAGGATGGAGGTCTGGTGGCCTTTTTCGTCGAGGCGGCGGATCTCGCGGAGCCAGAGGCCGTTGCCGAGTTGAGTGCCGCGTTCGGCGAGGGGAAGGGTGACGGTGTCGCCGTTTTGGAGGGTGACTTGGTGCGGGGTGAATTCGGTTTCTTGCCAATCTTCGCCGGGGTGTTTGTGGTAGGTGAGGATGGCGATGCGTTGGGTTTTGAGGCGGGCGAAGAGGGCTGGGGAGTAGCCTTCGCGGTCGAAGACGAGGGTGAAGCGGTGGAGGCGGGGGTCGACGGCGAGGGCTTCGGCGGTGGGTTGATTTGGGATATCATTCGATAGTCGGGGGATGATCTCTGTTTCGAGGGTTTTGATGAGGCCGGGGTCGATGGGTTGGGTGACGCAGAAGAAGGGTTGGCCATCGAGGACGTTGACCCAGTAGTCGGTGGTGCCTCGCAGGCAGAGGCGTTCGCGGCTGACGTAGCGGCGCGGGAGTTTGGTGAGGGAGCCGTGATAGACTCTGGTGTGACCATCTATCAATAGGACGCCGGCGGCTTGGACATCGTGCTCCATCCAGTCGCGGGCGAGTTGGCTGCTCCAGCGGGCGGTTCGTTCCACGTCATCGCCTAATAAGGCGGTTTTTTCGCGCAGGGTCTTGACTTCGGGGATGCGGTCGAGGCCGAGGAGCTTGCCCCATTCGCCGGGGGCTTGGTAGCGGAGTTGTTCGAGGCTGGGGACGCGGCCGAGGGCGAGATAGGCCAATAATAGGAAGACGGATTCCATGGGATAGTATCCGGCGGGGAAGGTGGAAGTTCCGATTATAGTTGTCGCTGGACAGTTTTCCGCCGAAATCAAAATCTTGCGATACTCCAATAAGATCAGGATATTCGCCTCCTCGATCTCCCGCTTCACCGAATCGGTATGGTTCCTGGAATACAACCCTCCCAACCGATCAATCAATTCTTCGTCGGTCAGCCCCAAAGACTCTCCCTTCCCGCACCCCGGAGGCACCTCCAACAGGACATGGAGGTGATTGGACATCAGGCAGTAGGACAAAATACGGCAACCACTAAAGCGCTCGTACATCCGCAAAAGAACCCGCAGGTGCTCCTTTTGATCAGGCCCCCCGGCCTGCCCCTTCGGGCTATCTTTCAGGTAGTCTCTCTCGCTCCGCTCGGTTCCTCCGCCTGCAGAACGAAATTCCGATCCACAACCCTGGAACGCGGGGTGGTGCTAACCACCAGTCAACAAAAAAGCTGCCGGAGGAGGCAGCCCTGATTAGCTTGGACGAAATGGAATGGAGTCAAACCACATGATAGATCGCCACCGGAGGACACGCCCCCGAGGACTCCACTGGCACCAAGAACCGACGCTTTTTCTTAATCACGCCGGGATCTTATCCGCGTCAAACCCACCAGCCAAGAACAATTTCTGCAAATCGTCTGGCAACCTCTGCACTGCGATCTTTAAAGTTCCCGGCATCAATCTCGATGGGCTTCGGTTTCCCGGCATCCAAAGGCAGCGCCAGCTCCGCGATCTCTGCGGCCGCGTTGAGATACTTCTCCATCAGAAGTGGTGAAATCGTGAGCACGTCACCGATGGTATCAAAGCCGAAGCCGGTATCATCCGGTGGGAAATTGTCATTCGTGCTGAAGCGCACCCCAACAACATCTCCGATGGTGTTTTGATACTCCTCACGATTCATCCGCCGGATGGTGACCCGGCCTGGATCTGGATTTTCGGGATCCAAGCCGAAGATTCGTTTCTCGATCCATGAAACCAATTCCTTCCTTTCGTCGGGAGTCGGTTGGGACTTCTTTTTAGGGGGAGGCATCATCTCCGTCCGGAGATTCTCCCAAATTCTCAGCCAGATTTTTCGGTCCTCAAGGAGAGCAGAGGTGTTCGCATACTCATCCAGCGTCAAATCTCCCTTGTCCGCGCCATCCCCGTGGCCGTCGTAACAATAGTCCTGCAGAAGCGGCTCGATCTTCTTGTGAAATTCGCTTTCGGCAAGTTCCGCTGCTTTCTGATCAGCTAAGGAAAGTCCAGCCGTCAGGCAGAACGCTGAGACGATGGGCAGAAACTTTGACAAGGGTTTTCATCTGGAGTGGGGAATCGATTCTTACTCAACGGCGTCGACGGCCGCCATTTTTCACTTGTACCTGAACTTCTTCCGGAAGACCACTTGTGCCCAGCCAGACCATCGCGGCATCACGGTCTCGACGCATCCATTCCCGCGCCGTCCGTTCCAGAGTCTGAAGGCGAAGATCCGGGCTGCCAATGGAACTGGGTCACTTCAATTGAATTCCTTCGGCAGCTCGGTAGTGCCTCATGACTTCATCGGCGCTCAAGGCCCGATCGTAGATCGCGATCTCATCCAAGGCCCCGGACCACTGGCGAGCATCAAAGTCGTGTTCGAGAGGATGCATCCGCCCAAGCAGCAAATCGTAGTTCTGATCGTCCAGAGGTTGGTTTGAGTTCGATTGCCCTGCGAGTTCCCCATCGACGAAGATCTGCAGCACTCCGTCTAATCTTACCACTGTCATGTGGTGCCAGCGATGAATAAGGTGGGATATGTTCGAGTATGAATTGACCCCCCCGGAATAGCTGGCAGGAGACCTATGCAGGGCTCGCATGCAAAAATTTGGATGGATGTGATGGTCGTTAGATCCCGAGATGCCCGAGCGCTCAATGAGCAGCAGGTGGGGATTGTGGAAGAAATCCTTCCGCAAAACCTCTGGCTTTGGTCCATTGAGCACCAGACTTGCCGCAGACTGCCAGTTGACCGAGTCGGAATAAGCCCAAAACTCCAAACTACACCCCCGCTCCGTATTCAAATTAGGGAAAGCTTCCGTTGACATGGCGAAGCCTCTCTGCAGCCCCTGTCCCAACTGCAGGCAACCACTGTGCCGTGAATGTTTGACATGAGCTCCACCCTCCAATCTCAAGGCGACTGCCCCAACCCGGTTTCTGGCCAAGTTACCCGGACCAATTTCGTCAAATGTCCAGTATCCCACTGGATTCGATTTGATCACTTCCTCGGTGTACCCGTCACCAAGTAACAGAGGCTCGATCACTGACACGAGAGGCTCGATGAATTCCCCACCGACCGGCACCTTTACTAACGGGGAATTTTTGTGGATCGAAACTTCCTCACCGAGGCCCAAGGTTTTTTCCCATACGATATATCCTTGGCTATTGGTAGAACTGGCCACTACCTCACCATTCAAAACTTTGACACGGTTCTCCCCATTCGGATCGACATTGACGGCGAACTCCGTTCCGAGGTCGACCACCGTACCGTTCGGCAAGATCACCGTAAACCCCCGACCCTGCGGTGTGACCGATGCCACCAACTTGCCTGATTTTAGCGACAAGCAAGCGCCATCAATCAGTTCGAATTCCGCTGGTCCCTCCAGTGTCACTTTCACCCCGGCATTAAAATCCAAACGGATACGCCCCTCCAGCAACTTCATCTCGCCGAGGCCCAGCCGTGCGCCGCGAACCGGGGCTTGATGCTGGAGATTCCAAACCGCACCTTCTGAAGTCCCGACGATCGCAATAATCTTCGACGGCTCTCCCGCCTGAGTTACAGAAGCTTTTCCTTCCGTCGGGCTGCGCCGATCCGGCACTTCGCCAACAGTCGAAAACAACCAGAGCACGAGACCGATCGCGGCACACGCGGCCGCCGTAGTAACACCGACGTAGATCGACCCGCGGCGTGCCCCTGCAGAAAATCTGTGCACCCCTTCGGAGGAGGTGAACTCTGCACTCCCATCTGTACGCTCATGCAGGGCAGCATGCAGGTTCATCACTCGCCGAAAATAGGAACGAGCCTCCCGCTCAGCGATCAGCCGCTCCTCGAGCTGGCGCATGCCTTCGGCATCGATAGTCCGGTTACAGACGGCATTGACTAAATTTTGGAGTTCTTTGTCCGACATCGGTAGATTCCGGTTAGAGTTCGAGACATTCGGAATCTCGCTTAATACACTTGAGCAAGTCGATCCGAAAGCGGTTGAGTTTTTTGTAGAGGCTGGAACGGGGGAGGCCAAGGCGATCCGCGATCTCGTTGATCTTGGTCCCCTGCGCGTAGCAGGCCATCAGCAACTGGCGATCTGCGTCATTCAGGAGGGTGAGGCAATGATCGAGCGCGCGCCGCTCAGCCAGCAACGGCTTTGCTTCACCTTCGTATTCATCAGCCATCAGGTTGATTAAATCGTCGCCAAACACGTGCCGGTCGCGCGCCTTTTTGCGGCGGAACATCAGCACCTCATAGCGCGCGACGACATATCCCCACTTGAGGAATTCGGTGTCCGGGTCGAACTGATCAAACTTCTTCCACAGCACTAAGCTGACCTGCTGCATCACCTCGTCAACCTCTTCAGAGCCGGGAAGGAGGTTGTAGAGAAATGCCCGCAGTGAGCGCTCACTCGCCGAGAACAGGCGCACGAACAATTCGGCGTCTGGTCTATCGCTTTCCGGGTTCAAACTTAAGGGATCTTTCATTATCAACGTAATTCCAGCTCGTAGGTCGCGCAGGACAGATTGTCTCCGCGTTTCTTGTTTACTTCCTCAACATCGAAATTTCACCCAAAAAAGTGAGTGTAACTGAAAGTTGTGGTCAAGCGGCCTCTTGTTGCCCATTGGCTTTCCGGCACACTCGCGCGCGTGCTTCCCGCCCACGATGGTATTGCTCTTGACCCGGAGAACATATCCCAGGCCTTTGCCGTCAAGCCAGCGTAGCCATTTTTGTCGTGTCGTATGAAGATTACTGAGAAACCGAGTGTCCACCCGCTGCCGCCGAGGTGAGCTTGAGAACAACTCACTTTCCACCCAAAGGCGAGATGATCATCCGGCAGCATGCTGACATTTCCATAACCATTGCATCTATTTCAGAGAAATTTGTCTGATCGTAAAAAAATTGAGACAATTTTTTCGTCTTCGGCAGTAAATAGATGAAGGAGGAATTCTCTATTTCTCTGCCTCCCTAATTTCCTCCCGCCTTATCTCTATCTCTATCTCTATCTCTATCTCTTTATCTATATGTTCCTACTAAACCACTCCCGCTTCGTCTTTGTGAACCGACCGGCTGCGATCTTCTTTTTAGCGATCTCCACCAGCTTGTCCCATGCAGATTTGGTAAGCTACTGGCCTCTTGATGAAACTGCAGGTGAGATCGCCGAAGATGTCGCTGGCGACAATGACGCAACCTGGCAGAACGCCGGCCTCAACCTGGCATGGGAAACGGGACGGATTGGTGGCGCGGCCGATTTAACTGATGCCGGCGGAGCTGCTGCCAACAATTTCTTCCAGCTGAACATTCCCGAACTCGTTGGTGCCGAATCGATCACCATCTCCCTTTGGATCAACAACCGCAATCAGGCCTCATCAGGATACAACGGAATCTTCATGACCCGGGATTTCAACGGCGCCACCAACAACAGCTGGGGCCTTGCCATCGAGAACAATGGCGATGAACGCCTCGACTCCCGCGTGAATGGTCCCGGCATTGAGTCAGCCGATGGCCTCCTCGCCGATGACCACAAATGGAAACATCTCGTCCTCGTGTGGGATGGAGTCAATTCAACTCACACCCAGTATGTCAACGGCGTTGAGACCGCCACCGGAGCTTCCATCGCCGGACCAATCATCGGCCCGGACAGCGGTCCCTGGTATATCGGTTATGACAGCTGCTGTGGAGGTAACCGGGATTTCGACGGCCTCATTGATGATGTCGCCGTTTGGGACCGGGCCTTGACTCCCGCCGAAATCAAGGCGCTCTCCGAAGGAATTCCTGCCAACGCGCTTAACTTCACCGATACTGACAGCGACGGCATGCCGGACGAATATGAAGACATGTTCGCTTTCCTGGACAAGAACGATGATAGCGACGCCGCCCTCGACGAGGACATGGACGATCTCACCAACCTGGAGGAATTCCTCCTCGGGACGAACCCCGGGGACGATGATTCGGATGACGATAACCTCAAGGACGGCGAAGAGGTAAACACTTTTCTAACAAACCCAAAATTGGCGGACACCGATGGCGATAGTATTAATGATGATGAAGAACTGGTAGCCGGCGCAGACGGCTTCATCACCAATCCACTTCTTGCGGATACTGACATGGATGGATTGAGCGACAGCCAGGAGATCACCAACGGCACCGATCCGAACGACTCAAACGATCCGCCGCCAGCCGCACCGATGCTGATCGGCCACTGGCCCATGGACGCCGCCGACGGGCTCATTGCCGCAGATCAGATTAGTGGTAACGACGCTGTTTGGCAAAACGCCGACGGCTTAAACCTCGAGTGGACCCAAGGACAGATTGGCGGTGCCGCCAGATTGATGGACTTTGGCCTGGAAGACTATTTCCAGATCGCCGCGATTAACCAGTTGGTCGGCTCCAACGCGCTCACCATCACCGCGTGGATCGAGCCCGATGAAAACCCAGGATACAACGGCATCATGATGACCCGAACGATCGACGATCAGACTAACAATAGCTGGGGCATCGCTTTTGAGAATACCGAAGCCAGCCCCAATCACCTCGACTCGCGCGTCGATAAAGCCCCGGTTGATGCTCCCAGCGATACCCTGTTGCCCGACGGCGGCTGGTATCACGTCGCCCTGGTCTGGGACGGGACAACAGGAACGCATACCCAATATATCAACGGCGTGGAGACCGGAATCACCACCGCTTCTCTCAATCGCCAGATTCTTGGGACCAGCGGACCTTGGTTCATTGGCTATGACGACTGTTGCGGAGGAAATCGTGATTTCAATGGCCTGATTGATGATGTCGGCATGTGGAACCAGGCCCTAACTCCCACGGGAATTGCCAGTATTTACGAGAATGGCCTCATCGGAATCGGGATCGGGGGGCCGGGCAAGCTCTCTCAGATTACCGAAATCATCAGAAACTCCGATGGCTCGGTCGACCTAACGTGGACCTCGGATCCCCGCAATGGCGTCGAATACAGTGTCCTGTTCAGTCCTGACCTGACCTCTCCGATCGACACCTGGGCCGACGTGGACGACGGCGTGGCTACTGGAGGCGAGACGACCTCCTTTAAAGTCCCCGCCTTGATCCTTGGTGACCTTAATCGCGCCTTCTTTGCCATTCGCCGCAACCCATAGCATCAACTTGCTCAATCCATCAATTAACCAAAAACCTAATACTCATCATGAACAAGAGAAACCTATATCTCCCCATCGCTGCTGCTGGCTTGGCGATGATCCCGGCCAACGCGGCGCTTGTCTCCTACTACACTCTTGATGACACCAGTAGCGGGATTGCCTCCGATAGCATCAGTGGCAACGACGCGACCTGGCAAAACGGCACCAATAACAATCTCGCAAACGCGGCCGGGCAAGTGGGCGGCGCGGCTGATATGAGCGATGTCGGCGGCGGCAATAACTACTTCCAGATGAACCTTCCGCAGCTCATCGGATCCACGGGGATCTCGATTTCGGCTTGGGTCAACAACGACGCGAATGACGGCTACACCGGCATTTTCATGACCCGGACGTTCAACGGTCAGACCAACAACAGTTGGGGACTCGCAATCGAAAACGATGCCAATCCACGTTTTGACACACGCTTTGATGGGCCGGGTATCGATTCTCCCGACGGCGCGGCAGCAGTCAACGGAGAGTGGAAGCATATTGTGATGGTTTGGGATGGCACCGGAGCCGGATCCCACACTCAATACGTGAATGGTGTTCTGACTGCCACCGAGGGCAATGCCGCAAACCTTCTCTCAGGGGCAATCGGCGGCACGGATAGCGGTCCGTGGTTCATCGGTTACGATGACTGTTGTGGAGGGAACCGGAACCGTGATTATGACGGGAAGCTCGATGATCTCTCGGTCTGGAGTAATGCACTCACCGCGCAAGAGGTCGGATCAATCTACCAGAACGGCCTCGCTGGCGCTGGCGCCGGCGTTCCGGAGCCGGGTGTCTCGCTCTTGGGCTTTCTCGGTGGCTTACTTTTACTCCGCCGCCGTCGCTAGAACGCCTCGCAGGAACTTTTTAACTGAGACCGGGCGGTGCACTCGTTGCACCGTCCTTTTTCTGCCTTGGTTCCTAATGATTCTGCTCTCTCTACAGAGAAATGAAATAGACTCCATTATTCTCCAACTCATGTGTGCTACTCTCAAATTTTTCGCCATCGTGCTTGCTATGGCGTGCGCGGTAATCCCAAGCTTGCAGGCTGACCTGGTCATCAATGAAGTTCACTATGACTCAGATCCAAAGATCGAGTTTGTTGAATTCATTGAACTACTCAATACCAACAGCACGCTGATCGATCTCGGTGGATACGTCTTGAGCGATGGTGTCGGTTTCACCTTTCCTCCCGACACGATGCTCGCTGCCGCTTCCACCATCCTCCTCACCGAGAATCCTGTCGCGCTGGCGGCGAAATTTGGCCTGCCGCCAGGTGTGCAGGTGCTGCAGTATACCGGATCGCTCTCGAATGATGGCGAGCGCCTCGAGCTACGCGACGCCAGCTCGCGTGTCATCGACACGGTCGATTATCGCGCAGAATTCCCATGGCCAATCACACCCAATGGCGAGGGTGAGTCGATGCAACTAATCAATGCCACCCTCGACAATAACCTCGGCGGTTCGTGGCGTGGTGCCCTGCCGACGCCTGGCCTGCCGAACGCGAACTTCTCTACCAACGCCCCGCCGATCCTCCGCCAGGTTGAACATTTTCCGGTATCACCGACTTCCAGCGAAGCAACCACCATCAGTGCAAAAATTACCGACCGCGATGGCGTTGGGGCGGTAAATCTGTTGTACCAGATCGTCACTCCCGGGAGTTTTATTCCGGCCCATCTGCCAAACGATTACGCGACGCTTACCAGGAACCCGAACGCGGTACAGCAAGTGAACCCCGCGTTCGAAGACTCGGCTAATTGGACGTCCATCGCGATGAACCCGGTGGGGGACATCTATAGCGCTACCGTTCCGGCGCAGAATCATCGCGCCCTGGTTCGCTACCGAATTGTCGCAGAGGACACGCGGGCGGTATCGGTCAGAGTCCCGTATGCCGACGACCCTTCATTGAACTTCGCCTACTTTGTTTACGATGGCGTCCCTGACTATGTGACCACCGAGACGACGCATAGTGCCTCCACGCTCACGGCGCTGCCAGTGTATCATATGATCACACGCGACGATGACCGGGCCTACGCATACGCCTACAGCGGAAACCAAATCCCGAAAAACAATGCCGCCCGAAGAACCTACAACTGGGAGTGCGCGCTGGTCTATGATGGCGTGGTCTATGATCATGTCGGCTGGCGGCTGCGGCAGAATAACGACCGCTACGCCGGCAGCGGGAAACGCTCGATGCGCTTCCGTCTGAACCGGGGACACTTTTTTCAGGCGCGCGGAGAAGACGGCAAGGAACTTCCGGTAAAGTGGAAGCGCTTCAACACCTCAAAGATGTCACGTTTTGGAGGCACCAATAGCTACGGAATTCACGAGACGATTAACTCCAAACTGTGGCGGATGGTGGGAGTCGAATGTCCGTATTTTCTCCCGGCCCATTGGCGGATGATCGACGGGAGCGACGAGGCACCCGACCAATATAACGGCGATTTTTTCGGATTCACGACGATCGTGCAAGACATCGACGGCCGCCTGCTCGACGAGCGTAACTTACCGAACGGCAATATGTATAAGCTGAAAGATGGCGCCACCAATCCGCTCGAACTACAACGTAACCAGACTCGCACCGCCGTCAGTGATGGCAGCGATTTTCTGAACATCAAAAACAATCTAGATTCGAGACAAAGCGATGCCTGGTTGCGTGACCACGTCGACTGGAACCAGTGGGCGCGTTATCATGCCGTCGTCGAAGCAGTTCGCCACTACGACTACGGCACGCCTTCAACCCACTTCAAAAACCGCGCCTGGTATTTTAAAGAGCAGGCGGATACCCCCCACGGGCTGCTCCGTATCGTGCCCCACGACCACGATGCCAGTTGGAGCAAAGGCTACCATGATAACCTCAATGGCACCGGTAACAGCATCGGCACCGGCTTTCCGTGGGCGGCGATCTTCGACGACATCCGCCGACCACCGGGTGGCAGTGAGAAGACGGACTTCACGCGCGACTACCGAAATTTCATCCGCGAGTTTCGCCAACTGCTCTGGCAGGAGGAGACTGTCAATACGATGATCGATGACCACGTTCTCATGCTTCAGCAGTTCAGCCTGGCCGACCGTGAGCGTTGGGTTGGTGGGCCCGTGGAAGCGGGCCGTGAATCCATGATCGCCATCGGGAACATCGCCTTGCCCATGAAGAGCTTGGCCTTCGTCAGCGATACGATGTATGGTTCAGATCTCGCAGGAGGACGTGCGGCATTTCTCGACCAGATCGCCGACGAACCTGCAATCCCAAATCAGCCAAGCATTACCTACACCGGCAGAGCCGGTTTCCCCGCTGGTGGATTGGAGTTCACGAGTTCAAACTTTTCAGATCCGCAAGGAGATGGGACCTTTGGCAAAATTGAATGGCGCATCGCTGAGGTCACACCTTTGGAGAGTGGTGGCGCATCGGACATTTTACTACCCGGGGCGACTTGGAGATTTCTCGACGACGGCAGCGATCAGGGCACCGCGTGGCGCGGCGTTGGCTTCAACGATACCTCATGGAACAGCGGCGCAACGCCGGCTGGCTACGGAAGCATCTCCGACACTCCCCTTGTAACGCTGATCGATTATGGTCCAAATTTCGTAGAAAAGCACACGACCACTTACTTCCGCACGACGGTTAACATCCAAGATCCCGCGATCTTCAGCCACTTTATCTTCTCTCTGAACGTCGATGATGGCGCAGTGGTCTACCTCAATGGGGTCGAGGTTTTGCGGGACGGATTCGATCCGACAACTACCGTTGCCTACGATGTGTTCGCCGACTCGAATGGGAACGAGGGTACATACGATTCATTCATTGTATCTGCCAACCATTTTGTTCCCGGTAATAACGTCATCGCGGTGGAAGTCCACCAGCGCGCTGCCAACAGTAGTGATTTTGGGTTCGACATGGGAATCACCGCAACACCCAATACTCCCGAGCGAAAGTTCGAGTGGTCTGCCGAATGGGAGTCGGGTGAGTTGAGCCGGTTTCAGGAGTCGCTCACCCCACCGGCCGTCGCCACCCGAGTTGGAAAGGCCTACCGCGCCCGCGTGCGCCATCAGGATTCGAACGGTCACTGGAGTCTGTGGTCGGAACCGATCGAGTTTACAACTTCGGAGGCCGATATTTCACCCTACACGGGCTCGCTTGTGGTGAACGAAATCATGTACCACCCCACTGACCCGACCGCGGCCGAGATCGCGGCCGGCTACGATGACGATGACTTTTTCGAATACATCGAAGTACGGAACGTCGGCACGGAAACATTGGATTTGAATGATGTGAGGTTCACCAAAGGCATCGATATCGACCTAGGCGGCACCATCGCCCCCGGCGGGTATATTTTGGTTGTGAACCACCTGGCGGCATTCGAGATGCGCTACGGTCCCGGCCTTCCGGTGATCGGGGCGTGGACCGGTAAGCTCGACAACGGCGGTGAGCAGATAAAACTCTCCTTTGGGGCGGGGCAACCCATCCAGGATTTCGTCTACGACGATATCTCGCCATGGCCGGGCGCCCCAGATGGCGGCGGGTCCAGCCTCGTGCTGGTCGACCCGTTCAGTCTACCGGATCACGGCGACCCATTCAGCTGGCGAGCTGGCCCAGCGACACCCAACAGCACGGACGGCATGATCTTTCCTGGCGGCGAGCTCCTTGATTATGCTGGTGGCGGGATCTCCGCTGTCTCCCGACTGCCCGACGGTAACTTTGAATTCAGCATTGAAATCAACCAGCTTGCGGAAGACCTCATTACCAAGGTGGAGACCTCGACTGACCTTGTCACCTGGCAGACGGGCGCGCCACTCACAAGGACTGTCGTCGAAGCAGGCTCGGGTGGAATGGCACTGGTGACATTCTCGACTTTGACTCCATCGACAGCGCCACGCTTGTTCGTGCGACTCAATATTCAGGTACGTTAAGATGACGTTCTTTCGCCAGATACTTGCGGCCCTCCTGATCGCGACCGGCGCTGGTGGAGCATTTCACTGGCTTCAGGATTGTAGGCATGGATGACGACGCCATTGGGAACATAGCCTCGCAGCTTGGGATCGGGATGGGTGGGAGGGTAAAGAATCTCGGCGTAAATGCCGC
>Ga0335398_10008203_pt1 | contig 12474 bp, 14 predicted proteins | sample BON03_FD_205742 | JGI IMG/M metagenome (GOLD analysis project Ga0335398, IMG submission 205742) | Freshwater microbial communities from Lake Bonney liftoff mats and glacier meltwater in Antarctica - BON-03 (spades assembly) (version 2) | ecosystem: Environmental > Aquatic > Freshwater > Ice >...
GCCCTATATTTGCTTCTTTAGATTCCAATACGTTGGCATATATAAGAGCACTGTACGACACTCTATGCACACATAGACTTATACTATTTCTACCTTGCACCCTATATATACACAGAAAATCAAGAATCTCTCACTCTGAAGAGTCTTATAAGAGCCCTTTATGACACCCAACAAATACACACACTGATACTATTTCTACATGGCACCCTACATATACGCAGAAAATCAAGGAGCTCGAAAGTAAGAGCCCTGCATGACACCCTACAAATGCACACACTGATCTATTTCTACATAAACCCTACATAAACACAGAAAATTAAGGAGCTCGCAAGTAAGAGTCGTATAAGAGCCCTGTATGACACCCTACAAATACACAGACCGATACTATTTCTACGTGTCACCCTACATATGCACAGAAAATCAAGGAGCTCACATACGTTTCTTGTAAGAGCCCTGTATGACACCCTACAAATACACAGACCGATACTATATCTACGTGTCACCCTACATATGCACAGAAAATCAAGGAGCTCGCATAAGTTTCTTGTAAGAGCCCTGTATGACACCCTACAAATACACAGACTGGTACTATTTCTACGTGACACCCTACCTATGCACAGAAAACCAAAGGCTCCTGGATATGAAGTATTCGATTAAGAGTCTTATGAGAATCCTGTATGACACCCTACACATCACTGATACTATGTCTATTTGACACCCTACATATAAACAGAACATTAAGGTATGAAGTATTCGATTAAGAGTCTTATAAGAACCCTGTATGACACCCTACACATCACTGATACTATGTCTATTTGACACCCTACATATAAACAGAAAATAAAGGGGCTCTCAAACATAAAGTATTGGGGTAAGAGTCTTGTAAGAGACCTGTATGACACCCTACAAATACACAAACTCAGACTATTTCTACATGACACCCTACAAATATACAGAGAATCAGGGACTCTCGGACATGATGTATGAGAGTAAAAGTCTTTCAAGAGCCCTGTATGACACCCTACAAATCACTGGAACTATTTCTATGTGATACATTACATATAAACAGAAAATCAAGGGGATCTCGGACATTAAGTAGTGGAGTAAGAGTCTTTTCAGAGCCTTGTATGACACCATACAAATACACACACTTATCTATTTCTACGTAACACCCTGCAAACATACAGAGAATCAGGGGCTCTCGGACATGATGCATGGGATTAAGAGTCTTTCAAGAGCCCTGTATGACACCCTAAAAATCACTGATACTATTTCTACATGACACCCTACATATACACAGAAAATCAAGGAGCTCTCAGACATAAAGTATTGGAGTAATTCTGCTGAAGGCCAGATACGAGACCAATAAATGGTTCAACCGACGCTTCAATATTTGCGGTGTATGTATAACTGTGTGTATGCGTATGCGCGTGTGTATACACGTGTGCTTGTGCGTGTGCATGCATGTAAGTCAAGGTATGTGTCGTGTGTATGTGTATTGGAATGAAAATCTTAAATAAACACATAGATAGCCCTATATTGAAATATCAAATCAATGTATATATAGCCTCATATTTGCTTCTCTAGATACCACTACATTTTCATAAGAACAACACAAGAGCCCAATCAGTGGTTTAAGTGTCTCTCATATCATGTATATTTGTATTGGAATAGAAATATAGAATAAATGTATAAATAGCAACAAATTGGGATAGAAATGTAAAATCAATGTATAGATAGCCCCATATTTGCTTTATAAGATACCAATACATTTTCATAAGAACCATACAAGAGCCCAATAAGTGGTTTCAAAGTCGTTCCTTATCATGTATATTTGTATTGGGATTGAGATGTAAAATCAATGTATAGATAGCCACATATTTACTTCTTGACGTACTTATACATTCTCATAAGAACCATACAAGAGCCCAATACGTGGTTTCAAAGTCGCTCCGTATCATGTATATTTGTATGGGGATTGAGAAGTAAAATAATTGTATAGATAGCCACATATCTGCCTCTTAACGTACTAATACATTTTCATAAGAACCATACAAGAGCCCAATAAGTGGTTTCAAAATCGCTCCTTATCATGTATATTTGTATTGGGATTGAGATGTAAAATAATTGTATAGAAAGCCACATATTTGCTTCTTAACGTACTAATACATTTTCATAAAACCTTATAAGAGCCCAATACGTGGAGGTATGTGTCATGTACAGCTGTATTGGGATAGAAATGTAAAACAGCTGTATACATAGCGCCATAGTTGCTTCTTAAGATCCCAATATATTCTCTTATGGACCATAGTAGAGCCCAATAAGTGATTGAACCGTCGCTCCTATCATCTGAATTTGTATTGAGATAGAAATGTAAAAATCATGTATACACAGCCACATATTTGCTTCTTAACAACACAATACATGTTCATAAAAATCTTATAAGAGCCATAGAAGTGGTTCAATGGTCGCTCCTATTTTGGTGGTGTATGTACTAGTTTGTGTGTGTAGGTGTATTTGTGTGTATCATTTTGTGTGAGTATGTGTATGTATTAGTGTGTGTGCGTAGGTGTATGTAGTAAGGTGTGTGCGTATGTGTATGTATTTGTGTGTATGTGTATGTGTATGTGTATGCGCATGCAAGCGTGCATGTGCGAATGCAGGCATGAAAGTGGAAGTACATGAGTGAGTGTAAGTGAATGCAAGTAATAATGTGTGTAGGTCCGTGCGTAAGCGTGCGTACGTGAGCGTGCGTGTGTGTGTAGGTACGTGCGTGCGTCATTGCGTGTGCAGGTGTGTGGGTGTATTTGTGTGTACGTGTGTGTACACCTTTATTTGTGTGTGCATATATTTGTATGTGTGTGTACGTAATACACACGTATTTGCGTATAAATTCACTTACAAATACGCTAACACACATGTATATACATAAATCAAATGTGTAAACATATATACACACATCAATTTACAAATACACGCCGTGCCCATATATACACACATCAATTTACAAATACATCTTCGGGTTGAGGTTATCAGGTTGAGGTTCAGGGTTACTCATAAGAACATGTATGTACATACGTAAATCATATATATATATATATAATATATATATATATATATATATATATATATATATATATATACATACACATCAATCTATAACTACGCACCAATCCCGTCCAACTTTTTGAGACAATTGCGCCCAATAGACAGTACTTTCAACTTTTTGAGAGCTTTCAACCCCTGCATGTGTCATGTGAGAGACATGACCCATTCATATAAGAGACATGACTTATTCATGTGAAAGACATGACTCGTTCATATGCGAGATACAACTCATCCATATGTGAGACATGACTCATCCATATGAGAGCCATGACTCATTCACACAAGAGACATGACTCATTCATATGTGAGGCATGAATCATTCATATGCGAGACAAGACGCCTTCATAAGATAGACATGAATCATTCAAATGAGAGACCCGACTCATGCATATGAGAGGAATGTATATTTGATTGTGCTGTGGAAGAGTGTCTGGCCTGTTTCCAGAAGGGCATGTATCTTCATGGCTTTAGCATGCAAATATACAAACATGCACTGAAATGAGTCGCCATATTTCATATTTGCATTGCTAGAAAGTGTGTATCATTTCTCCATCGTGTGAATTACTGCGGCGAATATCACAAGACAAAAATTACAGTGAGCTTCTCGATGTTGTTCGAAGAAAGCGCCAGGTGTTCGCAATTTGCCAGCTATTGTGTGTGTGAGTACGCGTGTCAGAGAGCGTATTTGCGGGTCATGTGCGTATTTAAATTGGGGAGTCGATTAAAATGATAGGCTGTGGAGAGAGAGTGGCTCTCAAAAGAATAAAAGAACAGAGGTGGTCTTGCATGCAAAAGCAATAGAAAAGAACTGAACGGCGCAGCAAAGAAAGAGACCCGCCCCAGGTTGGCATCCATTTTTTGAATCGGTGGAACTTGCCCGCATAGCATCACCTGGAACATATCAGACAAACACGCAACACGAACAAACAAATACACGAAGTCACGCACGCACGATAAGTGTCGAACGAACAGTAACTGATTATAGCTTTCAATTCTTTTTTTGGCTACTTGGTAATCATGTTGGATCACCCCTTTCTCAAGCATCAAGAAGTGATGCGACAGCATCAGATTCAACTGATCTTGCTGGTTTGCGGCATGCCAAGCAGATTGATTGTAGCGATTCTTGAAATTTGCTGATGGCAGTTTTGTCGTGAATCATAGATCTGTCAAAGGTTCAAATTGCAACACCTTCAATGCCTCGGCCGGATCTTCTCCATTTTTCTCCTCCCATTTGTCGATGGCAGCTTTGATGGCAGTCTGCACAAATAGAGAGGCGATACCCCGGTCAAGAATGCACCCACACATTCGTTCATGCTCAGCTGGGTTTGAAATTTGACTGCCGTGTTTAGTGCTCGCATAACACAGCAGCAGTTTGACGGACACTCATGCCGTGCTGGCGGTACCGTGGGACGTCTCTCTTAACCCACTGTTTTCTGATTCTGGAAAAAGACAACAAATAATTGCGTCCCGACAGAAGACAACAATGTATGTGGCAGTAACGATGTAGATCTTAAAGTTGCCAGCCCACAAAGAAGGAAGTTGCCAGCCCACAAAGATGATAGGTAAACGCCCATTGTGGATGACCATTTTCTTTCGTTTAACGGAACATCCACGAACCTTTCCAAGAGTTTCTTTTTTAAGGGGTCCTCATTTTTTCTACACCTATTGAGAATTAGAGTGGGGTTTTCTCGAACGCAAATTCTCAGGTAGAAATAAGATAGTTCATCGAATTAATATTGTATAAACGAACCACTTTTTTGGTATGTTGAAATCAAATATGTTTTTTCGTCGTTCTTCCAGTTCCAGTTCCAGTTCCCAAAATCCACCTGCGGCCCTGCCAAAATGACATCTTTCAGAGCCAGGGAGGCGAAACGTGATGAGAGAAATCCTCTCTTTTAATTACTAAAAATTGACTCAAAGACAATGATTCGAGCTGATAGGTCAAATCATGCACCCGAGCGCGGCACGGTGTTGTACAACTTGACAAAGATCGACCCGAATCCTGTAGGACGTTAGCGGAGTATGTTCAGCACATGTCTGTCAGCGGCTTTGTTTAGGTGCGTGGTGATCAGATGAACATGCAGCGAGTAGGGTGTCTTTGTCCTCTTTTCCTGGCGCTCTCCACTGCGCTGGTGATAGTATGGGTGGTGATCTCAGAACATGTGGTGCGAAGCGCCTTGCGTACGCTCACACCGTGCGTACGCTGTTACTTATTGGCGTACGCACGGTGTGAGCGTACGCACAGTGTGAGCGTACGCCTTTTGTGAGTACGCACGGTGTGAGCGTACGCACAGTGAGAGCGTACGCCTTTTGTCACGGTGTACGCCTTCTGAAGACTCGGGGTGACGCTTGGAACAAGGTGCATGCTGACTTCTTAACCTTGATCCTTGGCAGAATGCACCATCGCGGTGCATGCAGGGTACTTGTATGGCACACACATACCATCTTACGATCTGCCTTCGGCGAGTCCATTTTTTTTTTTTAATTTAAAAGTGTTTATTAAGGAGTAACCTCATCAAGAGGAGTAAGAAACATTAAAATCGAAAGACATGGAGTTGTGCGTGTGGCACCGCTCGGTGAATTATTCAGTAGGATCGATCGGTCAGCGCTGCAATTTCATTAGTATGATATTATGCGCCATATCGCGCTACTGGCAGACGACCAGGAGTTGAGAGGATGTCTATCATCCTCCTTCTACCCGTTGCGATCTCCACAGACAGATCCACTGATCGACCCAGTGCGCTTGATATGTGCAACAAAGCCAGGAGTTTCACACACCAGTCCAGTACATGTGCAATTAGAAGGTCGGCGTTCCTAAATCTTGGCTTCATTGAGCAAATGTCTTGTACCCCGCTCCCTGCCACCCTCTACAACCCTGCATCGCAGAATTCTGGTTTGTCCACGAACCTCAAAATCTTGAGATAGAACCGAATCGGCTTGCTCTGAATTTTGCAAATTCCACCTGATTGAAAGAATGCTCGCGGCCACCAGGACGGCTCGACCGATCGTCGCGTTGCGCACAGCGGTTAACAGGTCTGTATTGCTCACACACACCTGATATTGCGGTGCGACGCATTCTCAATTGCGAAACGTGGGCGCCCCGGCAGGTGCGCGCTCCGGCTGCTGCAATGTGATACGAGACGATGCGAACGCTGCGCGATGAGCACTTGCACAGCGCCGTCGACGTGCTGCAGTGGCATCACCGGAGAAATTGGTTTGAAATGTCAGTTTAAGTGCGCACTGAACGTGCTGGCGGCCAGCTAGATCTATGCGGGTCGCCACAGGGGCGGTGGGGGGTAAACGAACGCGATTTCTCCAATCATCGGTCTCTCATCGTCTGCAAAACTTGAAGCAACACGTGTTGCTTGGAGCAACACGTGTTGCTTCAAGCCGCCAACCCTCCATGCTGCCGAGCACGTTACCTCCGCCGGCGATAGTCTTGAACCATGTGCTTTTGTTGGCTGTATGCTGTCTAGCCTGAACTGGGGATCAGATTTTGGCAGGATTTTACTGACCCGGGGATCGAATGTTGGCATGATTTTTCTGACATCCTGGTCCTGGGGTTGTGGACAGGCGGCAGGCAGCAACATCGAGCCGCGCGCAGAGTTCTTCGGCAGTGTGGGATGCTGCCCGCAAAGCACGCGAAGCTGCCAGGTGTGTTGTGGTGCACATTGTTTGGGATGGACTGGCACGTGTTTTCCAGCACGCGTGTTTGATCTCTTGCCAGTGCTAACGGGCGCGCGGCGGCGAAGGTGGCTTCGGCAGCCCGAAGCTGCTGCGCGCCCACCCGAAGAGGACCATTGTCGCAGACGACAATTAGGGAAGTGTAATGGAAATGCAGGTAGCGTGCATATGTTTCTCTAGATTTGAAAGCATGTGCGTGGAAAATTACGTGAAATTAAGGGTGTAGATCATCAGATAATTACGTGTCATCACATGTGTGTAGATGCTGTCAACATGTGCACTCCTGAGCAACCTTGCTCACTCTTGCACTGCGACAAAGAACAACTTTGCCCAAGTACACCAAAATTTGCCACAAATATCACCAGATGACATGTATGTGTGCGTGTGTTTTTTGTGATGATACTAAGATTTGCGCACAAGATCAAAATTTGATATGTGTGCGGGTGGATGTGTGTGAATTTGTCCTAATTATGACAGGAAACTCTCAGCTCTCCCCAATGAGGACCGCAACAATGCCCTTGAGCGCATGGCAGGTGTTCTGATATACACAAGTGCATAAATATATATATGTACATGTGTATATATAAATATGTATATATATATGTGTATACATACATATACATACATATATATATATATATGAGTATATACATATATATGTATATACATGTATATGTATATATATATATATATATATATATATGGATATTTAAATATGTATTTATAAATATATACATATATATAGATATATATATATATATATATATATATATATATATATATTGATATTTAAATATGTATTTATAAATATGTACATATATATAGATATATATATATATATATACATATATTTATACACATACAAACATATATGTGTATATATGTATGTATATATACATATATATGTATTTATATACATACATCTATTCATATGTGTATATCAATGAGTTTTGTTCTGGTGCGGACAGGTACTTCAATATATTCTTGGATACATATATATGCACGTATATGTATATATATATATATATATGTATATATACATATATATTTACGTATATTCATATATACATATGTATACATATATATATGTATATATATATATACATATAGATTCGTATGTTTTCTTACGTGTATATCTATACATATAATACATATATATAAATATATATTCATATATACGTATGTATATATATAAATATATATATATACATATCGATTTGTATATTTTCTTACATGTATATGTATACATACACTTGTATGTATTTATCAGTGGTACTTCAGAATGACAAAAGGGATGTTGCCCGTATTGATTCCTACGTATAAATGCACACGCACACATGAATATATGTACACGCATATGTGTATACAAATAAATATACATATACACTGATATATCAATACTTGTATACGTATATACTCTTTTGTGTAGATAGATAGGTCTTATATATACATGTTCTTATCATATTCATGAACACATATACGTATGACCGGCTCTGGAGCTCCAAGAGGCTTTGCGTGAGATAAGTGATAATTACACTAACACATATGTATACATATACGCACATATATACATAAACGTGTGTATATATCATATACATGTTGTATGTATCGATGTATATGTATATATATATTCATATATGTATTGTGTGTAAATCATCGGCTCTGGAGGATGCGAAGGGAGACGTCGGAAACACGAACGCGCTTGCCTGCGTAATACATACGCAAATATATATATATACTGATATATATATATATACTAAATATATTATATGTGTCAGAGCCTCTAGAGAATGTGAAAAGAGGCATCCTGAAAAGGCCACCGCACTCGCCTGCCAAATGTACCATTAATCGTATGTGGATGTACGTGAAAACATGTATATGCTGATATCTGTATGTATGTATTATAAATCTATGTCAGCGGCCCTTGAGAATGCGAAGGGAGATATCGAAAAGGCCAACGCGCTGGACTGCGAAAAAGCTTCTAAGCCTGAGGCCAACGTTGCTGCCCCTCTCCAGGTTCCTTTTTTTTCTTCCATGTGAATTAGAGGCGGGGTGGTGTATGTATTTCAGCGTTTCAAGTTGTTGTTGTATGCAAATTGCTTCTGCGACATTCCATGTATTGATCTCTATGCAATAATTTGCAGGGTGTGTTGTAGTGCGGCAGAAAATTGTATGGCGAAAATAATAACGCACTGACTGCTCACTTCGCCCCCAACGCTCTCCCCGCCCCTTCTCCTGTACAGGCGCGCTTAAAGTTCGGTGGCGCCAAGCTGCGCGACACCATCACTGGTATGTGTGTGTTGCAGTGTGAGCGCAAACTATCACTGGTGTTTGTGTGGACGTGTTCACAAATATGCGTATATGCATGGTACTGGTGCGCCCAACTGCACGACCGCACTAAATATGAGTTGGTACACATATTCTAACATATGGGACATACATTTATTTGTGTGTACAATGCATACATTTTTTTGTATGTACTCATCATATATGTTGGTAAGTGTATGCACACTGACATGCGCGTGCTTAATTATATGCACACGCCAGGCGTACGTGTGTTTGAGTGTGTGTTTGTATTCGTGATATCAAAAAAAAATTCCGACCTCATTTACGCACATTGACATTTGTGTGAGTAAATACGGCAAAAAATGTAAGTTTTTTCGGTTGTGCACAAAACATGTATGTTTTGGTGGGTGTGTACACATTTACAAAATTCCCGACCCCACTTACGCACGCTGACATTTGCGTGTGCAAATATGTGTGTGTATAAATATATGTATACACCAGGCGTGCGTGATTTGAAGAAAATCCCCGACCCTATTGGTCTTGTGCAGATGCACCGTGAAATCGCTCCTGGGCTTGTGATGAAACGCGTCACTGTCCCGCTTGGTGACATGCATGAGAGAGCGAGAGCGAGAGCGAGAGCGAGAGCGAGAGCGAGAGCGAGGGCGAGAGCGAGAGCGAGAGCGAGAGCGAGAGCGAAAGTGAGTGAGAGCGAGAGCGAAAGTTACAGAGAGCGAGAGCGAGACATGCATGAGAGAGTGAGAGCGAGAGCAAGAGTGAGAGCAAGAGTGAGAGCAAGAGTGAGAGTGAGAGCGAGAGCGAGAAATCGCTTTTGGGTGTGTGATGAAATGCGTCACTGTCCTGCTTAGAGACATGCATCAGAGAGAGAGAGAAAGAGAGAGACGCAGAAAATCGCTTCTGGACTTATGATGAAACGCGTCACTGTCCCGTTTGGTGACATGCATGAGTATGTGTGTTTACATAACAAACTAAAAAGTGTATGTTTTTTTGGTGTGTGTTTACAGCGTGTGTCTGTACGCAATCATAGCTGCACTCACACGCGCCCTCACCTTGCACGGTGAGACTGCTCCTTGTCCCGTTATGGAGCACGTCACTGTCCCGCTATGTGATGTGCATGCATATATATATACATATATATAAATACATCCATATATATAAATACATACATGTATATATATAAATACATATATATATATATACATACATATATATATATATGTATACGAATATATATATATATACATATATATGTATATACATATACATATGTATGTGTACAAATTTTCATCGCACAGGGGATACTTGCTGAAGATATTCAATGCGTGTGTGTGGTTGCGTGCGAATTCGAATGTAGTGTGTAATAAACAAATATGCATATGTGTATTACTGATGTGTTATATACATGTATGTATAAACGTGCATACATATATATGTGAATGTATGTGTGGTAATGCATTCGATATACATGCTGGTTTGTTGGGTATTCTTTTAGAGAAATATATGTATGCATTAACCTGTATATATATATATGTACATATATGTACATGTGTATGCATGTCGAATGAATACAAATTTATGTATATCAAATCAATATGCATATGTGCGCATATTCATATATGCACATGTAAATGTGCATGTATATATATACATGTATATACATATGTTTTGCATTCAGGTGTTTTCAATCTTTTTTGGAAGCTCGCACGCACACGACTGCATGAATGTAAATATTTGCACACATGTATAAATATTCTTGTATAAATATATTTTTAATATACATAACTATACGTCAACACGCAGGTGTGTTGGGTATTATTTTCGAGGCTCGACCTGATGCTGCTGTGCAGGTGTGTTCATGCGTGTGTTCATGCGCATTTTTATGTATTTTTTAAGTGTGCCTGCGCCTGCGTGCGTGAGTTTCACTGGAAAACAAGGACTCCCAAGTGAAATACGCTGGAAATGTTCGGAACAAAGTAAACTGGAACAAAATACAGGGTGGTGAAGACGCATAGGATGGCTTATCTTTATAGGTCATTTTCCGCAAAAGAGACCTATAATTAGTGTCTCTTTGGCAGAAAATATCCTTCGCCACCCTGTACACTGGACACGCATCCCGTGCAACATTATTATTTCCATTGTATTCCCCCCTCATGTTTGTGTATTTTTATGTGTGCCTGTGTGCGTGCGCGGAATGTGTTTCCATTGTGTTTCCCTCTCTCCTTTAGTGCCAGAACACCTTCTGTTGGATGTGTGTGTATGTGTGTGTATATTTTTTTGTGTGTGTGTGTGTGTGTGTGTGTGTGTGTGTGTGTGTGTGTGTGTGTGTGTGTGTGTGTGTGTGAGAGAGAGAGAGAGAGAGATTGTGTGTGAGTGTGTGTGTGTTCGAGTGTGTGCAATTATATTTCCCTCTGTTTCTAGTGCCAGAACAACTCGTAGTATGTGTGTTTGGGCGTGGGTGTATTTGCATGTGCACGTGTGTGTGTGGGTATATGGCATATGCGCATCAATAGTGTGTATGATGTCTGTAAAGTAAGGCGTCATCTCTTCATGTTTGCGTGGGTATTTCACGATTCTAACATGATATGTGTGTATACATATACACGTGTTTGTGTATACATATACAATAAATATACACATTTGCGTATTTCAATCATGCGTGCATGCATAAGATATGTCATAAATACAAACACATCAAACTACAGCTCATGTTTTCTGTGTGTGTGTGTGTGTGTTTTGTATTATCAATTTTATTTCATCTTTAGATCGCCTCACTCGGCGTCAAGTCTGGCAATGGCGTGCTGCTCAAGTGCGGGCGCGAGGCAGTGGAGAGTTGCAAGGCTATTGTTGGTAACACACATGTATGCATATATGTATATATACACACCCACATATTGAGAGAATGTGTGTGTGTGTGCACGAGTGTGTGTGTGTGTGATTGTGTGTGTGCAAATTTGCGGGCGTGTGTGTAAATGTGCGGGCGTGTGTTTAAATGTGCGGGCAGTGGAGAGACGCAAGGACATTGTTGGTATTACATATATGTTCATATTTGTTATTACATATATACATATACACACACATTTACACATCCAGAGAGAGGGAATTGAGTGTGTGTGAGAAAAAGGGAGCGTGTGCATATACATATACACATACAGAGAGAGTGTGTGTGTGCTTGTAAGAGAGAGTGTGTGTGCGTGTTCTTTTCTGTGTAGTGTGTAAGGGCTTGGGGCTGTTGAAAGTTGCAAGGCCATTGTTTGTGACACATTATATGTATACATGTACACGCATATATATATGTATAATAGATATGTATGTATATATTTATATGTATATATATATATATATTTATATATATATATATATATAAATATTGTTTGTGAT
>Ga0335398_10008204_pt1 | contig 12474 bp, 7 predicted proteins | sample BON03_FD_205742 | JGI IMG/M metagenome (GOLD analysis project Ga0335398, IMG submission 205742) | Freshwater microbial communities from Lake Bonney liftoff mats and glacier meltwater in Antarctica - BON-03 (spades assembly) (version 2) | ecosystem: Environmental > Aquatic > Freshwater > Ice >...
GACCTAAACCGTATTAGATGAGAATAGAATGGACTTTAATACATACCCACATCCTCATCTTGGACGCTGCCATCTGGTAGAAACTCATACAAAGCACGCATCTCCCTACTAACAAGCGATGAATGCGAAATCATAAGAGACGGTACGGTCCCCCGTCCAGATCGTGATATGTTGCAATCCTTATTTACAATATGGACCACGCAAGCTGATTCAAAAAGAGATATTGATCTTGTTGCACCATCTGCTCGTAGATTCCCAAATTGTTGTTCTCGTTTGAATGCTACGCGGTGTACATCTATTTTGAAATATAGGAAATCCTTGCTTTTTTCATTGATACTTTTTCTACTCTTTCAGTTTGGCTACGAGACGTATCGTTATATTGTCACAATATCAAGACCGTTGTGGGATATTGAAAATCTTCCTGATGGTGATGTTATGATGAATTTCGGGTGGTCCGGTTCCTCCAGTGTTTCCTGCCCCCTACATAACTGGACTGACCAAGGTTTTGCTTCTAAAGTATATGACGTTTTCCCACTTAGTAATGAATGGGATTTGCTCGAGATTCGATTAGAGGAACTTTATCCTGTCGTGACCCTGTTTTACATTTTCGAAATGCCCTGTTTTTTCGATGGAACTGTAAAGAAAACAACCTACAACGACTTTAGGTCTCGGTACTCCAAGTACCAAGATAAAATTGTATATATAAAAGCGTTGCAAAATGAATGCGAAAAGTTAGATATAAACTCTCTTCCTATGTTTTCAATGGAAACAAAATTGAGAACCTTTATACGTCGTCGAGCGCATTATGATTTTCAAAAAACGGATGTGATCTTTTTTGGGGATCTAGATGAGATTCCAAGAAGATCTACTGTGGAATTGCTTCGTTATTGCACCGGTTGGCCAGTTGATAGAATCCAACTGGAGTATTCTAACTTCATGTACAGCTTTTCAATGTTTTCAAGAAGCTACAACCCGAAACCAGCTGCATATCGAATATCCTCCGGAATGTACGACATTGGGGATGTTTTACATCATGGATATCGAAGCATGAAATCTCCCATTCTTTCTGAAGCTGGATGGCATTGCTCTTGGTGCTTTGGTTCCATTGAAGAAATTATTCAAAAAATGAAAGGTTATTCTCATAGGGATAGATTGCGACATGAAAGATTGCTCTCACCTGAAGTTGTATTGGAAAATTCCTGCTCTGGTACTGACCCCCTTGGATATGATTTGGAGGTTTATTCTTTCAGCAATCTCCTAGACCTTTATGATGGAATTAAGGAAACATACGGAACTCATAATGTACCATTGCTTCTTCAGAACCAGCCTCACAGATTTAGATTTTTGCTTCCTGGCGGATGCCGTCATCGACCTTACAAAAACTAAACCGAATTCGAATAGATTGGCTTTGTAAGATTTTTTACTTTTGTAATAACACTATAACACTGGTTTCAATGAATTACTTTGAAATACGAATTTAAATTTTGGAATGAATCAGAAATAATTCAGCTTATTTTATCGAATCGTTTCTTGTACACAATTCACACTGATATTTTTTATATAACCCATAATATGTCGCCCACATTGACTGTGTTCGTGAATGGTCTGTTCAACCCGAAGAATGAAGAAAATTGGTCCGCTATTGAAGCACTTCTGGTGACTCAGTTCGATTGTCCTGCGGTGCATGTTCATAATCCTACATTGGCACTAGATATCGAAGAGCAAGCTGATAAGTTGAAAACCAAGGTCGAAAAATCATCGAAATGGGCTTTAGGAGCTGCGTTGGTAGGAATGGGGGCTGTTATGCTGGATAGGTATCTAGATACTGGATACACTATGAAAGTAATTGTTGCCACTATGGATACTGTCAAAGAGAAGATGACCGAACAAGCGAAAACTGTTTCTTTTCAAATTCACAAAGAAATAGCTCAGCATTGTGAAGATCATCCAGATTTGAAACTTATTAATTTAGTTGCTCATTCTCATGGTGGATGGTGTACCAAAGAACTTCTTGAACAAGGATTAGCTGACGAGCTTGCCATGACATTCGGATTGAAATTTGATGTATTCATCATGGGTTGTCCTGTGTTGGTTACTCGTACGGCAGCAGTTAGAAATGTAGTACAGCTTCATAATGCATTGGATGTTATTTCTCTTAGATATGCAGAATCAAGTTCTACCAACGAACCCTATGTTATCTCTAGTAAAGAAACACCGTACCATGGGTGTATCGAGTATCTGTCTTGGCTTTCCAAAGACTGGGAGTCCATCGAGAAAGTCCTTTTGAACACGTCAGCTATCAATTATGAAAAAGATTTAAAAGGTTTAATCTAAAAAAGGTAATTATTAAGTTGTATACAAAAAAATAATCTATTCCGAGTCAGAATCGTCTTTCTTGGCTTTCTTTGCCGATGGAGACTCTTCATGGATGGAAGATCTTTTCTCGCCTCCATTGGAAGCTCCATCATGGGAAAATCGGCACGAGTCACCGTAGTTACAGCTTCCCTTTTGAAACGAAAAGCAAATTCTCTTATCAGTAGAATCTCTCTCCCGTCTGTTGTCTCCTCCTCTGCTAGCTCCTCCTCCTCCTTCAGCTGAGTGACTGAATTTACACGAATCTCCGAACTTGCAGTTTCCTTTTTGAAACGAAAAGCAAACTCGATCTCCTCCCCCTCCTCCTCCTCCTCTGTCATTTCTATCATTGCCGCGTCTGTCTCCTCGTCCTCCATCTCGTCCTCCATCTCGTCCTCCATCTCTTCCTCCGCCACGGTCTTCACGAGGGGCTCTAGCAGTAGCTGTGCGTACTTCGATATCACGTCCGTCCAATTGAGTTCCGTCAAGGGTTTTGATTGCTTCATCGCATTCACTTTGAGCTCCGAATGAAACAAACCCAAACCCTCTTGAGCGTCCAGTATCGGCATCAGTACACAAGCGAGCGAAGGTGACAGTTCCAAATTTGCCAAACGTCTCATACAGAGTGTCTTCACTAGCCGACCATGGAAGATTCTTTACAAAGACCTTGAATTCACCGTGTTCATTTTGTTCTACCATTGTTATTTATGTTGGAGGTTTGCTTTACTTTGCAACAAAACGAAACTATGGGTGGAGCTCAGGAATTTTTTCCGACAAATTTAAAATAATTACCAGACTCGGAACGCAACTCGACTATTTTCACACAAAATCCGAAGGTCCCGTTTTAGACCCAAACTACATAATACCCGAACCCGTGTATTTTTTGTTTATTTTTTATTGTAGTATTCTTGGTTCTGGTGATCTTGTATCAACAACATCAAAATATTTAGTATTTAGTAGTATACATTTGTTCCATAAATGTCAAAATAGCAGGAAAACTGGAAGTTTACATATTCCATCCGTTGCTTTCTAAAAGTTGCATCTGGTTTTCAAAAGTACTTGTAAGGTCCCTAGTTTTTTCAAGGATTCCGTTCATAACTTCATCCTTTGACTGTGGTTCGGAATTATCCTCCTCTCCCTTGTTGGTAGTGTTGATTTTAGGAAGCTGAACTCTTTTGCACAAGCTTATAATGCTCCTTCTCAAAGCCTTCACAAGAAGTAAGACGTGTAATCTCCCCTTTGGTAATCTGGCACATCATAACCGAATTTCTTTGTCGAGTGCTATACACGTCTCCAGTCCCACCTTGAGTGGCAAATACTGGATGATATTTAGTATCCGTTCCAAGTAACTTAGAAATGGTCGTCGCTTCGTTCATTCTCGAAACACAATTATTTTCAAACGTCTCTCGTTCTTTAAAAGTTTGATCCAGGAGGTTCTTCTCCTCCAACTTCTTCTTCCTGATAGTATTCGCTAAGTGTGATGTAGGTGCGTCCAAAGAATCCTTGAACATAAGAAGATCGTCCTGCCAATTATCCAACGACTCATCTCTCTTCCATACTTGTTGATTTTTAGTCTTGCTGACAATCTTTTTCTTCTTCGGCAACGCCCCTGTACTTGACGTATGAAGGGGGATCAACGAAGTACCAGGAGCCATAGTAGATTAGTCGCAAACTAACTATCAGTAGCCTAATAATAAGCAGCAATTCAACGGGTCTATTTCTTTCCGCGCCAATTGGTGGAAAGCCCCCCTTATACTTTTAGATTGAATTTGAAGACTTCGGAAGTGGCTGCCTTGTTCCTCGCGCTTGGAACTCATATAAATCAGTCAGGGGTGGATCCAACATCTCTTCCATTTCCAGAGGCAAAAAATTCAAATCATTAATTAATAAATTGTATTTATTTCCCTCGAATGGCCTCGATGTTTATTAATTCAGTTTTGTGTCTGATTATAACTTTCAAACCGTGTTGAGTGGTATGCTTAATCTTTTTCAGTAGAAATGGTTTCAGATGCCACATTGTCAACGGACTTAGTGTAAATGTCCATCAATCCAGACTCAGTGTATATAACCAACATCAATGATTTTAGCTTCAAACTCGCCGTGAATACCTTGCAGAGGAATTTCGAAGCGACAGCCCTCTTCCTCGGGAATGAATTTCATGACTACAGGTTCAACACGCCATCAAATTTGGAGGTCTTTGTATTGAACAATTGATACGCTTTTGTTTTTCATGTGATCCTTCATTCCCTCGCTTGTAACTCCTTCATGTAGTTGCGCTAAACCCACAACTTTTTAAGGCACAATCGTATTAATTAATGTAATTGGATGCTCATGCAATTTCTAGGCTTTCGCAGATCATTTATTTGGTGATCTTTTCAGCTCATCTCTCCGAGAATGAAAAACCTTGAGTTATGGAAATTGTAAATTGCCGCTCAAAGCTCCTGTTTAACCAGACGGTAGATTGAATAGCATGGCATATCTTGCCAGTACCTGTCGAACCAGATATTGCTACTTATTATTATTTTAGCAAGAGATTATGAACTCCTGATTAACCATTAGGATATTTTTCCATGATAGCAAAGGCCACAAAGCAAGTAAATTGAAATTGGAACTCGGTTCATGGGAAACCACGTCACTAGAATGAAATAAAACCTCACGGATTGTCATCAGGCTCTTCTCTTTCAACAAGATACTCTTGTTTCTTAAGGAATTAGCATTTGATGGCTTTTATCCACTACTTGTAGTGCTTCAATAAAACCAAGTGGTCTACATTTTTCGCACACCCCTCTTTCATTGAATTTGCAGTGATTAGGAGGTCTTATAATTTCGCATAAGGATGTCCATACGGTTCTACCAGTTCTTATTGAAGCATTAGTGGGTGGTGAAAGTGATCAGCGATTGCACTCATTAGACAGGATGGGTTGTACCCTCTCTTGTTTCAATGGACATGGTTTTGGCAACCCGGAATTACATCCACCAGCACGCAAAATAGATCAACAACTGGAGAGCCTAGCCAAATTCGCTAGCGAAGAATTCGACACTTTGAGTAGATGCTCATCCACGATTTCCATGACTCTGCTTCAAGGATACATCGGAAGCGATTTAAACCATATTCCACGGGGACATATTGATAGTGTTCTGGAGCATCACAATGTGGGATTGAGCCATAATATTCAAAAATGGCTTTTTGTGTCGTTGTTTCTTGATTTCAATTCATCGTTGCCTTGTATCGACGGACTGGACTCGGTTTTTACGGTGAATGAAATACTCGATTTTATTTCTTCTACCAGTGATGATGTTCTCACTGGCGGTCAAGGTGCGAGGATTGTTGATTATTATCATACTAGTCAATGTCCGCCTCGCTCCTTGGGACCGCTAGGCTTCTCATCCTTTCTAGGAGATGCTGCTAGGAACTCTTTCGCCGATCCAGACCTAGTAGATCGGGTTTATCAAGATATGAGTCTGCCATTGAGCAGCTATCATATTTGCTCTTCACACAATTCTTATTTACTGGGAAACCAATGGAATAGCAAGAGCAGTGGGGAGGCTATTAAACGATGCTTGTTGTTGGGAGTTCGGGTTGTAGAATTTGATTGTTGGGAAAATGACGCTGGAGATGCTATTGTGAATCACGGGCATACATTATGTCAGCATACCACGTTTAAGGAATGTGTAGAAGCTGTGAGAGATTATGGCCATGTTGTTTCGTCATTCCCTGTTATTATTACATTGGAAAATCATTGCTCTTTGGAAGTTCAAACCAAACAGGCTGAGATTCTGAAATCTGTCCTCGGTGAGAAACTATTCGTGCCCAATCATTTGAATGTTGACTATGATCTCGAATTTCTCCAACGCGGGCCCGACGAATGGCTTTCCCCTCGTGACCTTCAAAACAAAGTAATCGTGCGAGATAAACCGATTAGAAAAATGAAGAAAAAAGACAAAGCTATAGTCAGAAGAGCAAGTAATATACTGGATATTCAACGCTCAACGGATGCAAAGGATGATGACGAGATTACGGCGGTGGTGCCGAGTCGACGAAGCAGCATTATTCGAACCATCTCTAGGAGATTCAGTGCAAGTTTTAGTACCCGACTCAATATCGAGCATCTGACCAATCTGGATGACCTTACAAAAGCCTTTGAATCAAAAAGTGCGGCCAAAGATCTCCTTGTTCTTTTGTACATAAAAAATGTGAAACTCAAATACCACTTCTCGGTAACAGAAGATTTGGTATTGGAGGATTCATTGTCGCTTACTTCGTCGTCTATTGACGAGAAGAAAACTCGATTGCTCACCAATAGCACATCGCGAGTGAAAACCGTGAGGAAATACACTCAGAGGCATATGATACGTGTATATCCTGCAAATGAAAGAATTGATTCTTCCAACTTTAATCCAATGCCAGCTTGGAAAGCTGGTTGTCAAATGGTGTCTCTCAACTATCAAACAAATTGCCCGTATATTTGGATGAGTCACGGTAAATTTCGAGATAATGGGGGGTCAGGATATGTGCTAAAACCGATGAAGTCAGCACCACCATCCAAGTTGAGCATAAAATTTATTTCAGGTCATTCATTGTTTGAGAACATTCTAGAAAGATATAAGACCAAATCAATCCGTATTGGGGACCCATTCGTTGAAATTTCGATGCTGAGCTCACAAAAACGAGTCGTAAAAAGAACCCGCGTTGTTAAAAAGAATTGTTTCAATCCTGTTTGGAATGAAGATATATCCTTTTCTGTTATCCATCCTGAAGATGCTCTCTTGCAAATAATTGTAAAATCCGGTGATAAAGATGCAATCATCGGCCAAGTTTGCCTGCCAGTTCGATGCATCAGAAGCGGTTATCGTGTGTGTCCGCTTCTATCCAGTTCCTGCTCCACCAATCTCAATTCATTTTTGTTCTGTAAAATCACGAAGTAATGTTATTTTTTAATATCTCCGTCTGTCGTCAACGAAACTGAACTTGCTCGAATGTGATCTCTCACAAATTTAATTGCAGGAAAACTTAGCGAAAACACAATGTCGCCACTTTTGTAAACGTTACAAGAAACCAATGATGATTCGTCTTCTATCAAAGGAAGATCATCAAAGAGACGGAAAGGAAATCCAGTAGGCACATTTGAATAAATGTATAATGTTGGTCCAGGTGATCGATGTGAAAGTGGCTCGAGCTTTGAAATTTGATTGTTTTCAAAATCCCAAAGAGCTCCATGGAATACAAGACCTGTAAGTATCGCCAACGGTTTTGCTTTTTCCAGTGGAATAAAAGAATATTTCACATCCATTCTCTGTCGGCCTAAAAGTACCCATAAAAGAGATCGGATGTTGGAAAACGCCGAGAGCGACACAACATTTGTAGCCCTCATCGGTTCCATTTTCGATATCATTGCTTCTAAATAGTCTTTCTTGAAAGTCGAAACGTTACTCAGTCTATTAAACGCAACGATTTCTGACTCCACAAAGCTTCGAAACATGTTAAAAGATAGTGAATATGGTAGCTGCTCTATTGGAACAAACAAGGTTTCTATTCTCTTGCTACCAAGTCTCGCTTCCCCGACCAGGCATGCTTTCAAAAGACTGATGATATCGGTTCGAACGTCAAACAAAACGCTAGCTTGATCCAAACCCAATTGTAATGCAAATCCACACTGCTGTCGATAGGATCTATTGCATCTTTGATCGGCATTTACAGTCATCTGTGTACTACTCGAAAACGGGTAGCATTTGGACGATACAATGCATGTGGTCTTGTCAGGCAATCGAATCGAACAATTACAAATGCAATTCCGAAGAAGCGTTTTATGGTCCACGCGCAGCATTTCATAGGATGAATAGACAAGCGCGACTATATGGTCCAAGCTACCGTTGATTTGGAAATAAGGGAGCATAAAACCAATGGGACTACGATGATACCTCAGGTCTAGAAAGCTACTAATGGACTCTCCCTTAATTTCAGAAGGAAATAAAATATCTTGAGGTATCGATTCGTGGACTGATTGTTTTTCTTCGACAAATTGTTGCAATGATTCTAGCGCCCGAATCAGATCTTTCGACTGTACAACATCAGGAAACAAATGAGAAATGACACTGTGAAAATAGCATACGCCAAGTGCCACCTGTTTGAATGCAGGATTCATCGTTCCAATATTGTTGTGGTGCGAATCCCAACAAGCTATTGATTTCGTCCATGACTCCTCTAAGCTTTCTACTGGTTCGTCTTTTACCATTGAATATTTCAAAAGATCAGGTGGAAAAAACTTAGGGATAACATCCAGTAAAAACACAATTCCAAAACTTTGAGCAGGAAGATGACGCAACTCCTGGAAAGTCTCCGTTTCTAAATGAGTTTCTAAATGCTCATCCATCCTATCGGCAAGAGTAATTTGAATTTCTTGAAAATCCTCTTCACAAAGATTTTGACAATCGAAAAGTACCAACCACTTATTTTCAAGTTGCAACGATCTAAACAAGTCTTTTACCTTGAGGTTCTTGAGTTCAAGACAGGAAATACAATGAGTACCCTTACCAACACGCTCGATGGAAGACTTGGCTATTCTTCTTGCTTTTGTATATGAAACATGAGACTTCAATACAAAGGCCATGACAGAAGAGTATTCTGCATTGGAGTGCAAAAAGTCGTACACGCATTGAACACTCATACCAAGATCTTTGCTGCTTTTTTGACGGAACGATTCTGTAGCGTTTATCAATTGTTGGTCATTTGCGAAACTTCGAAGTTTGACTTTTTGGATGTCCAGTACATCCTGCATCGCTTCAAGCATAAACTCTGGTCTTAATGCAGCAATGATACAGAGCCGCATGTAAGCTTCGGGAATACGATGCTTCAGATGTTGAATTGGGGCGTTTGAGGCCATAAATTCATTTATTGTGATCGCTACGTCCGCTGCGAAGGCTGTTTGTATCACCTGGACTATGCTGTGATTAATTTTCTCTGACTTTCTTCGTTCTGACGATCCTGTAGTGAACACCATGGTAATCATTGCAAACCACGTTTCCCTAGAGATTCTGCTGTGATGGCCATAATCGATATGAAGCAATCTTCTCACCGGTGGGTTTAAATGGATTCCCGGTGAGTACGAGGCCGAGTTATTGTTAAGAGCCGAGTGCGAGAATAATTGGGGGTTTGCTCTGGTATCTCTTTTCAAGAAACATTTCGAGTGAAGTCCAAGTACCACATGATCATTAAATAGAACTGAGTCTGTATCTCGAATGTCCACTCTAGTGGCAAATTGTACCTCCCCGACAAGAATAACTGTCAATGATTCAAGTTCCTGTAGTGTCAGATCAGGGGAGTATGTCACATAGACATCATTCACCACTTGCTGCATTCCCATTTGAAAAGTGACCCATCCAATTTTCTTTGTATCTTGAAACACTCTCGATGCACAACGTGCGCAAATGTGTTTCAGAAATTCCGTAAGGGAACTTGACTGATGTTTGTTGAGATAAAACAACTGTAGCGAGTTGTACGATCTTGCAAGAAAACAAGCCAAGGGCCAAATTTGACGAAGAGATTCTTCCATTTCCACATATGACTTGAATTCGCGGGGAGATTTACTCACTTGTTCCAGCAGTCGGTTTCCACTGACGAGTATGCGGTCGAATAAATCCTGGTCTCCTAATAATTCGCTTGTAGCCTGAACAGTATCAGCGAATCCTTCCTCATCAAAACTAGCGAACAGATGATGCTCGATTCTATTCGGGTCTAACATTTCCAATAGACTCTTTTGTATATGAACAGTTTCCACAGTATCTCTCAGTCGATCTTTTGAATAAGAAAGCCATTCATTGGCTAGAGAAACATTTTCAACAATAGTGGACAGAATGCAACTAGCAAGTTCCCCGTGTTGGTTTTCAACACTGAAATCAAAATAGCAGAGCTGCAACTTTGCTGCTAGTGACGAATCATCAATGCACTTGGAACATAGAATAACTTTCTGGTGAATATGAAGTTTGGGTAAGCGATCAACTATTCGTTCATCGATATTGGTAATGATCAGGTAGCATCCACTTTCTTCAGCACGAGCTGCACTCTCCAACAGTTGAATTAAATTAGCCTGTGAAAAATCAATCTCAATAATTCTCGTATTTCCAATATATTGCCGGTACCATTTTAACCCAAGTTCATCCGGGTCATAAAGCAATGGCACAGTATACAACATTGAGTCGTCTGAATGAAAAGGGCGAGTCTCGTATTGGTCTCCAATCATAAGATGCATCGCAAGAAAATTTGCCTTGCAAATAAATGATCTAACCATTGGATTACCACTTTCAATCCACGCCAGAGTTGATTTCGCAGCAAATTCAGCTTCCATGATCTCTCCAAAAGGAAAAAAGAACTTCAAATTTGTTCCCAGATATATCGCCATGTTTCCAAGTACTCCCGATACGCTCAAAGGAATTGTTGCTGTAGCATCCTCATCCAACTCTGGCAACGACCAGCGAACTTGATCAGTGGAATTACTTATACTTGGCTTTAGACCACATTCTAACAAAAGTTCCATCCATAATCCACCCAGCATAGCATGATCACTTGGTTTGGTGTACCCAAAATAGAAACTAGCAGCACTTGCTAGTATTGCGTTTGCAGCTATCATTCCATCGGCAGTGTCTAAATCATCTAGGTGTTTAAGTGATTTTAACCATGAGGTCCATTTCATCCTCGTATCAGATCCTAGCACAGCAAACATATCTCCCGAACGGGTCATTTTTTCTTCAAGCATTGTCATCCGCGTATTCAAAAGCAGCTTGTTGTTTTGTAGTGAGTCAGTTTCGCTTTGCAATTTTTCCAACATTGCCTCCTTTTGTTTCAGTTGCTCTTCAGTGTCTGATTTTTGTTTGTCAGTTGCCTCGAAGTCGCAAGTCTGGTCCACCAATATTTGCTGCTTTGGTAGCATAACATGAACAATATGTCGGTATTTTACTAGTCCTAGAAGCCATCCAACAAGTGCCTCTAATACAGACCGACATTGAATGTATTTCTTGGTGGATTTCTGGTCGTCTTCGATTAAAACATTCTCTTCGGATACCAGAAAGAAATCACGAATGGAAGTACTCTCTAATAATTGCCCGATCTCATCAATGACGTCCTTACTAATGGAGTCTTTCTTAAGATTTGCTAGTATGGATGGTAAATGAGGATTGCCTAGGAGCTTGCGACAATGGTTTAAATAGTATTCTTTAATACCTAACGAATCTTCCAAGATCTGTTCTTCAGCTACAAGTTCGCTGGCCTCCAAATACGGTTTTCGAAACTCCAATTCTGTCATTGCATTCGAATATAGCGTATCCCTGACTTGCAGAGTCTCATTTGTCATTGCCATGTATATGCATTGCAAAATTACTCGAGTAGACTGATTCGGATTCTTGATATTATTGAGTCCCACGAGTCGGGATTTATGAACCTTGGCCAGAGTCTCCGATGTTGAAGAAAGAACTGGAGTTATAAAATCAACGGATGCTTGAATCTCGTCTCCAAGTTGCTGCAATGAAGCATTTTTAGCTTCCCATTCAACACACAGATCGCTAAAGGAGGCACGAAGACCTCCAACTTGTCGTCGCAAAGACACCACCGATTCCAAACGTTTTCTTAATAGCGAGCTTATGTGGTCAAGTTGAGGCTTCAATATCGCGATCTCACTTGTTAAATGGGTGATGAGAACATTAGTCCCTTCTGTAATTGCCAATGCATTCCCTAATTGAGCTGTAGTTAATGCAATATTTTTTCGGCTTCTGAAAATCCAATGCAGAGTAAAACCCGCGAATTTCAAAAACAGCCCGTTCGGAATGTTCACAGTGCATTTACTTTTGGCAGCATTATGTATCGAATAGAGACAGTGCACTACTTCTGACATGTTCTCTAAAACACCTGACGTGCCAGTATCTCTTGCAAAAAGAGACAAAAACGAGGCATGAGAATCGTTTCCAAATGACCTTCGTGACAATTCGGTGGCGAGATCTACCAATGCCGGGCCTACCGGGGGACGGATGCGCACTACACTAGCATGTTTCGTTTGGAGGCCGCCACAGTGTAAGACGCACAAAGACTCAAGCATGCTTTTGCGGAGACGCTGCTGGGTTGCTACACGGTCTGAA
>Ga0335398_10008208_pt1 | contig 12471 bp, 9 predicted proteins | sample BON03_FD_205742 | JGI IMG/M metagenome (GOLD analysis project Ga0335398, IMG submission 205742) | Freshwater microbial communities from Lake Bonney liftoff mats and glacier meltwater in Antarctica - BON-03 (spades assembly) (version 2) | ecosystem: Environmental > Aquatic > Freshwater > Ice >...
CACCTCTTGAAGTGCTTACTTCCGCTTTGTCACGCTCTGTTTGTTGAAAAAGGCAAGACAAAGTACTAGAAGCGGTGTGACAGGGGCATGGTGCGTCAGACCATGGTTGACTCGTGATATTGTCTAGACCCGGTCGTTCCGGAGAGGATGAGCCAGGTGTCGAAGCGATCAGAAGTTGTGTACATAAACGGCGTGCCCTCAACACCAGCTATCTGCTGGCACTTCTGCGGAAACTTTTGCAGTGTCCGCGGGCCCTTACAGGAATTACCATGCCGAAGCAGGTATGAAAACTGAACCTGACATATTTTTTGTACTAATTCAAAAAAAGGGTTGGAAGATCGATCCTCACGTTTCGAACATAAGATCTCGTGAATTTCTTTTTCAAGGGGTTCAGGTCCACCCTTAAGATAGTCTGGCTTGGCCTCCAAAGCTACTTGCACGCGAGGTGGATGGTGGGGGTGGTATGGGGAAAGGATGCAATACTGTGCTCGTGGAATCAATTTTCATTTGGAGGGACCCTGAGCTATCAACATTCGTCAAAACTATGCTGTGCTTCCTATCCAAATGACATAAGGTACAACTCTCTCTGCAAATGCCCTCCCTCCGGTCCACAAATGGGTCTGCCGGCCTATAGTGTCACATTCCTCCTCATCATCATTCATATTCACATGCTGCAGGTAGCCTTGAGAGAAAAATCCCGCACAAAGTTCGGCATACATACACTCTTCTTTGTTTTGGGGAATGGAATCTGTATTTTCAACTCCAGCCCATCGGCATCGGTATCGCAGCGAGCTTGCGCTGCTTTTTGGGAGGCTTGCTACTGCCTTTGTACTCCTGCGAGAATGGCACCAACGCGCGGCCGAGGCCCTGTGGCCGTCCATTCAGATCAATATCGTCGTCGGCAAGATCTGCGAATTCGTCGTGCATGTTGCGCCATGACTTGCGCTGCACAGACAGCTCGCGGCTGAGATCCTCCTCGTCGTCAAGGCGCGAATCTTCGAGCGAATTAACCAGGGGATGCGAGTGTAAATGGTCAACATCATCCAGGCGCGAGATTTCGAGTGCCTCGCGCACGCCGCCAATATAGCGGTCACTGCGCGACGTCGAGCGTACCCCACGGCGGATGATGTTGAGCATGGCTTGCGCCGTCACCCCGCCAATATAGGGTTTCAAGTGGTTCGTGAGTGTCTGCGAAAGGACGAGGGCAAGATCCTGCATCTGCGACTTGGCGTATGCGTTGAGAATCACCGAGACCTATGTAATTGACAGACACGTGAGTAATACATCGCAAGACATATCCTGCGCTTCTCATCACTTTTTCCGACCGTGCACCATGAGACTAAGTCTATGCAGTGGGTATTGAGAAGGGCTGCAACCTCTTGCACTGCCTCGCTTGATGAGAAAATGCTGCTGTCCATTTGCTGTAGCACTACTGCAAGCTCGCTTAGCAGTGCCTTGTCCCGCACCTGATGACAACATATTCACACACGTGTCAGGCATCATGTATGTGCCAGACGCGTCATATCTTGTGTATTGCATTCTCATAGGAGCAGCATTTACTCATGTACATGCAGGTATGTATTATTTACACAACATGTCATACAGCCACATTTTCGAAACAAGCAGCCAACACAGAAACAGTAGTGTGAACCCCTACTTTTACTTGCCAAAAAGGCTAAAGCATGAGAAGAGAGACTGCAAAAGAAAATTTGAAATATTAAAAACAGAAACATATTCAAAAAATGAAACTTGCATTAATTTGAAATATTAAAAAGGAAACATATTCAAAAAATGAAACTTGCATTCGTATGGAATAATATTTGCACACACTTACACCAAGTTTTCACTTGGGCTGTGCCAATTGGCGAGAAGCAGGCTAAAACACATATAAAATATAAACGAATGCATGCATGTGTATATCTATATACAAGCACACACACGCGAATATGTTCTCACATAAAAACATTTTGCGCACCTCTTTATGAGAATAGGCCTGAACAATCGTGGCCACACTGCGCAGATCAAAGCCCGCGGGGTCCACTTGCTGCAGTACCGTCGACATGCGTGCAAAAAGTGCCGAATCCCACTCGTGAAGAGTGCTGTACGCCTGATTCCAACAAAAACAATCACACCGTCAGCTCTTTACTACTCTAGAGTGGCGCCACAACTATGCGTCTTGTCACATGAAAGAGCCAGCCTCTGCATTTTATGAACCAGCCAGACTCTGCGTTTTGAACACGTCATCTGCTCTTTTCTTCGCCTGCTCTCTCTTTTGCTCTCGTGTAGCCATGTTATGTACACGTGTATACATACACGAGGAAGGCAATATGTGTGTGTATTCATATATATACACTGATGCACAAATATTGTGCGGATGTATATGGGTGTGTATGTAATGAGCCAGCTACATATTGAGACCGCTCAAGCAATGCCCACCCTCATTTTTCAGCACATACAAAGACACACTTGCGCACACAATCACTCACTCGACCTCATCACACTAATCAAACATCTCACATTGTAATGACCAATATTGTAATTAGAGGGGATCCCCTCTAATTACAATATTGGTCATTACAATGTGACACTACAATGTGAAGGCATTTTCTAGAAGTATCGTCAAGACAACCAAACTCTTGTTTTAAGGTATTTTCTAGGAATACTGTCCCACCAACCCAACATGCCAAGCATATTTTTCTGTAACATCACTGTTATTCTCTGAACAAGTACCTTGACAATATAGGCCATGGCCTGGATGTCTAGGACCCATGGTTCGAGTGTCAAAGCAGCAGCAGACAACCGCACGAGAACTTGCGGATCCGAAGGACCGCCCACCTCGGCATACGATGCCGCAATAATACCAATGTGCTGTGGCGATAGATCATTCTTGCCAATCGCCAGAAGAGCAGTGTCCATGTGATTCATGAGGGCCTTGGCCTTGGCATCGGAGCCGAAGGCGGCAGCGGCAGTCACAACATGCATGATATCATCCGAGGAAAATGCCGTTGGCTCCTGCTGCAGGGCCACGGCCGAGAGCTTGCGGAAGAGCGCGAGATCGCGGAACTTGGCGCGAGCAAACGCATTCAAGATAATCCCAGTAGGCGCGGGCGCGAACACCGCGTCGGGCAATAATAATACAGCGCGCGAGAGTCTGCGAAACGACACCTCATCTTGAACCTGCGTCCTGGACAGCGCCGACAGCATTGCAGCCACATCCTCGGGAGGAGTACTCGACAGGTCGAGCTGCTGCAACACGGCGCCAATGAATCTCATGAGACCCTGGTCTTTGTTGACTTGCAGGAAGCTCTCCGTGACTTCCGCCAGCGACCCCAAAGTAAAGCGATCGTGCGGGATGAGCTGCACCAAATTGCTCAACTGCCGAAACAGCATCATGTCGCGCTGCCCCGACGACATCATGCACTTGACAAGCACCGCCACAGTCTCGGGTGTACATGTCTGTGCTTCTTTCGCTAGATCTATCCCACCCGACACGATACGATTGGCTACGAACAGCAGCAACGTCTCATAGCCGCTTCGGTTCTGAATCACTCCCAGCACCGACGCAATCTCTGTAAAACCTAATGTGGGCATGCCACTCTGCACCACATCCGCAAAGCACTTTATCTGTTCCTCGAGCCGTCGCACCTGGCGGCCTTTGCCAAGCTGCCGCAGCTTGCCTAGTTGCTCCAGTGCCATTACCTGTTGATATGAACACCCAAACTCTCTCAGCACAAAATAAATCTGACAGCAATTGCACGAATTTGGTGTACCGTGTGGTAATCTCAAAATCAAGAACATTCTGACGCTCAACGCTGTTTCAAACTGAATCTGGCAGTGGTACTTCTCACAATACCACATTTTAGAGAAAGGACACTGATGCCTATACGGGCGCGCGGCGGCTGCCGCGCGCCAGTTCCGTTTTCGGTTGACGTGCGCAACCCAAGGTTCGCGTCCCTTCTTCCCTCTGTTTGCGGACCCAGATGTTTGAGTCGCCCGATGTTTTTTGCTATTTCCAGTATGCTTGCACAAGCGCAGACAACGTCGCAAAACACCGAAATAACAGCTATTGAAATATCGACGGATCAACGGCGTTCTTCCGTTGATTTTTCAAAAATATGTGTTTTGTTGGGGGTTCGAGGCGTTTGCTGTGCGCTGGCAAGCGCTCGGCACACAGCCTCAAATTTGTGCACATCCAATTCCTGGGCCCGGAAACAGAAGGGAAAGGGTTTCCGAAGTCCGGGAGATTACCTCAATTTACAACACTTACATATACATGCCACTATACATGCCACCTACACCAATTGCTGATCACCTACACACAAAGACACATATATAAATGCAACATACACACACAAAGACACACAACTATGCACCAGGTTGCGGGATGTAGCAATAACAAAGGCAGAGACAAAGTTGAGTTAAGGGCATACCGAGCTCTTGGCACACGAGCAGTTGCATGTCCAGGCAAGGTGCATTTGCCGTAGACCAAGTCGCGAGTCGACACCTGAGAGACACGGCTCAAGAGAGTCGAGCAGCGGTCCGATTTTCTGATACTTGCGCAAGTCCACTGGCAGCTTTATGCACTCAACTTGGCGTGTTACTTCCTCCTCGTCGTCATCGCGGACACCCCGCGAAAATTTGCTCGGCCTTTTCCTTCTACCATCGACTTGTCTCTCCGGCATGCCCACAAGGGCAAATCCAGCGGCGGCCGAGACATCTACGAGCCGCGTGTCCCGCAGATCAATATCGTCGACAAGCGAATCGAGTCGGCTCACGCCCTGCGATCTGCGGCTGCGCCATTCCTCAATGGCCTCGGAATCGCCGTGCATGCTTAGCTGCACAAGTTTACGATTCACACTCTTGTCAATTGTTGGACATTGTCGCATCACACTTGTGTCACATGTTGCACATTGCAGCACAAACCCTTTTTTTGCAAGGCCGGGCGCAGCAAAATGAAATAGGGCCCAATACCTGGTCGCCCAGAGTCTCACGCGTGTTTTCCTTTATCAGCTTCTTCTCGTTGAGAATGTAGATCTGCATAGGGCCTGCACCGTCGTGGTCGCCCGGCATGTCGACGACCCAAAACGCATTTGATTGCTTCAGCATCTCGGCTACAGTCAGGCGCTGGCGCGACAGGAATGTAATCAGGCTCTCGCCGTAGCGCTGCTCCCATTTATACGTAAAGGTGAGGGAATTCATGCGTCCACCGCACTCGCGCAGCATCGTGCTGGATCGCTCGTGAAAGTCTTTGATGTCCTCGGTAATACTGACGTCGACGCCCTTTGCGTTGACGTCCTCGTCGTCCTTCTTGCCCTTTTTGCCGTTGTGGCGCAGCGCGTGACTCCAGGCTTGGGCGCGCAATTCGGCCACCTGCTCGGCCTCCTGTTGGCGGATAATTCGATTTTCGGGCTTGCCGGCGCGCCCCCAAGGGTTTCTTATTTCTCCTTTTGCGGGCGAGCCGCGCGTTACCATGCAGAGCGCGGGCATTGCCTGCCCGGGCCCCCGTATCGCCACCCCCGGTAACCACAGGCGTGCGGCACTGGGACAACCGATCCACGCCAAGGGCACTCTTGCAGGCCGGTCGCCGAGCGGCGACGACGAGCTTGCGGTAATTGCGAGCTGAACAGCAACAAGGCACACGCGCATGGCAACTGCGGCAGGACAGCGCCTGTTGCTCGCCACGCAGATAGCCTGCGCCGAGGCTTCCGCATGGCCATGCATACTGCAGTGACTATGACTCACTTCGCCGGGGACTTCCCTCACTCTCCGCGATGCGGCTGCTGCCACCGTCCAGAGTTGTGACCCACAAACGAGTACTTTACTTGTTGATCTCAAGATCGCGGATTGATGCGTGCCAAGAAACACACTTTTTGTTTCAAAAAACAAAAAGGGCTTTTCACGGGCCCGGGCCGGATGGTGAACACATAGTACTGAAACAGGCCAGAAGAAGTCGACGTGATTGCAAATGATTGGCATTGATTTGCTCTCACTCGAAACTCTTCCCGTGCCGCGCTTTATCAAATCGCAGTCTCTCAAAACAATTACATTTTCACCAGATTTTTCCATTCGTCCTTGAATCGTTGCGGATAACATCAGATGGAAAATAATAGAAATACGTACGTTTCCGAGCCCTGAATGAGATCGCAAAGGGTCAAACCAAGAAATGGAAGGGTCCGACTCTCTGAATTAAGCCAGGGGTTTGACCACCGCAATGTCTTTTTGTTTGAAAATCCAAAATAACCTGTTTTCAGATTGATAAGCTCTTTTGGATGTCAAAACAAGCATCTTGGTCGAAACCCGCCAGGTTTGTGCTCCGATTTGAGATAGATTAGTAAAAACGGCATGTTTTCGAATGTGTGCTAAACTAAACTCCCTTTTCAAATACAGCAAGGCAGAAGCAAATCTTATCTTCCATTCACATCATGTCTGTGCCATTAGTCTATTCGGCGTGTCTGCCCTGTGTTGCTGTGTGGCAAACTTGCTGCCTTCTTGCTGCGTGCATTTGCTCTGCGCTGCGACCCGAGAGATTTGTTTCCCATTGACAAAGATGAGCAAGCAGCGAGCTTAGGAAGGTTCGGATCTCTCCGACAATGCCACCCATGCTCCCTCCTTGTGTTGGGGGCGGCGGCAAGCGGCCGGGTGTGGACGGCTGGTGCAGCTGTACGATTGAGTGATGGGTCGGCACACCGCCTGTGCCGCAGTATGCGGATGCCATTCTGATTGCCAAATGGAATTTGATTTTCTTTTGTGCAGGGAGGACGAGGTTGCTGCGCTCGTTGTTGACAATGGTTCCGGTATGGTCAAGGCCGGCTTCGCCGGTGATGATGCTCCCCGTGCCGTCTTCCCCTCAATCGTTGGTCGCCCCCGCCATCAGGGTGTCATGGTTGGTATGGGCCAGAAAGACAGCTACATCGGTGACGAGGCACAGTCCAAGCGCGGTATCCTGACCCTCAAATATCCCATTGAGCACGGTATCGTGACCAACTGGGATGACATGGAGAAGATCTGGCACCACACCTTCTACAACGAGCTCCGTGTCGCCCCTGAAGAGCATCCTGTTCTCCTCACCGAGGCTCCCCTCAACCCCAAGGCCAACCGCGAGAAGATGACGCAGATCATGTTCGAGACCTTCAACACACCTGCCATGTACGTTGCCATCCAGGCCGTGCTGTCCCTGTACGCCTCCGGCCGTACCACCGGCATTGTGCTCGACTCTGGCGACGGTGTGTCGCACACTGTTCCCATCTATGAGGGCTATGCGCTCCCACACGCAATCCTCCGTCTCGACCTCGCCGGTCGCGATCTTACCGACTACATGATGAAGATCCTCACTGAGCGTGGATATTCTTTCACTACCACCGCCGAGCGTGAGATTGTGCGTGACATCAAGGAGAAGCTGTGCTACGTTGCGCTTGACTTCGAGCAGGAGATGCAGACCGCTGCCCAGTCCTCCTCGATCGAGAAGTCGTATGAACTTCCCGACGGGCAGGTGATTACCATTGGTAACGAGCGCTTCCGCTGCCCTGAAGTCCTCTTCCAGCCCTCGTTCATTGGCCTTGAGTCGGCTGGTATCCACGAAACCACCTACAACTCGATCATGAAGTGCGATGTCGATATCCGTAAGGATCTGTACGGCAACATTGTGCTGTCTGGTGGCACCACCATGTTCTCAGGCATCGCCGACCGCATGCAGAAGGAGATCACCGCCCTGGCGCCCTCAACCATGAAGATCAAGATCATCGCACCTCCCGAGCGCAAGTACTCAGTGTGGATTGGTGGCTCCATCCTTGCCTCGCTTTCAACTTTCCAGCAGATGTGGATCTCAAAGCAGGAGTATGACGAATCTGGTCCTTCCATTGTTCACCGCAAGTGCTTCTAATTCTGAAGCTTTGCCTGGGGTTGTTCTTCAACACGATGAACATGTAAATATAGCAGAGCCTCTGCATTTGTCAAAAATGCACAAGCCTGCGTTGGGGAGTGGTAAGGTTGACCACATGTTGCCTTACCCAGAGCGCCTCGTTCCAATGGAATTAGGTGCAACAATTAACAGAATTGTTACTTTAGAAATGTGTGCGGAGCGGTTCGCAGGGGAATCGATGGTCACATGCTCCTGCCGCCTTTTTTATGAGGCGTGTCGGTTTGAGCTGTGGAATGCCCCTCACTGTAAGTCCAGCACTTTCTATTACTAATCTTTCATAAAGTACAAAAAATTCAAGTTCTACTGAACTTCATTCTTGAAAAATGAAGAAGAACAGAAAGCTTTTGAAAGTTCTCCGGAGAACTACCTTTCGAAGCAGATCTTGTGGTCGCCTTCCAAATTGCGTGCTAGTTTCCATTGACACAGATTTCTCTCGAAATATACGAGGCACAGACCCTGAACACAGAGAAAGAGAGAACACGGGTCAAAATCTGGACCAAAATCCGTCTTTCAGCTCAAGGAAGGAGCTGGAAAAACTGAAAGAGCCTGAGATCTCAAGGATCACGTGAGCATGCTGAAACATGCCGGTGGCAGGAGCAAGGATTCTGGGAGACACAAGGCAGGAGTGGGCCAAAAATCGACACTCGGGAGCGTTAAAAAGAATTCATCATGGGTTTGCTCATTCAACACCACTTTCATGCTGTCTACACCATGCCTTTTTGTTGCTGGGTCGGTTGCTCTCTCATTCCTGGAACTCAAACTTTGAAAAAGCTGAATTCAACCCATCTTTTTGAAGCCCATCATTTTCAAGGGAGAAAAGGAGGGGTCTTGTTTTAGTAGAAATCGCCGCCTGAGATTTCAATAATTGGAGGGAGAAAGGGTTTGTTTCACATTCGACGATGAAAACATCCCACTAGTTGAATTAAGTCCTCCCCTCTCTTTATGCGACACCGGTGCCACTTCGAGGTCCCTCGGAAGTGCACTAAAATGAGGGGATTTTAGGAATCGCCAACTAAATTAGCGTGAGAGCCAGCGGGGGGTCTTGTTCAAATTGTAGTTTAAAATCAATGGTAGGGGGCTGAGAGCTAATTTTGGGTTGAGACAGTTGAAATCCTCTATTCACTTCGTTTTTCTGGAGCATTCTACCGTATTCTTTATTTTGATCCGGAATTTTAATGATCAACTTGAATATGAAATTTAGAATTGATCACACCCGGGCCCTGGACATCATTTACCATACTTGATGTGTTTTCAAGTTTCCGGAACTGAAATCATGTGTTTCTCAAATATTGTCCAGTTATCATTAATCAGTGTGTAAATAGTTGCCGGCTAAAAACTTCGACACCACAGGCACCAACTTTGAAAACGTGCCGAGCGTGCGCGCTAGTGCGCGCAGGAACAGATACATTCTTTCTCTTTCGAAAGAGACAAACCAAACTATGAAAAAAATGTCGAAAAACCGATCAATTTGTGTATGATAATGGTTGTGCAATCTGCCACAATTGCAGGTTGTTGGGGGAATTCAACACCCCTTCCTTCTTCAGGAGGCTCTCAACACGATCAGATCAATCAAATTCAAATGCAATCAGTTCGCCAATAAATCATGTCGCAGCACATGATATCCCGGCCTCTCACTGGCAAAACGCAATCACACCGCCTAACAACATGCTCATGGAGCAAGTGTGCAGGAGTAGGGCAGGTGTGCAGGGTAGGGTGTGGAGATTGTAGGGGTTTAGGGTAGCCTGAGGTAGGTATAGGGGTGGGGTAGGTATGTAGGGTGTAGGTTGGTATGTAGGTAGGGTGTAGGTTTGTGGAGGCTTGTAGGGGTAGGTGTGTAGTGTAGGGGTGTAAGCAGGTGCGTAGGGTGTAGAGTATTTACGCGTGTAGATTTTATGTATGTACAAGGTCGTTCCGGGACATTTAAACCACCGAAATGACCCAGCCAGCGAGTTTCTAAGCACACACTGATGAAGCCAGCACCGAGCCTGCCAGCGTTGTTTCCATCAACCTATCAACCATTACGAAACTGCCACCCCAGCCAGCGAGTTTTCATACCCCCCGGGGCGCACGGCAAGCGGCCCCGGAGCTGCCACGCGCCACTTGCAGTCAGCCAGAGCCCATACGGACAGGAATCAGCCCCAAAATCCAATTTTTTTTCGCAAAACCCGGGTCGCTGGAGCCTGGAGCCGAAATACGGTTGTACTCACAAAACTAACGCGTTTTTTGAACGGTGTAGTTTCACGTGATTCGTCGTCTGACTCGTTTTGAAGCCCGTCGCTAATTCCTACCTCAATCATAGATACACAGACATAAAAACTTGAATCTCCCAGTGACCCTCGTCATCTACTACTTCCTCAACTTGCTATTACAGGGTGGCTACGATTATCAGGCTCCTTGAAATTATATGTCTCTTTTGCAAAAGCGCCCTATAAAAGAGACTGTATTCTGCAAAAGAGACCTATAATTTTAAGGAGTCTACTACCCGTAGCCACCCCATTCTGACTTCCACATTGCGCACCCTACCAAACCCTCCTCAATTTATCGTTTGGCGTATGTGTGTGTGTGTGTAAGCGTGCTTTCACGTGTGTACGTGTGTTTTTTGTAAGAGAGAGGGATAGTGAGTGTGTGCGTGTGTGCGTGTGTGCGTGTGTGCGTGTGTGTGTGTAGGTGTGTGTGTGTATGTGTGTAGATGTGTAATAACACAAAAACTTGAAAAACCAAAAGGAAATTCTCATCAGCTCATTTCTCAGGTGAGCTTATTTGAATCTTTGTGTAGTAAGTATGTGTGGTCCATGTCTGACTCGGATCTATACATGAGACATAGATCCATCTACACACATACACACACACACCTACACACACACACACGCGACTCGGATCTATGTCTCATGTTCTATTTTGTATAATAATGGTTGTGCAATCTGCCACAATTGCAGGTTGTCGGGGGAATTCCGAGACAACAGCCCTCCCTTCTTCAGGAGGCTCTCAACACACTGGCAATCAATCAAATTCAAATGCAGTAAGTTCGCCAACAAATGTCGCAGTAAATAATATCCTATCACTGGCAAAACGCACTGGCAACCGCACCGCCTAATAACATGCTCATGGAGCAAGTGTGCAGGAGTAGGGCAGGCATGCAGGGTAGGGTGTGGGGGTTGTATGGGGTGGCTTTGCTTGATAGGCTCCATAAAATTATAGGTCTCTTTTTCAAAAGAGCCCTATAAAAGAGACGATATTCTGCAAAAGAGACCTATAATTTTAAGGAGCCTACTAACCATAGCCACCCCATAGCAGTTTATGGTAGATAGGTACGGGTAGGATAGGTATGTAGGGTGTAGGGACGTTTCTTTCGCGAGCACCGCTTGCGCGGATGCTAGGAGCAGAAGAGTCGTATATATGTATATGTATATATAAGAGAAGCAGACGGGCTGGAGAGAGGGATTTGATAATATAAGCCGAGGAAAAGAATAAGAGATTGCTCACACACATTAGCAGCCAACACACCTGCAACACACCTACGCTTGCACAGCCTACATACCTACATACAACCCACACTGCTACGTACCCTACGCACCTACATACACCCCTACACTACCCACCTGCCCCTACAAGCCTAAACAAACCTACACCCTACCTGGGCCTACATACCAACCCTACAAACGCCTGTACTCCCTCCATTCCTTCCCTACCCCTACCTACCTACCGTAAACCCCCACAACCCCCACACCCTACCCTGCACGTCTGCCCTGCTCCTGCACACTTGCTCCACGAGCATGTTATTAGGCCACGACATGATTCGTACTAGAGTCGTAGGGTCGGGCGTAGGGTACCCTACGAGACTCGGACTCTGAGACTCGTATTGTAATTATAGGGTACCCTAAGAGACTCTTGCTGCAGTTGTAAGACACCATAAGAGACTCTTGCTGCAGTTGAAGGATACCTCAACGGACTTGTATTCCGAGACTCGTATTGTAATTATAGGATACATTAAGAGACTCTTACTGCAGTTGTAGGACAGAGACTTGTATTCCGAGACCCAGAGACATCAAAACTTGAAGCTGGATCAGTGAACACACCGTGACTCGGAGGAGGGAAGGAAAGTGGCCCGGGGGGGGGTTCTTGTTTCGAACGCACCGTGACGGCTATGCGGTTCGTTTGGGTATCGTAGCGACTCGGAAACCTTGACCCGGGAGACCGTGACTCGCCGGAGGGGGGACAATGATATGTGTGTGTGCGAGTTTGTGTGCATGTGTGCGTGTTTGTATGTGTGTATGTGTGCCAGCGTGTGGACTCGGAAGAGGACTTGGTGCCATGGCCTGGGCCTTGGAGACTCCACTCCTGAGAGAGAGAGTGTGTGTATGTATGTGTGTGTGTGTGTGCGTGTGTGCGTGTGTGTGTGTGTGTACTCGGTGCCGCGGCCTTGGAGACTCCACTCCTCAGAAAGAGTGTGTGTGTATGTATATGTGTATCTGTGCGTGTGTGTGTGTGTGTGTGTGTGTACTCGGTGCCGCAGCCTTGGAGATTCCACTCCTCAGAGAGAGTGTGCGTGCGTG
>Ga0335398_10008227_pt1 | contig 12442 bp, 10 predicted proteins | sample BON03_FD_205742 | JGI IMG/M metagenome (GOLD analysis project Ga0335398, IMG submission 205742) | Freshwater microbial communities from Lake Bonney liftoff mats and glacier meltwater in Antarctica - BON-03 (spades assembly) (version 2) | ecosystem: Environmental > Aquatic > Freshwater > Ice >...
GGAGCGAGGGTGACCACAGGGGTGCGCGCAATAATTCGCCTAGTAGATGCACCATCCGGACCTCCGGCGGCTGGCCGAATAGTTCCAACAGCCAAACCAGAGGCAGTAGTTGTAACGTGGCGCCACATGTACCAGGCCGCGGCGCACCAGGTAGGCGGCGGTCTCAGAACCGCCCATGAGCTCATTGATGTGCACAACCTCGACGTCATCACGCATCGCCTCGAGATAGCGGAATGTGAGGCGGCCGATGCGGCCGAAGCCGTTGATTCCAACCTGTTGGTGGGTGGGGAAGAGGTGAGGCGGCCGATGCGGCCGAAACCGTTGATTCCAACCTGTTGGTGGGCGGGCAGGGTCAGGACGCGTGCATGTGCAGGTTCGGCGCGCGAAGTCGGACGGCAACGCGCCTTAATCGGCGCCATAACGCCACGTTCGTCGGCCGTCGGAATTGCGCAAGTCGCTCCCATCCGATTTTACTAATACTTTCGGGCCGTCGGCGACCCCGAGGCTCCCATCCGGTATTCCCCATCCCGTTGTCGGGCACGCCACTGTAGGCAACGCCAGTGTAGGCGCACGGGCGAGCTGCCCGCTACCCCATCGTACTCGTGTACGTACCGCTAGACACGGTCCCGCTAGACGCGGTTGTCACTCGTGTGACGTGGAGCCCTTCCACCTGGAGCCCTCGTGACCTACCAAGATCGTCAACATGAACATGGGCCGAAACTTACTCGATCTCCATGCTGACCACCATTTCGATGGCCAACGGCGCAGCTGGCGTCGTTTCAACGAGTCGACCGTTCAACGAGTCCATTTGCGACCACCTCAGCGGCCTGATCTGCAAGCAGGGCATGACCTGCTACGGCGTCATCACCCCGACAGGTTGATACGTATCCGTATCGGCGATAGTATCGGGTCTCTTTTGTATCCGTAACCAAGATTTGTAACAGTAACAGTGTGTAACAGGCACGTATTAAGCCGATTATAGACCGTATCTATTCTGTTACGAAAAGGTATTTGTTTGATTCTTGATACGGTATTGATACGGATTTGTGTTTACACATCATGATACTGATACATAACGATATAATGTTACGCGTCCGATGTGTACATGATACAGATACAGATACGTGTATTAATGTTTCAGATGCTTGTTGTGATACGTTACATGATACTCATTATATTATCATAAACCCGAACTATTACAAATACATATCTTTTATTATGTTTGGAACTAGATACTATCAGATACGATATTTGATACGTACATGATACAGTTCTGATACAAATACGTATCTTTTTATTATGTTCGGAACCCGAACATACAGTTATGAGTCAAATACATTCGTGTTAGGGTTAGCCTAACCCCGGTTGAATTGGAATACAAATACGTATCTGACATGTGTCCATACAGACGTGATACGAATTGTGTTACTTCATGTTCACAAGATACGTATCCATAAAAACCAGATACAATTTCGATACATGTTGATATTGTTTTGTAACAAAACAAGACCGATACGTGATTTCTTATTTTGATACAAACTGATACATTCCTGTTACGCACTGTTACAAATCTTGGTTACGGATACAAAAGAGACCCGATACGGATACGTAGTAACCATAATTTGGCGTCATCAGCGGCGAGCCGCAGAACGTGGGCGGCAACGCCCAGCCAGTAGTGGCGAGCCGGCACTGGCGCCAGCAGCAGGCGTGGAACGTCATGATCGACGCCATCGGCGACGACTCGCTGCAGGGCCACGGGCTACCTGCGCTCGTTGTTCGGCAGTGGCCTGAATGCAGTCGCAGGCAGCCCACCGCGCAGGATTGACCCGCTCGGAGCCTGGATGCACCTTCTCGCGATTTTTGACGCCCCCCTCAACAAGATGGAGATCAGCGAGGCCAAGATGACGTGGCAGATGGTCGAGATCGCCACCCACATCGGCAGCTCGGCCAGGACGGTGCAGAAGCCGCACAACCTGCTGTACGCGATCGACTACAAGCTGCCGTTGGCCGAGCGCCACACGGAGGAGGAGATGGCGAGAAACATCCTCATGTGCATGTGCATGTCGAAATTCGACACCTACTTGCGCGGGAAATGCCACGACATCATCAACGGCGAGCCGGGCCACCGAGGGCTCTGCGAGCGCGGCACGCCTATCCTCGAGGTCGATGAGGATGGCGTCGCTGCGCCCACGGGCGAGTACGATTACGCCCTGAGCCTTGCGGACGTGCTCGCCTACTTCGGCAAGCTCTGGGAGACCCGCATTGAGTTGCGCGACCTGCCCATCACCAGCCCGACCAACGACGTCTCGCACAGCTCCGAGAACGAGGCCCACGCTGCTGCTCCCGGTCCTCGACGCACTGCTCCGGGCCCCCGGCGCACGGTCTCCGAGCATGCCTTCGCCGCCACGAGCGCCTTCACAGTGAGGCGCCCGTCGGGCGGCTTCAACCGCAGGAACTCGCTCGAGGCGCTCTGGGCCGCCGGCTTCAAGGACATGGACAGCTCCTTCGTCACCTCCTCCGACTTCGCCGCCCTCGACCAGGACGAGCTCGCGGACGCGCTGCGCTACGGGGGGGGGCGCCACAGCCGCTACTTCATCTCCATCCGCAAGGACGCGAACGGCGTCGAGTCCGTCGAGATCATCTGCTACAACTGCTACGGTCTCGGGCACACCGTGCGCTCGTGCCCCTCGCCCAAGAAGAGCCGCGAGCTCGACTTCGTCATCAAGACCCTGACCGAGCTCGACGAGAGGCGCAAGCAGAACCCGCGCGCTGGCCCGCCCAACCGGGTGGCCTACGGCCAGAGGACGCGCGACGGCGAGGAGACGGCGCGGCGGGCGCGGCGCCAGCCCACCAAGTTCAACGACAAAGGCGCGCGCGTGGCAGTGCGCAGTGCAGGAGGACGAGTGCAGCGTCTGCAGCGACGACGAGTACGCTGGCTCCATTCTACCTGCTCCGGCTCGCCAGGTCGCCCGCGCCGCCTCGGCTCTTGACTCGCGCCACTACGGCAAGCGCCGGGAGGAGCGGCCTCACCTTCACCGGCTTGAGTGCGGGCGAGCTGTTCGACGATGAGTTCGGCGAGACGCGAGACGGACGAGGGTGGCGCCTTCGACGCCTTCACCGTCCACCATGCCTACCTCGCTACGCCGGCTGCCGTCGCGCCCGAGCTCGCCGCGCCGCTCGCCATCGACCTCCCCGCGCCCGCCGTCGTGCCCGTGCTCGCCGCCCCGCTTGGCCACTTCGTGGCCGAGCTTGACGGCCCCGAGCCCGACGTCGACGGCCTGCTGGTCCCGACGAACCGGTCCCGGCGCGCGAACGTGACGTGGAACGTCGTGGTCGAGTCTATCCGTGAGGACAGCGCGTGGCGCTTCGCGGACGAGCGCCACCACGAGCACGCCCATGGCCCATGACGACTCCGACCCCTTCAAGCTGCACGACGACGTGCTCGTCACGCACGACGGCGACCCCGACGCGCAGCGGGCCGCCTTGGCGCACAACTCCTTCCTGTACGATATCTACCATGACGGCGCGCCCAAGATTGACGGCTACGCCGACTTCGCGCAGGGCGACTCCCACGGCGTCAACGAGCCGCCCGCGCAGATCGACGTGGACGACGAGCCTGGGCAGATCGATGTCATCGCCGCCTTCGCGCAGAGCGGCTCCGAGGGGTTAACCCGGACGTCATCGCCGCCTTCGCGCAGAGCTGCTCCGACGGCGTCGAGCCGCGGCAGCCCGCGCCCGAGCACGCATACCGCCTCCCTCGCCCAATGCCCAAAGGCTACGACGAGGGCTACTTCGACCTCTTAGACTACGAGCCGCCCCCGCCGGACCCCGACCTTGCCGAGCCGGAGCCCGTCGAGATGCACGAGTAGGACATCCGCAGCGACGCCACGAGCACAGCGGCGCCGTGTGCGATCCCACCGTGCCTGGAGAAGGTGCCCCCCATCAATGACTTCTTTGACGGCTTCGTCACCCACTACCTCGGCTTTGACGGCTACCGCGTCGTCGACGGCCGGCCCGCCCACGACGTTGCGGACACTTTCTTCGGCAAGGTGGTCAACGAGTGGTGCGACGACAAGCTGACCGAGCTGACGTGGCTTGACGAGGGCCCGGACCTCCCGCTCGCCGTCGTGCTCGCCGCCGCCGCCGCCGCCCTTCTCCGCCTCGCCGGGCACCACGCACTACGCCGCGCTCCGCAACGTGCTCGGCTACCTGCAGACACTCGACCAGAAGACGTTCTTCTCGCTCAGGGACTACACCCTCAACCTCGACGGCGGCCCCGGCTTGCGAGTCGTCCTCACTGGACAGACGGCGCGGCTGTGGCTGTGGAAGAAACTTATTAGTACATAGACTATTAGTACGTAGATAAATATATATCGGCTCAGGCTCATATATATATATGTATATATATATCTCGCAGTATTGACACTAGTCCGCGCGTGGGAAACCCCCGGCGATCGATACTTATTCAATTGATTCAGCTGATAGATAGCCGCTTCGATATTCATGTTCTGTCTAGATGTGGAGGTCATAGATCCTCCTCTTCCAGAATGATGTTGACTTGAGTGTGCCTGGTTATCACCAGCAGCACCTCGTTTCGTTTTTTTTTCCTCTCGTGTGTAAGTTACCTATTGCGTGTGCAACTAGGGGGGAGCATCACGGAGATACCGCAGGTATCTCCGGGGACACCGTCGGCGACCCCGAGGCTCCCCTCCGGTATTCGACATCCTGTTGTCGGGCACGCCAGTGTAGGCGCACGGGCGAGCTGCCCGCTACCCCATCATTGTACTCGTGTACGTACCGCTAGACGCGGTCCCGCTAGACGCGGTTGTCACTTGTGTGACGCAAGTCGCGCCCATCCCCATCCAATTTTACTAGTACTTTCTGCGTTCTGTGTGGGTCATAGATTTCCCCCCACACGTACCCCCCAGGGTATAGACAACCATCATCATATCATCACATCAACCTCGACCGGGTTAAAGGTGCTCTGCAGCTACTAATTAACCGCTATGGTTAAATTCGCTTTGCTCAGGTACCTGAGCGAGTTTTGACTAAGAGTTTCGTCATTTTGATTATAGGAAACTCGAAGTCGTTTCACTTAGGCGCACAGGGTGTCTGTGTGTTTCCTGTGTGGGTCCCTCTGCGGCCTCCTGTTGGCCGCTTTGTGCGGCCCTCTGTGTGGCGGTCCGCTTTTGTGCGGCCCTTTGTGTGGGTCGTCCCGCCGCCTCCTGTTGGCCGCTTTCTGTTCCGCTTTCCTGCGACATTCATTCTCTGTCATCTGTCTGTCATTCGCCGCCTCTGCTGCGGTGCTCTCGCACACAGGGCACAGGGCACCTTTAAGGTTAACCCCCCGGGGTTAACCCACCTATAACCCTTCCTACCCAACCTGTAACCTGCGACGAGGCGCACGTCAAGCAATAAAATAAAGCCTCGAAGTGAAACAATATCGTGTGCTCTAGCTCTCTATAGCTCTATTACTATATAATACTAATAAGTACAGGCCAACACCGCATAGACATGGCACATACTTCCTACCAGCGGCCTCCCTGAGAGAATGACTCGAGGACGGGTGGGAGATGATAAGGTGTGAAATAATATAAAAAAGGGATCGCGGGGTCTACACTTAGTAGTACCGTACTGGTGGGAGGGCAATGTGGATACCGGTGGGGGGGGCGTGGGGGGTTCACTGGTTTGACAAAACTCCTGATAAAGCGCTTCTAATTGACGCCGATGCTGTGAAAAAGTAACCCTTTCAGGACCCTGCCAGCTGCCAGCCGCTCTGGCACGACGCGCGTCACTCCTCCGCCGCGGCCCATCTGCTGCGATATCCATGGGGCGGCGGCATGCCACGGCACGCGGCCTGCACATCTGCTTTGGGCTGCCTAAGTGGGCCCTGTCATGGGTGTAGTACCTTCTGAAATGCGCTTTTTGCGACGCGATGGGCCGGGAGGCTCCGCTCGCGGCGGGAGAGGGTTTCAGCCTCTGTGTGGATGCGCAATAAGGCCATCTGCTTACTTGCGGCACAGATAACTCAGGACTGCTCAGCTTGGGGCACGCTATGGACCCCGGTGCCGAACCCGAAAAGCCTCGCTTCATTGGCCCGCCCATGCCGGTGCCATCGATGCAGGACAGGCGGCCTCAGCCTGACAGGCGCATCGTGAGCGTCGCCACCAGCGGGTCGCACTGCCTGGCGCTGAGCTGCCAGGGCAAGGTTTAGTCGTGGGGCGGCGGCGACTTTGGCTCAGGTTAGGGGTTAACACGACCTCATATTATTGGCTCTGCCACCCTCCGACCCCCCTTACGTCGCGATACCGTTGGACTGCGGCGGGCAGCCACCCCACACCCGGCACGATGATTTGTGCGGATTTTTGAAACTTTGTTTCAACGCTGTGTGGATGGGCTAAAACCAGCGTCCACGTGCCTTTGGACTGTCCCCCCAGCCCAGGCCCTCCTTCGGGGGCGAGCTTGGGTGGCCCAACTATGGGCCAAATCGGTTGGGGCGGTCCGTCTACGGGGGCGAACGGTGTTTTGCAAAGCAGTTTTTGTGCTATTTAATATAGGCTATTTGGCAAATAGTAGCAACTCATGTTGGATTTGTGCTATTTGGGAAAATCTCACAAATTTGTGTTAATTTTGCTACTATTTTTTACAATAGTGACAAAAGCTTGTTGATCACTTTTGTGCTATTTAGAGTAATCTCACCAATTCATGTTTATTTTTCTGCAATTTGTACAAATAGCAGCAAAAAGCTTGATCGATTTTGTGCTATTTCTATTTTATCAAATAGCAAATAGCACAAACTCATCTTGAGTTGAGAGTTGATGCTATTCCAAAAGATAGTACCAAATCACACATCAGTATTCGTGCTATTTTGTAAAATAGCGGAAACTCATCTCGAGTTGCCGCTATTTTTTTAAATCTCATAAACTCGCGTAATTGATTTGATGAGATTTACACACAGTCGCTCTCTCTCCACCGCGCGGCGCGCTTTGCGTGTTGCCTAAGTCGGTGTCGCTTCTTCTATTAACCATTTATATAAAAAAAAAATAGCATCAACTGCTGTTGATTTGCTGCTGTTTCATAAAAAGGTAACAACTCACAGGGCTTCAAGAGTTGTTACGTTGTTACCTTTTTATTTTTATGAAATAGCAGCAAATCAACAGGTTATAGGTGCTCTGCAGCTACTAATTAACCGCTATGGTTAAATTCGCTTTGCTCATGTACATGAGCGAGTTTTGACTACGAGTTTCGTCGTTTTGATTAGAGGAAACTCAAAGTCGTTTCACCTAGACGTGCAGAGCACCTTTAACCCTTAACCCGTCGCGCTAGCGCCGTTCTGCAAGGGGGTCCGGACCGTGAATTGACTTCTGTGAAAAAGCGCGTCTTTTCAACTCGGCCGCGCGCCGACTCAGCCTGCGGCCCTGTGGGCGGCATGATGCGGCAGACCGGTGCAGGGGCTGTTGGTTCATGGCGTCCGGCGGAGGTTGGCGCGTGACGAAGACGGCGTCGCGCACCCCGCTGCTCCACTATTCGCGTTGGCGCACGCGCTGTCAAATGCCACGAAACAAGATGGGGGGTCTTCCGGCGCTCCGGGGCGGCCGAGCAGCGCCCGCGATCGTGTTCCGGCATCATACCGGCCACGCCCAGCGAGTGGTCTCGTCGCTCGGCGTCTTTAAGGTGCTCAACCCGACATGGCCGCCGGCTGCGCAACAGTGCGCAGGGCAAGGGCCCAATCGGATGTGCCACGGCCGAGTGTCGACGCGCCGAGTGCTCAAGCCGGCCACCAAGATCGGGATGCGACTTCCTACCGCTCGGGGCGGGGAGACACGCTCCCTCTCACATGCACTGATGGTGCTCGGTGCACCTACTCAGTGGCGGTCTTTGTTTGACAGTGTCACTGACACTGACAGTGTAAAGGACGTTAAAGGGCCCAGTTTGCCATACACGCGTGCATGTGCAGTTGTCCCGCGTCTACCAGAGCCGTATTCAGGTGATGCCTCACTCTATGTGGTCTGTATGCTCCGTGGCATGGCGTTTGCGGGAGATTTTCGTGTTCACCCCCACCGGTATTTTTGTTATAATTTTTTTTTTTCCAACACAAGCACACAAGAAAGTACAGGGCGCAGGCGCATGCAAGCTCCTACACTCGCTCCCTGTTCCCCGCTAGCTCGGCCGGCCCCTTAGGAGCCGGCTGGTTTGTTTAGTTTTGTTTCACCCATTTATAAATGCCGTTTATTCTAACGTATTAACATATTTGAGCCGTTTGCCGTTAGCGTAATAATTATAAGTAATAATAATGGGTACGGGTACTAAAAAAAAGCGCCCCCAGCAATTGTTTTCCCCGACCGCGTGCTCCTCGCCCACTAGCGTGCCACGGCGCTTAGTACTCTAACGCGGGGGCACTGCCACGCGAGGGTTAGGAGCAGGACTCATTCCACCGGAAGTGGAAACGGGATTCATCCCGCCGGGATACCCTTTTAGTGTGTGTGTCAGTTATAGTGACCGCTTTGTACCGTCGGTACAGAGCGGTAACCGCCTTTGAAACGACCTTGAGATCGCCAAGGACTACAGCTAGCTCATGCGTCTAGCTGTTCGTACCGGTGCCCACAGTCGCACCGGTCCCCGCATCACTGTCGTACCGGCGCCCAGAGTCGCACCAGTCCCCGCATCACTGCCCACGATGCAGACATGGCTTGCAGAGACAACGGAGACAGCTTCGCATACGACTCTGAAGGCGAGAGGTGGTCGGTTTACCACGCCGGCGGGCCCACCACTATCTAGTCACGTGCCCGCGGCTATGTACATATATATATATATATATTATAGGTATAGGCTATAGGGGAGATGATTGCGCACACGTTGTTATGCTACTCGCTCTATAGCCGCGAGTGCTGGGAGCACGAGTGGCCCCTTGGAAGCGCCGGCACGGACCTCGTCCGGTGTGGCGACTTCGGAGCGTTGCTCGGGCTCAGGCGAGAGTACTCCGCCGCATTCGGGCGCAGCCGGGCCAACCACCAATGCGCCGCCCACGCAGCGGCACTCAGCTCTGCTGCCGACAGCGCGCGCCTGCACGCGGTAGTACATGGAACCGAAGCCGCTCCTACCGCACGCGCCGCGGCATCCGGATCCGGGCACGGGCCCGCGGAGGCGGTGTAAGAGGGAGGATTTCGTGGGCACCATGTGAAGGCGCCAGCCGCCAGCGGCAAGGACGCCGCGCCTTTGCCGCCGCGGCCACCACCCTCGCGGCACCACTGCTATCGTCACCGTGGACTGCGCCGCCATCGCCGCCGAAGCAGCTGTCGTCGCCAACACCAACACCGAACGCGTGTCCTGACGGCCAGACTTCATCTCCGACTCCGATGGCTCAAGCGACCCGCGCCCACCCGACCCGCGACACGGCCGGCTCGAGCGTGGAGTAGGTGGCCCTCGATCGCGTCACAATCGTCTCCGGGATTGCCTTCACGGCCTCTACCTCTACGTGATGATGAGGAGCACCTCGGCATTCGCCGGCAGCACCATTATGAAGTACTGACGCCACCTGAGATATGGGCGAGGCGCGCGCACGCTGTGCGACTTGGAGATTAGGCCATACGTCGCTCCATAGAGTGATTGACACGCATGCCAAGTATCAGAGAGTATCAGAGAATATCAGACTCGGAAGCCATGCTCAAAGTCAGCCAATGGGCAATGGGCGCCAAAATGGCCCCAGAAGCACAAGCCCGCGCGGCACGCCCCTGGCGCGTGCGCCCCGGCCCCGTTTGCCGCCCCAATCGGGCCTGTGCCTGGACCTCTAGCCAGGGCCGCCTTCGGTCCACGCGCCCAGGTCCATGCGCCCAGGCCGCATCGCACCTCGGTCGGCGGCGAATACGCGATGTTCGTGCGCTTCGAAAAATCCCAGCGGGGGCGCCGTTTTTTTTTTTTTTTTAGCCGTGGTCCGGACCCCCTTTGTTCTGCTCGCCGCTCTCCCCGCTGAACCCGCCGCTGCTCCAGGACGAGGCGCCACTGCTTGGCGGCGCTGCGCCGCGCGCTGCTGGCGACGCGCCGTTGCCACTCAGCATGCTCACGGCGTCGCTGCAGCTCAAGCGCGCTGCGCCGCCCGTCACGCCGCCGTCGCCTCAGCCTCTCGAAACGCGCGCGCGCGAGGCAGCGACATTATACTCGGTGCCTGGCTCGACCGGCGACGCGCCGCTCATCGAGGACTACACGCACGCTGCCGACGGTGCGCCGCTGCCGCTCAGCAATGAGACGCCGCTGCTCGACGCCGCGCCGCAGCTTCTCTTGGGCGCCACATCAACCGACGCGCCGCTGCTGCTTGAGAACGAGCAGAACGAAGCGCTGCTGCTGTTAGGTGGCGGCGCGCTGCCCGTTTTGGCCTTGGGGTGCGTCCAGGAGGTGCACCCCACGGACGTGTTCTTCGACGGCGTGCCGGATCCGGGAGTGGACTCCCAGTCGCCGCCGACCGACGCCTCCTTCCAGAAGCCCATGCTGCACTGCCGCCGGCCGCCCAACCTCCTAGCGGTGATGGAGCTCAACAAGCAGTTCAACGACTCGATCTTCTCTGACGTCGGCAAGTCGGCCGAGACCATCTCCGAGTACGTCGTGTATCTCGCCAGCATCAACGCCGACTTGCCCGTGGGGTCCAAGAAGACCGAGTCGGAGATCGCGGTCAAGCTGCTCTTGTGCTTCGACCCCGGCTCCAACCTCGGCATGCTCGCCTTGAGCGAGCTCTTGGCGCCCGAGGGCGGCCGCCACTGGAAGCCGGCCGTTGTCGCCGGGCCGGGCGTGCTCGCTCGACCGGCCTGTGGAGACCTTCAAGGCATCCAGCGCTTCTTTGAGCCGCTCTGGCGCACCACCTACGTCTATGACGTCTCCTTGCTGCTCCTCGGCGTGCGCGACTGGGTAACAGTCTGAACGCCGGGAGGCTCGCGGCGGGAGGGGGCCTCGTCGGTCGCGCCGCCGCAGCTGTCCAGGGCCGCACCGCGGAGTGTGCGTCCAAACACACCTCGCGCTGCCACCAGCAGCCGTCATCACTTCCCGCCCGGGCTTGAGTTTCAGAGCGGGCCAGGAGTGCTGCCGCCTCGTGAGCAGGTCTTGCCGCCGGAGACGATTGCTCAGCTGCGCTTTCTCTGGCGACGCGGGATCCACACTCAGGCGACATACTTGGCTTTGCAGGATGCGCAGTACTCGGCCTTGCAGCGCGCGCCTCCGCTCGGCGACGTTTCCCACTTACTCGTCGCTGATCTCTGCGGTGACCCTCGCTGTGCGGATCCGGCGGTGCGCAAGGCTCTCAACAAGCTTCGTTACTCCGCCTGCCTCAACTTTGGCTCGGCGTCTGGACCGTGCGGCCAGGAGGGAGTAGCCGCCTCACCTTCTGCTGCTGAGCATGTGGCTGCTTCTAGTGCCGCCCCAGCTGGACAGGTGGCTGCGGCCAGCGCGGCTGCTGGCCTTTGCAGCCAGGAGGGAGTCGTCGCCGCTGGGCCTGTCGCTGCAGGCAACGCCAACTTCGCCAGCGTGCTCGCCGTGCCCGCCGTGGTCGGGGCAGGAGCAGCCGCCGTGCTTGGCGACGCTGCTGCTGCCTCCGCGCCCGAGCTCGGCGACGCCGTCGCTGGCCTGTGCAGCCAGGAGGGAGTCGTCGCAGCTGGGCCTGTGGCTGCGGCCAGCGCAGCTGGACCTGTGGCTGCAGTTAGCGCTGCCGCTGCTGGCCTGTGCAGCCTGGAGGGAGTTTTCGCAGCTGAGCCTGTCACTGCGGCTGCTGCTGTCTCCGCGCCCGTGCTCGGCGACGCCGTTGCTGTCTGCAGCCAGGAGGGAGTTGTGACAGCTGGGCTTGTGACTGCGTCCAGCGCCGCTGCTGCCTCCGCGCCCGTGCTCGGCGACGCCGTTGCTGTCTGCAGCCAGGAAGGAGTCGTGGCAGCTGGGCTTGTGACTGCGGCCAAGGCCGCTGCTGCTGCTGTCTCCGCGCCCGTCCTCGGCGACGCCGTTGCTGTCTGCAGCCAGGAGGGAGTCGTTGCAGCTGGGCCTGTGGCTGCGTCCAGCGCCGGCTTCGCCGCAGCTGGGCATGTGGCTGCGTCCACCGTGGGTGCTGTACAGACCACTGCGCCTAGCGACGTGTGGACCGCCGCTGCTGAGCTCGACGCCAGCGCCGCTGCTGTCTGCAGCCAGGAGGGAGTCGTTGCAGCTGGGCCTGTGGCTGTGGCCGACTCCGCCAGCACGCTCGCCGCGCGCGCCGCGGTCAGGGCTGGAGCAGCCGCCGTGGGCTGCGGCCATGCGCTCTGTGCAGCGCGCCTGGGCTCGACGCGCCAGCAGGGCTCACGCGCGCCGGCTCGACGCCGCGGCCGTCGCGCGAAGCGCAGTACTGTCGGCGGGCGTCTCGAGCACAGTGGTGAGCGCGCCGTCGCCGCCGTGGCCGCGGTCAGCGCCGACCTCCTCGGAGGCCGACGAGCCGATG
>Ga0335398_10008228_pt1 | contig 12441 bp, 17 predicted proteins | sample BON03_FD_205742 | JGI IMG/M metagenome (GOLD analysis project Ga0335398, IMG submission 205742) | Freshwater microbial communities from Lake Bonney liftoff mats and glacier meltwater in Antarctica - BON-03 (spades assembly) (version 2) | ecosystem: Environmental > Aquatic > Freshwater > Ice >...
ACGGAGACTTGATTGTTGAGACCTGTTAGCCCGAGGAAGCATGCCAGCCCACAAATATTGCCAGTGATCTATTTTTACCAACAGCGGGTCGGCCATAAAGTAAATCGGCAACGGCAAAGGACATTTTTTTGGGTCCTACGCGATTAATCGGGACCTCACCACCCACTTACCCCCTCCACTGATATTTGTTCCCAGGAAAAAGAAGTTTTTTTTATGTTGAAACTCACAAAGTCTCCTCCTCCAACCGGAGGGGAACTACGTTTTAATACACAAGCCACATCATGAAGAGGTTCATTCCGCACGTTCATCATAATAGGCCCTGGAACAGATTCGAAAACGGGTTCGAAATTGGCGGAAACACAATATAACGAGTTCTGCTGACAAATTTCGATGAAAATTTCGTATTTTTCTCAGCTAACCTGATCGGAGAGGGGGATGGCTGGTACAGACCCCAGCACGCGGGGTCGAAGCCCCGTGGTACTAGAGGTGCGATTCCGCTCTCGAGCTCAAACGAATGCGGAGATCCAAAGTGAGATTGTACTAGGTTACTTGCATTACCTTGGTTTTTGTACTGTTTGAATGCGGGTGGTACATTCTCTTTTGCCTCGTAGAAACACGACTTTCAACTTCGAAATCGCTGACTTTCAACTTCGAAATCGCCTTGCTGACAAGAATTTGCTCTGAGATAAACGTGCGAAATGATCAAAACATGCTAGTTTGTACCAAGTGGACCTCACTTGGGTTTCGACCCCGTCCTGTGAAATTGTGTAGGATCTAGGTCCTATGAGTTAAAAAAAAACTTGGACAAAACCACTGAAACCGAACTAATCTGCCACACCCCTCTCCCTGATCGCGGAAGCTTTTGGATCGTGAAGCTTTCATTTGTCTGAAAGTTGAGTAATATATAAGAATTTGATAATTGGTGTGTGTGTGTCGCACACTCGGGAAATTGGCCAAAATCTGTGCTGCAATCGTCAAATTGTCAGAAATTTGGCGGTCTGGGACGAGTAGCGTGCGGCAACTCTGGGCGTTGATGGACTCTAGGTGCAAATTCGCCTCTGCTGCCGCTCATCAAAGGAAATCACATGTGTGTGTGTGCATGTGCCACTGTGTGTGTGCGTTTGTGTGTGCTTGTGTTGTGCATGCAACTCTAGATATATTGTCATTGTTCACAGGGGCAATCAGTAAAGGTTCCTGTGAATCAAAGCATCAATCAGCACTGACAAAAGCACCGCACAACACAGCGCAAAAGGAAGTCATGTGCGCAGAAGCCCCACGCACAGCTGCTGCTTTCCGTGAATGAGCTGGAAAGCAGGGGAAGCATACTAGCAGGTGTCAGTTTTGCAGATTGCGGACGTGATTATGACCATGTGGCTTACTTTTCTTGCAGCGCAGCTCTGAGATGCTGGCGTGCGCAGAGCAGCCCCTCACAACGAAGCAGCCTGTGCTGCCTCCCTGCTGTGCAAGTGAATGCAAGTCCCCTGTTTTGACGCGTGCGGCACCGCAGAAAGGGTGGGACATGGATGGCGTGCAACAGAAGAGCACCTGACGAAGGGCGCGCGCGGCGCGAGCACTTTCAACATGACAAGCGGGAATGGCAGAGCAATATGAAAGTCGAGAAGCAAGCAAGCGCAATATGTGCAAGCAGCATGGAAGCTCGCCTGGCAATGTATGTGAGCAGCACGCAAGCCTGCAAAATAGCCCGCAAGCCTCCCTGTCCCCAAGGAAGAGGCCAAAAATGAACGAATTCTGCCCACCATGAGGTGGCATCACAGCCCAGCCAGCCGCGCTTTCACAGGGCCACGGCGGCCTGGGAGAAAGCGTGTCGCGTTTGCCCAGGTATGCAATGGACACCTGGGCAGTGTGTTGCAGTTGTGTTGCAGTTGTGTTGCAGTGTGTGGTAGTGTATTCAGTGTGCTGCAGTCTGTTAACTCACAAGGAACTGTGAAGTAATCAGTGACTGCGTGTCCACTTGTTTCTCAATAAACTTCGTTTCCGGTGTTTGAGACTCACCCCTCAAAGTCTCAGGACCCCCCCTTATTCACTAGCCTTGGTCTTCCTTTATCTTCTTCCATGACAGCACACGGAGATCTTAAATCTAAAAAACAAAAAAAACCGAGCAAATAGAGTTTCCAGCAAAGCTACTGGACTATTTCTTTTGGAATATAAAAGCAACATCAATCACCCAGACTGTCCACATGCTCATCCATAGCTGCAGGGTCACAGTCGTGAAACATTTGAACTGAACGGAGAGCATTTCTCTGGTACATGCGTTTTCTTGTAGCACCTACTAAATCAAGTCGTATTGGGGCCACTTTTGGGTACAATAAACTTGAAACCCATTATTGGTTGATGACATCGTGTATCGGCGCCAAGAAAGCACCGTAGCAGGCAAGATTTGATTCTAAGACGACATATATCATGTGACACCTGAATGACTTGATAATCAAGCATGACTTTTCACTCACACATGTCTATTTGACAATATCAAGAATTTTTTTGGACTTTTTCTTTAGACAAAATTCATGTGTGAGTCTCCCTCAACATGACATCAGGGCGTTTTTTCTACTGGATAATCAATCTTGAGATGAAACTCAATTTATTTTTTGTCGTTGACATACTTTTGAGCTCACATTCCACCCCTCGGAGCCTCAGCTGGGCTGACTTCCCCCCCTTCCTCAATTCATCAGTCTTGTTCTCTATACACGCCACTCCGTCTCCCAAAATTGATTAACGATGTCCTCATGCTCCTCCATTGCTGCAGTGACACAGCCGTGCATAACTGTATGGATATGAAGAGCAGGTTGACATTACGGCAGAAAGCAACAACCCGGAATTAACCTCCTGCGGGCCGTAATAACAATCATCACTTGTGTCTGTCACTAATCCCATGGAGTCATAGGAGTTCGATGTGATAACAAAGGGACAGAAGGTATCATCACCAAATTGTCCATCAGTAGACCCACCAAACCCAGTGCACTCGATTCCAAGGACCCGGACAAGGGCTGGCATCACGTTGGGGCCATTGAGAACGCGGTTAGGGAAGTCTCGATTTGAGCACGACAATCCTGCTGATGCGCACACCATATTGCAATCCTGGCCTTTTTCTCCCAACATTAAGCGGTGTATGCCAGTCAAAGTCCACAGTTGCAATATTTCAATGTCGACTATGCCAGCCGCATTCTCGAGCAGCCACAGAGACACGCCCAAGGCGCGTTGGGTATTGATGGCAAATTAAATGGTCACAAGACCCGTGTCGCCAACCAGAGCAAGCTTGCCGTCGATCAACCCTCCGTAGTTGCCCGACACAGGCATGCCAACAGTACACGCGGTCAAGTACTCAAGGCAACAGCAATAAAGAATGAGAGCCCCCACGAGGCGTCCGAAGGTCCTCCGACACGATCAAGCGTCGTTCGAAATTCTACAGTCATCTGTCGCTCGCAGTGGTCTACCACAAGCCTGCCTTCGACCGCCAATGCGTCTCTTTCAGGTCCACCGCAGCCGCCGTCGCCGACATGCTGGTTGGAAATGATCTTGTTCCAAACCAACACCCCATCAACAAACAGCATCGCTGCCTCGCCGTCCCATGCATCAATGGCGACAAAGGCAAAGGCGATTGCGACACGATTGTGCCGGCAGAGACTCGGGAAGGTCTTGCGGAGGAAGGACGAGCGACCGAGCTGGTGGTAGCCGCCGAGAATGCTGCCAAAATGGCCGCATTGCTGGGCACTGTGCGCGCCTTCCCAGCCCAATATGCCCCCCAAAAAGACATCCGAGGTATTGAAAGGCGTGATAGCTGAATTCAAAGGACATGCCACGCACTGACCTGTCACATTGGCAGTATAGTCCAATGGCGAGCACAGACAGTCTATTGCAAATTTGCTTCCGGCCGGCGCGATAGAACCCGGGGCACAAGATGTGCAAACTGAGGAGCCTGTGCCAAAAGAATTTTCGGGGCATGCGCAAGGATAGATACGGCTGAAAGTTCCAGCGCTCGGCTGGTTCGGACGGGCTCTGCAGCTTGACAACGAGTCGATGTTGAAGAAGCACTTGCCATCGCTGGGAGAGACAAATGGTGCTGTTGCAAGGGAAGTGGGAACCATCTCTTCACAGCCCAAGTCCAGAGCTGAGCTGATTTCCTGAGATGTAGTTTCAGAGAATGTCTTAGTAGATGACATTGGTGACACATGCATTTGGCTGGACCTCACCTCGACAGTAATATCGCAAATTGAACATCCAGCAAAGCTACTATGCTATTGATCATAAATAAGAAAAGCAACATCAATTGATTAGATGATGTACCCAATAAGTGATCTGCGTCCTGGGAGTCTTGTGGGTTGAGTTGAATTGAGAAAGAAACACACACACACATACACATAATGTACATGATCATCATAGGGAGTAGACAGATTACTCTTAACAAATTGAAGTGTAACAACCATGTTTGGAGCAATTCAAGTCTGGTGATATGCCAAGTAAATTCGTAGACCAGCGCAAAGCAAGTTGGCAGCATGATCTACTTGGAACAAAACATGTGTGATCAAGATATCATGAGTCACCTCAAAAGTCTGCTGGTCTATACTGCGTCCAAACGAATCTGACTTGCAGATGAGGCCAATTTGGGCGCACGATTCATCACAAGTGTCTCCCTCATCAGAAAGTCTCCACGAACTGTGTGTCATTTTTTACGTCAAACACCTCATTTGAAGTTGACTCCTGTAATGCTCAAAGTGTGGATGACTAAGTAATTGTACCTCTTCCTTTCTTTCTCTCTCTTGTTCTAGAGATAGGAACATGTAAAGTATAAACATATACACACGTACACATACAGATACAGAAACACACACACACACATATACGCTTACATATACATATACACTTACATGTACATGTGCATATACATATACATATACACACATAAATGTACACATACATATACAAATGCAAATACACATACACATACACATACACGTACACATAAAGATACATACACATACGCAGATATGCACGTTAATGTAAATGTACATATGCGATATATACATAAACCAGGCCCAATCTCCCACATTCTCAATTCTAACAAAAAACAACAACACCTACAGCCTTTCTCACCTCAATTGACATTTTTCGAAGCTCTTTCAAAGCTCGAAGCTCAAGCTCGTAGGTCTCTTCTGCCACGTTTCAGTGAAAAGAGACCTTTGAGCAGAGACCCTTCGACATGTAAAAAAAGCTCTGCAAAAATGTCACTTTAAGTGGGATTGGCTGTACAAATACATATCAGATATGCATATCTCTCCCTGTGTGCACGCGTGTGTGAAGTCGTGCGACTTTGGAAGCTGGGTTGGGAGACCTGAGATCAATATTGCACACGTCGCGAGGTGAGGTAATGTGCCGGTCGAAGCTATTTGCTGCAGTGCCAAGGCCAGGGGGACAGATCGCTATGCGTGTGCTCTCCTCTGCGATGCTGATCATGCCTGGACACTGATTGCATGTGAATGAATCCACAGCATTCGTCACTGAAAAATACCCTGCAGGGCACTTGCACGAAAAAAGATGCAAGCTTCCATCCGGGCTGCTGGTTCCCGGGGGGCACGTAATGCACTCTAAGGCAGACCCTTCAGAGAGGTAGAACCCGGTTTTACAAGTGCAGTCCAGAAGCAGAGTGCTGCCCAGCGGCGAATGCATATTGGGCAGGCACTGCTGACAAAAGCCCGAGCCCCTAAAACAGGGGGAAAAGAGTGAGAGAGTTTGAGTCTGTGAAAAAGAAAGAAGTCAGTACTCACATGTGACTTGCAAATGCATGTTCACGCACCCGTAGGGCATCGAGAGATCCATCACGAGATAGAGGCCAGCCTCACACTTGCAGCTGGTATCAAAGGTCTGGCTTGCAGCCGACGACGACGCGTTGGGCAACGACTGCACTGTGTCAACATGCCATAGTAGCCCTCTAGACATGGCGACGAGCACAGACACATGCGGGACTTGCTGCTGTATGACGTGGCGCAGTCTGTCACAGAAGAGGAGCTGCGGAAATAGCATCTGCCAGAGGCAGAAATATAGGGGGCAATGCCGTCGCTACTCGCCGCATATGCGTTACTGCAGTGGCTTGCCGGAGACAAGAGAGACAGGTCAAACGTTGCGATTCCTGCTGGTTCTGAAGCGTCAGCAACGTTGACGTCTATCAGTGATCTCTGGCCAGAAGTTGAGGAATGTAAAAAATACTCATCTAGCTGTTTGAGCATTGAACCCACGTGAGACTTTAAGCAAAATGTGAGGAACAAATGAATTCATGTAAGACCAATTTGTGTTTTAACCTCAGCGACCGACCATGGAATATGCCCGCCCACAGTCATTTGTGTTGCATTCTTGAGCGCCAAATCAATTGACCTGCATTGTCATGCACCGAGAGTTAGTATGCAATAATAAAATAGCAAGACAAGGCACATGTTTCTGTCAAAAAACCAAAAATCAACCTTGCTGTAGAGACTACTACATTGACGATCACGTGAAAATTTGCATGATTCGTTGCGCATACAACTATCCAGTCACAGGGCAGCCCCAGACTAATGGTTGTGGTGCTGAGAGCCGTAGAGTAAGAGGTCACGGCAACATCGTCTCCTTGCACACCATTCCTAGCATGAACGTGAAAGAATCCTCCAGAAGAATTGGAAATAACAAGACCCTCCGTCGAATCTAAAGTGCGCCTGCACATGCAAAGACGTTAGGTTTTGAATATCAAAGTACAGTAAGTGACGAACTGTAACACAGAGTCTGTCACAGTCAAAACTCATAGGATACCTGCTGATTGAACATATGGTGAAAATTGGAGGGATCGAATCTGGGGGAAATGTTACAGTATCTTTGCTGTTTTCTGTTTTGTTCCGACAAAGGTAAGTGGTCTTTTCAGGTGATTATTATTTTTGAGATCAGCACGTTGGCGCATGGATGGTTTCTAACTATGATTAAAAACACGGTTTCTTAAACTTGAGATGGAGTTGATTGGTGCACGTGCACCGTGACCTGACAATTCGGACGCATTGATGGTACACTGGCGAGCATTTATGTATGCTCTCGAGCGGAAAACCAGGACGTTACAATTATTATAATATCTGTTGCATCTGTAAGCAGATCCTCTTTGTTCTGCCGTGTTGGGACCATTTTGGTTGCAACTTTGGCACCCAGCTGTGCTCGCAGCGCCTCCCGAAAACGCCAAAATCCTGGATCCCCATGGACATCGTCCCACAACCACACGGGTAACATCGTCATTCAGGGCCACACGCCAACCGGCCGGTAGCGCCATGTAGTCAGAGTAAGATCCACTGGGCAAAGAAGCTGGGGGTCTGCTTCCCAAGGTGCGGTACTCATGATCTCCATACACCGCAGAATTCTCATCTTGCCACCATTCAGCACCCAAAGTGACGCTATGCCGGGAATTTCCAGAGGTATCTTTCCAAACTTTTGCCTCGCCATCCCATCCCGAAGCCTGTAAAGACCGACATCCATACTTTGATTTATTAGCATGACACAGAAAACGAGTACAGTCAGCGAGCCCAAGTAGGACAGGGGAAAAAGAGATGCACAAAAGAAGAGACAGGAAATGCACACGTATACCCACGTATAGCACATAAACGGACCTTGTAGTGGGCATGAAGCCCAGTGAATAACTCAGCTGCTTGCACAGGGGTAAAAGCATTCGAAAGGGAAACATCCAGAGATTCGAGAACTTGATTGATCTCACTCCCGCCCTGCACTCTTTCGATCATATTGGCTTTGCAACGTCTCCCCGTGGCAGCGCAAACCTGCACTTTGTGCGTGGGCGTGTGTGAGAGGGTATACAATTCGATTTTTGACAAAAAGAAATTCTATTCTGTTGGTGTACTCATTTTGTTCAATCAGTACGAGAATGCATGCAAACTCCACCCAGTACGAGAATGCAAGTGTGCACGTGTGTTTCTCCTTTTATCTGCTGATGTATCAGCAGGTAAAAAGAAAAACACACGTGCACACACGCTGTGACATGCAAACACTACGCCAGCCCAATTATTGCACATAAATACAGCCATATATAATGCGCCTCATCGCACGATTCTCCTGATTTACCCATGTATATCCACTTAAACAGCGACTGTGTATCCGAAAACGACATTGCACATGAAATGTATGTGTGAGTGTCTGAGTGATGTATATATATATCTTATGTATCTATACATGCATGCATGCATGCATGTATGTATGAATCATGCATGCATGTGTGTATGCATTCATGCATGAATGTATGAATGTATGGATGTGTACATGTGTGCACGCGTGCATGTGTGCATGTATGTTTGTTTGTATATATATGTTTGTTCGTATGTATGAATGTGTGAATGTATGTATGCATGTATGTATGTATGTGGATACCATGGGGACATTCTAGACAAGTTGATGTGGCATCTTGAATAGAAGGTGTTCCATAGTAGCCAGCAGCACACACCACACACTCAGTCGCACTCGTAGCCCCGGCAGATGAGGTCGAGACGCCTGCAGGGCACGATACACATGTCCAAGAGTGGTCACGGTACAGGCTCACATCACAGACACAGTTGTATGAGCCAAATGTGTTGCTGCACGACGCCTGCGCGTATATAGTCGCACGGGGGGGAAAGGAGGGCGGAGGGGTGGGAGATAGCGAGTCAACACCTTTGGGCTAGTGGAAAGCCGTCCGCACTTTTCTCAGAATGTTGAGAGATCGATAGGAAACACCTTTGGGCTAGTGGAAAGGCGCCCGCACTGTTCTCAGAATGTTGCGAGATCGACACACGGCAAACGCCGTCGACATCACTTTTTCAAATTACTTGCACTTTTAGGATTTTGTTGGGATCCTGTGTTTTTTGGGATTCCCAGGAGTGCCCAGACCAACGAGTTATGTCCAGCAGGGTCCAGAAATGCACATATTCGCTCCTAATTGCGGGTCCGGAATGACACATCCTTTTTGAGGTATGCTTTCTCGACGTTATGTGGCTGTTCAGTTCAACGGCGTGCTATAAATTCATGAGTGCCAAGAACACGCCATTTTCTCAAGAATACTTAATTTATAGCACGCCGTTCGGATGAAAAACCCCTCCCCATTGTCCCCCAAAACGCTGCAACAGCGCCAGCCAGAAAGAGGCTTAGATTGACAAGTGTTTTGGAATCCCCCCCTAATTTCCGACACTTACACGACGATTTGTACCAGACCCAACTGTCGGGCTGCTCTGCTTTTCCCGAATCTCGACAGCAATCTCTGCCCCACCTTTACTACAGCCCATTCAGATCCAAAGTACTTTTCAGAATTAGCCGCAACCCGGGTCCAGGCAAGCACTCCATATCTCACAAGAGTTTTGGGATGAAAATGGACTCATCGGTTACTGAAAGAAGGTAACAATCTGGAAAGAAGCCTGTATTGTGCATGTTGGGGCTGTTATCCACGATTGTCAGGGGGAGGGAGCGATCTGATCAAGAAAGTGTCATCCATGAAAAGATTGCCCTGGTGCATGAGCACAATTGAGCACCGATAACGTCAAATTCTGCACGCGAAGTCGCCCGTACCAGCGCGAGGTGTCTCTGCCATCCGGCCCGGGCCGTTTTTTTTTTAGATTTTTTTAGTCTGCCTCCCACCCCTCTTCGTGGCTGATAAAGTAGCTAGGTGTTTGTGCTTTTCATAAAGAGGTTCTACACGTTGCATGTTTGTGATTGCGTGTTTTGTTCTATTCCTCTTTTGTTTGGCTATATGTATATGCGTGTGACTTCAGGTCCAAGGTCCATTGCGGGAGTGCCCTCGGGCCGGGTGCTTCCGGCTTAACCTATTACTGAGCAAAACTTGTATGCGTTCCTGATGTAATTGGAGAGAGAGAGAGAATGTTTATTATATGAAGCCAACAATAGGGGGATATGATGATTATGATAATGAAAACTCCTGGATCTCAGGTTGACTCCCCAGTCACAGAAGGAAAGAGAAGGGAAGGAGGAGGAAGAGAGATGAGAGACCTACACAAAGACACATAGTGACAGGCGATGTCAGCTAAGAAAGGACATAGCACAGAACACTGTGCGACTTGACGGAGGTGAAGAAGAAGAGAGTGAAGTGACACAAGAAGCGCGGGCAGGGATGAGAGGAGGGGAGAAGGAAAAGGAAGAGACGCAAGGACAGGAGGCTGATGAGGAGAAGATTTAGAAAGCTGGGGAGAGGGGAGGGGAGAAAAGGAAAGGGGATCCGCCCCAAGGGTCGAGGGTGACGAACGAGAAACGGGTGTAGAAGAAGCCTTCTGAGGCGGACCCGAGCGCGTGGGGGAAGAGCACGAGCGCCTGAGGGAAGAAGGGGAAGGAAAACGGGTGGAGAAGTGAGGAGTGGGAAGAATGCCATCATCAAAGCGGGTAGGCTTGAAGGAAGGAGGCGATTGGAGGGCTAGCGGTGTGGCGGCATAACAAACCAAACCCCACTCCGGTGAGAAAAGGATTTTGAAAAGAACCCCAAGAAAGAAAAAAAGGAAATAAGTACGGGTATGCTCACGGACAAAATCTATGAGGGGTTGGTTGGTTAGGTGTGAGCGCAAATACTAGTGACCTGGGGTTTCCTCTAGATAAAGTATTTGTACCACAGACTGTTTTGTGGTACAAAATGTTATTCAACTTTTTTTCTCGGTGATACATTCAGTATCACTCTCACAGTGTCAGATGTGACAAAGCAACACGCACACACACGCACACATACGTCATGCGAGACAGTGTAGGGTCAAAGTGTGACCGTGACAAAGTACATGAAAACTCAACAAAGATACAACAGATCAACACGAGGTCATGCATGATTGAAAGATTTATTCCACGTCTTTTTATATCAAATCAAGGTCAGACACATTTCAAAGAGTGTCTACCGTGAGCGACACACCAGAAGGTCTGCTGGAATACTGGATTCACACAAAGTTCGCATATGCATGCAGAAGTGTTTCACAACATACTTGTTGTCGGAATAATCATACACGGGTTAAGACAGACACAGGGGCTGTCCCGGACCTCATCTGCACTGTTGCCACCGCTTGCTGTGTGTTGAATGTAAAGCAATGCCGAACTAAAAAACATTCAGCAGTGTGGTTTTCCAACCTCCTGGAAAATCTGCTATCTCGAAATTTGGGCCGAAAGTATTTATTTCCCTAAAAATGCATGCCACGAAGGGGATGGGTTGGTTTGTTGGTTGGGCTTATGCTCTACATTTCATCATGTTCGTCACGCCACAAAAAATAAGCGTACCTCTTGAATGAAAGAAAGAAAGAAAGTGTCATCAGTGGAAGTTTCTAGTAAAGCATAACGCTGCAGCGGGACTGCGCAGTGCATCATGTGAGCTGGTCTGTGATCTGCTGCAAAGGTGGTTGTGTTGAAGGTTAGCCAACGGCGCATTGCCACAAGAGTATCTCGGTCAAAATCTTGACGTGCACTGATTCGAGGGAAAAAAGCTGCCCAGAGCAATAATTATTGGTGGTGGTGCATAATAGCGATATTTCAGGTGGTGGGGCGTAATAGGTACTTTCATCGGCGGTTCTGTGTAATAACTGTTCCATGTGTGTAATAGGCTATTTATGATGTGTAAGATGTTTATTAATAACAGAAAGTCCTAAAACCCCCAGTCACTATAGGTACCAATGCTGTAATAGAAGTCTCTGGATCTGGGCTCGTGACTGTTTTGATTCTGCTGACCATCAATAGTACATTTCAAATCATTGTGAAAATTTTGATAGTACAATATCTACAAACAAAAATGAGAGAAATCCTTGCTGACTTGATGGCAGTGTAACTGTTTGACAACGTCGGCCAATCGTGTCGGGGGGCCACAGGTAGCAGTGCACAGGCCCGCTCGCGAAGCCGTCGCGCACAGCGCCGGGCGCGCAAAGCGTGCAGTTGGCGTTGAAGCCGCCCTCGGCGCCGGTGTTGCACTGGCACTTGGCGCGTGATCACATACTCGGTATCTATGCCCACTCTGCGACCCAAAAAGAACACTGTTGTTCTAGCAGCCAGCCTCAGGTCAGCACTGCGTATTCGCGGCTGGTGTTGCATAACTGCTCTGTGTTTGTGCTATTTGCGCTGGTGCAGGCAGCACCACATTCTCATGCTCTTTCAGGACAACGGCACAAGGTTGCGCCGAGCTGGTCACTTGCATCAGATTTCCCAGGACTCGATGCGCACTTCTCGTCGATTGCCTGGACCTCGGACACGAGTCTTGTGCTGCACTTTCAGGGCAGCCTATGCACGGTCGTCGCCGTTCACTCGCTGCGCAGCCTCGAGTCTGCCGAGCTGTACGTTTTCATAACAGCAACTTCCCTGAATCTCATGCTGGATCCCCTCTACCGGTACATGAGACCATTTGAACTGGCGCGCACCGTCAACGTCCGCAGCAGCTTCTGGGACTCCACCACTGCGCACTACATAGACCTG